>ERZ777003.369-NODE-369-length-91227-cov-45.524437_pt1 | contig 91227 bp, 86 predicted proteins | sample MGYA00374956_ERZ777003 | MGnify/ENA primary metagenome ERZ777003 (study PRJEB29302, sample SAMN06268252) | bioreactor metagenome | isolation source: Joint BioEnergy Institute, California, USA | place: USA:Joint BioEnergy Institute, California, USA | collected...
CACAAGGCACTGGCTTTTGACACACTGTTGAGTTCTCAAGAAACGGACACCCACCTCGGAGCACCCACCCAACCAGGCAGGCCCCCGCGGGGCAACCCTTCTACTGTACCTGTTCGTCCCGGTTTGTCCAACTCGGTCCGATCAGGCCCACCACCGCCATCAGGGCGCGAAGTACCGCAACCATCTGGTTCTGTGGTGGTTTCCCCCGGGCCGGCCGCCTGCTCGGGCGTCCCGCTCCCCCGTGGGGCAGGTAGAACATTAGGTTGACCGCGCAAGGACGTCAAATCGAGGCCGTCAAGAGACAACGTCCCAGCTCAATCAGCTTGTTCCCGCCCTGGTGAGCCGGACCGGCGGAGCCTTGAGGCTGGTTCTGTGACGCACGCCTCACCACTCCCGTGACCGGCCGACGGGCCGGCCAGAGGCTCACCGGAGTCCCCCTGTCCGGTGTCAGCAGCGAGTTCGCCCAGGTAGATCTCCTTTTCACCCGAGGTCTGGGCGAGGAACGCCCTACCGGTCCCGAGGGAGGCGTTCAGTCCCCTGCTCTCCTGCTCGCCCCCACCGGGGAGGCTGCAAAGCGTCCCGCCCGCCGTCGAACAGCACCTGCACCGGCCCCTTCAGCCCAGCCGAGGAGCCCGTGGGACAGGACAGGCGACGGAGGCCTTGGTTCCCACGAGGATCCACTGCGCCTCACCAGAGTGAGCCCCAGCTACAGAAGGTGAGCCCCATGCATCACAAGGCCGTGCCGTTGCGAGAGGGCGGTGAAACCCTGGCAGGTCTGAGTCGGTAGGCGCCTTCGTCCGTCTCTCACGGAAGGCAGGGAGCGGGATCTTCGTTCCCCTTGCTCATGCGCGTCACCGGACGATCGTTGTGAACGGTTTCGCCGCGAAGGCGCCCGGCAACGGGACCGGTCGAAGCTGGGGAGTCCGTGAGGACGGAGCGCGGATGTTCAACGGACCGATCACGCACAGGCCGTCCGCCTCTGTCACACGTCAGGCGACCACGAGGCCGTTCAGGCGCGATGACCGCTGCGGGCCGGCGAGGAGCCCAGGTGACCGCCGCTTGCGCTACCGGAAGATTTCCCTGTTCACCGAGCAGGGCGGTGAGACCGGATGTCCTGCCGGCCTGGCTGAGGGTCCATCGCGGAAGCGACGAGCGCCCGGCCGCTACGAGACCGGGCGCTCGGGCACGCTCCAGGCCGTCTCCGGGTGAACCGGTGCGGGCGGGTCAGGCCCGGCGCACGACCTCGACGCCGCCGACGTTGCGCTTGCCCCGCCGCAGCACCAGGAACCTGCCGTGCAGCAGGTCCTCGGTGGTGGGGACGGCCTCCTCCGAGGTGACCTTGGTGTTGTTCAGGTAGGCACCGCCCTGGGCGATGGTGCGGCGGGCCTCCGACTTGCTCTTGCACAGGCCGCTGCCGGCCAGCAGGTCCACCACGGGCGGCAGGTCGCCGGGCGGGATCTCCATGCGGGGGACCTCGGCCAGCGCCGCGCCGAGGGTCCGCTCGTCCAGCTCCTCCAGGGCGCCCTGGCCGAACAGGGCGCGGGAGGCCGCGACGACCTTGGCGCACTCGTCGGCGCCGTGGACCAGGGTGGTGACCTCCTCGGCCAGCGCCCGCTGGGCGATGCGCGCGGCGGGGCGTTCGGCCGACTCCTTGACCAGCTGCTGGATCTCCTCGCGAGGGCGGAAGCTGAAGACCTTCAGGTACTTCTCCACGTCCCGGTCATCGGCGTTGATCCAGAACTGGTAGAAGGCGTACGGGGAGGTCAGCTCCGGGTCCAGCCAGTAGGTCTCGCCGCCTGCGGTCTTGCCGAACTTCGTGCCGTCGGCCTTGGTCAGCAGCGGGGTGGTCAGCGCGTGGGCGGTGCCGCCCTCCACCCGGCGGATCAGGTCGACGCCCGCGGTGAGGTTGCCCCACTGGTCGCTGCCGCCGGTCTGCAACCGGCAGCCGTAGCGCCGGTACAGCTCCAGGAAGTCCATCGCCTGCAGCAGCACGTAGCTGAACTCGGTGTAGCTCATGCCCGTGGTCTCCAGGCGGGTCTTGACCGTCTCACGGGCCAGCATCCGGTTGACCGGGAAGTGCTTGCCGATGTCGCGCAGGAACTCGATGGCCGTCATGGGCCCGGTCCACTCCAGGTTGCTGACCATGAGCGCGGCGTTGGGGCCCTCGAAGTCCAGGAACTTGGCGACCTGGGCGCGGATGCGCTCGACCCAGGCGGCGACCACTTCCTCGGAGTTGAGGGTGCGCTCGGCGCTCTTGCCGCTGGGGTCGCCGATCAGCCCGGTGGCGCCGCCGACCAGGCCGATGGGGCGGTGCCCGGCCAGCTGGAAGCGGCGCAGGGTCAGGATCTGGATGAGGTTGCCCAGATGCAGGCTGGGGGCGGTGGGGTCGAACCCGCAATAGAGGGTGACCGGCCCCGCGGCGAGCAGCGCCCGCAGTTCGTCCAGGTCGGTGGACTGCGCGATCAGGTCGCGCCACGCCAGGTCCTCAAGGACGTCGGTCACGGTCTCCCTCGTCTTCCGCCATGTTTTCCGGGTTTTCGGGTTCGCCCCTCAGGGTGCCCGATGGGGCGCCGCCCACGGTAACGGTATTCACCGGCCGCCGGTGACGTGACGGACCGGGACGTGCGGTTCGTGCCCTGAGGTGGAAGCGGGCACGAGCCCCGGTCTGTTCCCGGCTCGCCTGCCGCAGCCGCGGGGCCGGCCGGTGAAGTCCAGTTCTACCAGGTGTCCCGCGGGACGGGTGCGGGTCCCGGCCGGTGCAGAGCAGACGGTCCCGGTACCGGACGGTCGCCGCCCGTTGGAGCTTGGGACCGGGTGCCTGGGCATGGTGCAGGTGCCGCCCAGTGCGGGCAGACATCTCAGGGCGAGCACACCGATGAGCTCTTTGGTGATGCTCCCGCTTTCAGGGCCGACTCCCCTGCCTGCATCCGATGCCCTTGCTTTTGTCCGGGGTACCGGGATTCCCGGTTGAGACGGCGGAGGGGTTCGGCGAACCCCTTTCCAGCATCCGCGGTTTCGGGTGGTGGAAACGGCGGGCCCACGGGGGCGCGGTGCCGGGTCGTCCCCGGTCGCCACACATCCCGGCCTGCGGGAACGGCGCGCTGAAAGGTTCAGCCCGTGCCGGTGGTCCTGCGGCGGCGGGGGACGTGCATGCGGTACTGCGACACGCTCGGTTCGCCGTCGATCCAAAAACGCCAGGGAGTCTCCTTGGCGGCGCTCACTCCGACACGCGGCCCCGTCCGCACCCGCGAGGGGTCCACCGGGTCGCCGGCCAGGACGCGCAGCGGGGAGTCGGCGTCGCAGGCGTCCAGGCCGTTGTGCTCGCGGGCGACGCCGAGGGCCTGGCAGAGCCGGGCCGGGCCGCGGGCCAGGTCGCGGAAGGAGGAGCGGGGACGGCGGGCGGCGGCCAGGTCACGGCCGTCGATGACCTCGCCGGCGCGCAGCAGCACCGCCGAGGCCGTGCCGTCCGGGCCGCACACCAGGTTCATGCAAAAGTGCATGCCGTAGGTGAAGTACACGTACACATGCCCGGGCGGTCCCCACATCACCGCGTTGCGGGGGGTGCGCCCCCGGTAGGAGTGGGACGCCGGATCCATCGGCCCGGCGTACGCCTCGACCTCGGTGAGGCGTATCGCGACCTCGCCGTCGCCGGTGTGGTGGACGACGATCTGGCCGAGCAGGCTGGGAGCGACCTCCTCGACGGGGCGGTCGAAGAAGTCACGGTCGAGGAGGTCGCTCATGTCGGCCCGAGGAGGGTCGGCATGGTCCCCGTCCGTCCTCGGCTAAAAGTCCGATCCGGAGGCCCAGGCGGCGTGCTCGTTGACCAGGGCGCGCAGTTCGGCCAGCTGCTCGCGGACCCGCTCGGGGCTGGTGCCGCCGTGGGCCTTGCGGGAGGCCAGGGCGCCCTGCACGTTCAGCACCTCCCGGACGTCGGGGGTCAGGTGCGGGGAGACCTTGGCCAGCTCCTCGTCGGTGAGGTCGCCGAAGTCCTTGTCGTGGACCTGGCACCACACCACCAGGTGGCCGACGACCTCGTGGGCCTCGCGGAACGGCACGCCGCGCCGCACCAGCAGCTCGGCCAGGTCGGTGGCCAGGGCGAAGCCCTCGGGGGCGGTGGCCTCCAGCCGTTCGGTGTTGACCCGCATGGTGGCGATCAGCCCGGACATGGCCGGCAGCACCAGCAGCAGGGTCTCCACGGCGTCGAAGACGCCTTCCTTGTCCTCCTGCAGGTCGCGGTTGTAGGTCAGCGGCAAGCCCTTGAGGGTGGTCAGCAGCCCGACCAGGTGGCCGATGAGGCGGCCGGCCTTGCCGCGGGCCAGCTCGGCCACGTCGGGGTTCTTCTTCTGGGGCATGATGGACGAGCCGGTGGCGTAGGCGTCGTCCATCTCGATCCAGCGGAACTCCTGGGAGGCCCACAGCACGATCTCTTCGCCGAGCCGGGACAGGTGGACGCCGATCATGGCGGCGGCAAAAAGGAACTCGGCGGCGAAGTCGCGGTCGCTGACGGCGTCCATGGAGTTGGCCGCGGGGGCGTCGAAGCCCAGTTCCTCGGCGACCGCCTTGGGGTCCAGCGGCAGCGAGGAGCCGGCCAGGGCGCCGGCGCCCAGCGGGCAGATCGCGGCGCGCTTGTCCCAGTCGCGCAGCCGGTCGATGTCGCGGGCCAGCGGGTGGACGTGCGCCAGCAGCTGGTGGGAGAACAGCACCGGCTGGGCGTGCTGCAGGTGGGTCATGCCGGGGGCGGCCACGTCCAGGTTGTGCTCGGCCTGGGCGATGAGCGCGGTCTCCAGTTCCACCAGGCGGCTGACGATCTGGCGGACGTGGTCGCGCAGGTACAGCCGCAGGTCGGTGGCGACCTGGTCGTTGCGGCTGCGGCCGGCGCGCAGCTTGCCGCCCAGGGAGCCGAGGCGTTCCAGCAGGCCGCGTTCCAGGGCGGTGTGGACGTCCTCGTCGGCGACGGTGGGCCGGAACTCCCCGGAGCGGCAGGCCTGCTCCAGGTCGTCCAGGGCGCCCAGCATGCGGGTCAGCTCCTCGTCGGTGAGCAGGCCGGCCCGGTGCAGCACGCGGGCGTGGGCGCGCGAGCCCATCAGGTCGTACGGGGCCAGCCGCCAGTCGAACTGGACGCTCACCGACAGCCGGGCCAGCGCCTCCGACGGACCGCCTTCGAACCGGCCGCCCCACAACCTCGTCGGTGCCTTGCTCACGCTACTCCCGTTCTGGTTCGTCGCAGCGGGGCCGCGACGGCTCGCGGGCCCTCCGCGCGGTCTTCTCCGTATGTCCCTCGACCGCCCCTCCGGCCGGTCAAGTCGTCGGCGGACCTCGTTCCCGGCCCCCGTGACGCCCTGGTGGGCGAGGCGCCGGACGGGGTGGGGCAAGATCTTCGGCTCAGGCCGCGCGGCCCGCTCGCGTGTGGTCTTTTCAGTGTCTGGACATGCAGAGCCTACCGGGCGGGAACGGCCGAAGCGCCCTCGGTCGCCGACCCGGCTGTGCCCGCCCGCTGTGATGCGGCGCGCGTCCGCGTTCCCCGGCCGGTCGATGGGCATGACCGTCCGGGTGTGCGGTGATGCGGGCCTTTTGGCGGGGCCTGGAGGGGCCTGTGTGCTCGTCTTTCGAACGCGTCGGCCGAGGCCTTGGTGAGGTTCACCACATCGGGCCTGTGCGGCGCGTTCGCCGTCGGGGCCCGTTGCCCGTCGGCCCGCCCGCCGCCACCGCGGGCGGGCCGGTGCGGCCGGCTTCAGCCCTGGACGCGACGGTCGCGGACGGCGGCGATCTTGCTGGGCAGGCTCCACAGTTCCACGAAGCCCTTGGCCAGGCTCTGGTCGAAGGTGTCGCCGGTGTCGTAGGTGGCCAGGTCGTGGTCGTACAGGGAGGCGTCGCTGCGCCGGCCGGTGACCACGGCGCGGCCGCCGTGCAGCGTCATGCGGATCTCGCCGGAGACGTGCTTTTGGGACTCGGCGATGAAGGCGTCCAGGGAGCGCTTGAGCGGGGAGTACCACAGCCCGTCGTAGACCAGTTCGCCCCAGCGCTGGTCGACGCTGCGCTTGAAGCGGGCCAGGTCGCGTTCGACGGTGACGTTCTCCAGCTCCATGTGCGCGGTGATCAGCGCGATGGCGGCGGGGGCCTCGTAGACCTCGCGGCTCTTGATGCCGACCAGGCGGTCTTCGACCATGTCGATGCGGCCCACGCCCTGGGCGCCGGCGCGCTGGTTGAGCTCCTCGATGATCTGCAGCGGGGTCAGCTCCCGGCCGTCGAGGGCCACGGGCACGCCGGCGCGGAAGGTGATGACCACCTCGTCCGGGTCGCGCTGGGCGGACGGGTCGGAGGTGTAGTCGTAGAGGTCCTCGATGGGCGCGTTCCAGATGTCCTCCAGGAAGCCGGTCTCCACGGCCCGGCCCCACAGGTTCTGGTCGATGGAGTAGGGGGACTTGGCCGACACGTCGATCGGCAGGCCCTTGGACTCGGCGTACTCGATGGCCTTGTCGCGGGTCCAGGCGAAGTCGCGGGCCGGGGCGATGACCTTCAGGTCCGGGTTCAGCGCCGCCAGGCCGGCCTCGAAGCGGACCTGGTCGTTGCCCTTGCCGGTGCAGCCGTGGGCGACGGCGGTGCCGCCGAACTCCTTGGCGGCGGCGGCCAGGTGCTTGACGATCAGCGGCCGCGACAGCGCCGACACCAGCGGGTAGCGGTCCATGTAGAGGGCGTTGGCCTGCAGGGCCGGGACGCAGAAGTCGGCGGCGAACTCCTCGCGGGCGTCCACCACCACGGCCTCGACGGCGCCGCAGGCCAGTGCCCGCTTGCGGATGACCTCCAGGTCCTCGCCGCCCTGGCCGACGTCGACGGCGACGGCGATGACCTCCCCGCCGGTCTGCTCGGCGAGGTAGGGGATGGCCACGGAGGTGTCCAGCCCTCCGGAATATGCGAGTACGACCCGCTCGGTCATGGGTGATCTCCTGTTCGGGCAGTGCTGGAAGAGAAAGGGATGTGTCGGAGGCGGGGGCCGCAGGGCCCCTAGCCTCGTCGTTCGGTCAGCCGGAGCAGGGCGTCGGCCAGCGCCTGCCCGCCCTGGGGATCGCGGGAGATGACCAGGATGGAGTCGTCGCCGGCGACGGTGCCCAGCACTTCAGGCCATTCGGCGTGGTCGATGGCGGAGGCCAGGTATTGGGCGGCGCCGGGCGGGGTGCGCACGATGACCAGGTTGGCCGACGCCTCGGCGGACACCAGCAGTTCCTGGGCCAGCCGGGCGAGCCGGCCGTGGAAGGTCTCGGCCGAGCCGGTGCGGGCGCGCGGGATGCGCTCGCCGCCCTCGCCGGGGACGGCGTAGATCAGGCTGCCGTCCTCGGCGCGCAGCCGCACCGCGCCGATCTCCACCAGGTCCCGCGACAGTGTCGCCTGGGTGACCTCCACGCCCTCGGCGGCCAGCAGGCGGGCCAGTTCCGCCTGGGAGTGGACGGGGTGCTTGCCGAGCAGCTCGACGACGCGGGCCTGGCGCGCCGCCTTGGTCATCGGGGTGGCGGCGCCCGTTCCCCGCTCGCCGGGGGCGGTGGGTCTGCGGACGGTCCGCTCGCCGTTCACCCTCCGCCCTCCTCCGTCGCGGTCTGCCGCAGCAGCCAGGTCAGCAGGGCCTTTTGGGCGTGCAGCCGGTTTTCGGCCTCGTCCCACACCAGGCTGTGCGGGCCGTCCAGGACCTCGGCGCTGATCTCCTTGCCGCGGTAGGCGGGCAGGCAGTGCAGCACCGACACCTGCGGGCCGGCCAGCGCGACCTTCTCCTCGTCGACCCGGTAGGGCTCGAAGACGGCCAGGTCTTTTGCGTCCTGGCCCATGGAGACCCAGGTGTCGGTGGCCAGCACGTCGGCGCCGTCGGCGGCGGCCTTGGGGTCGGTGGTGACCTGCACCGAGCCGCCGGTGCCGGCGGCGATCTCCTCGGCGCGCGCCACGACGGCCGGGTCGGGGGCGTAGCCGGCGGGGGCGGCGATGCGCACGTGCATGCCGGCGGTGGCGCCGCCCAGCAGGTAGGAGTGGGCCATGTTGTTGGCGCCGTCGCCCAGGTAGGCCAGGGTCACCCCGGCCAAGCCGCCCTTGGCCTCCCGGATGGTCTGCAGGTCGGCCAGGATCTGGCAGGGGTGGAACTGGTCGGTGAGGGCGTTGACGACCGGGACCGAGGAGAAGGCGGCCATCTCCTCGACCCGCTCCTGGCCGCTGGTGCGCCAGACGATCGCGGCGACCTGGCGTTCCAGCACCCGGGCGGTGTCGGCGATGGTCTCGCCCCGGCCGAGCTGGCTGGTGCCGGCGTCCATCACCAGGGCGTGGCCGCCGAGCTCGGCGATGCCGACGGCGAAAGAGATGCGGGTGCGGGTGGAGTGCTTGTCGAACAGCACCGCCACCGTCCGCGGCCCCTCCAGGGGGCGGTGGGCGAAGCGGTCGCGCTTCATGGCGGCGGCCAGGTCGAGGACTTCGGCCTGCTCGGCGGGGGTCAGGTCGTCGTCCCGCAGGAAATGGCGCACCATCTGTCAGCTCTCCTTGGGGGTGGCGGCGTCGAGGACGGAGGGCAGGGCGTCGATCAGCGCCTGGACCTGCTCGGCGGTGACGATCAGCGGCGGGGCGAGTCTGATCACATTCGGCTGGACGGCGTTGACCAGGAAGCCGGCGTCCCGGGCCGCCGCCTCCACCTGCGCTGCCAGCGGTTCGGTCAAGACCAGGCCCAGCCACAGGCCGCGGCCCCGCACGCTCTTGAGCAGGGGGTGGGCGATGGCGGACAGGCCCTCCTTCAGCAGGGCGCCGACCTTGGTGACGTGGTCGAGCAGCCCCTCGGCCTCGATGGTACGCAGTACCGCCAGCGCTGCGGCGGCCGAGACCGGATTGCCCCCGAAAGTGCTGCCGTGGTCGCCCTTGGCGAACAGTTCACCATAGGGGCCGAAGCCGATGCAGGCGCCGATCGGCAGTCCCCCGCCCAGGCCCTTGGCCAGGGTGAGGATGTCGGGCCGCACCCCTTCGTGCTGGTGGGCGAACCAGGTGCCGGTGCGGCCGATGGCCGACTGGATCTCGTCGATGACGAGCAGGGCGCCGCTCTGGTCGCAGATGTCGCGGGCGGCGCTCAGGTAGCCGTCGGGTGGGGGGACGACGCCGCCCTCGCCGAGGGTGGGCTCCAGGAACACCGCGGCGCACTGCGGGGTGACGGCCTGGCGCAGGGCGTCGGCGTCGCCGTAGGGGACGAAGCGCACGTCGATGGCGTAGGGGCCGAACGGCTCGCGGATGGCGTGCTTGCCGGTCAGCGACAGGGCGCCCATCGTGCGGCCGTGGAAGCCGTTCTCGGCGGCCACGAAGTAGGTGCGCTCATGCGCCTTGGCGTACTTGATGGCCAGTTTGAGGGCGCACTCGTTGGCCTCGGTGCCGCTGTTGGACAGAAACACCCGGGCCTTGGCGCCGTGCTCGCCGAGCAGCCGGCGCAGCCGTTCGGCCAGCTGCACCTCCGGTTCGTTGACGAACAGGTTGGAGGTGTGGGCGATGGCACCGACCTGGGCGGTGACCGCCTCGATGAGGGCGGGGTGGCCGTGGCCGAGCGAGCTGACGGCGATCCCTGCGATGAAGTCCAGGTACTCCTTGCCGTCGGCGTCGCGGACCAGGCAGCCCTGCCCGGACACCAGCGCCACCGGCGGCAGCCCGTAGTTGGGCATGAACGCCGCCCGGTAGCGCTCCAGCAGCTTCTGGGAGCTCACGCGGCCCCTCCCCGGCCCGGCACCACCATGGTGCCGATGCCCTCGTCGGTGAACACTTCCAGCAGCAGCGCGTGCGGCACCCGGCCGTCCAGGACGTGGGCCTGGGGGACGCCGCCGCGCACCGCCTGCAGGCAGGCCTCCATCTTGGGGACCATGCCCGCCGACAGGGTCGGCAGCAGCTCGGCCAGCTCGTCGGTGGTGAGCCGGTCGATGACCTCGTCGCTGTTGGGCCAGTCGGCGTACAGGCCCTCCACGTCGGTGAGCACGATCAGCTTGACCGCGTCCAGCGCGACCGCCAGCGCCGAGGCGGCGGTGTCGGCGTTGACGTTGTAGATCTGGCCGTCGTCGCCGCGGGCCACGCTGGAGATCACCGGGATGCGGCCGTCGTCCAGCAGGCTGCGCACCGCGCCGGTCTGCACTTCCACGATCTCGCCGACCTGGCCGAGATCGACCTCTTGGCCGTCGACGACGGCGCGTTTGCGTTCGGCGGTCAGCAGGTTGGCGTCCTCGCCGCTCATGCCGACCGCGAACGGGCCGTGCCGGTTGATCAGGCCGACCACGTCCCGCCCGACCTGGCCGACCAGGACCATCCGGACGACCTCCATGGCCTCGGGGGTGGTGACGCGCAGCCCGGCGGTGAAGCGGGATTCGATGCCGTGCTTTTCCAGGGCGGCGTTGATCTGCGGGCCGCCGCCGTGCACGATCACCGGTTTGATCCCGGCGTACCGCAGGAACACCACGTCCTCGGCGAAGGAGTGCCGCAGTGCCTCATCCGTCATGGCGTGCCCGCCGTATTTGATGACGACGGTCTTGCCGTGGAAGCGCTCCAGCCACGGCAGCGCCTCGATCAGCGTGGCGGCCTTGGCCAGCACCCGGCTCCGCTGCGCGCTCATCGCCTGCCTCTCACGTGGAGTACGCCGAGTTCTCGTGGACGTACTCGGCGGTCAGGTCGGTCGTCCAGACGGTCGCCGAGGCCGGGCCCGCCGACAGGTCCACGGTGATGGTCACCTCGCGGGGGCTCAGGTCGACCTTGCCGCGGTCGTCGCCGACCGCGCCGCCCCGGCACACCCACACCCCGTTGATGGCCACGTTGATCTTGTCGGGCTCGAAGACGGCCTCGGTGGAGCCGACCGCCGCCAGCACCCGGCCCCAGTTGGGGTCCTCGCCGTGGATGGCGCACTTGAGGAGGTTGTTGCGGGCGATGGCGCGGCCGACGGTGACGGCGTCGAAGTCGCTGGCGGCGCCGACGACCTCGATGGCGATGGTCTTGGAGGCGCCTTCGGCGTCGTTGAGCAGCTGGCGGGTCAGGTCGGCGCAGACCTCGGTGAGCAGCGCGGTGAACTCCGCCTCATCGGGGGTGGTGCCGCTGGCGCCGGAGGCCAGCAGCAGCACGGTGTCGTTGGTGGAGATGCACCCGTCGGTGTCGAGGCGGTCGAAGGTGACCGCGGTGGCCGCGCGCAGCGCCCGATCCAGCGCGGCGGAGTCCAGGTCGGCGTCGGTGGTCAGCACGCACAGCATGGTGGCCAGCGAGGGGGCCAGCATGCCGGCGCCCTTGGCCATGCCGCCGATGGTGTAGCCGTCGGCGCGCCGGAAGGCGATCTTGGCGACCTTGTCGGTGGTGCGGATGGCGTCGGCGGCGGCCAGCCCGCCGTCGCGGGACAGCTGCCCGGCGGCCACGTCGATCGCCGGCAGCAGCTTGTCCATGGGCAGTCGCTCGCCGATCAGGCCGGTGGAGCAGACCGCGATCTCGCCGGCGGAGTCCTGCAGCACCTGGCCGACCTTCTCGGCGGTGGCGTGGGTGTCCTGGAAGCCGGGGGCGCCGGTGCAGGCGTTGGCGCCGCCGGAGTTGAGCACCACCGCGCGCACCCGGCCGCCGCGCAGCACCTGCTGGGACCACAGGACGGGGGCGGCCTTGACCCGGTTGCGGGTGAAGACCCCGGCCGCGGCGCGGGACGGCCCGTCGTTGACGACCAGGGCCAGATCGCGCGCCTCGCCGCCTTTGATGCCGGCGGCGACGCCGGCGGCGCGGAATCCGAGGGGAGCGGTAACGCTCACGGGGACACTCCGATCGTGGTGAGTCCGAGCTGTTCGGGCAGGCCGAGGGCGAGGTTGGCGCTTTGCACGGCGCCCCCGGCGGTGCCTTTGACGAGGTTGTCGATGGCGCCGACGGCCACCAGGCGCCCGGCGCGCTCGTCGACGGCGACCTGGATGAGGGCGGTGTTGGCGCCCAGGGTCATGGCGGTGGCGGGCCACTGGCCCTCCGGCAGCAGCCGGACGAACGGCTCATCGGCGTAGGCGTCGGCGTAGGCGCGGCGGACGGCGCCCGCGTCCACCCCGGGCTTGACCTTGGCGGTGCAGGTGGCCAGGATGCCGCGGCTCATCGGCGCCAGGGTGGGGGTGAAGGAGACGGTGACCGGGCGGCCGGCCACCGCGCTGAGGTTCTGGACGATCTCGGGGGTGTGGCGGTGCACACCGCCGACGCCATAGGCCGACATCGAGCCCATGACTTCGCTGCCCAGCAGGTGGGGTTTGGGGCTCTTGCCGGCGCCGGAGGTGCCGGAGGCGGCCACCACCACCACGTCCGGTTCCACCAAGTCGGCGGCGAAGGCCGGCCACAGCGCCAGCGTGGAGACCGTGGGGTAGCAGCCGGGCACCGCGATGCGGCGGGCGCCGCGCAGCCGCTCGCGCTGCCCCGGCAGCTCCGGCAGCCCGTACGGCCAGGTGCCGGCGTGGGGGGTGCCGTAGAAGTGCTCCCAGTCGGCGGCGCTTTGCAGGCGGAAGTCGGCGCCGCAGTCGACCACCAGCACGTCCTCGCCGAGCTGTTCGGCCAGCGGGCCGGATTGGCCGTGCGGCAGCGCCAGGAAGACCACATCGTGCCCGGCCAGGGTCTGGGGGGTGGTCTCGGCCAGCACTCGCTCCCCCAGCGGCCACAGGTGGGGCTGCAGCGAGTCCAGCCGCGCCCCGGCGTTGGAGCCGGCCGTCAGGGCGCCGATCTCGAACTCGGGGTGACCGGCCAGGATGCGCAGCAGCTCGCCGCCCGCATACCCGCTGGCGCCGGCCACCGCCGCCTTGATTCCCATGGGGTTCCTCTCCGATCGCTCGGAAAGATTATGCATGAAGGTGGATGACTATCCAAGGCAGGGTGGACATCTTCTCACGATGTGGACGATATGTCGTCCTCGGCGCTGTATATCCATCCAACCCAGTGGTGCACCGTGACCACGATCGCCGGCCCTTGCGGGGGGCGGTGGCGGTACTGGGGGTACCGCTGCGCCAACAGATGAGCGGCCGCGTGCAGCTCCCGGGGGTCGTCGCTGACACGGGCCCGGCCGTCGGCGCGCACCCACCACAGCCGGCTCCAGTCGTCCTCGTAGTGGTCGGCCAGCACGCTCACCCACGGGTTGACGGCGATGTTGCGCAGCCGCTTGAGGTTGCGGGTGCGTTTGGGCTTGTGGTCGACCGCCATGTGGATCAGGTCGCCGTCCGCGGCCCGTTCCAGCGCGAACGTGGCGACCACCAGGTGCGGGCGTCCCCGCTCGTCCGCCGTGGCCAGCCGTACCACCGGCGCCCCGGCCAGTCTCCGCCGCGCCTGTTCGGCGTCCAGTTCCGGCATGCCGTCCCCGCCCCTTGCGTTCGCTCCGGTTCCGGCATACCCCCGTGCGGCGGGCGCGGCCGCAAAAGTCCAGAAAAAGGCCCGGGAAATGGGTGGGGCCCGGGGTTCTACCCTATCCCCGGGCCCCGCTGGGCCGCCCAATTGCACGCACCGGTCTCTTCGGTGACGCGAGGTTCAACTGAGACCGTCCGCCTTACCATTAGGCCACCGCGCCGCGAGAGGCGCGGACCGGAGTCGAACCGGCATGGACGACGGTTTCCCCCGCGTCGGCGCCGCCGGCGCCGGGCGGCGAATGCTGAATCTGGAGCGATAGCCTGAATCTGGCGGCGCCGCCCTCGTCCGGGAGGATTCCCGCCCGGTGCGGGCCGTACGGACACCGAGGGTGGAACCCGGGGGCCGTACCTGATGCGCCTTTCATCACGCTGAGCTTCAGTTTCAGCTTGCGCTCCATGCGCTCCCTCCGCGCGATGGCGGAGGGCGTCTTCAATGCTATCCCCTCCTACCGGATTTCTCTCGATCCCGGCGGGATCGAAAAAGGGGTCACTGGAACAGGTAGTCGAAGACGGCCTGGCCGACGTGCTGGTCGACGACCTCGGTGCCGTTGGCCTCCTCGCGGGCGAACTTGACGGCCTCCTGCAGTTTCTCGATGCGGTCCAGCAGCTCGTTGACCCGCTTGGCCGGCAGCGCGCCGGAGAACTTCACGGTGGTCCAGTAGCCCACCGGGACGTCCTCGTAGTAGACCTCGACCTGGGCGGGGTGGTGCTCGGTGGCCTCGGCCTTGACGTGGTTGCGCGGCACCTTCTTGGTCTTGACGGTGCGGACCGGCTCGGTGCGCCACACGTCGGTGGAGGCGTCGTAGGTCCAGGACTCGGCGGCGTCCAGCACCGGCAGCCTGCGGACGAAGCCCTGCAGCTCCTTGAGCTGTTTTTCCAAAAACAGCAGGTAGGTGACGGGAACGTCGCGCAGCAGGGTGCGGCCCTCCACCACGACGTCGGCCTTGGCGATGCAGTTGGTCCAGTCCTTGGTGGCGGTGACGTCGAACAGGCGGGTCAGCGCGGCGGCGACCTGACGCAGCACTTCCTCGGCCTTCACCTGCACCCGGGTGGACTCGGGCGGAAACTGCTCGCCGTCTTCGTCCTTGGGCTGGTAGGTGCGCGAGATACCGGACAGCGCCGGCAGTTTCTGCAGCGTCTGGTTCGCCTGGGCGAGCTCTTGGACGGATTTGCTCTTGACGCCCTTCTCAACGGCGATGATCTGATTGAGCTTCGCCATGCTCTGGTCCCCCTGTTCCTTTCGGACGGCGACCAACTTAGCAGCGCGAAATCGGCATCTCATGCCATTTTTCGGCTTGTCATCGCCGCGGGCCTTCCGGTTCCTCCAACAGCCCGCAGACCGGGTCCATGCGCAGCCACCGGGTGATGCCCAGCTCGTCCAGGAACGGCAGGTCGTGGCTGACCACGATGAGCGCCCCTTGATAGGCCTCCAGGGCCTGGACGAGCTGCCGGACGCTGGCCAGGTCCAGATTGTTGGTGGGCTCGTCCAGCAGCAGCAGTTGCGGAGGTGGGTCGGCCAGCAGCAGCGCGGCCAGCACGGCGCGGAACCGCTCACCGCCCGACAGCTGCCCGGCGAGCCGGTCGGCGCGCGCCCCGCGGAACAGGAAGCGGGCCAGCCCGGCGCGGATCTCGTTGGGCGAGGCGCCCGGGGCGAAGGCGCGGACGTTGTCGAGCACGCTGCGGGAGTCATCCAGCACATCCAGCCGCTGCGGCAGGTACCGCAGGCCCTCGACGCCGACCTTCACCTCGACCCCGGGCAACGGGCGCTCCCCCGTCACCGCGCGCAGCAAGGTGGTCTTGCCCGACCCGTTGGGGCCGGTGAGGGCGATCCGCTCCGGGCCGCGCACGATCAGCTCCCGCAGGGGTTTCGCCCCGTCCCGGCCGTCTTCATCGCCGGCGTCCGGCGTGGCGGGTCCGGCGGGCGGGGTCAGCCCGGTGACGGTGAGCACGGTGCGGCCGGCCGGCACCCGGGTGCGGGGCAGCTCGATGCGGATCTCGGCGTCGTCGCGCACCGCCTCCTCGGCCTCGGCCAGGCGTTCGCGGGCCTGCTGCAGGCGTTCTTCGTGCAGGATGCGGTGCTTGGCCGCCGACTCCTGGGCGGCCCGTTTGCGGGCGCCCATCACGATCTTGGGTTCGCGCTTGCTTTCATACATCTTCTTGCCGTAGCGCGCCCGGCGGGCCAGCTTGACCTGGGCTTCCATCAGGTCGCGGCGCTGCCGGCGCACCTCGGACTCGGCGGTCCGCACGGCCCGTTCGGCGGCCTCCTGCTCGATCGCCAGCATCTCCTGGTAGGCCGAGAAGTTGCCGCCGAAGGTCCGCAGCCGGCCCTCGCGCAGCTCGGCGATCTCATCGACCCGCTCCAGCAGCGCCCGGTCGTGGCTGACGACGATCAGCACGCCGGGCCAGGAGTCGACGGCCTCCTGCAGCCGCCGCCGGGCGTCCAGGTCGAGGTTGTTGGTGGGTTCGTCCAGCAGCAGCACCTGCGGGCGGCGCAGCAGCAGCGCGGCCAGCCCGACCAGCATGGCCTCTCCGCCGGACAGGGTGGCCACGGTGCGGTCCAGCTCCACGTGCCCCAGGCCGAGCCGGTCCAGCTCGGCGCGGGAGCGTTCCTCCACATCCCAGTCGTCGCCGACGGCGGCGAAGTTGGCCTCGGTGGCCTCGCCGCGTTCGATGGCGTGCAGGGCGGTGCGGGCGGCGGTGATGCCCAGCAGGTCGGAGACGGTGCGGGCGGTCTGCAGCGGAAGACGCTGCGACAGGTATCCGATGCTCCCGGCGACCGTGATGGTGCCGGACTGCGGGCGCAGCTCCCCGGCGATCAGCCGCAGCAGCGTGGACTTGCCGGAGCCGTTGAGGCCGACCAGTCCGGTGCGGCAGGCGTTGAACGCCCCGTCCAGGCCGGTCAGGACGGGGGTGCCGTCGGGCCAGGCGAAGGTGACGCCGGAAAGGACCACGGCGGGGGACATGAGGCGGTTCTCCTTTGCGTGCCGGAACGTTCACATCGGGAGACACCGCGGACAGCGCGTAACGCGCCGAGCAGAAGGGATTCGTCCTGAGGCAGGGTCCACTGAGGTCACGCGCTGCGAGCCGGCGGGCATCGCGCCACGGCCGGTCGTCTGCGCGGTGTCTGTGACCTCAGTGCTCCACCGAAACCCCCGCCCGTCGGGAACAGGACCCGTTCACGGTAGGAGAAAACGGCGGCGCCCCGCAACCGGGATTCGGCCGCGGGGCGCCGGGACGGCTCACCAGAGGCGGCGGGTCAGGCGCCGCGCAACACGGCGCCGGTGCGTTCGGCCGCCAGCGCCACCGCCGCGTCGCGGGCCCGGCCCACCTCCTCGGCGGTGAGGGTGCGGTCGGGGGCGCGGAAACGCAGCGTGAAGGCCAGTGACTTGCGGCCCTCGCCGATCTGCTCGCCGGTGTAGACGTCGAACAGCCGGATCGACTCCAGCAGCTCCCCGGCCCCCTCGCGGAGGGCGGCCTCGACCTCGGCGGCCGGGCGGGAGGCGTCCACGATCAGCGCGACGTCCTGGGTGGCCGGCGGGTAGGTGGACACCTGCGGCGCCCGCACCGGCCCGGGCACGGCCAGGCGCGACAGTTCCAGCTCCATCGCGGCGGTGCGCGCCGGCAGCCCGTAGGCGGCGATGACCCGCGGGTGCAGCTCACCGGCGTGCCCGACCAGGACGTCGCCGGCATGCAGGGCGGCGCAGCGGCCCGGGTGCCAGGGGGCGTGCCGGTCGGCCCGCGCGGTCAGCTCCACGCCGCTTTCGCGGGCCACGGTGCGCGCGGCCTCGATGGCGTCGGCCCAGCTCGCCGGGCGTCCCTGCCCCCACCAGCCGGCCTGCTCGCGGTCACCGGCCACCACCACGGCCACCCGCAGCGGCTGGTCGGGCAGCGCCGCCTCCAGGGAGGCGATCTCCTCGGGGGTGGGGCCGCGGTCGACCGCCAGGCGGGGCGCCTTGGGCGGGGCGTCCGGGCGGGGCCGGTACACCAGGCCCATCTCGAACAGGCCCACATCGCTTTGGCCGCGTCCGACGTTGCGGGCCAGGGCCTTCAGCAGGCCCGGCAGCAGCGTGGTGCGCAGCAGCGGCTCCTCCTCGGTCAGCGGGTTGGCCACCCGCAGTGCCCGGCGCCGCTCGTCGTCGGCGGAAAGCTGCAGGTCGTCGAAGTCCTTGGCGCCGATGAACGGGAAGCACAAGGTCTCCACGTACCCGGCGGCGGCCAGCGCCCGGCCGACCCGGCGGCGGCGGCGCTGCTCGGGGGTCAGGCCCTGCCCGGCGATCGGCCGGGGCGGGCGGGCCGGGATCTCCTCATACCCCTCCAGGCGGATGACCTCTTCGGCCAGGTCGTTGGGGTCGGTCAGGTCGGGACGCCAGGAGGGGGGCGCCACGGTCAGCGTCTGGTCCCCGGTGACCGTGCAGCCGATCTCGGTGAGCCGCCGCACCACGGTGTCGCGGCTGTAGGTCACCCCGGCGACCTTGCCCGGGTGGTCGGCGGGGATGGTGATGGTGGTCTGCTCGACCGGCACCTGGGCGTGGGTGACGCCCGGGACGATCTCGGCGCCGCCCAGCTCGGCCAGCAGCTGCGCGGCCCGGTAGGAGGCATACAGCGGCAGCTCGCGGTCGACGCCGCGTTCGAACCGGTAGGAGGCCTCGCTGCTGAGCTTGTGGCGGCGCACCATGCGGGCGACGCCGATGGCGTCGAAGTGGGCGGCCTCGATGACGATGTCGGTGGAGTTCTCGTCGATCTCGGTGGCCAGGCCGCCCATCGTCCCGGCCAGCGAGATCGGGCCGGAGGCGTCGGTGATGAGGATGTCCTCCGGGTCCAGGGCGCGGGTGACGTGGTCGAGGGTCTCCAGCTTCTCCCCCGGCCGGGCCCGCCGCACCACGATCTCGCCGGTCAGCTTGCCGCGGTCGAAGGCGTGCAGCGGCTGGCCCAGCTCCAGCATCAGGTAGTTGGTGACGTCCACGGCCAGCGACACCGGGCGCATGCCGGCGCGGTACAGCCGCACCTGCATCCACAGCGGGGTGGTCGCCGCCGGGTTCAGGCCGCGGATCTGGCGCAGCACGAACCGGTCGCAGGCGGTGGGGTCGTCGATGCTCGCCGGGTAGCCCGGCTGGTCGTCGGTGTCGGGCAGCCGGACGGCGGCCGGGTCGCGGAACGGCACGCCGTAGGCGATGGCGGCCTCGCGCGCCACCCCGCGGATCGACAGCGCATAGCCGCGGTCGGGGGTGACGGCGATGTCGAGGACCTCGTCGCGGATGCCCAGCAGCTCGATGGCGTCGGCGCCGACCCGCTCATCGCCCGGCAGCACCAGGATGCCGCTGTGGTCGTCCCCGATGCCCAGCTCGGCGACCGAGCAGATCATGCCTTCGGAGATCTTGCCGTAGGTCTTGCGGGCGCCGATCTCAAAGCCGCCGGGCAGCCGGCAGCCGGGCAGCGCGACGACGACCTTGTCGCCCTCGGTGAAGTTGCGGGCGCCGCAGATGATGTTGCGCGGCTTGTCCTCGCCGACCTCCACCTGGCAGTAGCGGATCGGCTTTTTGAAGCCGGTCAGCTCCTCGATGGCCAGGACCTGGCCGACCACCAGCGGACCGGTGACGTCGTGGCCGGCGGCCTCGACGGTCTCCACCTCCAGCCCGGCGGCGATCAGCTTGGCGGCCAGGTCGCGGCCGGTGACGCCGGCGGGCAGCTCGACGTGCTCACGCAGCCAAGACAGCGGGACCCGCATCAGATCTCCATCCCGAACGGGAGGGTGAAGCGCACATCACCCTCGACCATGTCGTGCATGTCCGCCACGCCGTGCCGGAACATCAGCGTGCGCTCCACGCCCAGCCCGAACGCCCAGCCGCTGTAGCGCTCGGGGTCGACGCCGGCGGCCACCAGCACCCGCGGGTTGACCATGCCGCAGCCGCCCAGCTCGATCCACCCCTCGGAGCTGCAGGTGCGGCACGGCGGCGCGCCCGGCTCCGCCGAGGCGCCGTGGCACACGAAGCACTGCATGTCCACTTCGCCGGACGGCTCGGTGAAGGGGAAGTAGGACGGGCGCAGCCGCACCTTCAGGCCCTCGCCGAACATGCCCTCCACGAACGCGGCGATGGCGCCGCGCAGGTCGGCCATGGTCAGTCCCTCATCCACCGCCAGGCCCTCCAGCTGGTGGAACACCGGGGTGTGGGTGGCGTCCAGCTCGTCGGTGCGGAAGGTGCGGCCGGGCACCACCACGTACACCGGCAGCGGGCGCGACAGCAGCGCCCGCACCTGCACCGGGGAGGTGTGGGTGCGCAGCACCAGCCCGCTGTCTTCGCTTTCGACGAAGAAGGTGTCCTGCATGGTGCGGGCCGGGTGGTCGGGCTGGATGTTCAGGGCGTCGAAGTTGTACCACTCGGCCTCGACCTCGGGCCCTTCGGCGATCTCAAAGCCCATCGAGACGAACACGTCGGCCATCCGCTCGGCGATGGTGGTCACCGGGTGGCGGGCGCCGCGGGGGGCGCGGTCCCACGGCAGCGTGACGTCGACGGTCTCCTCGATGAGGACGCGCTGGTCGCGTTCTTCCTCCAGCTCCGCCTGGCGGCGTTTGAGGGCCTCGGCGACCGCCTTGCGGGCCGCGCCCACCCGCTTGCCGGCCTCGGCGCGGGCGTGCGGGGGCAGCGCGCCGATCTCCCGGTTGGCCAGTGCCAGCGGGGAGCGGTCCCCGGCGTGCTCCAGGCGGACCTTCTTGAGCTCTTCGAGGTCGCCGGCGGCGGCGATGGCGGCCAGCGCCGCGTCGCGGGCGCGCTCGACCTCCTCCGGTTGCAGCGCGCTGACCTCGACGGGGTCGAACGACTTATTGGGTGCAGACATGGTGGTGACAACTCCAGCCAGGGCGTGATCGCCCGCGAGTGTAGTGGTGCCTGGATCGTCAGGCCGGAACGCCGGTCGAGCCCGCGCGGCGCGATCCCGTCAGGCGTAGTCGGGGGCGCCGGCGGGCAGGGTAAATCGGAACTCCGCGCCGCCGCCGGGGGCGCGCCGCACCGCGATGGTGCCGCCGTGCGCCTCCACCAGGCCCTTGACGATGAACAGGCCGAGCCCGGTGCCGCCGCGCCGGTTGCCGCCGGGGCCGCGCCAGAACTGGCGGAACACGCGCTGGGCCGCCTCGGGCGGGATGCCCTCGCCCTCGTCGCGTACCGAGACGGCGGCCCCGAGGCCGTCCGGCGCGTCCACCCGCTCGATCACGATAGTCACAGTACCAGCGCCGTGCCGGACCGCGTTCTCCAGCAGGTTGCCCAGGATCTGGTCGATCTTGTCCGGGTCCAGCCACATCTCCGGCAGATCGTCGTCGGCGATCAGGCAGAACCGGTCGGCCGGGTCGCCGGCGGCCACCCGCCCGGCGATCACCTTGCGGGCCTCTTCGACCAGGTCGACCACCTGGCGGCGCATCTCCAGGCGGCCGGCCTCGATCCGCGACACGTCCAGCAGTTCGCTGATCAGCCGGGTCACCCGGTCGGCGTCGGCGTTGACCGTCTCCAGCATCACCCGCTTCTGGTCGTCGGTGAAGCGGTGCCACTTGGCCAGCAGGGTGGCGGTGAAGCCCTTGACGCTGGTGAGCGGGGAGCGCAGCTCGTGGGCGACGGTGGAGACCAGGTCGGCCCGATCCCGCTCCTGCCGGGCCCGGCGGGCGGCGTCGCGGAAGCTGACGATGAAACGTTCCACCGCTCCCCCGCGGGAGCGCCGGTACGACGCCGTCACCAGCAGCTCGGTGCCGCCGGTCATGAACAGCGGGTACTCGGGGTGGCGGGTGCGGGTGGCCAGGCCGCCGTAGGGGTCCAGGCACTTCCACCAGTCGCGGCCCTCGGCGTCGTGCAGCGGCAGCACGTCGCGGAAGTCACGGCCCAGCGCGTCCTCGGCCTTGATGCCGGTCAGCCGGGTGGCGGCGCGGTTGAACACCACCACCCGCGCGTTCTCGTCGGCCACCAGCAGCCCGTCGGGCAGTTCGTCGGCCGGCACCCAGGCCGCGTCCCGATCCTGCCCGCGGGGCAGGCCCAAGTCGCGACGGGAACCGGGCATGGGGAGTCGCGACTCGTGCGGGGAGTTCTCGACACCCACCAGCGCCTCCAGAGCACCCGTGAAACGCGGCCTGTCGGTAGTAGAGCCTATAGCCACAGCATGGGGCAGCGGGACCCGCAAAACCCCTTACCGGCAAGGCTTTTCTTCGTTTTCGGCGGACATGCCCGTTTTCGGCGATACCGGGATCAGCTCAGCGAGGAGGTGCGTCCGGCCGCGACCGCCTCGGCCACGGTGCGGTAGCCGGTGAAGACCTTGTCCAGGCCGGTGATCTGGAACAGCCGCCACTGCTGCGGCCGCACCCGGGCCAGGCTGAGCTCGCCGCCGCGAGCGCGCAGTTCGTTGCGGACGCCGACCAGGGCGCCCAGCCCGCCGGCGTCGCAGAAGCCGACTCCGGAAAAGTCCAGGACCAGCCGTCCGCCGCCGCCGGCGGTGGCCTGGCGGCCCAGCTCGCTCAGCCGGGCGCGCAGGGCCCGGACGGTGCGCAGATCGATCTCGCCGGTGACCGCGGCCACCAGCGTCCCGTCGTGCACACCGGTGACCGTCACGGTCAGCTCGGCGCCCCGACCTGCTTCCTCGGGGGGTGGGCAGGCGCCGGCGGTCTTTCCGCAGCGCGCCATGGCCGCCGCCGAGCGCGGCCCGTGATAGTGCGATCGTCGTGAACGCGGCACCTGAGGCGCCTTCCTGTCGTAGTAGAGCATCGTCGCCCCCCTTGTCGCGGCGTCGGCACCGCTCCTTCGGTAACGACACCGGAGGAGATGCGCAGATTCCCTCGCCGTTCCCCAGCCGCCGAGGCATCCGCTCCCTGGTGCAAAGACGACCCCGCCAAGTGAGCCACTGCCAGGTCGTGAAATTCTCACAACCATCCTGGCAGCCCGGACAGCTTTGAAGATCGTTACGGGGAGTCCGGAAGCGGCCAGGGTTTTTGCCGAATGCGGACAACCATTCAGGCCGCTTGGACGTTGTCGGCGCCCGGCGATCAGGAGGGGCGGGCGGAAGAGACCCCGTCCGCCGGGGCGGCGCCGGGCACGACCCGCCCGGCGCGCTGGGCGCGGGCGGAAGCGTACAGGCACACCGCGGCCGCGGTCGCCAGATTCAGGCTCTCGGCCCGGCCGTAAATGGGGACCCGGACGACATGATCGACCGCGCGCAGGATCTCCTCGGGCAGGCCCCATGCCTCGTTGCCGAACACCCAGGCGGTGGGGCGGTCCAGCAGCCCGCCGTCGAGCGCCGCATCCAGGGTGTGCTCCCCCGCCCCGTCGGCGGCCAGCACCGTCAGCCCGCACTCGCGCAGCGCGCCGATCAGCGTCTCGAAACGGGTGCCGGCCACCACCGGCACGTGGAACAGGCTGCCCGCCGAGGCCCGCACGCACTTGCCGTTATAGGGGTCCACCGACGCGTCGGTGAACACCACCGCGTCACAGCCGGCCGCGTCCGCGGTGCGCAGCACCGTTCCGGCGTTGCCCGGATCGCGCACATGCGCCAGCACGGTCACCAGCGTGGGCGGTGGCGAGAGCGCATCGGCCAGTGACACGTCGACGAAGGTGCACACCCCCAGCAGGCCCTGCGGGGTGACGGTCTGCGCCAGCTCGGCCATGACCTCGCCGCTGACCCGCAGCACCGGCACCCCGGCCCGCTCGGCGGCCGTCACCAACTCGGCGTGCCGGGACTCGGCCTCGGCCGTGGTGAACAGCTCCGTCAGCACGCCGGGCAGTCCCAGCGCCTCCCGCACCGCCTGCGGGCCCTCGGCCAGGAACCGGCGTTCGCGGTGCCGGAAGGTGCGCTTGGCGAGCCGCCGGGCCGACTTCACCCGGGGCGAGCGGATGGAGGTCAGCTCGCGGCCCGCCATGGCATGCGCACTTTCCGTCCAGATGACCCGTCGCCGAACGATCGTCAGGCGGCCTTGGCGTCCTGTGCCGGCAGCGCCTGCTTGGCCAGCTCGACCAGGGTCTTGAAGACCTCGGGGTCATTGACCGCCAGCTCGGCCAGCATGCGCCGGTCGATCTCCAGCTCGGCGGCCTTCAGGCCCTGGATGAACCGGTTGTAGGTCATGCCGTTGGCGCGGGCGGCGGCGTTGATCCGCTGGATCCACAGCCGGCGGAACTGGCCCTTGCGGTCCTTGCGGTCCCGGTAGGCGTAGGTCATCGAGTGGAGCATCTGCTCCTTGGCCTTGCGGTACAGGCGGGAACGCTGTCCCCGGTAACCGCGGGCCCGCTCCAGGACGACCCGGCGCTTCTTGGCGGCGTTGACAGCCCGCTTCACACGTGCCACGTGATGTTCTCCTTTACGCGAGGCCGGAGGCCGGCAGGCCCCCGCCGAGGTTGTCGAAGGTCCTCAGAAGGTCCGAGGGGTGGCTACTTGCGAAGCAGCTTCTTGATCATCTTGGTGTCGGCGTCCGCGACCACGACCCGGCCGGCCAACCGACGGGTGCGCTTGGAGGGCTTGTGCTCCAGCAGGTGGTTGCGGTTGGCGCGGCGGCGCGTCACCTTGCCGGAGCCGGTCAGCTTGAAGCGCTTCTTCGCACCGCTGTGGGTCTTGGTCTTCGGCATGGTCGCCGTCGTCTCCCTCATTCCTCGTCCCGCGCACAGCGCGGGGGCATGCACGAATCGGGCGCCCGCCACGGAACCCATGACGGCGCGCCCGTCCGACGCACCGATGTACGTGTCGATCACACCCTGCCGGTTCACCGGCCAGGATGGCGCTCCGGGCACAGCACAACCCGGACGCGCGGTCCCACCGCGCGACCTTGCAGATCAGGTCGCATACGTGGGCGGCGGCCGCCCCGGCCTCAACGGCCGGGGCGCTCAGCCTTCGGCTCGCGCGCGGGCGCGCGCCGCATTGCGTTCGGCCCTGGCCTCCGCCTTCTTCTTGTGCGGGCCGATCACCATGATCATGTTACGGCCGTCCTGCTTGGGCCGCGACTCCACGAAGCCGAGGTCGGCGACGTCGTCGGCGAGCCGCTGCAGCAGCCTGAAGCCCAGCTCGGGGCGAGACTGCTCACGCCCCCGGAACATGATCGTGACCTTGACCTTGTCCCCGCCCTTGAGGAACCGCACCACGTGACCCTTCTTGGTCTCGTAGTCGTGCGGATCGATCTTGGGCCGGAGCTTGATCTCCTTGATGACCGTATGCGCCTGATTACGCCGCGCCTCGCGGGCCTTCATCGCGGACTCGTACTTGAACTTGCCGTAGTCCATCAACTTGGCCACCGGGGGACGCGCGGTCGGCGCGACCTCCACCAAGTCCAGATCGGCCTCACGGGCAAGCTCAAGTGCCTTGACGATGGGCACGATGCCCACCTGTTCGCCGTTCGGACCGACGAGCCGGACCTCGGGCACACGAATGCGCTCGTTGATACGCGGTTCGGCGCTGATGGGACCTCCTTGGGGCGTCGTGTTGGTCTGTGTCCTGAGCCGACCGGTCGCACCCGAGGGCCCTCATAACGAAAAGCCCCGCACGACTCACATGCGGGGCCACCATCGGTCGCCTCGGCGGCTTACGCCGCCAAAGCTCGGGGACCGCCCACGCCGCCGCTGCGACGCGGAACCGTCCGCCGGACCGATGACCCTCCGGCCGCCTGGCCGGACAGGTGGGAGTGGCCTCCGCTTGAGCACCCGGATGCTGGTCGCCTCCGGGTCGGTCAGCGCATAACACTATCAGGTTTATTCCCACTCTACCTCATCGGCGTCTCGCCGAGGAGGCCCCGTGCGGGCCGGCGCTAACCGGCGCGGGCGGCCAGTTCGGCCTCTCCGGCCGCCCGCATCGCCTCGACCGGGACGTCCCGGCGGCCGGTCATCATCTGCACCTGGCGGACGGCCTGGTGCAGCAGCATCGGGAACCCGCCGACGACCGTGCCGCCGGCCCGCTGTACGGCCTTGGCCAGCTCGGTGGGCCAGGGGGCGTACACCGCGTCGAACACCGCCGCGCCGCAGCCGGCGACCAGCTCGGCATAGGGGTCGGCGGCCCGGCCCGGCAGGGTGGAGGCCACCAGATCGGCCGGCAGGACCTCGGCGAGCCGGTCGAGGGTGACCACCTCGACCTGCAGTCCCAGCCGCAGCCCCACCTGGCGGGTCTCGGCGGCGCGGCTCACCCGGCGCACGGCCAGCGTCGCCGAGCGCAGGCCGAGTTCGCTCAGCGCGGCCAGGGTGGAGGCGGCGGTGGCCCCGCCGCCCAGCACCACCGCCGAGCGGGGCGCGCGTACGCCGGCCTCGGTCAGCGCGGTCACGATGCCGTACACGTCGGTGTTGTCGCCGAACCTGCGCCCGTCCCGCCAGACGATCGTGTTGACCCCGCCGACCGTCTCCGCCAGCTGCGAGGCCTCGTCCACCAGTTTCAGGGCGGTCCGCTTCAGCGGCATCGTCAGCGACAGGCCCGCCCACTCGGGGCCGAGGCGGTCCAGCAGGGGCGCCAGGCCTGCCTCGTCGCACTCGATCGCCTCGTACGTCCAGTCGGTCAGTCCCATCGCCGCGTAAGCGGCGCGGTGCAGCACCGGCGACAGCGAGTGGGCGATGGGCGAGCCGAGGACCGCTGCGCGTGGCACTCAGCCGCCTCCGTTCTGCTTGTTGCGGTTGTACTTGGCCACCAGGCGGTCGTGCTCCTCCTGGGTGCGGGAGAACTCGGTGATGCCCTTCTCCGGGTCGGTGGTGACGAAGTAGAGCCAGCCGTCGTTGGAGGGGGCGAAGACCGCCTCGATGGCCTCGGCGCCGGGGTTGCAGATCGCGCCGGGAGGCATCCCCCGGTGCCGGTAGGTGTTGTACGGGCTGTTGGAGGCCCGTTCCTCGCCGGTGGCCTCGATCCCGAAGGTGCCGTTGGCGTACTTGGTGGTGCTGTCCATCTGGAGCAGCATCCCCTTCTTGATCCGGTTGAAGATCACCTCGGAGATCTTGGGCATGTCGGAGGACTTGCCGCTCTCGGCCTGGATGATGCTGGCCATCGTGATCACCGTGCCGGGCTTCATCCGCGCCTCCTTGGCCCTGGCCTCCAGGTCCAGGTCGTCGGCGGCCTTGTTGAAGCGCTCGACCATCATCTTCAGGATGGACTCGGCGTTGCCGTTGGGGTCCAGGTCGTAGCGGCCGGGCCACAGGTAGCCCTCCACCTTGCCGCCGGCATAGGGCGGCAGCGGCAGCCCTCTGGGGTTCTTGACCACGGCGTGGAAGTCCCGCTTGGGGATGCCGGTCTTGTCCGACAGAAGCTCGATGACCTTGGTGACGCGCAGCCCTTCGGGAATGGTGATCTGGGTGCCGGCGCGGGACTTGGGGTCCAGCAGCAGGGCCAGCGCGGCGGCGGCCGACATCTTCTTGCGCATGGCGTAAAAGCCCGGCTGGATGCTCGCCGCCCGCGGGTCCTTGTCGGCCACCTTGCGGTAGGCCTTGCTGCTTTTGATCACGCCGGCGGCCACCAGCCGCTCGGCGATGACCTGGCCGGTGTCGCCCTCCTTGATCTGGACGGTGACCCGGCCGGTGCCCTGCCCGGTGTAGTCGGGGACGGCCAGGCGTTTCTCCAGGGCCAGCAACCCCAGCAGCCCGCCCCCGCCGAACACCGCCACCAGGAAGGCCAGCGAGAACATCACGGCGGCGCGACTGTTGATCTTGCGTCGGCGCTGCCGCTTGCGGGCCGCGGTCTGCGCCTGCCGCTCGTACTGCTCGTCGTAATGGCCCTCGTAGCCCTCGTAGCGGTCGTCGTAGTGGCCGTCGTAACGCTCGTCGTAATGCCCGTCGTAGCGTTCGCCGTAGTGGCCTTGATAACGGTCGTCGCGATAGCCGTCGTGGTACCCGTCGTAGTACCCGCCATGATCCTCATAGCGGTCGTCGTAGCGGCCCTCGTAACGGTCGTCGTGACCGACGTAGCGGCCGCCGCGCGGGCCGCGCCGGCCCCCCGATGCGGGGTCTTCGAAGAGATCAAGGTCGTTCATGAGCTTCCCCGGACGATCTCGCCGGGCGGCCGTCCCGTCAGGCGTTCCCCGTCCAGGGCCGCCTGCAGCAGGACGGCGGCGGCGGCCTGATCGACCACCTGACGCCGGGCTTTACCGCGCACCCCCGACCGCCGCAGCTCCGCTTCAGCGGTGACGGTGGTGAGCCGCTCATCGTAGAGCCGGACGCCCCCGTCCGGCAGCAGCTGCGACAGCCGCCCGGCCAGCGCCTCGGCGAAGCGCCGGGCCTGGGCGGCGGCAGGACCCGAGCGGCCCGACAGCGAGGTGGGCAGGCCGACGATCACCTCAACGGCCTCATGCTCGGCCACCAGCTCGGCGATCCGGTCCAGGTCGCCCTTGCCCCGCCGGACGGTCTCCAGCGGAGTGGCCAAGATCCCGGCGGGGTCGCTGCGCGCCACCCCGATGCGGACGCTGCCGACATCGATGCCGAGCCGCACGCCCGGCCTCACGCCGGCATCACCGCCTCGGGCCCGCCGGGCGTCCGGCCGCAACAAGGTCCGTACACATGACGAACAATACGGGCAAAGTCCCGAACGGGGTTCGGGATCACGCGGAAACGACGGCGTGCTCGACGGCCGCCAGCGCCTTGTCGATGGCCGTCGGGTCGGCGCCGCCGCCCTGGGCCAGGTCGTCCTTGCCGCCTCCGCCGCCGCCGAGGGCCTTGGCCGCCACGCCGACCAGAGCGCCGGCCTTCAGGCCCCGCTCGCGGGCGCCCTCGGTGACCGCCACGACCACCACCGGGCGGTCCTTGGGCACGCCGGTGATCAGCACCACGGCGGGCCGGGACGCCAGCCGTCCCCGCACATCCAGCGCCAGCTTGCGCAGGTCGTCGGCGGTGGTGCCGTCGGGGGCGCGGTGCGCCACATAGGCGATGCCGTCGATGTCCTTGGCCGAGTCGGCCAGCGAGCCGGCCACCGCCAGCACCTGCGCCGAGCGCAGCCGCTCCAGTTCCTTTTCGGCCTCGCGCAGCCGGCCGATCACGGTGGAGATCCGCTCCGGCAGCTCCTCCTTGCGGACCTTGAGCTGTTCCGACAGCTGGGAGACCAGGACGCTCTCGCGGGCCAGGAAGCGGAAGGCGTCGATGCCGACCAGCGCCTCGATGCGGCGGACCCCGGCGCCGATGGAGGACTCCCCGAGCACCTTGATCAGCCCGAGCTGGCCGGAACGGGCCACGTGGGTGCCGCCGCACAGCTCCCGGGAGTAGTCGCCGACCTCCACGACCCGGACCTCATCGCCGTACTTCTCCCCGAACAGCGCCAGCGCGCCCATGGCGCGGGCCTGCTCGATGGAGGTGGTGAAGGCCCGCACGTCCAGGTCGTCCACCAGCACCGCGTTGACCTCGTCCTCCACATCGCGCAGCACGCTGGGCGGCACCGGCCCGGCGGAGGTGAAGTCGAAGCGGAAGCGGCCCGGGGAGTTCTCCGAACCGGCCTGGGCGGCCGACTCCCCCAGCGCCCGGCGGAACCCGGCGTGCACCATGTGGGTGGCGGTGTGGGAGCGGGAGATGGCCCGCCGCCGCTCCACGTCGATCTCGGCGAAGGCGGTGTCGCCGGCCTGGGCCTCCCCGGCGCGGACCTTGCCGCGGTGCACGATCAGCCCGGGCAGCGGGGACTGCACGTCGTGGACCTCGATCTCGGCGCCGCCGCCGGTGCGGATGCGGCCCTGGTCGGCCAGCTGGCCGCCGCCCTCGGCGTAGAAGGGGGTGCGGTCCAGCACCACCTCCACCTCGGTGCCGGCGCCGGCCGCCGGGACCGAGGCGCCGTTCACCAGCAGCCCCACCACGCGGGCCTCGCCGGTGACGTCGTGGTAGCCGAGGAAGTCGACCTTGCCGCCGGCCCGGTCCAGCAGCTCGCCGAGCACCGAGACGTCCAGGTTGCCGGTCTTCTTGGCGGCCGCGTCGGCCTTGGCCCGCTGCCGCTGCTCCTCCAGCAGCCGGCGGAAGCCCTCTTCGTCCACCGACAGGCCCTGCTCGGCGGCCATCTCCAGGGTCAGGTCGATGGGGAAGCCGTAGGTGTCGTGCAGGGTGAACGCCTGGGAGCCGCTGAGCACCTGCTTGCCGGCGCGCTTGGTCTCCGCCACCGCGGCGTCGAAGATCGCCGTGCCGGTGCGCAGCGTCTGCAGGAAGCGCTCCTCCTCGGCGTCGATCACCGCGTGGATGTTGGCGGCGGTGCTGATCAGCTCGGTGTACTGCTCGCCCATCGCGGCGATGGCCACCGCGGTCAGCTCGTGCATCAGCCCGGCGTCCTGGCCGCCCAGCAGCCGCAGGTTGCGGATGGCGCGGCGCAGCAGGCGGCGCAGCACATAGCCGCGGCCCTCGTTGGCGGGGATGACGCCGTCGGCGACCAGCATCGTCCCGGCGCGCACGTGGTCGGCGACCACCCGCAGCGAGACGTCGGCGCGGCGGTCGCGGCCGTAGCGGGTGCCGGTCAGCTCGGCGGCCTTGTCCAGGATGCGGCGCAGCGTGTCGGTCTCGTAGATGTTGTCGACGCCCTGCAGGATGGCGGCCATGCGCTCCAGGCCCATGCCGGTGTCGATGTTCTTGGCCGGCAGCGGCCCGGCGACGTCGAAGTCGGTCTTGCTGCGCACCGCCGACAGCTGCTCCTGCATGAAGACGAGGTTCCACACCTCCAGGTAGCGGTCCTCGTCGGCGATGGGGCCGCCCTCGCGTCCGTAGGCGGGGCCGCGGTCGTAGTAGATCTCCGAGCAGGGGCCGCCGGGGCCGGGCACGCCCATGTGCCAGTAGTTGTCGGCCAGGCCGCGGCGCTGGATCCGCTCCACGGGGATGCCGACCTTGCGGTGCCAGATGTCGGCGGCCTCGTCGTCATCGAGGTAGACGGTCACCCACAGCTTGTCCTCGGGGAAGCCGAAGCCGCCGTCGGAGACGGGGCGGGTCAGCAGCTCCCAGGCGTAGGGGATGGCGCCTTCCTTGAAGTAGTCCCCGATGGAGAAGTTCCCCAGCATCTGGAAGAACGTGGCGTGCCGGGTGGTCTTGCCGACCTCGTCGATGTCGGGGGTGCGCACGCACTTTTGGGCGCTGGTCATGCGCGGCGCGGGCGGGGTGCGCTGGCCCAGGAAGTACGGCTTGAACGGGACCATCCCGGCGGGGACCAGCAGCAGGGTGGGGTCCTCGGCGACCAGGCTGGCCGAGGGCACGACCGTGTGCCCCCGCTCCTCGAAGAACGCGAGGAAACGGCGTGCGACCTCTGCCGACTCCATCTCAGTGGCCATCCTTGTCTTCGTCGATGATGATGTATCGGGCGTTGAGGATCCGGCGCGGCCGGGGGGCCTGCGGCGGGTGCAGGTCGGCCTCGATGGCCTCGCGCAGCTGCTCCTCGCGGGCACGGGCCTCATCCCGCACGTCCTGCAGGAACAGCCATACCCGCTCGCGGGCGTCCAGCGCCCGGCCCGCGGCCCGGCCGGCCAGGCTCTGCGGCGTCAGCTGCCGGGTCATCCGGGTGACCTTGCGGGTGACCCACACTCCGGTGCCGGCGCCGACGGCGAGCCAGAACATGCGTCTCACCGGCGCCCCCTGCCTTCGGCGGCGCGGCGGGCCGGCAGTTCGGCCCGGGAGGAGCGCCGGGTGGTGTCCCTGGTGTACCCCAGGGCCTTGCGCACCCCGTAGGAGAAGGCGGCGGCTTTGATCACCGGACCGCCGAACACCGAGGAGACCACCGTGGTGACCGCCGAGACGTTCTGGGTGATCCCGGCGGCCTGCCGGGTGATGACGTCGGTGCGGCCGAGCTGCTCGTTGGCGCGGCGCACCGCCACGGTCATGTCCTCCAGCAGCGGAGCGGCCCGATCGGTCAGGTCCGACACCAGCTCGCTGGTCTCCCTCAGCAGCCGGGCCAACCGCAGCAGCGCATAGGCCAGGAAGGAGACCAAGATGGCCCAGAACAGGGCCACGATCAGGCCTGCCAGCTGTTCTGCAGTAAGCATCCGGATTTTCCGTTCGCGTCGCCGTCCGTCTCCCGGCCAGGTGCGGTGTTGCAGACCCTACCGCGCTCCCGGACGGTGGCCGTACCGGGTTTCCCCGCCGCGCGGCGTGCCGCGCGCCCTGCGCGAAAGCCGCGTCACGTTCCTACCGGCAGGTTAGCCGGTCCGGGCGGCGTTCATGGCCCACCCGGGGGTGTTGCGGCGTGCCCGCGGGTGACGTTTCCGCGACGTTTTCCGCAAGGAACGGCCGTCACCTGCCGTCGCGGGGGCCGCGCAGCACCGCGCGGATGCGTTCCAGGACCTCTGAGAACCTGGCCTCGGCGCCGTGCCGGGTCGGCCGGTAGTAGCGCCGGTCGCGGACGGTGTCGGGGGCGTACTGCTGGCGCACTACGCCGCCGGGGAAGTCGTGGGCGTACTTGTAGCCCTCGCCGTGGCCGATGCGCGCGGCGCCCTTGTAGTGGGCGTCGCGCAGGTGCGGTGGCACCGGCCCGGCCAGTCCCTTGCGGACGTCGCCGATCGCCTGGTCGATGGCGGTGATGACGGCGTTGGACTTGGGGGCCAGCGCCAGGTGGATCACCGCCTGGGCCAAGTTGATGCGGGCCTCGGGCAGTCCCACGAATTCCACGGCGTGGGCGGCGGCGACGGCGGTCTGCAATGCGGTGGGGTCGGCCATGCCGACGTCCTCGCTGGCGTGGACGATCAGCCGCCGGGCGATGAAGCGGGGGTCCTCCCCCGCCTCCAGCATCCGGGCCAGGTAGTGCAGGGCGGCGTCCACGTCGCTGCCGCGGATGCTTTTGATGAACGCGCTGATGACGTCGTAATGCTGGTCGCCGTCCCGGTCGTAGCGGACGGCGGCCCGGTCCACCGCCTTCTCCAGCACCGCCACATCGATGGTGGCCTGCGCCGTATCGGCCCGGTCGGCCCCGGCGACCAGCGCGGCGGCCTCCAGGTAGGTCAGGGCGCGGCGGGCGTCCCCGCCGGCCAGGCGGACCAGGTGGTCTGCGGCCTCGTCGGTGAGCGCCACGGCGCCGCCCAGCCCCCGCTTGTCGGTCAGCGCCCGCTCGATCACCCGGCGCAGGTCTTGTTCGCTCAGCGGCTGCAGCGTCAGCAGCAGGGAGCGGGACAGCAGCGGGCTGATCACCGAGAAGAAGGGGTTCTCGGTGGTGGCGCCGATGAAGGACACCCAGCGGTTCTCCACCGCCGGCAGCAGGGCGTCCTGCTGGGCCTTGTTGAAGCGGTGCACCTCGTCGACGAACAGGACGGTCTGCCGGCCGGTCATGCCCAGTTCGCGGCGGGCCGTCTCGATCTCGGCGCGGACTTTTTTGACCCCGTCGCTGACCGCCGAGATCTCCACGAAACGCCGCCGGGTGACGCCGGCGACGACGTAGGCCAGCGTGGTCTTGCCGGTGCCGGGCGGCCCCCACAGCACCAGCGACATCGGCGCGTCCCGGTCCACCAGCTGCCGGATGGGCGTGCCGGGGCCGAGCAGATGCTCCTGGCCGATCACCTCATCCAGGCCCCGCGGCCGCATCCGGACGGCCAGCGGCTGCCGCTCGGCGGGCAGGGCCGGGGCGGGATCGGCGGGCCGCTCGCCCGGCGCGTCGAAAAGGCTGTCCGGCTGTGCCGGGTCGACCCTGGACATGTGTTCGAGGCTAGCGGCCGGTGCCCCCTTTTTCGGTCATCGCCGGGTCTTGGGCGCAGTGGCCGGTGCCCTGCGACGGGGAGAGCCCGTTGGGCGAAGTCATGAATTTTCCCGTTTGACGAAGCTCTCCCGGCTGCGCCTGTGCTATCCAAAGGTTCCGGGAACGTCCTGTTTGCTCTGGACGTTGGGCAGCCCCGGAGGTGGAAGACCGGCGTGAGGGCGACAGGCATGAGAGGCCAGCGGGTCCCGCACGGCGTGGCGGGCCTGCTCGTGGTCCTCTTCGCGCTCACCGGGGTGGCGTTCAGCTACGGGCTGGGCGGGCACGCACCCCCGCCGACGCCGTGCGTCCTGCACGCCCTGTGGGCCGGGGACTCCGGCCCGGCCACCGTGGGCGTCCACGCGCCGGACGCCCAGGAGCAGGCGCAGACCCCGCCGCTGCAGCCGGGCCCGGCCGACTTCGACTCCTGCCTGTCGCTGGCGGTGCTGCTGACCCTGATGGTGCTGGGCCTGGCGGCCATGCCCAGGCCGCTGGGCACGCGCCCGCGCCGGTTCGGATGGACGCTGAGCCCTCCGGTGTGGGCGCCGCCGCGCCCGCGTTCCCTGGCGGTTCTCCAGGTGTTGCGGCTGTAGGCCGACCCCAGGTGCGGCCGTGACGGCCGCGTGGTGTTCCGAGCCCGATCAGCCGTCTTTGAAGGGAACTTTCGTGTCCAAAAGCGCCAGGAACCGCCAAAAGAGGAACAACCCTCTCGTCCAGTCCGGCCCGCCCTGGGGTGCGATCGCCTTCTTCACCGTCATCGGCGTCATCGTCACCGCGGCCGTCGCCTTCGCCGCCTGGCAGGCGTTCAAGCCCGTCGAGCCCATCGCGGGGCTGATCGAACGGGACGGCCTGGAGCGCGGCCACGTGACGACCAAGATCGAATACGACACCAACCCGCCCATGGGCGGCAAGCACAACGCCGTCTGGCAGAACTGCGACGGCCGGGTCTACGACCAGCCGCTGCAGAACGAGCACGCGGTGCACTCGCTGGAGCACGGCGCCGTGTGGATCACCTACCGGCCCGGGCTGGACTCCAAGGCGCTCGGCAAGCTCAAGGACCGGGTGAGCAACACCGACTACACGATGCTGAGCCCGGTGCCGGACCAGGACTCCCCGATCGTGCTGACCGCCTGGGGCAAGCAGCTCAAGACCGACGACGCCGACGACGACCGCATCGACGCGTTCCTGCGGGCCTACGTCAAGGGCCCGCAGACCCCGGAGCCGGGCGCGGCGTGCATCGGCGGGAAGGACACGCCGTGAGCGGGGCCGCGCGGGCCGAGACGGCCGAGCACGAAGAGGGCGTGGAGAACGCCGCCCCCGCCGCGCCGCGCGGCCGGACCCTGTCGCTGGTGCTGGCGGGGCTGGTGGTCCTGATCGCGGTGGCGGTGGTCGCGGCGGCGGCGCTGCGGCCGTCCGTCCCCGGCCCCGACAGCCCCGAGGCGGGGTTCGCGCGGGACATGAGCACCCACCACGCCCAGGCGGTGCAGATGTCGTTCATGATCCGCGACGCCAGCGACGATGAGAAGATCCGGACGCTGGCCTACGACATCATCACCACCCAGTCCGCGCAGATCGGGATGATGACGGCCTGGCTGGACGCCTGGAAGGCGCCCAAGGTCGACCCCAAGGGGCCGATGCGGTGGATGTCCGGGCACGGCGGGCACGGCGGCGGCTCCGGCGCCGCGATGCCGGGGATGGCCACCGACCAGCAGCTGAAAGAGCTGGAGAGCGCCGAGGGCAAGGACGCCGAGGTGCTGTTTTTGAAGCTGATGATCGCCCACCACCGCGGCGGGGTGGAGATGGCCGAGGCGGTGCTGGCCCGCACCGACCGTGAGGAGGTGGAGCGGCTGGCCCGCACGATGGTCGAAGGGCAGAGCGCGGAGATCGAGCTGATGACCTCCATGCTCCGCGAGCGCGGGGCGGCCTGAGCCGCGGCGCGCCCGCAACACGGCGGCCTCGCCCTTTCCCAGGGCGAGGCCGCCGTCGCATGATCAGGACGTCGCGGCCTGCTCGGGCCGCACGTCCACCCCGGCCTCCTTGCGCTGCTGCTCGGTGATGCCGGTGGGCGCCCCGGTCAGCGGGTCGTAGCCGGAGGCGGCCTTGGGGAAGGCGATCACATCGCGGATGGACTCGCCGCCGGCCAGCAGCATGACGGTGCGGTCCCAGCCGAAGGCGATGCCGCCGTGCGGAGGCGGGCCGTACTTGAACGCCTCCAGCAGGAAGCCGAACTTGGCCTCGGCCTCCTCCTTGTTCAACCCCAGCACGTCGAAGACCCGCTGCTGCATCTCGGCGCGGTGGATACGGATGGAGCCGCCGCCGATCTCCATGCCGTTGCAGACCAGGTCGTAGGCGTCGGCCAGCGCGGTCTCCGGCTGCTCGTGGAAGGTGGCGGCGTACTCGGGCTTGGGCGCGGTGAACGGGTGGTGCACCGACGTCCAGCCGGTCTGGGCGCCGGAGTCGTCGCATTCGGGCTCGAAGATCGGCGGGTCCACGATCCACACGAACGACCAGGCCGACTCGTCGATCAGGCCGCAGCGGCGGCCGATCTCCAGCCGGGCGGCGCCCAGCAGCTCCCGGGAGGCGTGCGGCTGGCCGGCGGCGAAGAAGATCGCATCGCCCGGCTTCGCGCCGGCCGCCTTCGCCAGCCCGGCCCGCTCGGCGTCGGAGATGTTCTTGGCGACCGGCCCGGTCAGCGTCCCGTCGGGCTGGACGAGCACGTACGCCAGGCCGCGGGCACCGCGCGAGCGGGCCCACTCCTGCCAGGCGTCCAGCTCCTTGCGGGTCTGGGAGGCGCCGCCGGGCATCACCACCGCGCCCACGTAGGGGGCCTGGAAGACCCGGAAGGGGGTGGCGGAGAAGTAGGCGGTCATGTCGACCAGCTCGTTGCCGAACCGCAGGTCGGGCTTGTCGGAGCCGTAGCGGGCCATCGCGTCGGCGTAGGCCAGGCGCGGGATCGGCCGGGGCACCTCGTAGCCGACGATCTCCTTCCACAGCCGCGCCACCAGCTCCTCGCCGATGGCCATGACGTCCTCGGCCTCGACGAAGGACATCTCGATGTCGATCTGGGTGAACTCCGGCTGGCGGTCGGCGCGGAAGTCCTCATCCCGGTAGCAGCGGGCGATCTGGTAGTAGCGCTCCAGCCCGGAGACCATCAGCAGCTGCTTGAACAGCTGCGGGGACTGCGGCAGCGCGTACCAGTGGCCCGGCTGCAGCCGCACCGGCACCAGGAAGTCGCGGGCGCCCTCGGGGGTGGAGCGGGTCAGCGTCGGGGTCTCGACGTTGACGAACCCGTGCTCGCGCATCACCTCGTTCACCAGGTAGGCGGCCTGGGAGCGGATGCGCAGGGCGCGGGCGACGCGCTCGCGGCGGATGTCGAGGTAGCGGTACTTGAGCCGGACCTCTTCGTTGACGTTGACGTCCCCTTCGATGGGGAACGGCAGCGGCGCGGCCTCCGACAGCACCTCGATGTCGGTGGCGGCCACCTCGATCTCCCCGGTGGGCAGGTCGGGGTTCTCGTTGCCGGCCGGCCGCACCCGCACCTCGCCGGTGATCTTGACGCAGTACTCGGCGCGCAGGTCGTGCGCGGTGTCTTCTTCGCGGAAGACCACCTGGACGACGCCGGAGGCGTCGCGCAGGTCGATGAAGGTGACCCCGCCGTGGTCGCGGCGGCGGGCCACCCAGCCGGCGAGCACCACGCGTTCCCCGGCGTGCTCCTTGCGCAGCACGCCGGCGCCGTGCGTACGGATCATCTCGTGAGCGTCCTGATCAGCTTGACGACCTTGCGTCGGAAGGAGTTTCCGTCGCAAAGGTGTATGCCCATCGAAGCGGGTGGTATGGGTGTTCAGGCCACGCGCTCGCCGGGGCGAGGGTGTGTCGAAGGGGGCAGGCTCATGACTCGGGCCTTCATGCCGCGCAGGCCCTCAACGCGGATCATCCCCCGGTTTGCAGAGGCACCGGTCGTTCTTGGTGAGCACTCACCCGGCGCGGCCTGTCGTACGCGCCCCTTCTGATGTCGCCGAGAAGCCCCGCCCAGCCGTCGGGGGAGACGAACAGCTTGGCTCCCTCGGGGTTCTTGGAATCGCGCACCGCGACCGCCGGTCCCGCGCCGGCGTTCTCCACACCGGCACCGCCCATGTCGCTGCCGTGGCGGCTCTTGCGCCATACGGCGGCAACCTCCACGCACTCACCGCCCATCTCGTTGCTGCGTGTGCTCTTGCGCCATCGAGCGCTGGTAAGCGTGCCGCGTTCGCCTCGAATGCTCATGAGTCCTTCACCAGTCGGCGGATGGCCGTCACGGACGCCTCGGGGGACAGGGCCACTGCTTTGAGGCGGTCCAGCGTCAGCCTGGTCATCCGGATCTGAGCCGGCTCTTCCAAGTACATACTGCCGCCCACGCTGATGTCGACATGCACGACGGGTTGGTCTGTGCTCGCGAACTCCAGCATCGAGAAGCCGTTGCCCATGCTCGGGTAGGCGCCGACCTCGGTCGGTACAAGCTGAATCGTGACGTTGGGCATCGCCGCGCACTCCACCAGATGGCGGAGTTGAGCGTTCATGGTCTCCTCACCGCCGATGGGCCGAACGAGCGCCCCCTCATCCAAGATCGCCCAGAGCTTCGGAGGGTCGGCCTCCCGTTTGAGGATCTCCTGGCGCGCCATGCGCACCGACACCAGCCGATCGATCTCTGACTCGACATAGCCGATCGGGGCGGTACGGAACATGGCACGGGCGTAATCCGGGGTCTGCAGCAGACCTGGCACGAAGCTCGGGGAGAAGACGTGGATCACCGAAGCGGCCGACTCCAGGTCGATGTAGACGGTGAAGCCCTTCGGCAACACCTTGGTGAAGGGCTGCCACCAGCCACGTTGCCTGGACTTGCGAGCGGTTTCCTTCAAGGTCTCCCTCAGGTCCACATCCTCAACGCCGAGGTGATCGCACAACTGTTCGACCTCTGCGGCAGTGATGGTCGTCTGGCCGGTCTCAAGGCGACTCATCTTGGTCGTGGACCAGCCCATGAGCTCGGCCAGCTCGGCGTTGCGCAGCCCCGCCGCCTCACGCAGCTTGCGGAGCTGGATGCCGAGCTGGCGCTTACGGGCGGTGGGACTGTCAGGCATGGCTATGCCCCCAATATCCATTGGTTTTGCGAACGCACTTGCGCGCGGGATTGCTGGAGTACATGCTGACAGTGTGCCCTATGTCACGGTACGTGGCTGCGGAATCAAACCGATCGCGCCGCGCCGCCGTGGCGATCGCCCCACGCAGATAGTGAGGAACGATGACGATCACGCAGGAGAGTAGCGCCGCCATGGCCGATCAGGCCCAGGCGGTGATCGAGGCGGCCAAGAAGACCGTGGACGACCTCGACATGGAGACCGTGTGCGACATGAGCGAGGTCGAGATGGCCGCTGTGATCGGCCGACTCACGGCGACGCTCAGCATGCTCATCGCCGCAGTCGGGCAGCCGTCCACCTCATGAAACGCCGGAGCCCTGAGACCTGAGTCACTCCCTTCGAACCGCTCCTGTCTCAGGGCTCCGCTGCATGAGTGTCACGGAGTGAGGCGGTTGGGACCGCGGAACAAGAACGTCGCTTCGCGGATCGAGTCAAGGTTCAGCATGGCCACCAGCAGCCGGCCGAGCCCCATCCCGAGCCCGCCGTGCGGAGGGGTACCGAATCGGAAGATGTTCATGTAGTCCTGCATCGGCGCGGTGTCCAGGCCTTTTTCGGCCGCCTGCTTGCACAGCACGTCGTAGCGATGCTCACGCTGCGCGCCGGTGGTGACCTCCAGGCCCTTCCAGAGCAGGTCGAAGCTGAGGGTGAGATCCGGCCGATCCTTGGGACGCATGTGGTAGAAAGGCCGGATGCTGGCCGGGTAATGCGTGATGAACACGAACTCATGGCCGGTCTGCTCGGCGATATGAGCCGAGATCGCCCGCTCGCCCTCGGGGTCAAGATCCTCTTTCTCGCCTGCGGGGTCCCACCCCCTGGCACGGAGGATCTCCTGAGCCTCGGCCATCGTAAGGCGCGGGAAAGGCACAGTGGGGACCTTAAGGTCGACCCCGTAATGTTCTCGGATCGCCTCTCCGTGGACGTCGGCGACCTTCGCGATGGCGTGCGCCAGCATGCGCTCCTCGAAGGCCATCACATCCTCGACGTCGTCTATCCACGCCATCTCGACGTCCACGCCGGTGAACTCGGTGGCGTGGCGGGAGGTGAAGGAGGGCTCGGCACGGAAGACCGGGCCGATCTCGAAGACGCGCTCGATGCCCGCCGCGACCGCCATCTGCTTGTAGAACTGGGGTGACTGCGCCAGATAGGCGTCGCCGCCGAAGTAGCCGAGCTTGAAGACCTCGGCGCCCGACTCCGAGGCCGTGCCCATGAGCTTGGGCGTGTGCATCTCGGTGAAGCCCTCGGCGTAGGCATACTCCCGCAGGCCCGCCTCGAAGGTCGTCTGCACGTCGAACAGCAGACGTGAGCTCGGCCGGAGACGGATGTCGAGGAAGCGCCAGTCCAGCCTGTGCTCCATCCCCGACTTCTCGTCAATGGGGAGCGATGCCTCCGCCTTGCCGACGACCTCGACCCGCTCCGGCACGATCTCCAGTCCGCCGAGCTTGACGATGGGGTTGTCCACGACCCTGCCGGTGATGACCACGGCGGACTCAGTGGTCAGCGCCTCGATGGCCTGCTCAAGCTCATCCCCCTCGCCGCCCCGTTTGTGAGTGATCTGCACCATGCCCGTGGGATCGCGGAGGATCACGAACTGCATTTTGCGCTGCAACCGCAGTGCGTTGACCCAACCGCACACCGTAACGGTCTGGTCAAGGTGGTCACGCAGATCGCGTACCAGCGTCCTGGGCATCGTGGCGAACTCTTCTCCGCAGTCGAAGGTGATTGGAACGCCAACACGGTAGTGGCTTACCAGAGCTCTTGCCATCCGGTAACGGTGATGACACCGTGCGGCACCTTTGGCCGGGACGAGCACCCCGCCGTAGCGTCAGCCATCATAGCCACCGAGCGAAGGCGAGGATCTATGACGCTCTGTGTCCACCTCCTCGGCTACCCGGAAGCCGTCCTGGCAACCGACACCATCACCCTCGACGCTCCCCCGGACGCGACCGCCGACTATGTGGTACGCCAGGTGGCGACGCTCGCCCCCGGACTCGACGAAGCGCTCCTGCACGAAGACGGCAGTCCCCGGCAGACCACCAAAGTCATGGTCCACGGCGTTCCCGTCGCCCACCGGACACCGATCGGCAGGGAACCCACGGTGACGGTACTGGCCTCCTTGCCTTGCGACGGTTGAACCGCCTGCCCGGAACGACCGCGGCGGCACGCACCGGAGATCGCGTGCCGCCGCGTACCGACGGAGGGAGCCCGGTGGATTTCGCTGACACCCGGTACAACCGTCAGGAGCTGATGCCCCAGATCGGCCCGGAGGGGCAGAAGAAGCTCGCCGAAGCGCACGTCGTGTCGATCGGTGCGGGCGGCGTCAAGTCTTCCCTGCTCTACTACCTGGTGGCAGCCGGAGTGGGCCGGATTCGCATCATCGACTTCGACCGCGTCGAGTTGAGCAATCTCAACCGGCAGATTCTCTACACTCGCGCCGACATCGGCAGGAACAAAGCGCTTGCCGCCGCCGACCGGCTGCGACGACTCAACGACGAGATCGACATCGAGGCGGTGGATTCCCGTGTCGATGAGGGGAACATCGCAGAGCTGACCGGTGGCTTCGATGTGATCGTGGAAGGCGGCGACTCCCTCGCGGCCCGGCTGCTCGTCAACGATCACTGTCTGCGGTCACGAACCCCCATGGTCCACGCCAGCGCCCAGTACAACTACGGTTATGTCCTGACATTGCCGCCCGGCCGGACCGCATGTTTTCAGTGCGCTTTCCCCGATCTTCCCCGAGGTCACGGTGGGAGCGTCCCCGTCCTGGGGGTCGCCACGGGCATAGCCGGATGCCTGGGTGCAGCCGAGGTGATCAAAATCATCACAGGGGCAGGGCGACCGATCGTGAACGGCTACCTCACCTTCAGCGCGTTCCAGGGGGCCTTCCAATTCGTCCCCGCCGCACGACGGCCCGGCTGCGCCGCCTGTGGCGAAGCGGCGCAGCCGGACTGATGCCGCGTATCCGGGGTCACCGCCCGATTCTCTCCAGCAACGTTGCCGTGAGGTCGGTGAGCGGGACGGCGATCTGCTCGCCGGTGGCCAGGTCCTTGACTTGGGCGGACCCGGCGGTGATATCTCGCTCGCCGATGATCACGGCGTAGGCGGCTCCGGAACGGTCGGCGCTCTTCATCGCGCTTTTCAGGCTCTTGCCGGCGGGGGCCATGTCGGCGGCGATCCCGGCGCGGCGCAGCTCGGCCACCAGCGTGAAGACCTTGTGCTCGGCGGTCTCCCCCAGCGGCACCCCGAACACCTGGCAGCGGGACGGCACCGGCAGCCGCACACCCTCGGCCTCCAGCGCCAGCAGGGTGCGGTCCAACCCCAGGCCGAAGCCGATGCCCGGCAGCGGCGGGCCGCCGATGTCCTCCGACAGCCCGTCGTAGCGTCCGCCCCCGCCGATGCCGGACTGGGCGCCCAGCAGCGGGTGCTCGAACTCATAGGTGGTGCGGGTGTAGTAGTCCAGGCCGCGCACCAGGCGGGGCTCGTCGGTCCAGGCGATGCCCACGTCGGCCAGCAGCGAGCGGACCTTGTCGTGGTGGGCCTTGCAGGCCGCGCACAGGTGGTCGGCCATCAGCGGCGCGTCGGTGAGCTGGGCCTTGACCTCCGGGCGCTTGTCGTCCAGCACCCGCAGCGGGTTGATCTCCACGCGGGCGCGGGTGGCCTCGTCCAGGTCCAGCCCGCGCAGGAACTCCTGCAGCCGGGTGCGGTAGGCGGGCCGGCACTCGCGGCAGCCCAGGGAGTTCAGCAGCAGCCGCACCTGCCGCAGCCCCAGGCCCTGGTACCAGTTCCAGGCGATGGCGATGGTCTCGGCGTCGATCTGGGGGTCCTGGCTGCCGATGGCCTCCAGGTCGAGCTGGTAGAACTGCCGGTAGCGGCCCTTTTGCGGGCGCTCGGCGCGGAAGGCCGGGCCGGTGGTCCACACCTTGACCGGCAGGCCCTGCTTGTGCAGGCCGTATTCCAGGACGGCGCGCAGCACCCCGGCGGTGAACTCCGGGCGCAGCGTGATGGACCGGCCGCCGCGGTCTTCGAAGGTGTACATCTCCTTGGTGACCACGTCGGTGGACTCGCCCACGCCGCGCTTGAACAGCTGGGTGTCCTCGAAGACGGCCAGCTCCACATAGCCGTAGCCGGCCAGGCGCGCCTGCTCGGCGAACGCCTGCCGGACCGCCAGCAGCGCCTCGGCCTGCGGCGGCACGTATTCACTGACCCCCTTGGGGGCCTGGAAGCTCGAACTCATGATCGGTACTCAAAATCCCTTGCTGGGCCCGTCCGCGGGCGCCAGGTCCGCCAGGAACGGGTTGGTGGCGCGTTCGCGGCCGATGGTGGTCTGCGGGCCGTGGCCGGGCAGCACGATGGTCTCGTCGGCCAGCGGCAGGCACACCCGCGCCAGGCTCTGCAGGATCTGCTCATAGGAGCCGCCCGGCAGGTCGGTGCGCCCGATGGAGCCGGCGAACAGCAGGTCCCCGGTGAACAGCACCTCGGGCATGTCCCCGGTTTCCGGGGTGCGGAACGTCACCGACCCGGGCGTGTGCCCCGGCGCGTGGTTGACGGTGAAACGCAGCCCGGCCAGCTCCAGCACCATCCCATCGGACAGTTCGCGCACATCGTCGGGCTCGCTGAGCTTCAGTCCCCCGAACAGCTGCTGCCCGGGCCCCAGCGACAGGCCCTTGGCCGGGTCGGTGAGCAGATCGCGGTCGGCGGGATGGATGTAGGCCGGTATGTCCTTGGCGCCGCACACCGGGGCCACCGACCAGATGTGGTCCAGGTGGCCGTGGGTGGCGATCACCGCCACCGGCTTGAGCCGGTGCTCGCGGATGACCTCCTCGATCCCGGCCTCGGCGTCCTGGCCAGGGTCGATGATCACGCATTCCTCCCCGGCGGCCGGCGCCACGAGGTAGCAGTTCGCGGCGAACGATCCAGCGGGGAACCCGGCGACGAGCACGGTCGTCCTCTCCTGCAGACTCGGGTTTGATCCGCTAGGGGAACTCAAAGCGGCGCTTCGAGCGTACCGGCGAGGCCGCCGCCATCGCGAACGCGATACCCGGCCGTCGTGTCGGCATGGCGGGCAGAGCGGTGCACATGCACCGGACGACCGGTGCTCCCGTATGCCGGTACCATGCGCAGCACGTTTCCGATCTACTTTCCGACCTACTCCTTGATCTACAGCGGGGCACCGCGAGGAGGGCACGCGTGGCGGGGAAGGACCGCAAAAAGCAACTGGCCAGGCAGCGCTATGAACGCCAGCAGGCGCGTCGGGCGGCCGAGGCCAGGCGGGCACGCCGGCTGCAGATCATCGGTGCGATCGCGGCCGTCGCGGTGATCGCCGGCGGCACCGCCGGGATCGTCAAGCTGGCCGGCGGGGACGATGACGCCGCGGCCAACGCCGACGCCGCGCCGAGCACGCCGCCCCCGGAGGACGGCACCCCCAAGCAGGAGATCACGCTGCAGAAGGTCGCCGTCGAGACCGCGGCGGGCGGCGGCAGCGCCCGGTGCAAGTACCCCGACTCCGAAACCGACGAGGACCCGCCCAAGAACCTGGGCAAGCCGCCGGCCGTGGCCGCCTACTCGGGCAAGGTGAAGGCGACCATCAAGACCAACCTGGGGGACATCGGGCTGGAGCTGGACGCCGACAAGGCGCCGTGCGCCACCAACTCCTTCGCCTTCCTGGCCGGCAAGAAGTTCTTCGACAAGACCAAGTGCCACCGGCTGACCACCAGCGACTCCCTGAAGGTGCTGCAGTGCGGCGACCCGACCGGCACCGGCCTGGGCGGCCCCGGCTACAGTTTCGCCGACGAGAACACCAAGGGTGCCAAGTACACCAAGGGCGTGCTCGCCATGGCCAACAGCGGCCCCGACACCAACGGCAGCCAGTTCTTCATCGTCTACGACGACTCCGAACTGCCCCCCAGCTATACGATCTTCGGGAAGATCACCTCGGGGATGGAGGTCGTCGAGAAGGTGGCCAAGGCCGGAGTGGCAGCGGAATAGCACCCCATACGGCTATGGTTTGGAAGGTCCGGTCATAAGGTAAGAAAGACCGGACCATGATGGGAGGCAGATGGTGTCCAGCGCCACCGATCCCTACGGTCGTGTTGACGAGGACGGCACGGTCTATGTGAAGACGGCCGACGGCGAGCGGGTCGTCGGGTCGTGGCAGGCCGGTGCCCCGGAGGAGGCCCTGGCCTACTTCCGGCGCAAGTACGAGGCGCTGGTCACCGAGGTCGAGCTGCTGGAGCAGCGGGTCCGCACCACCGACCTGTCGCCGGCCCAGGCCGAGCAGTCCATCGCCCGGCTGCGCGAGTCGGTCACCAACGCCCACGCCGTCGGCGACCTGGACGCGCTGGCGCGCCGCTTGGACATGCTCAGTGAGCTGGTGGCCAAGCGGCGCGAGGAGCTGCGGGCGGCGCGCGAGCACGCCCGCAACGAGGCCCGCGCCATCAAGGAGCGCATCGTCGCCGAGGCCGAGCGGATCGCCGCCGAGGAGACCCACTGGAAGAACGGCGGGGAGCGGCTGCGCCAGCTGGTGGAGGAGTGGAAGGCCGCCGACCGCATCGACCGGCCGACCGAGGCGGCGCTGTGGAAGCGGCTGTCGGCGGCCCGCAACGCCTTCACCAAGCGCCGCAAGGCGTACTTCGCCTCCCTGGAGGACCAGCGCGAGCAGGCCCGCAAGGAAAAGGAGCGGCTGGTCGCCGAGGCCGAGGCGATGGTCGACTCCACCGACTGGAGCGAGACGGCCGCGGCCTACCGCGAGCTGATGCGCCGCTGGAAGGCGGTCGGGCGGGCCGGCCGGGAGGCCGAAGAGGAGCTGTGGGCGCGTTTCAAGGCCGCCCAGGACACCTTCTTCGCCGCCCGGGCCGCCGCCTACGCCGAGCGCGACCACGAGCTGCGCGGCAACGCCGAGATCAAGGAGCAGCTGCTGGTGGAGGCCGAGCGGCTGCTGCCGGTGCGCGACGTCCGCCAGGCCCGTCAGGCGCTGCGTTCCATCCAGGAGCGCTGGGATGCGGCCGGTCCGGTGCCGCGGGACATGCGGGACCGGCTGGAGAACCGGCTGCGCAAGGTCGAGGAGGCGGTCCGCGCGGCCGAGGAGGCCGAGTGGCAGCGCACCAACCCCGAGGCCCGCGCCCGCGCCGAGGCCACCGTCGCCCAGTTGCGCTCCTCCATCGAGCAGCTGGAAAAGCAGCTGGCCCAGGCCCGCGAGGCCGGACGCGACAAGGAGGCCAAGGACGCCGAGGAGGCGCTGACCGCCCGCCGCGCCTGGCTGGAGGAGGCCGAGCGCACCCTGGCCGAGTTCACGCGCTGAGCACGACCGCACTCGGGCGGGCCCGGCGTGGGGAGGACGCCGGGCCCGTTCGTTTGCGGCCCATGTCCGCAAGCGGCCGGGTGGTCGGCGCCGCTCGTCCTGAAGGGCCGCGCTACTTGTCTCCTGCGTGCGGAAACGGGTTCAACGAGCCTCCTGCGGGCAGGCAGATCCCGCTATTGGGCCGGACGAGTCGATCAAGCCGGCCAGTTCACAGGCCACCTGCGGGGAAAACCGCCCCAAGGCGGTTTCAGCGGGCCGTCGTTTCCGCGTGCTCGGGGGAAGCAGCCGGTGCGCTCGGGGCCGGCTCGGTGACGGGGCCGGTGCGCAGGCGGGCGACGGCGATGACCGTGGCGGCCAGGACCAGGAGGTTGCGGACGGCCAGCGTCCAGGTCTCCACGGGCCGGGCGGCCATCAGGTCGGGCCAGGCGATCGGGTAGAGGTACTGGCTGAGAGCGGTGGCCGCCAGGATCAGCCAGACGGCGGGCCGCTGCCGGGTACCGCCGTGGGCCAGGCAGACGGCGCCCAGCCCCAGCAGCCACAACATGTACTGGGGGGACAGCACCCGGCTGGTGGCCACGGCCGCCAGGACGGCGGCGAAGGCCACATCGCACGCCCAGGCGGCGTTCCAGGCGCGGCGGGTGCCGCGCCAGGCCAGGGCGGCGACGATGAGCAGCGCCACGGCCGTCACCGGCGGCAGCAGCGCGGCGGTGCGCTCGATGCCGGGACCGACCAGCTCCATGGACCCGTACTGGTAGACGATCGCACCGTCCCAGGAGGCCAGGCGGGCGAGCATGAACGGGGTGGCCGCCAGGGCCTCGCACTCCAGGCCCCGGGAGGCCTGGGCGTCCAGGAAACTCCAGGGCGCCCTTCCCTGGAGCAGGGCGAAGACCGCCGGCACCGCGGCGCAGACGGCCGCGAAGACCGCTGCGGCCTGCACTCCGCCGCGGGTGCGGGGCAGCGCCGCAAGCAGCAGCACCGGCCAGGCCTTCAGCATGGCGCCGACGGCGGCCAGCGCCCCGAAGATCCGGTGGCGGGCGGTCATCAGCAGCGCCGCCACGGCCGTGACCGTGACGATCAGGTCATAGCGCACATAGCTCATCGGGCCCAGCAGCACCGGCCCGGCCACCCACACCCAGGCCCCGGCCGGTGACCCGCCGCTGCGCCGGCGGGTCAGCAGCCACATGATCAGCAGGTCGGCGCCCAGCGCGACCAGCGCGAACGCGGTGGTGTAGGAGGTGGCCAGCCACGTGCTCAGCCACCGCGGCAGCAGCATCACGGGGGCGGCCAGCGGCGGGTACTGCCAGCGCACATCGTCTTCGGGGAACGCGCCCGCGGCCAGGATCCGGCTCCACTCGGCGTAGATGGCGGGGTCGCCGAGGATCTCCGTGCGCCGGGGATAGGGCAGGCGGTCGAGGATGATCAGCAGGCCGGCCAGGCGGGTGAGCAGCCAGCAGGCCCACGGGGCGGCCGTCCTCACCGGCCGCCGCCGCTGGTCACCCGGTAGACGTCATAGACACCGTCGACGGACCGGACGGCCTTGAGCACGTGCCCCAGGTGCTTGGGGTCGCCCATCTCGAAGGTGAAGCGGCTGACCGCCACCCGGTCGCGGGTGGTGGTGACCGAGGCCGACAGGATGTTGACGTGCTGATCCGACAGCACGCGGGTGACGTCCGACAGCAGGCGGGGCCTGTCCAGCGCCTCCATCTGGATGGAGACCAGGAACACCGAGTCCTCGCTCGGCGACCACTTGACGTCGATCAGCCGGTCGGGCTGGTTGCGCAGATTGGCGACGTTGCCGCAGTCGGTGCGGTGCACCGACACCCCGTGGCCGCGGGTGACGAACCCGACGATCTCATCGCCGGGCACCGGGGTGCAGCAGCGCGACAGCCGCACCCACACGTCCGGGTCGCCGCCGGCCACCACCACGCCCGGGTCGCCGGCCGGGCGGCTGCGGCGCCTGCGGCGGGTCGGCACGGCGACCTCGGCCATGTCCTCCTCGGCGCTCTCCACGCCGCCGAGGGCCTCCACCAGCCGTTGCACCACCGCCTGGGCGGAGACGTGCCCCTCCCCCACCGCGGCGTACAGCGCCGACACGTCCGGGTAGCGCATGTCGCGGGCCAGCGCCAGCAGCGCCTCGCCGGACATCATGCGCTGCAGCGGCATGTTCTGCTTGCGCATGGCGCGGGCGATGGACTCCTTGCCCGCTTCGATGGCGGTGTCGCGGCGCTCCTTGGTGAACCAGTGCTTGATCTTGTTGCGGGCGCGGGCGCTCTTGACGAAGTTCAGCCAGTCGCGGCTGGGACCGGCGTCCGGGGACTTGGAGGTGAACACCTCCACCAGGTCGCCGTTGTCGAGGGTGGACTCCAGCGGCACCAGCCGCCCGTTGACCCGGGCGCCGATGCAGCGGTGGCCGACCTCGGTGTGGATGGCGTAGGCGAAGTCCACGGGGGTGGCGCCCTGCGGCAGGGCGATCACATCGCCCTTGGGGGTGAAGACGAACACCTCCGACACCGACAGGTCGAAGCGCAGTCCCTCCAGGAACTCGGCCGGGTCGGCGGTCTCCTTCTGCCAGTCCAGCAGCTGCTTGAGCCACTGCATGTCGGCGGCCTTGCGCCCGCCGACCGTCTCCTCCTTGTACTTCCAGTGCGCGGCCACCCCGTACTCGGCCCGCCGGTGCATGCCCCAGGTGCGGATCTGCAGCTCCACCGGCTTGCCCTCGGGGCCGATCACGGTGGTGTGCAGCGACTGGTACATGTTGAACTTGGGCATCGCGATGTAGTCCTTGAACCGGCCGGGGACCGGGTTCCATCGCGCGTGAATGGTGCCCAAGGTGGCATAGCAGTCCCGGACGGTGTCCACCAGCACCCGGATGCCCACCAGGTCGTAGATCTCATCGAAGCCCACATTGCGGGCGATCATCTTCTGGTAGATCGAGTAGTAGTGCTTGGGCCGTCCGGTGACCGTGGCCTTGATCTTGGCCTCGCGCAGGTCGGCGGAGACCTTGTCGATCACCTCGGTCAGGTAGACGTCCCGGCGGGGGGCGCGTTCGGACACCAGGCGGGCGATCTCATCGAACCGCTTGGGGTAGAGGGTGGCGAACGCCAGGTCCTCCAGCTCCCATTTGAGGGTGTTCATGCCCAGCCGGTGCGCCAGCGGAGCGAAGACCTCCAGCGTCTCGCGGGCCTTCTTCTCCTGTTTGTGCCGGGGCATGTAGCGCAGGGTGCGCATGTTGTGCAGCCGGTCGGCGAGCTTGATCACCAGCACCCGGATGTCGCGGGCCATGGCCACGACCATCTTGCGGACGGTCTCGGCCTCGGCGGCGTCGCCGTATTTGACCTTGTCCAGCTTGGTGACCCCGTCGACCAGCGAGGCGATCTCCTCGCCGAACTCCTCGCGCAGCTCCTCGAGGGTGTACTCGGTGTCCTCGATGGTGTCGTGGAGCAGCGCCGCGCACAGCGTCTCGGTGTTCATGCCGAGCTCGGCGAGGATGGTGGTGACCGCCAGCGGGTGGGTGATGTAGGGGTCACCGCTTTTGCGCTTTTGGTCGCGGTGGTAGTAGGCGGCCACCTCGTAGGCCCGTTCGATGAGCCGGATGTCGGCCTTGGGATGGGTGTTGCGAACGGTCCTGATCAGTGGTTCGAGCACCGGGTTCATGGTGGTCCCCCGTTGCGCGCCCAGCCTGGCGAGGCGGCGCCGGACGCGGGCGGCCGACGGTGGGGCGGCGGACGGTGCAACCTGCTGGGGCGCCGCGGCTGAGGAGGGCGCGGCCGGTGGGCGCCCGGAGCGGTCCGGGGCCTCCTGCGGGCGCGCAGGATCGGACTTCGCGGTGGGCTCCGCCGGTCCGCCGCCGTGCGGGGCCTTGGCTACCGCGTCGGTCGAGACCACCTCACCTGGCACTCAGCCTCCTCGTCAACGCGGATCGCGCCCTGCCCGGGCTGCCCGCTCGGACCTTCCCGGCGGCCTGTCCGGTGCCGCCGCCGGTCCCGGGGACGGAACCGCCACTTTCCCCTTTGCGGTCAGTCTAACCGCCGGTTTTCCGGCACTAGACCGTAACCAGGGAGTGGACGTCCAGATTCCCCAGCCGCTCCCTTCCCCGCAGGAAGGACAGTTCGATGAGCACCGACAGCCCGACGACCTCGCCGCCGCCGCGCCGCACCAGCTCGGCCGCGGCCTGCGCGGTGCCCCCGGTGGCGAGCACGTCATCGACGATCAGCACGCGCTCGCCGGGACGCAGCGCGTCGGTGTGCATCTCGATCGTCTCGGTGCCGTACTCCAGATCATAGGTCTGCTCGTGGGTGCGCGCGGGCAGCTTTCCCTTCTTGCGGACGGGGACGAAGCCCGCACCGAAGTGGTAGGCCACCGGGGCGGCCAGGATGAAGCCGCGCGCCTCGATGCCGACGATCTTGTCGACGTTGCCGCGGCCGTGGTGGGCGACGATCGCGTCCACGACCCCGGCGAACGTCACATGGTCGGCCAGCAGCGGGGTGATGTCCTTGAACACCACGCCGGGCTTGGGATAGCCCGGGATGTCCCGGATCCGCTCGGTGATCAGCTTGCTGAGATCGATCATCGCCTCATCTTCCCCTGCGCCGCTGCCTGCGGGTGCCGCGTCTGGGCTGGCGGCGCGGTCCGGTCTGCACCACCTTGACCTTACGGACCGGCTCCTGCGGCGCCGCGGCCGGGTCGCCGGCGGCCGCCGGGTCCGTCTCGCCGCCCGTGCCGCCGCCTCCCACCGCGGCGGTGACGGGGGCCTTGGTCTTCTTGTCGGCCTGCCGCTTGGCGCTGCTCTCCCGGGCCTGCAGCCGCTGCCGCAGCTGCCGGTAGCGCGGCTCGCGTTCTTTGAGCTGGACCAGCAGCGGGGTCGCCACGCACAGCGAGGAGTAGGTCCCGACCACGATGCCCACGAACAGCGACAGCGACAGGTCCTTCAGCGCGCCGGCGCCCAGCAGGAACGTGCCGACGAACAGGATCGAGGCCACCGGCAGGATCGCCACCAGGGAGGTGTTCAGCGAGCGCACCAGGGTGCGGCTGAGGGCCTCGTCGGCGGCCTGGGTGTAGGTCTTCAGCCTGCCGGGGGCGCCCAGGTCGCGGGTGACCTCCTTGATCATGTCGAAGACCACGACCGCGTCATAGAGCGAGTAGCCCAAGATGGTCAAAAAGCCCAGCAGCGTGGCCGGGGTGACCTCGAAGCCGGACCAGGCGTAGACGCCCGCGGTGATCACCAGGTCGTGCACCAGCGCCACGACGGCGGCCAGCGCCATCCGCCACTCGAAGGCCACCGACAGGTAGCCCAGGATCAGCAGCAGGAAGATCAGTACCGCCTGCCAGGCCTTCTCGGTGATCTCATCGCCCCAGGTGGAGCCGACGATCTGGGAGCTGACCCGGTCGGCGGGCAGGCCGAACTCCTCGGCCAGGGCCTGCTGCACCTTGGCGGCCTCGGCGGTGTTCAGCGACTCGGTGGTCACCCGCCAGCCGCTGGTGGCGGTCTCCTGCACGATCACCTGGTGGGCCCCGGCCTCGGCGACCGTGGCGCGCACCTGCTCGATGGACGCCTGCGGCGCTTTGAAGGTGAACACCGAGCCGCCGGTGAACTCCACGCCGAAGGTCAGGCCCCGTACGAGGAGCCCGGCGATGGAGAACGCCAGCAGCAGCGCCGACAGCGAGTACCACAGTTTGGGGCGACCGACGATGTCCGCGCTGACCTCGCCCTTGTAGATCCGTGACAGCACGGCGCGGATGGCAGGCATCAGGACTCCTCGGCCAGGGAGGGAGCGGGCCGGCTCTTGCGCAGCCGGTCGGGGTCCAGACCCGACCAGCGGTGGCCCCGGGCGAAGAAGCGGCGGCGGGCCAGCAAGGTCACCATCGGCTTGGTGAAGAAGAACACCACCACGACGTCGATCAGCGTGGTCAGCCCGATCGCGAACGCAAAGCCCTTCACACCGCCGACCGCCAGCACATACAGCACGGCGGCGCCGATGAACATCACCGCGTCGGCGACCAGGATGGTGCGCCGGGCCCGCACCCAGGCGCTCTCCACCGCAGAGCGCAGCGGGCGTCCCTCGCGCAGCTCGTCGCGCAGCCGCTCGAAGTAGACGATGAAGGAGTCGGCGGCGATGCCGATGGAGACGATCAGCCCGATGACGTGCGCCAGCGACAGGCGGAAGCCCAGGGTGCCCTCATATCCCAGCAGCACCACCGCCAGGTAGGTGATGGCCGCCGCGACCGCCAGGCTGGCCACCGACACCAGCCCCAGGCCCCGGTAGTACAGCAGCGAGTAGGCCACCACCAGCGCCAGGCCGAGCGCACCGGCCTGCATGCCCTTCTCCAGCTGGTCGGAGCCCAGCGTGGAGGAGACCGTCTCGGCCTGGCCCCGTTCGAACTTCAGCGGCAGCGCCCCGTACTTGAGCTTGTTGGCCAGGTCGATGGCGTAGGTCTGGGTGAAGGTCTCGGCCGGGCCGTCGATGCTGGCGGTGCCGCCGGTGATGGGCTCGTTGATCTGGGGGGCCGAGACCACCCGCCCGTCCAGGACGATGGCGATCTGCCGGCGCGGGCTGCTCACCGAGGCGCGGTAGGCCTCCTCGGTCAGCTCGGCGAACTGCCGGGCGCCCTGGGACTTGAACTTCAGCTGGACCGACCAGGTGGACCGGCCCTCCTGCATGTTGGGCGGTACGGCCTCGGCCTCGTCGATCTGCCGGCCCTCCACGCGTACCGGGCCGAGGATGTACTTGGCCGAGCCGTCCTCCCCGCAGGCGGCCACCCACTGCTTGGCCGGGTCGTCGGCGCCGGGCGCCTTCTTGTCCTGGGCGGTGCAGTCCAGCCGCTCGAACTGGGTGATGACGGCCTTGTCCCCGATGCCCGCGTAGTCGAGCTGCCCGTCCTGCCGGCGGATCAACTGGTCGAGCTGCTCTTGCAGGTCGGTGGGGAGGGACGCCGACGGTGTGGGGGTGGCCGAGGGGGACGGCTGAGCGGAAGGGTCGGTCAGCGCCCGGGACAGCGCCCGCGGCCGGGCGGTGGCCTGGGGCGCGGGCGTCGCGGAGGGCGACGGGCCCGGGCTCTGGCCGGCCTTGTCCTCCTTGCCGCTGGGCGAGGGGGACGGACCGGCCCCCGTCAGCGGGCCGGGGCCGGCGGACACCAGGACCTGGCGGAACTGCAGCTGGGCGGTGGTGCCGATGAGGTCGACCACTCTCCGCTGGTCGCCGGTGCCCGGCACTTGCACCACGATGTGGTCGGCGCCCTGCCGGCTGACCTCGGCCTCGGAGACGCCCAGGCCGTTGACCCGATTACGGATGATCTTGACGGCCTGCTGCATCTGCGCATCCGGCGGGCTGCCGCCGCCTTCGGTCTCGGCGGTGAGCGTGACGCTGGTGCCGCCCGCCAGATCGAGGGCGAGCCTGGGGGTGGTCTGTCCGTGCAGGAACATCACCCCGGTCAGCCCGGCCAGGACGGCAAAGAGCGCAAGGAGCGTCCGGCCGGGCCGCGAGGGGGTACGCGGCGCTGCCAATGTGGGGGTTCTCTTCCGCTTCCAGCTCGGTCAGGCAGAGGGCTCGTCCGCCTCAGTCGGTGCCGCCGGGCTTCTTGTCGCCGTCCTTGCTGAGCTCGACACCGGACCCGGCGTCCTCGCCGGTCTCATCCGCCTCGTCGTCCGCATCGCCGTCCGCGGCATCGTCGGAGACGACGTTCATCACGGCCTGCTTGACGAACCGGGCCTCGACGCCGGGGGCGATCTCCAGCACCACCCCGTCGTCGTCGACGGCGACCACATCGGCGAACATCCCGCTGGTGGTCATGACGCGCACGCCGGGCCGCAGCGAGTTCAGCATCTGCATCTGCTCACGGCGGCGCTTGTTCTGCGGCCGGATCAGCAGCAGGTAAAAGACGACCGGAATCGCCAGCAGCAGGATCAGGTTGAAAGCCCCGCTCCCGCTAGAAGTCTGTGCCAACAACATGCTGTCGCCCATTGAAGGGCATCCTTCCAATGTGGGTTGCCCCAGCCTCTCACCGGACTGGTGTCAACGCGCAGGACCGCCGGCTGGGGACGGCGAACAAGTCCCGGAGTGTAGAGACTACGCGAACACCCGGCAACGACAGGACGAGCCGGACGGGAAGGAAGTTCCCGAACGGTTATTCGGAGTCCGCCTCCTCCACCTCGAACAGGGTGTCGGCCAGCGGCGCCGACGGCGGCGGGGTGAGTCCCAGGTGCCGCCAGGCCGCCGGGGTGGCGATGCGGCCGCGGGGGGTGCGGGCCAGCAGGCCCTGGCGCACCAGGAACGGCTCGGCCACCACCTCCACGGTCTCCGGCTCCTCCCCCACCGACACCGCCAGCGTGGACAGCCCCACCGGGCCGCCGCCGAACTTGCGCAGCAGCGCTCCCAGCACCGCCCGGTCCAGCCGGTCCAGGCCGCGCTCGTCCACCTCGTACAGGGTCAGCGCGGCCCGCGCCAGCTCCCGGGTGATCACGCCGTCGGCGCGGACCTCGGCGTAGTCGCGGACGCGGCGCAGCAGCCGGTTGGCGATGCGGGGGGTGCCGCGGGAGCGCGCGGCGATCTCGGCGGCGCCGTCGTCTTCGATCCGCACGCCCAGCAGCCGGGCCGAGCGGCGGATGATGATCTCCAGTTCGGCCGGCTCGTAGAAGTCCATGTGCGCCACGAAGCCGAACCGGTCGCGCAGCGGGCCGGGCAGCATGCCGGCCCGGGTGGTGGCGCCCACCAGCGTGAAGGGGGCGATGTCCAAGGGGATGGCGGTGGCGCCGGGGCCCTTGCCGACCACCACGTCCACCCGGAAGTCCTCCATCGCCATGTAGAGCATCTCTTCGGCGGGGCGGGCCATCCGGTGGATCTCGTCCAGGAACAGCACCTCCCCCTCGGAGAGGGTGGACAGCACCGCCGCCAGGTCCCCGGCCCGTTCGATCGCCGGGCCGCTGGTGATGCGCAGCGGCTTGCCCAGCTCCTCTGCGATGATCATGGCGAGGGTGGTCTTGCCCAGCCCGGGGCCGCCCGACAGCAGCACATGGTCGGGGGTGCGGCCGCGCCGCAGCGCGCTGTGCAGCACCAGCGACAGCTGCTCGCGGACGCGCTGCTGGCCGACGAAGTCGTCCAGGCGCTTGGGGCGCAGCGCGGCCTCGATGGCGCGTTCCTCGCCGTCGGCTCCGGCGCGGGGCGAGACCAGGCGGTCGTGATCGCTCATGGCTTGCTGAGCTTACGCAGCGCGGACTTCAGCAGGGCGGACACCGGGGGGAGGGGGCCGCCGTCGAGCTCGGCGGCGACGGCCTCCACGGCGGCCTCGGCCTCCCTGGCCGACCAGCCGAGGTTGATCAGCCCGGTCTGGACCTGGGTGCGCCAGGGTTCGGCGCGGGCGGGGGCGGGCGCGGCGGCCTCCTCCTCCCCGCTGGGAGCGCCGAGCCGGTCTTTCAGTTCCAGCACGATGCGCTGGGCGCCTTTCTTGCCGATGCCGGGGACCTTGGTGAGAGCGGCCACGTCCCCGGCGGCCACCGCCCGGCGCAGCGCGTTGGGGCTGTGCACCGCCAGCATCGCCAGCGCCAGGCGGGGGCCGACGCCGCTGGCGGTCTGCAGCAGCTCGAAGACGGCGCGCTCGTCGTCGTCGGCGAAGCCGAACAGCGTCAGGGAGTCCTCCCGCACCACCAGGGAGGTGGGGACGGTGACCTGCTCGCCGACCCGCAGGCCGGCCAGCGTGGCGGGGGTGCACTGCAGGGTCAGCCCCACCCCGCCCACGTCCACGACGGCGTGGTCGGGCCCGGCGGCGGCCACCTTCCCGCTGACAAAGGCGATCATCGTCTGCCTCCCGTCCATCCCGCCGCCCGGCGGGCCGCCTCCAGCCGGGCCTGGGCGCCGCCCCGCCACACATGGCAGATCGCCAGGGCCAGGGCGTCGGCGGCGTCGGCGGGCCTCGGCGCCGCCGGCAGCCGCAGCAGCCTGGTGACCATCATGGTGACCTGGGCCTTGCCGGCGCTTCCGTTGCCGGTGACGGCGGCCTTGGCCTCGCTGGGGGTGTGCAGCGCGACCGGCAGGCCGCGGCGGGCGGCGGCCACGATGGCGATCGCCCCGGCCTGGGCGGTGCCCATCACGGTGCTCACGTTGTGCTGGGCGAACACCCGTTCCACGGCCACCGCGTCGGGGGCGTGCTCATCCAGCAGTGCCTCGATGCCGCGTTCGATGCCCAGCAGCCGTTCGGCGATGTCGGCGTCGGGGCTGGTGCGGATCACCTCGACGTGGACCAGGTGCAGCGGTTTGCCCGGGGCGCCGTCCACGACCCCGACACCGCACCGGGTGAGCCCGGGATCGACGCCCAGCACACGCACGCCATCACGCCTTTCGGTCGGCTCTTCGATCGTCTGTTCGACGATGCCACGTTACCGGCGGACACCGACGTTGCGCTCATCCCGCCGTGGGCGTGTCGCGCGGGGCGGTGCGGGCCCCGGCCGTCCGCCGGGGCGCCGGCCGGTGCCGCCGCGCGGCCTCAGCCGACGGCCTGCAGCACCTCGTCGGAGACGTCGAAGTTGGCGAAGACCTCCTGGACGTCGTCGCTGTCCTCCAGCGCCTCGATGAGGCGGAAGACCTTCTTGGCGGTCTCCTCATCCAGCGGGACCGAGACGCTGGGCACCCACTTGGCCTCGGCGGACTCGTAGTCGATGCCGGCCTCCTGCAGCGCGGTGCGCACCGCGACCAGGTCGCCGGGCTCGCTGACGACCTCGAAGCTCTCGCCGAGGTCGTTGACCTCCTCGGCGCCGGCGTCCAGCACGGCCATCATCACATCGTCCTCGGTGACGTCCTTCTTGGGGACGATGATGATGCCCTTGCGGTTGAACAGGTAGGACACCGAACCGGGCTCGGCCATGGAGCCGCCGTTGCGGGTGACGGCGGTGCGGACCTCCGAGGCGGCCCGGTTGCGGTTGTCGGTCAGGCACTCGATCAGCAGGGCCACCCCGCCGGGGGCGTAGCCCTCGTACATGACCGTCTGCCAGTCGGCGCCGCCGGCCTCCTCGCCGGCGCCCCGCCGGCGGGCGCGCTCGATGTTGTCGTTGGGGACGGAGTTCTTCTTGGCCTTGTAGATGGCGTCATAGAGCGTGGGGTTGGCGTCCGGGTCGCCGCCGCCGGTGCGCGCCGCCACCTCGATGTTCTTGATGAGCTTGGCGAACAGCTTGCCGCGCTTGGCGTCCAGTACGGCCTTCTTGTGCTTGGTCGTCGCCCATTTGGAATGGCCGGCCATTGTCTACCCCTCTTCCATCGCCTGACGCACCAGCTCGGCGAAGTACCGGTGCACGCGAAAGTCCCCGGTGAGCTCGGGATGGAACGCGGTCGCCACCAGGCGCCCCTGACGGACGGCGACGATCCTACCGGTCCGCTCACCCCCCTCGATGCGCCCGAGGATCTCAACTGAGTCACCGACCGACTCCACCCAGGGAGCGCGGATGAAGACCGCCCGGAACGGGCCGGGCGGCTGCAGGACCGGCAGCGTGACGTCGGTCTCGAAGGAGTCCACCTGGCGGCCGAAGGCGTTGCGGCGGACCGTCATGTCGATGCCGCCGACGGTCTCCTGGCCCGCGACCCCGTCCCGGATGCGGTCGGCGAGCATGATCATGCCGGCGCAGGAGCCGTAGGCCGGCATGCCCGCCTCCACGCGCTTGCGCAGCGGGTCCAGCAGGTCGAAGGCCCGGGCCAGCTTCCACATGGTGGTCGACTCCCCGCCCGGGATCACCAGCCCGTCCACCTGCTCCAGCTCCTGCGGCCGGCGCACGGGCACCGCCCGGGCGCCCGCCGAGCGCAGCGCGCGGGCGTGCTCACGCACATCCCCCTGCAGGGCGAGGACGCCGATCGTCGGCACCGGGCCGGTCACGGAATCGGTCACGGAACTGGTCACAGGATCGGTCACGGGCTGCCCTTCTGGGGACATGTGGACTGCTATGAGAGTAAACGCTCAGCGCCGCGCGGCGTGCACGGCGGGACCCGCCTCAGCCGATCTTGAAGCGGCGCAGCGGGAGCTCCAACGGCAAAAAGCCGTCCTCGCCGCGGTCGGCGATGCCCCGGCCCAGCATGTAGGTCTGGGCCAGCTCCAGGCCGAAGGACTCCTGGTCGAACGGCAGCGGCACGTCCTGGGCGCCTGCGTCGATGGCCTTCCAGTAGGGCCGCTCGGCCGGCAGGCGCTCGCCCTGGTCGATCACCACGCCGTCCTCGGCGGTCACGTACACCTCGCGGACCACCCGGCCGTGCTCGTAGCGGCGGAACCAGCAGCCGGAGATCACGCTGTGCAGCACCAGCACCCCGCCCTGGCCGCCGGGCAGCGCGGTGCCGACGGTGTCGGCGATGCGGCGGGCGTCCTCGTCCATGCCGAACAGGCGCCGGTCGCACACCAGCAGCGCCCGCTCGTAGGCGCCGACGAACAGCTCGTCCTCATACGGCCACAGCGCGAAGTCCAGGACGGTCTCGCCGGTCTCCACGAGCCTGGCCGCCGGGTAGAGGCCACGGGCCACCCGTGCCGCGGCGTCCGGGTCCAGGCTCAGCCCCGGCCGGAACACCTCGGCCGGTGGTCCGGCGCTGGCACAGGCGAGCGCAACCGACCAGGCCATTGTCTCCCCTCCTGGAGGTCGCCCGGGCCGCCGACGATCGGCGTTTGCGATAGCCGCGCCCAGCCTAACCCGCCCGCAGGCGAGCGGCGAGGGCCGATCGGCCCTCGCCGTGCGGCCGGGGTTACCAGCCGCGGTTGGCCAGCCGCTCGCGCTCGCTCAGCGTGTCGACGTTGATGCCGACCATGGCCTCACCGAGGCCGCGCGAGACCTTGGCGATCACATCGGGGTCGTCGTAGAAGGTGGTGGCCTTGACGATCGCCTCGGCGCGGCGGACCGGGTCGCCGGACTTGAAGATGCCCGAGCCGACGAACACGCCGTCGGCGCCCAGCTGCATCATCATGGCCGCATCGGCCGGGGTGGCGATGCCGCCGGCGGTGAACAGCACCACCGGCAGCTTGCCGGTCTCGGCGACCTCCTTGACCAGCTCGTAGGGGGCCTGCAGCTCCTTGGCCGCCACGTACAGCTCGTCTTCGGGCAGCGCCGACAGCCGCCGGATCTCCGAGCGGATGCGGCGCATGTGGGTGACGGCGTTGGAGACGTCACCGGTGCCGGCCTCGCCCTTGGAGCGGATCATGGCCGCGCCCTCGTTGATGCGGCGCAGCGCCTCGCCCAAGTTGGTGGCGCCGCACACGAACGGCACCGTGAAGGCCCACTTGTCGATGTGGTTTTCGTAGTCGGCGGGGGTGAGGACCTCGGATTCGTCGATGTAGTCCACCCCGAGCGCCTGCAGTACCTGGGCCTCGACGAAGTGCCCGATGCGGGCCTTGGCCATGACGGGGATGGACACGGCGTTGATGATGCCCTCGATCATCTCCGGGTCGCTCATCCGGGACACGCCGCCTTCGGCGCGGATGTCGGCGGGCACCCTCTCCAAGGCCATCACGGCGACCGCACCGGCATCCTCGGCGATCTTGGCCTGCTCGGGTGTGACCACGTCCATGATCACACCGCCCTTGAGCATCTCGGCCATGCCCCGCTTGACCCGGGCGGTACCGGTCTCGGGGGTGGGCTGAGCGGGGGCGGGAGTGGAAGCGGACACCGGCTTACCTCACGAAACGGACGACTGTGACGTTATCCATGGTATTGCCTGGCGGCGACCTGCTTGACCCGCCGCGACCGGGCGGCGCCGGGAGATCCGCATCACGTCGCGGGAAACAGAGCCTCCCGAAGGCCGGCACCGGTCAGGGAATCACGGGCTTGCCGTCGTTGACCAGGACGATCCAGACCTGGCCCGGCGCGAAGGTCATCGGCTCGCCGCCGGCGGTGGTGAAGGTGGTGCCCTGTGCGGGGCCGGGCCGCGACCAGCGGGCCTCATAGGACATGCCGTCGCGCAGCACCAGGGCCCGTCCGCTGCCGACGGTGTGCACGACGGGGGTGTAGGCGCCCAGGACGTCCCGGAAGCGGGAGCGGGTCGTCTTGACGTACTGGATGACGACGGTCTGCCCGCCCAGCACACCGCCCTCGGCGGCGGTGTCGGGGCGCCCGTCGTGGGTCACCAGCCACCGTTTCTCCTTGTCCGACCAGGTGAAGCCCATGCGGGCGGCGGGCCAGCGGGCGGTGTGGCTCTTGGTGGGCTTGCCGCCGGCCGGAGCGGGGCCGAAACGGAAGCCGATGTCGCGGGGCAGGTCGGCCTTGGGCGCCGCTTTCAGCAGCTTTTCGGGGTCGGCATAGAGGTTGTAGGGGATGCGCCGGTCACGGGAGCGGTAGTAGGCCGGCTCGCTGGTCTCGTGGGAGACCTCATAGAGGGGGGCGCGGCGCAGCTGGGGCTTGAACTCCGGGTGCGCCCCGGAGAAGGCGAAGGCCGGTTTCCCGTACTGGCGCAGGATCTGCAGGTCGGAGATGCGGGCGCTGCGCACCGGGCCCACTCGCTTGGGGAGCTTGGAGGAGTAGACGGCCATCAGGCGGGTCTCCCCGCCCTCGATCTGCTCGACGTAGACGATGTCGGCTTCGCGGACGCCCGACTGCGGCAGCGCCGGCCGGGTGTTTTCGATCTTGACGGCCAGAACGGGGTTGCGCAGCCCGCTGGTCCCCCCGGTGAAGGGGTGGTAAGGGGGAGCCGGCGCGGTGGTGGCGGGGGCCGCCGAGGAGGGGGACGGCTTGGGGTCGCCGCCCGAGCAGGCGGCCAGGGCCGCCCCCAGGGCACAGATCCCGAGCACGGCGGTGGCCCGGCTCATCACCAATCGCACGTTCGGCCCTTTCTCCGGTGTTCGCGGCGCGATGTGCAGAGCGTAACCGACCGGTGAGCCCTTTCCGCGCCCCAAAGAGCCCTCCGCCGGGCTTTGGGGAGGCCCGGATCCGGCCAAGTGCCGCCCCCCGCAGCCGAGCCCCGTCCTCGAGGCACCGGCCACGGGCCGGGCGCGCCGGAAGCGGGCTCAGATCCGCGGGGCGGCGTCGTCGATTTCGAAGAAGTCCGGCAACGGCGCCCGGCCGGCCAGCGGGATCAGCCGGACCAGCAGTTTGCGGCGGGCCAGCCGGGCGGCGGCGACGGCGTCGTTGTAAAAGCGCCGGGCGTAGATGACCTTCTGGGCGGCGGCGTCCAGCTCGTCCAGCAGCGCCGTGCCCTCCTCCCCGGAGCCGCCCTGGGCGGCCAGCAAGGTGGCGCGGAAGTCGGGCTGGCCGACCACCGCCCGCAGGGCGCGCGACAGGTCGCTTTCGGCGAACTCGCGGCCTTCGGCGTCGGCGGTGCGCGCCCGGTGGGCGGCGGTGGCCAGCACCAGGCTGGTGGCCGGGTCCAGCAGCCGGGAGGCGGCCAGCTCCAAGGCCACGGCCGAGCGGCGCACCAGCGCGGCGTCCAGTGCCGCGCGGGCGGTCTCCACCCGCACATGCAGCCGGTCCAGCCTGGTGGCCCGCCAGGAGACGTACATGCCGACCAGGACCAGGAACGCCACGCCCAGCAGGACGTCCAGCAGCCAGGAAGGCGGCATCAGGCGGTGACTCCGGACTCGACGACGCTCATGCCGTCCACCGCGACGGTCTCATAGACGCGTACCACTTCGCGGGCCACGGTGGACCAGTCGTAGGCGCGCACGGCGGCGCGGGCCTCGGCCGACAGCTGCTTGCGGCGCGCCGGGTCGTCCAGCAGCTCGGCGGCGGCCGCGGCCAGCGCCTCATGGTCGCCGACCGGGAACAGCACGCCGGCCTTGCCGTCCAGCAGCACCCGGCGGAAGGCCTCGATGTCGCTGGCGATGATGGGGGCGCCGGCGGACATGGCCTCGGCCAGCACGATGCCGAAGCTCTCCCCGCCCAGGTTGGGGGCGACGAACACGTCCACCGAGTGGTAGGCGCGGATCTTGTCCTCTTCGCTGACCATGCCCAGCAGCACCACCCGGTCGCGCAGGTCGGCGGGGACCTCCTTGGCGATCATGTCGTCGGCGTCGCCGGGGCCGGCCACCAGCAGCCGGAGCTTGGGACGCTGCCGGCCCAAGATGGCGAAGGCCTTCAGCAGCACCTGCAGCCCCTTGCGGGGCTCGTCGATGCGGCCCAGGAAGCCGAGGGTGCCGCCGCCGGGGCGGGGCTGGGCGCCGTCGCCGCGGCCGGGCCAGCCCGGCAGCGGGTCGGCCATGGCGTAGCGTTCGGTGGCCACCCCGTTGGGGATCAGCACCGCATCGCCCCCCAGGTGCTCCACCAGCGTCTTGCGGGCGGCCTCCGACACCGCGATCCGCCCGGTGATCTTCTCCAGGGCGCTCTGCAGGATCGGCGCGGTCACCGAGACCACCCGGGACTTTTCATAGGAGGCGTGGAAGGTGCCCACGATGGGGCCGTCGGCGGCCCAGCAGGCCAGGATGCCCAGCGAGGGGGCGGCCGGTTCGTGGACGTGCAGCACATCGAAGCCGCCCTCGCGGATCCAGCGCCGCACCCGGCTGGCCGACAGGAACCCGAACGCCAGGCGGGCCACCGACCCGTTGTAGGGGACCGGCACCGCGCGTCCGGCGCCCACCACGTAGTGGGGCAGGGGGGCGTCGTCGTCGGCGGGGGCGAGCACGGAGACCTGGTGGCCGGCGGCGATGAGGGCCTCGGCCAGGTCCCGGATGTGCTGCTGCACCCCGCCGGGGACGTTCCAGGTGTAGGGGCAGACGATGCCGATCTTCACGCCAGGTCCTCCACCCAGATCTTCTGGAGCATGTGCCAGTCCTCGGGGTGCTGGGCGATGCCTTCTTGGAAGACCAGGGCGAGGCTCTGGGTCATCGCGCGGACCTTGTCCTTGCGGGAGCCGGCGTCCGGCACGGGGATCTCCTCATGGACCTTCGCGGCCCAGCGGGGACCGTCGTACCAGAGCGTGACGGGATAAAGCGGGGTCCCGGTCTGCAGCGCCAGGGCGGCCGGGCCGCCGGGCATGCGGGCGGGTTTGCCGAAGAAGTCCACCTCCACCCCGCCGGAGGTCAGGTCGCGGTCGGCGACCAGGCAGACCAGCCGTCCGGCGCGCAGCCGGCGGGCCAGGGTGCCGAACACGGTGGCGCCGTTGCCGCCGCCCAGCGGCAGCACCTCAAAGCCCAGGCTCTGCCGGAAGGCGACGAACCGGTCGAACAGCGACTGCGGCCGCAGCCGTTCGGCGACGGTGGTGATCGGGTAGCCCTGGAGCCCGACCCAGGCTCCTGCCTGCTCGTAGTTGCCCATGTGCGGCAGGGCCAGCACGGCGCCGCGGCCGGAGTCGAGGGTGGCGAACAGCTTCTCGTGGCCGCTGACGCGCATGTCGCCCAGGATGCGCTCGCGGCTGATCTCCGGCAGCCGGAAGACCTCCAGCCAGTACCGCATGTAGGAGCGCAGCGCCCGCTTGCTGAGGATGCGGACCTCGTCGTCGACGGCGTCCTTGCCCAGCACCCGGCACAGGTTCTTCTCCAGTTGCCGCACTCCCTTGCCGTGCCGCTGCCAGGTCTGGTCGGCCAGCGCGGCGAACAGCAGCCGCGCGCTTCGCTCGGGCATCTTGCGCACCACCCGCCAGCCCAGTGCGTAGGCGGCGTCGGTGGCCTCCTCCCGCAGGCGCGCGGTGGCGGAAAGGGTCATGGATGCGGCTCCGGGACGCGAGAGCCGGCCTCGGGAGAGGCCCCTGAAGACGGGGCCAGGGCCTGGCGGCGGACGGCGGCCAGACGCTGGCCGACGGTGAACGTGGCCAGCACGGCCAGCACCCACAGGGCGACGGCCAGCGCATAGGGGACGCCCAGCCCGTCCAGCCCGGCCGCCACCAGCACGATGATCAGCCGTTCGGAGCGCTCGGCGATCCCGACGTTGCAGGTGTAGCCCAGCCCTTCGGCGCGGGCCTTGGCGTAAGAGACCACCACTCCGGCCACCAGGCAGTACAGCGCCACGAAGGCCAGCGAACGCTCACCGCGGTCGATCAGGCCGATCATCAGCCCGGAGAAGATGGCCGCGTCGGCGACCCGGTCGCAGGTGGAGTCCAGGAAGGCACCCCACTTGCTGATCTTGCCGGTGACCCGGGCGACCGCCCCGTCCAGCATGTCGAACAGCACGAACGCGGTGATCACCACTGTCCCCCAGAAGAACTCGCCGCGGGGGAACAGACCGAGCGCGCCGGCCACCGTGCCGACCGTGCCGATAACGGTGATCACGTTGGGTGAGGCTCCGGTGCGCGCCACGGCCTGGCCGATCGGGGTCAGCACCCGCCCCAGCGCGGGCCGCAGTTTGTTGAGCATCGCCGTCCGATTCACCTGCCGTCTGTCAAGGGGGCTTCCCGGTCATGACGCCGGGGTCGCCCATCGTAGTGGCTGATCTACCGGGAGGCTTGTCGGACGGGTGGGACGACGATCTTCCCGGCCGGCTCTCCTCTCCGGCAATTCTCATTAGCTCATACAAGAGTGCTGCATCCGGTCATGCCCCTTGTCTTCGGCGCCGAGTCGGGAAATTGTGGTGCAACGGGTGTGACGCCGGTCACCCCCAGGCGCCGCACTCGGCAGCGGCCCGATCCGGCCGGACCGGGCCGGTATCCACGCGGGCCTTCCGGGGAAGGCTCGCCGCGTGAGGGAGGATGCCATGGCGGAAAAGACCGGTCACCCCGGAGCCGCGGGCAGGGCCCCGGAGGCCGCCCGGCCCGGTGAGATCCGTAACGTGGTGCTGGTCGGCCATTCCGGGGCCGGCAAGACCACGCTCGTCGAGGCGCTGCTCGCTGCGACCGGTACGATCCAGCGGCCCGGTCGCATCGAGGACGGCTCGACGGTCAGCGACCACGACGAGGTCGAGATACGCCAGCGCCGCTCGGTCAATCTCACGCTGACGCCGCTGGTGCACGAGGGCATCAAGGTCAACCTGCTGGACACCCCCGGCTACCCCGACTTCGTGGGGGATCTGCGGGCCGGGCTGCGGGCCGCCGACGCGGCGCTGTTCGTGGTGTCGGCGGTGGACGGCGTCGACGGCCTGACCCGGATGCTGTGGGAGGAGTGCGGCGCCGTCGGCATGCCCCGGGCGGTGGTGATCACCAAGATCGACCAGCAGCGGGGCGACTACGACGAGGTGGTCGCGGCCTGCCAGGAGGCCTTCGGTGACGGGGTGATGCCCTGTTACTTCCCGGTCGGCGACCGGCTGCATGGGCTGCTGTCGCGGACCTGTTTCGACTACGCCTCGGGCAGGCGGGTGGAGTGCGAGGTGGACCCCGCCTACGCCGACCGCATCGAAGAGCAGCGGGCGAGCCTGATCGAGGGGATCATCACCGAAAGCGAGGACGAGGGTCTGATGGACCGCTACCTCGCCGGCGAGGAGATCGACCCCGAGACGCTGATCACGGACCTGAAGAAGGCGGTCGCCCGCGGCAGCTTCCACCCGGTGCTGGCCACCTCGGTGCCGCACGGCGACCGTCCCGGGCCGGTCATCGGCATGACCGAGCTGCTGGAGGTCATCACCCGGGCGTTCCCGTCCCCCCTGGAGCACGGCCTGCCGCCGGTGACCACGGTGGACGGCAAACCGGTCGAGGGGCTGGAGTGCGACCCGGACGGCCCGCTGGTGGCCGAGGTGGTCAAGACCACCTCCGACCCGTACGTGGGGCGGATCTCGCTGGTGCGGGTGTTCTCCGGCACGCTGCGCCCGGACACCGTGGTGCACGTCTCCGGGCACGGCCTGGCCGACCGCGGTCACGCCGACCACGATGTGGACGAGCGCATCGGCGCCCTGTCGTCCCCGCTGGGCAAGACCCAGCGCCCGATCGGGGCGTGCATCGCCGGGGACATCTGCACGATCGCCAAGCTGTCGCAGGCCGAGACCGGCGACACCATCTCCGCCAAGGACGCCCCGATGCTGATGACGCCCTGGCAGATGCCCGACCCCCTGCTGCCGGTGGCGATCCAGGCCAAGTCCAAGGCCGATGAGGACAAGCTCAGCCAGGCCCTCGGCCGGCTGGTCGCCGAGGACCCCACGCTGCGGCTGGAGAACAACGCCGAGACCCGCCAGCTGGTGCTGTGGTGCATGGGCGAGGCGCACGCCGACGTCTTGCTGGACCGGCTGGCCTCCCGGTACGGGGTCGCGGTGGAGACCGTGGAGCTGCGGGTGCCGCTGCGGGAGACCTTCGGCGGCAAGGCCAAGGGCATGGGCCGGCACGTCAAGCAGAGCGGCGGGCACGGCCAGTACGGCATCTGCCACATCGAGGTCGAGCCGCTGGGCTCGGGAGCGGGTTTTGAGTTCGTCGACAAGATCGTCGGCGGGGTGATCCCGCGGCAGTTCATCCCGTCGGTGGAAAAGGGCGTCAAGGCCCAGATGAGCCGGGGCGTGCTGGCCGGCTACCCGGTGGTGGACATCCGGGTGACGCTGTATGACGGCAAGGCCCACTCGGTGGACTCCTCCGACGTGGCCTTCCAGACCGCCGGGGCGCTGGCCCTCAAGGACGCCGCGAGCAGGGCCCCGATCCTGCTGCTGGAGCCGGTGGACGAGGTGGAGGTGCTGATCCCCGACGAGTATGTGGGCGCGGTGATGTCGGACCTGTCGGCGCGGCGCGGCCGGGTGCTGGGCAGCGAGTCGGTGCCGGGCGGCCGGACGCTGGTCAAGGCGGAGATCCCGCAGCTGGAGATCATCCGCTACGCCATCGACCTGCGGTCGATGACGCAGGGCACCGGCACCTTCCGCCGCTCCTTCCTGCGGTATGAGCCGCTGCCGTCGCACCTGGCCGACAAGGTGACCGCCGACAAGCTGGCCGCCGTCGCCAGGTAGCGCCCGGCCGGGCGGCCCGGCGGGAAGCGGGCCGCCCGGCGCCGCGGGCCCGGCTGAGCCTTCGTCCCCACGGCGCCGAAGTCCCGGCTCACTCGTGCGGCCAGGCCTCGACCAGCAGCTGCCGGGTCTCGCGCAGCAGCTGCGGCAGCACCTTGGTGCGGCCGATCACCGGCATGAAGTTGGTGTCGCCGCCCCAGCGCGGCACGATGTGCTGGTGCAGGTGCGCGGCGATGCCGGCGCCGGCCACCAGGCCGAGGTTGAGCCCGACGTTGAAGCCCTGGGCCCCGCTGGCCTTGCGCAGCGCCAGCAGCGCCCGCTTGGTGAAGTCGGCCAGCTCCGCGGTCTCGGCGGTCTCCAGCTCGGTGTAGTCGGCGATGTGCCGGTACGGGACGACCATGAGGTGCCCGGAGTTGTAGGGGTAGAGGTTGAGAACGGCGAACACCACCTCGCCCCGGGCCACGATGAGCCCTTCTGCGTCGTCCATCTTGGGGATCTCGCAAAAAGGGCAGCCGTCATCGGGGCCGGTTCCGGTGGGCTTGCCCTCCCCCTTGATATAGGCCATCCGATGCGGGGTCCACAGCCGCTGGAAGTTGTCGGGAACCCCCACGCCCGCCTGCTCCTCCTCCACCTCGCACACCCCCTGACCAGCGGATTCGGGCGCGTCGAAGCGCGCCTTCGGCACCCGGGGCTCCCTCGGCTCTACGCTCAAGACGGCGCTCTCCTTCTGCTCGCCTGTTCAGCAGCATAGAGAGCGCCTCCCACCTGCCTGAAGCCGGGCCATGCGGCACCGGCGACTCCCCTACCGGCGGAATCACCGCTTTTCCGGCGTCATCGCGGTCATATCCGACACGATGGACGCAGCATTCCGACCTGTGGGGGATTTTCATGACCGACCTGGACAACAGCCGCGCCTCGGGCAACGGAACGGCGGAGGGCGCATCGCCCGCCGAAGGCGGCCGCCCGCCGTTCTTCCCGGCGCCGCCGGGGCGGCATGCCACACCGCCCGCGGGCGTCCCGCTGTCGGGCACGGCGGGGGCCGGCACGGTGGCGCCGACGCTGCTGCCGCCCGGACGCCACCAGCGCTCCCCCCAGGAACCCCAGCGGCCCGAGGAGGCCCGGCGAGAGAAGACGGCCGGGAGCGAGCAGGCCGCCGAGGCGCGTCCTCAGGCCGCCGCCGTGGTCAAGGGCCGGATCACGATCGAGGACGAGGTGGTCGAGAAGATCGCCGCGCTGGCCGCCGGGGAGGTGGACGGCGTGGCCGCGCTGAGCGAACGCGCCCAGGCGGTGCGGGTGCACCGGGGTGAGGGCGAGATGTCGCTGGACCTGACCGTGGTGGTCGAGTACGGCTGCGTGATCATGGACGTCGCCAAGGCGGTCAAGGCCAACGTGGCGCGGGTGGTCGGCCTGATGCTGGGCGCCCGGGTCTCCGCGGTCAACGTGGTGATCGACGACGTGCGCCCGCCCGCCGGGGCGCAACGCGGCCGGGCCTAGTTCAGGCGCAGGTCGCAGCTTTGCGGGATGGTCGCGCCCACCGATTTGACCTGGACCCGCTCGACCTGGTCGGGCGTGACCGTCTCGAAGACGAAGGTGTGCGGCCGGCGCGCCTGGACCTGGGTGGTCTGCTCCAGGCTGCGCAGCCCCACCAGGTGGACCACCACCTGGACGAACGCGGCGCCGCTGAACTGAACGGTCACCTCCAGGCCGGTCATGCCGTAGCGCACCGCGCCGAGCCCTCGCGGGCAGTAGTCGGGGGTGGTGCCGCCGCGCGGGGCCAGGGGGTCGCCCTGGCCGCCTCCGCCTCCTCCGCCGCCGCCGTCACCGCCCGGGTTCAGCGGATCTCCCTGGCCGAGGGGGTCCCCCTGGGGAGTGGTGCTCCGGGCGGGGGGCCGCTGCGGGTCGGCGGCGGACGGCCCGGTGGTGAAGCCCGGCGACCCGAGGGGCTGCGGAGCGGCGTTCTGCGAGGGGCCGGCGGAGCGGGCGCCCGCCGCGGCCCCGGCGTCGCCGCCCTGGCCGAGCAGCGGCAGCAACAGCACCGCGACGGCGGCCAGCACCAGCAGCACCGAGCCGCCGTAGCCGAGGAAGCGCAGCCACCCGGCGCCGTGCCGGGCGGCCGGTCTCCTGGTCTTCATCGCTGCTGTCCCTGGTCGTGACGGTCGATGGCGGCCCGCCGGGCTGTGCGGCCGCGCCCGGTGGGCGTGGCCGCACAGCCCGGGCCGTCAGATCTGGATGCGCTCTTCGACGGCCCGGACGATCTCTTCGACCGCCTCCGGGATCGGCACGCCGTTCTTCTGCTCGCCGCTGCGGTAGCGGAAGGAGACCGCGTCCTTGGAGACGTCGTCGTCGCCGGCCAGCAGCATGTAGGGGATCTTGGCCTTCTGGGCGTTGCGGATCTTCTTTTGCATCCGGTCGTCGGAGGCGTCCACCTCGGCCCGGATCCCGCGGGCGCGCAGCTGGGCCACCACCTTCTCCAGGTGCGGCACGTGGGAGGCCCCGATGGGGATGCCGACCACCTGCACCGGAGCCAGCCACGGCGGCAGCGCCCCGGCGTAATGCTCCAGCAGGATGGCGAAGAACCGCTCCACCGAGCCGAACAGCGCCCGGTGGATCATGTAGGGCCGCTGCCGGGTGCCGTCGGCGGCCTGGAACTCCAGGTCGAAGCGCTGCGGCAGCTGCAGGTCCACCTGCAGGGTGGACAGCTGCCAGCGGCGGCCGATGGCGTCCCGGATGTGCACGTCGATCTTGGGGGCGTAGAAGGCGCCCTCGCCCTCGGCGATGACGTAGGGCAGGCCGGCCTCCTGGAGGGCGTGCTCCAGCGCGGCCTGGGCCTTCTCCCAGTCGGCGATCTCACCGACGTACTTTTCCGGGCGGGTGGCCAGCTCGGCCTCGAACTCGGTCAGCCCGTAGTCGCGCAGCAGCCCCACCACGAACTTCAGCAGGCTGGCCAGCTCCTCGGCGAGCTGGTCGGGGGCGACGAAGATGTGCGCGTCGTCCTGGGTGAAGCCGCGGGCCCGGGTCAACCCGTGCAGCACCCCGGACTTTTCGTACCGGTAGACGGTGCCCAGCTCGAACATCCGCAGCGGCAGCTCCCGGTACGACCTGCCCCGCGCCTTGAAGATCATGATGTGCATGGGGCAGTTCATCGGCTTGGGGTAGTAGGTCGCCCCGTCCAGCTCCATGGGCGGGTACATGCCCTCGGCGTACCAGTCCAGGTGCCCGGAGGTCTCGAACAGGGTGGACTTGCTCAGGTGCGGGGTGACGACGAACTCGTAGCCGGCCTCCAGGTGCCGCTTGCGGGAGTAGTCCTCCATCACCTTGCGGACGATGCCGCCCTTGGGGTGCCAGACGGCCAGGCCGCCGCCGATCGCGCTGGGGAAGGAGAACAGGTCCAGCTCGACCCCGAGCTTGCGGTGGTCGCGCTTTTCGGCCTCCTCCAGCATCTTCAGGTACGCATCCTGGCGCTCGCGCGACTCCCAGGCGGTGCCGTAGATGCGCTGCAGCTGCGGGTTCTTCTCGCTGCCGCGCCAGTAGGCGCCGCCGGAGCGCATCAGCTTGAAGGCCGGGATGTGCCGGGTGGTCGGCAGGTGCGGGCCGCGGCACAGGTCCTTCCAGCACACCTCGCCGGTCTTGGCGTCCAGGTTGTCGTAGATGGTCAGCTGCCCGGCGCCGACCTCCACGCTGGAGCCGTCGTCGGCCGAGGCGCCGCCCTTGAGGTCGATCAGCTCCAGCTTGTAGGGCTCGTCGGCCAGCTCGGCGCGGGCCTGCTCGTCGGAGACCGGGCGGCGGGAGAACCGCTGGCCCTGCTTGATGATCTCGCGCATCCGCTTCTCGATGCGCTTGAGGTCTTCGGGGGTGAACGGCCTGGCGACGTCGAAGTCGTAGTAGAAGCCGTTCTCCACCGGCGGGCCGATGCCCAGTTTGGCCTCGGGGAACAGCTCCTGGACCGCCTGGGCCATCACGTGCGCGGTGGAGTGCCGCAAGATGGCGCGCCCGTCTTCGGTGTCGATCGCCACCGGCTCGACCTCGTCCCCGTCACGGACCTCATAATCCAGGTCGCGCAGCTCGCCGTTGACGCGGGCGGCGATGACGGTCTTGCCGTCGGCTTCCAGCGCCTGGCCCGCGGTGGTGCCGGCCGCCACCATCCGCTCGTCGCCGTCGAGGGTGATGCGCAGCTTCGACACGGTGGACACGGGTACTCCTTGGTCGGACGGGTTCGGGTTGCCGGCGTTAGATGCTATCGAGCCGCCGCCGTTACCGGGGTCGACCGGCTTCATGATCGATTTCCTTTCGGCTGGCGGGAGCGGCCCAGGGGAAACGCAAGGCCCCGGGATCGCTCCCGGGGCCTGCAGATGGCTCGCTGGTCAGCGCATGCGCGGGTGCCGCCGGGAGGTGCCCGGCGTCGTCGTCGGCCGATGCATGCGCGCCATAGGGTCATGGTAGCGGGTCACGCGTGCCGGGCGGTGCGATCTTCGGGAACCCCGTACAGCTGGTCCATGTCCTCCAGCTCGCGTCCCTTGGTCTCGCGGACGGCCTTGTAGACGAACAGGAAGGCCACGCCCGCCGACAGGGTGTAGAAGCCGTAGGCGAAGCCCAGGCCGAGGGCGGCCATGGCCGGGAAGGTCATGGTGATCAGCCAGTTGGCGATCCACTGGGCGGCGGCGGCCACCGCCAGCGCGGCGGCCCGGATGAAGTTGTTGAACATCTCCCCCAGCAGCACCCACACCACCGGGCCCCAGGTGGCGCCGAAGGAGAACACATACAGGTTGGCGGCGATCAGCGCGATGGGGCCGGCCGTCGGTCCCAGCACCGGCTCGCCGTCCACCAGCGGCGCGGTGGCGAACGCCACGGTCAGCGTCGCCAGGGTGAGCGTCATCCCGGCGGCGCCGGCCAGCAGCAGCCGGCGGCGGCCGATCCGGTCGATCAGGGCGATGGCCACCAGGGTGGTGACGATGTTGGTGATCGAGGTGATCACCGAGGTGAGCATGGCGTCGCTCTCACTGAAACCGACAGCCTGCCACAAAGAGGACGAGTAGTAGAAAATTACGTTAATGCCGACAAACTGCTGAAATACCGACAGCAGGATGCCCACCCACACGATCGGCAGCAGGCCCAGCCGCGGGCCGCGCAGGTCGCGCACCCGGACGGGGCGGTCCTCGCGCAGCGTGCGGGCGATGTCGCGGACCTTGGCGTCCACGTCGGTCCCGGCCCCCAGCACCCGGGCCAGCACCCGCCGGGCCCGTGCCTCCTGGTGCCGTTTGACCAGGAAGCGCGGGGACTCGGGGATGCTCATCGCGATCGCCCCGTAGATCACCGCCGGCACCACGGCGCTGGCGAACATCCACCGCCAGGCGGTGCCGCCCAGCGGGAACTCCCCGGAGGCGCCGCCGGCGGAGACGCGGGCGATGAAGTAGTCGGCCAGCAGCGCCGTGAAGATCCCGGTGACGATCGCCAGCTGCTGCAGCGAGCCCAGCCGCCCCCGCAGGCGGGCGGGGGCGATCTCGGCGATGTAGGCGGGGGCGATCACCGAGGCGGCGCCGATGGCCAGCCCGCCCACCAGGCGCCACAGCGTCAGGTCGACGGCGGAGAAGGCCAGCGCCGAGCCCAGCGCGCTGAGCACGAACAGCAGGGCGGCCAGCAGCATCACCCGCACCCGGCCGATCCGGTCGGCCAGCTCCCCGGCGAACCAGGCGCCGGCCGCGCAGCCCAGCAGCGCCGAGGCCACCACCAGCCCGATGACGAACGAGCCCAGCCCGAACTCGGCGCGCAGCGCCTCGACCGTCCCGTTGATCACCGAAGTGTCGTAGCCGAACAGGAACCCGCCCACCGCCGCCGCTCCCGCGATCATGGTGGCCGTGGCGGTGGCGTGTGACGGCGGTTCCTGCGCGGCCGGTTCGCCTTCGGTGCCCATGCCCCGCCACTCCCCTTTTCGGGGCGTGTTATGCCAGGTCGCGGACGTTTTCCGGGCGGCGCGGGGGCGGATCGGCGCGCTGCGGGGGGATCCGGAGGGCGAGCGCTAGGAGAACACTTCGGCCGGATCGTCGGGCGGCGACTGCGCCTGGATGGCGGTGATGGCCACCGCGTTGACGATGTCCTGGACGGTGGCGCGCGGCGGCAGGGTGTTGACCGGCCGGCGCAGACCCTGCAGCACCGGCCCGATCACCGTGGCCCCGGCGGCGCGGTGCTCCTGGACCAGGGCGTCGCCGATGTCCAGGTCCGGCACGATGTAGACGGTGCTCCCCTCGCCGATCGCCTCCTCATGGGTGAGCGGGCCGTCGACCTGCAGCTCCGGCAGGCGGGAGCGGACCAGGGAGGTGGCGGCGCGGGCCTGCTCGCCGCCGCCGCGGGTGCCGGCCGGGTGGGACAGCAGCGCCAGGCGCGGCTCGATGCCGAAGCGGCGGGCGGTGGCGGCGGCCGACAGCGCGATGCCGGTCAGCCGCGCGGCGTCCGGCTCGGGCACCACCAGGCAGTCCCCGTACAGCAGCACCCGGTCCGGCAGGCACACGAAATGCACGCTAGAGACGATCTTGGCGTCGGGGGCGGTCTTGACGATCTCCAGCGCCGGGCGGACGGTGTGCGCGGGGGTGTGCACGGCGCCGGAGACCATGCCGTCGGCCAGCCCCAGGTGCACCATGAGCGCCCCGAAGTACTGCACGTCGGTGACCAGGTCGCGGGCCAGCCGGTGGGTGACGCCGCGGTGCGCCCGCAGCCGGGCGTACTCGGCGGCGAACCGCTCGCGCAGCCTGCGGTCGAAGGGGCTGACGACCTTGGCGGCCGACACGTCCAGCCCCAGCTCGGCCGCCTCGGTGCGGATGGCCTCCTCATCGCCCAGCAGCGTCAGGTCGGCCACGCCGCGGCGCAGCAGGATGTCGGCGGCGCGCAGCACGCGCGAGTCGGAGCCCTCGGGCAGCACGATGCGGCGCCGGTCGGCGCGGGCCCGCTCCAGCAGGGAGTACTCGAACATCAAGGGGGTGGTGCACCGGCTGCGGCGCACCCCCAGCCGCTCGGCCAGCGCGGCGCCGTCGACGTGCTCGGCGAACAGCCCCAGCGCCGTTTCGATCTTGCCGTGCGCATCGGGGGTGAAGCGGCGGCCGGTGGCGGCCGACAGCCGGGTGGCGGTCTCGAAGGTGTCGCCCTCGGTGATGATCACCGGCAGCCGCACCGACATGCCGTCCAGCAGCCGGGCCACCGACTCCGGCAGCTCCATGCCGCCGGTCATGATGATCCCCGACAGCGCGGGGAAGGTGGGGGCGGCGTGCGCGGCCATCAGGCCCGGCAGCAATGCGGCGGCCCGGTCGGAGGCGATGAGCACGGCCACGCCCTCGGTGAGCCGGTTGAGGATGTTGGGCAGCGACATCGCCCCCACCATCAGGCCGGAGACCTCCCGGCCGAGCTGGTGCTCCTCCCCCAGGATCAGGTAGCCCTCGCAGGCCTCCATCAGCCCGCTGACCGTGGGCGCCGCCAGGCGGGGCACCTCGGGCAGCGCGTAGACGGGCGGGCCGTCGGGGCGGCGGGCGGCGCGCAGCACCTCCTCCCGCCGCTTGGGGTCGACCCGGGTGATCGCCACGGCCAGCACCGCGGCCCGCTCCCCCTCGGCCTCCTTGACCGCCAGGGCGGCGGCCTCGGCGGCCTGCTGGGGGGTGCGCCCCAGCCCGTTGACCACCAGCAGCACCGGCAGGCCCAGCCGGGCGGCCATGGCCGCGTCGAATCCCTGGCGGGCGGAAACGCCGACGTCGGTGTGGTCGGTGCCGACGACGACCACGCCCTCGCACCGCTCGGCCAGCCGCCGGTAGCGGGCGGCTATCTCGGCGACGGCGGCGTCGGGGTCGGCGGCCAGCTCCTCGTAGGTGACCCCGACGCAGTCGGCGTACCGGCAGCCCAGCTTGAACCGGGCCCGCAGCGTCTCCACCAGGTCGTCGCGGTCGCCCGCACGGACCACCGGGCGGAAGACGCCGACCGTGCCGACCTGCCGGCACAGCAGTTCGGTCAGGCCGAGGGCGAGCGTGGCCTTCAGGCTGGCGGCGTCACCGGCCGCGACGTAGACCCCACACGTCATAGGGCGATCGTCCCAGAATCGGGGGGAAAGCTCCCTATCCCCGCAACGACAACTCACAGACGACCGGGCCCGGGGAGGTCCCCGATGCCCGGATCGTCCGCCGCCAGGGTACGCGCTGGAAGTGGTCCTCCTCACATAAAGGTGCTCAACTCGGGAACGCCGGCCGCCTGGTCATCGCCGGAGCGCTAGCGAGAGGGGTCCAGTACGAGCTTGCCGGTGGTGCGGCGGGCCCGCAGGTCCTCGTGGGCCTTGCGGGCCTGGCTCAGCGGGTACTCGCCGCCGGCGATCACCTGCAGCCGGCCCGCGGCGGCCAGCGCATACAGCTCCTCCAGGGCGGTGCGCGCCAGGTCGCCGGACTGGCGGAAGACGTGCGCCAGCCACATGCCCGCGACGGTGGTCGAGTGCGCCATCAGCGCCTCGGGCCGGACGGGCGAGGGCGGTTTGCGCGAGGCCATGCCGTAGAAGGCCAGCCGCCCGAACGGGGCCAGGGCCCGCAGGCTCTGGTCGGTGACCGGGCCGCCGGTCATCTCCAGCACCGCATCGACGCGCCTGCCTTCGTTGGCCTCGATGAGGGCGGCGGTCAGGTCCTCGGCCGCCGGGTCCACGGCCGCGTCGGCGCCCAGCCGCAGGGCCAGTTCCCGCTTGGCGGGCGAGGAGGCGGTGGCGATGACGCGCCCGGCGCCCCAGATCTTGGCCAGCTGCACGGCCAGGGAGCCGACGCCGCCGGCGGCGGCGTGCACGACCACGCTCTCCCCCGCTTCCATGCGGACGCTGCGGCGCAGCAGCACCCACGCGGAGACGCCCTGCACGAGCAGGCCGAGCGCGGTGACGTCGTCGACCTCTTCGGGCACGTCCCAGACCATGTGCTCGGGGGCGACGGCCTTCTCGGCGTACCCGCCGGAACTGGCCATGGCGACGACGCGGCGGCCGTCGGGGGTGCGTCCCACCACCTCGCCGCCGGGCACCATGGGCAGCGCGGCGGGGCTGAGGTAGCTGTTTTCGGCCTGGTGGGTGTCGGCGTAGTTGACCCCGGCGCGGGAGACCTCGATGAGCACCTCTCCGGGGCCGGGCACGGGGTCGGGCAGCTCCACGAGGCGCAGCACCTCGGGGCCGCCGAACTCGGTGATCTGGATGGCGCGCATGTTCCTCCTCGGGTTCCCTCGTGTTCCGTCCCACCGGTCAGCGAGGGCCGGGCACGCGGCGGAACTGGAACGGCTCAGAAGGACGGCCCGGCACCACGTACCAGGCCTGGCCGGCGCCGCGCGCCTCCAGGAGCCTCATGAACGCCGTCACCACATCGGCCACGTCCAGGACCGGCAGACCGAGCTTGTCCAGCTCGTCCTTCATTCCCTCGATGATGGGGGTGTCGGCGAACGACGGGCACAGCGCGTTGATCCGGATGCCCTCGGGCTCGTGGTTGGGGCCCAGCCCGCGCACCAGCCCGACCACCGCGGCCTTGTTGGCGCCGTAGACGGGGTCGAAGGGGGTGGCGGTCAGCGCGGCCATGCTGGCGGTGGCGACGATGTCCCCGCCGCCGCGGGCCCGCAGCGCCGGCAGCGCCGCCACGATGCCGTAGACCACGCCGTCGAGGTTGACGGCCATGGCCCGCCGGTAGGCCTCCAGGTCGAAGTCGCCGCCCAGGCCGCAGCGGGAGGCCACCCCGGCGTTGAGGAAGGCGATGTCCAGCCCGCCGAAGGTCTCCACGGCGGTGGCCACGGCGGCGTTGTTGTCGGCGGGTTCGCGCACGTCGCAGCGCACGAACTTGCAGCCCAGCTCCTCGGCCAGCGCGTTGCCGGCCTCGACGTTGACGTCGGAGATCAGCACCTGGGCGCCCTCTTCGACCAGGCGGCGGGCGACGGCGGCGCCGATGCCGCTGGCCCCTCCGGTGATCCAGGCGACTTTCCCGGAGTAGTTCCCGGAGTAGTTCCCGCCGTTGCTGCCCGAGCGGCTCGCGGCGTCCATCCGAACCTCCAAGCGACCTCGACCCTCAAGGTGACTGACTAGTCAGTTACTATAGCCGCATGGATTTCGGTTTGAGCCCCCGGGCCGAGGAGTACCTGGCCCGGCTGCAGGAGTTCATGGATTCCCACGTCTACCCGGCCGAACCGGTCTATGAGACCCAGCGGGCCGAGCTGATCGCCGCGGGGAAGGAGAACGTCGTTCCCCCGGTGGTCGAGGAACTCAAGGCCGAGGCGCGCAAGCGCGGATTGTGGAACCTGTTCCTGCCCGACTGCCAGGAGCCGGCGCACGGGCTGACGGTCACCGACTACGCCTCACTGGCGGAGGTCACCGGGCGCTCCCCGCACCTGGCCCCCGAGGCCACCAACTGCGCCGCGCCCGACACCGGCAACATGGAGGTGCTGCACATGTTCGGCACCCCCGAGCAGAAGGAGCGCTGGCTGCGCCCGCTGATGGAGGGCCAGATCCGCAGCGCGTTCGCGATGACCGAGCCGGACGTGGCCTCCTCCGACGCCCGGAACATCTCCACCCGGATCGAGCGGGACGGCGACCACTACGTCATCAACGGCCGCAAATGGTGGATCACCGGCGTGGCCGACCCGCGCTGCAAGATAATGATCGTCATGGGCAAGACCGACCCGCAGGGGCATCCCTATCGGCAGCAGTCGATGGTGCTGGTGCCGATGGACACCCCCGGGGTGGAGGTGATCCGGCCGCTGCCGGTGTTCGGCTACTACGACCAGCACGGGCACTGCGAGATCACCTTCACCGACGTGCGGGTCCCGGTCGAGAACCTGATCGGCAACGAGGGCGACGGCTTCATGATCGCCCAGGCCCGGCTGGGTCCCGGCCGCATCCACCACTGCATGCGCGCCCTGGGGATGGCCGAGCGCGCCCTGGAGCTGATGTGCCAGCGGGCCGTCTCCCGGGTGGCCTTCGGCAAGACGCTGGCCGAGCAGGGCGTGGTGCAGCAGCAGATCGCCGAGTCCCGGATGGCGATCGAGCAGGCCCGGCTGCTGACCCTCAAGACCGCCTGGATGATCGACAAGTACGGGGTCAAGGCCGCCCGCAGCGAGGTCGCCGCGATCAAGGTGGTGGTGCCCCGGGTGGCGCTGCAGGTGGTGGACCGCGCCATCCAGGTGCACGGCGGCGCCGGCGTCAGCGACGACACCCCGCTGGCCCGCATGTACGCCTCGCTGCGCACCCTGCGGATCGCCGACGGGCCCGACGATGTGCACATCCGTTCCGTCGCCCGCGCCGAGCTGGGTAAGTACGTGAGCAAATGACCGATACCACGGGGGGGACCGGCCTGCGGCAGCGGATGCCGTACGCCCGCCGCCGCGAGCAGCTGCTCGCGGCGGCGCTCGGCGAGTTCGGGCGGCGCGGCTACCACCTGACCCAGATGGAGCACGTGGCCTCGGCGGCGGGGGTGTCCAAGGCCCTGCTCTACCAGCACTTCGCCTCCAAGGAAGAGCTGTTCGCCGAGGTCGCCGCCGCCATCGTGACGGAGCTGACCGGGCGGCTGCGCTCGGCGGTGCGGCCCGGGCGGTCCTCGGTGGACAACATCCGGGCGATGGTGCGGGCGTTGTTCGACTACGCCACCGAGGACCCGGCGGCCTGGGCGCTGGTCATCCGGCATCTGGACAAGCCGGAGGTGGGCGATGACCTGCGGGACATGCGCGAGCGGCTGGGCGAGGAGTTCGCCGGGCTGCTGCTGCGCCGCCGCCGCGCCGACCCGACGCTGACCCCCGCCCAGCTGGCCGTCAACGAGCGCCGCGCCCGGCTGCTGGTGCCGCTGATGTACGGGGCGATGCTGTCGATGGTGTCGTGGTGGCTGGAGCACCGCGACACCCCGCGGGACAAGGCCGAGACCATGGCGGTGGAGTTCATCTGGCTGGGGCTGGACCGCCTGCGTTCCGGCGAGCGCATCCGTTTCGAGGACTGAAAAGCCCGCCCGGGGAACGGCGGGTCGCCGAAGCTCCTTCAGCGTCCCCGGACGGGTCCCGCCGTCCCCCGGCCCTCCCCGACGAGGGCGCGCAGGGCGTCGCGGTCCAGCTTGTGGGAGCGCCCGGCGCGGGGAAGGCCGGGCAGCACCTCGATCCGGTCCGGCAGCGCCGCGGCGTCGATCACCTCCGGCAGGGCGCGGCGCAGCCGGGAGCGCAGCGCGGCGGGCGGCACGTCGCCGTCCGGCACCACCGCGAGCACGACCTCCTCATCGCCGGTCACCGGGTCGGCCAGCCCCACCATGGCGGCCTCGGCGACACCTGGCAGCGCGGCGATGGCCGGCTCATACAACCCCGGGTAGATGTTGGCCGAGCCGCGGATCAGCATGTCCTTCTTGCGGCCGATCAGGATCAGGCGGCCCCGGTCGTCCAGGCGGGCCAGGTCGCCGGTCTCCAGCCACTCCAGCGGCGGCTCGCCCAGGTAGCCCAGGCAGGTGTTGGGGCCGCGCAGCAGCAGTTCGTCATCGGCGGCGATCTTGGCCTCCACCCCGGGCAGGGGCGCGCCCAGCAGGTCCCCCCCACTGCCGGAGTCCCAGTGGGCGAACTTCTCGGCGGCGTCGGCGATGGCCACCGGCAGCATCTCGGTCAGCGCGTAGACCGACAGCACCTCGGTGCGCCCGCCGGCCGCCGCCACCGCGCGCCGCAGCACCGCCGGGGGGACGGGCGCCGAGCCCAGCAGCAGGTACCGCAGGCAGCCGGGCAGCCGGTCGCCGGACTCCTCCAGCATCTGCGCCAGGTGCACCGGGACGCAGAAGGCGTGGGTGACGCCGCGCCGCGCCACCTCGGCCAAAAAGCCGTCCACCGGGTCGCGGGCAGCGGGGATCGACCAGCGGGCACCGGCGATGAGCGCGGGCAGCCCCAGCATGAACCCCGCGTCGTGCACCACGTCGCCGGGTCCGAGGGGGAAGCGGTCGCGGCACAGCCGCAGCCCGGCCGCCAGCGAGGCCGCCGAGTGCACCACGCCGCGCGGGGCGTCGGTGGTCCCGGAGGTGAACACCACCACCGCCGGGGCGTGCGGGTCGCGCTCGCCGGCCGTCTCGGGGGCGGGGCCGCGCATCAGCTCGGCGAAGTCCAGCGCCCCGGCGGGCACGCCCGGCAGCCACGGGCCGACGCGGACGTGGCGCAGGGCGGGGTCGGTGACGCCGGGCAGCAGCAGTCCCGCCCGGCGGGCCGGGCCGCGCAGGACGCGCAGGCGGTTGAGGCTGTAGAGGGCGGATTCGGCGATGACCCAGCGGGGCCGGGCGCTCCGCAGCCGGGCGGCGAACATCTGCGGGCCCGCCCCCGGATCGACGATCACCAGGGTGCCGCCGGCGGCCACCACCGACAGCGCGATGATCACGGTTGCGGCCGAGTGCCGCACGCCCAGCAGCACCCGGTCGCCGGGCCGCAGTCCGGCCCGCCGCAGGCCGTGCGTCACCGCCAGGACCCGATGCCGCAGCTCCCCGTAGGTCATCTGGCGGTCGCCGGGGCCGTGCACCAGCGCCACCGCCCCGGGGGTGCGTTCGGCCTGCGCCAGCACCCGTCCCACCAGGTCGGCCTCGTCGACGCGGCGGGGACTGCGGGGCGGGCCGGCCGGAGGGCGGCGCGGCCGGGGCCGGGGCAGGCGGACGTCCACCTCCTTGGCCATCTCCTTGTCCCGGCGGCCGGGACGGGCGTACCAGGCCAGGGTGCCGCGCAGCCCGTAGGCGCGGGCGCGGCGCATCGACCAGTACACCCACACGTCCCGGCGCCGCCCGTAGGCGGTGGTCACCTTGCGGACGCGGTTGACCAGTTCGCGGTCGTCGTGCACCTCCTCGATGGGGGCGCGGGGGAAGCCGCCGCACCGCTCATACAGCTCGGCGGTGATGCCCAGCGTGCAGGCCGGGCTCATCACGTACGGCCCCAGATAGTCCGGGCCCTGGTTACCGGGGCGGATCCGGCCGAAGGCGGCGGCCAGCGGCTGCAGCACCGGCAGCAGCCAGCGTTCCTTCCAGTTCAGCGGGAACTCGTCGGTGCGCGGGCGCAGCCGGCCGGCCACCAGTTCCAGCCCTTCGTCGAAGGCCCGCATGATCGCGGCCGTCCAGTGCGGCGGCGGCAGGCAGTCGGCGTCGGTGCGGGCCAGGTGGGTGGCGCCGCGGGCGATGGCGTGCCGCATGCCGGTGTCGGCGGCCGCGCCGGTGCCCTTTTGGGATTCGTGCAGCAGCTCCAGGTTCAGCTCCGGGTGCGCGGCGGCGTAGGCCCGCACCACTTCGGCGGTGTCGTCGGTGCTGGCGTTGTCGACCACGACCACCCCGGCGGGGGGCAGGCACTGGGCCGACAGCGCCCGCAGCGTCGCGGTGATGCCCGCCCCCTCGTTGTAGGCGGGCACGACGACCCACAGCGACTCCTTCCCGGCTCCGTTGCGCCGTGGCGGGTTCGCGCTCATCGGCCTCACAGCTCCAGGAAGATCACGCCGAGGCTGACGCCGCCGGCCAGGCCGAGCAGGGCCACCCGGTCGCCGGGGCCGCAGCGGCCCTCCTCGAGCGCGGTGGCCAGTTGCAGGGGCAGCGTCACCGAGGCCAGGTTGCCGTGCTCGGGCAGCGTCACCACCAGGCGGTCGGCGGGGATGCCGGTCTGCTCGCGCAATAGCTCCAGGTAGGGCATGGCCACCTGGTGCACGCAGATCACGGCGAAGTCGTCCCAGCTCAGGCCGGTGTCGGCGAGGGCCTTGTCAAAAAGCCCCGAGCCCAGCGCCAAGAAGGCGTCCTTGAGGCGGCGTCCGTCGGCGTGGAAGTAGGTGTACTCGGGGTCGCGGGGGTGCATGGTGCCCCCGCCGGGCAGCGTGCCGACGTTCCAGGCGGTGGAGTCGGCCTCGAAGGCGCGGTGGAAGATCCCGCCGCGCGGGACCGGCTCCAGCAGCGCCGCGGCGCCGCCGTCGGAGAGGGTGTAGCCGGGGAACGACTCGACGAACTGTTTGAAGTCGCGCACCTTCCAGCGGATCGCCCGGGAGGGGATCTCACCGGTGCACACCAGCGCCCGGGCGTGCTGCCCGGTCCGGATGAGGGCCTCGGCGACCTGGAGGGCGTTGAGGAAGCTGTTGCAGGCGTTGGTCACGTCGAACACCGGGCAGGTGGTGCCCAGTTTGGCCGACACGATGTGCGCGGTGGCCGGTTCGACCAGGTCCTGGCTGGCCGAGCCGAAGATCAGCAGGTCCACATCGCCCGGGGTCAGGCCGCGCCGCTCCAGCAGCGACCGGGCGGCCGCCGCCGCCAGGTCGGAGGCCTGCTGGTCGTCGGCGGCCAGGTGGCGGGAGCGGATCCCGGTCATGCGGGTGACGATCCCCGCCAGCGGCCGGTAGCCGTCGCTGTGGCGGGCGATGCGGTCTTCCACCTCGCGGCTGGTGAGCGTCCGCTCGGGCAGGAACGCGGTCACGCCGGTGAGGCCGACCCGGACCGTCGGGTCCCCTGCGGTCATGGGCGTTCCCCCTCTCCCGGCGCCCTTCCCGGCGGGCGGCCCCGCCCCGGCAGGCATCGTGGCCGATACCGGCGACGACGATAAAGAGCATGATCGTTACTTCTGAGTAAATACCAGATCACAGCGTCCGGTCGCCCCGCAAGTCGGTCGCGTGTCCGGGCATAGCACCACTTCCAGCAAGATCCGCCAGGCGCTCCGCAATGGCCGCCCGTCTCTTTGCCCGGGCGGTGGCGGCCCCGGCGTTCTTGTCACCGCGGCGAGGAAGGACGTGGCGGCGGTCCGGGGCGGTGGCCCGTCCGTCCGCACCGGGGTGAGCGGATCGCGGCCACGGGCGCGGCGGGCCGGCCGTGTCGCCAAGCCCTTTTGGAATTCCCGGGAATCGGCAACCTCGTGACCGCGATAGTGGCGGAATAACTTTCCGAAGGCGTTCTATGGAATCTCATGTCAGCGTCGGTCCGATTCCGCCGCGGGCCCGCCGGTGGCGGCGGGCCGGCCTCCCCGGCGCCGCCGGGCCGCCTTACCGGATCATGCCGCCCCACCACCGGTCAAACCAAGAAGAAAATTTTACGAATTTTACTCGGATGACACATCTGCCCAATACTTCACCCTGGGTGGCCGGCCCCACCGACTGCTCCTACTGCCATTGTCAAACCGCTGACAACAAGCGCTCACCTGCTTTTCGGTGCGTCTCAAGCTTTGCCACCGGGCTTCGTGGTCGGATGAACGGGCCGGTCAGATGCCCGAGGGCCGCCGAGGCGGCGCCGGGTGCGCAGGGAGCGTCCGGTCGGCGGGAAGGCGGGTGCGTCACCATGGTGGGTCAAGTCGAGCAGCGGACACGGCCACGCCATGGTGCCTGCCCCGAGCCGCACGGGGAGGTCACGATGCCGGCAGGCAGAACGGGACCCGCAGGCACCGTCCGCGGGATCCTCACCTTCGAAGGCAACACCGAGGACGTGGCGCGGGCGCGCAGATTCGTCCAGGACGTCTTGCGAGATCACCCCGACTGTGCGACCGCGGTCCTGCTCACCAGCGAGTTCGTCACCAACGGCATCGTGCACGGCTCGGGCGCCATCACGGTGGCGGTGCTGGAGACCGAGTGGGGCGTGCGGGTCGAGGTGACCGACGCCGGTTCCGGGACGCGGCCCCGCCTGCGCGAGTCCGGCCTGGAGGACGAGGGAGGCCGGGGCCTGCTCCTGGTGGACCGGCTGGCCTCCCGGTGGGACCACGTACGCACCCCCGCCGGCCTCACCGCCTGGTTCGAGCTGGACACCGCCCCCGCCGGCTGAATCCTCTTCAACACGCGGCCTTGGGCACCGGAGACGGGCTCGGACGGTATCCGGGTCATGGCATCGCAGGTCACAGCACCGGACCTGACTATGAGCCCTCGTCCCCGCCCGCGGAAACCTCGTGCTGAAAAAGGTTCACCGAACCGCAGGCAGCACCCCGGACCGCTTGACGCCGGTCACCAGGCTGCCCAGCCGTGGACGGAGTCAACACCGGACGACTGTTTTCACACTCTCCTCTCAAGACCCGGCCGCTCGCTCTGATCAGCCTCCGGCAAGCGCACCCCCACATGACCCAAAACCCCAAAAGTGACATCCGCAAACAGATCGCCAACATTCGGGTATTCATGCGATGTCCGGAATCAGGCGGCAGGTATAACGATTCCGACTCAAGCAGTTCCCCGCCGCCCGCCTTGGCGGCGAACATCGAGGCGTGGCAGCCATGGAGAGCGGCGGGGCCGCCTTCGCCGAGCGGCTGTTGAGCCGATTTCGCACCTGGCCCGCGGTGCGCGTGGCCCCGGCCGATTGCGGAGCCGGTGTCGGTCTCGACGCGGGCACATGCCAGGTTCTCCATCTGCACTCGGCCGACACGGCCGAATTGCTGCTGACCCGGCCGGTCATCGAACGGCTCGGTAAGGCGCTGCGGGAATCGGGACGGGTGACCGTGCGCCCCGGCGAGGACTGGGTGCAGGTCCGCCTGGCCACCGATTCGGACGTGGCCCTGGCCGTCTCGCTGACCAGCGTGGCCCTCAAAGCGGCCGGCGACGGCGTTGGAACGCGCCAAACAACCCCCTGCAGCGCCGCCGGGCCGGTCCCGGCCGCACTGAGCCGCTGCGGCCCGCCATAGCGCGCACCCGACGCGACCGGGCCGCCGGGCACCGCCTCGGCGGCCCGCCTCATCGTCGCGGGCAGATCACGGCTGGGAGGCGAATCCCCGCCCGGCACCGCGACGGCCGCCGACCGCACTAACATCTGCGAAGTGCCAAGATCCCTGTTGGCACGATCTGCACCGAAACGGCCCGAGATGGATGATCACGAGCGTCGGCTCACCCGGCCGGCAGAGCTGCACCCCCCTGCTCTGCGGCACCTGTTCAGCGACGGGGGCGTGGGACGCTCCCTGTCGGTGGAGCTGCCCCCGGGGACCGTGGTGTGGCCGGACCCCGGCTATCCGCAGCGCCACCCGGTGCGCCGCCCGGCCTTCTGGGTGAGCGACGGCCCCGTCCCGCCGGGGTTGTGGAGCGCGCTGCGCGACGAACACCCCCGCTCGGGGCTGTGGCCGGTGCTGCTGGACGACTCCACCCAGCCCTGGACGGCCGGCCAGGTGGCGCCCGAGCCGGTGTCGGAGATCGACAACTACGACCCGGCGGCGTTCATGGCCGAGGTATGGGCGGACTGGTGCGCCAGCCAGACCGACGGCGACTACTCCGAGCTGGAGCCCTACGGCAAGAACTGCCCCGGCCTGGCGCCGCCCGGCACGCTCGTCCACGACCCCGACGAACTCGCCGACCAGTACGCCGACAAACTGGCCCGGCGCGGCATGTCGCTGGGGCTGGCGGCCGTGGACCGCGGCGCCGACACACTGGCCGCGATGGGCTGGCAGGGGGCGCTCAACCACAACGAGTGGACGGCGCCGCTGGCGGCCGTGGTCCGCGGCTGGGAGGACCGGTTCGGGGTCCGGGTGGTGGGCATGGGCTTCAACACCCTGGACCTGAGCGTGGCCGCGCCGCCGCTGACCTCCCGGCACGCCCTGCAGGTCGCCGCCGAGCACTGGGCGTTCTGCCCCGACACGATGTTCCAGGGGCCGGGCACGCTGGCCGGCTACGCCGAGGAGATCCGCGGCAAGACCTCCTGGTCGTTCTGGTGGGATTGACGCCCTATCCCTCTGCTCGCGGCCGCCCCGGGCCGGCGCGGCCGCGAGCGGAGGCGGCCGCTCAGTGCACCGGCTCGGCGTCCTCGGCGAAGACCAGGTCGAGCAGTCCCGGGAAACGCTCGTTCAGATCGTCGCGGCGCAACGTCAGATAGAGGCGGCGGCCCTCGGGGCGCTGCCGGATCACGCCGCTTTCCCGCAGCACCCGCCAGTGCGTGGTGAGAGTGGACTTGGGAGCCCGCACGTCGATGGCCCCGCAGGGGGTCTCCTCACCGGAGGCCAGGGCTCGCACGATGTCGAGCCGTATGGGGTGGCCCAAGGCGTGCAAAACGTCCACGAGCCGGATCTGCTCGCGATCGGGGTGGTGCAATGCCGCCATGACGCCACCCTAAAACACCGAATGTGGGCCAGGACACATCGAATTCTTCCGCGCCGGGACGCTCGCCGCCGGGCGACACTCGGTGTAAGTCCCCGTTGTTGCCGATCAGTGCCGGTGGTGGCATCCTCGCCTCGTCCGGCGACTCCTGTAGGAGAAACACCATCAGGCGCAACAGACATCCGGCTGCACACCGGTCCCGCCGCTGGCCGCTCGCCCTCCTGGCAACACTGGTGGCGGGCGTGCTGACCGCCGATGTATGCGTACTGGCCTTCGGTGACCTGGGCGGGCCGGCCGAGCACGCGCTCGACGACGACCGGCTGGTGTCCATCTCCGGCGACGCGGTGCGCCCGGCCGTCCCGGTGGTGGCGCCGCTGGGCAAACGGCACACCCCCCACCTGCTGCTGGCCCACAGCGGCCCGCTGCCGGCCAAGGCGGTGGAGCGCGCCCGGCGGGTCAAGGGGGTGGCCGCGGTGGAGGTGGTGGACGCCGCCCAGACGCTGGTGGCCGGACGGCGGGTCGGGCTGCTGGGGGTCGATCCGTCGACCTTCCGGGCCTTCACCCCGCCGGCGTCGGCGGCCTCCGACCAGCTGTGGCAGGCGGTGGCCGGCGGTGACCTGGTGGTCTCTTTCGAGCTGGGCCGCTCCCAAGGGCTGACGCTGGGCGGCACCGTGCCGGCGGGCCGCAGCGAATCCCCCGGCCAGGTCCGGGTCGGGGCGTACGCCAGCCTGGGCATCAGCGACGTGCACGCCGTCGTCTCCCGGCAGCGGGCCAGGGAACTGGGCCTGCCCGACGGCAACGCGCTCATCGTCAGCACCCGCAAAACCGACCCGCGCACCCTGAGCAAGAAGCTGCGGAAGGTGATGCCCCGCGGCACCAAGGTCGCCGTCCTGACCGCCGCACAGCAGCGCACCCCGGCCCGGCAGGCCCCCCAGGTGACCGGACGCCCCGACGGAGTGCGCGGCCGGGCCACCCCGATCGCCGGCAACCGGATGACCCCGCGAATGCGAGCGGTGGTCCTGGAGATCAACAACCGCTTCGGCCCGTTCCCGGTGATCGGCTGCTACCGGACCGGCGCCGACGCCCAGGACCACGCCCTGGGGAAGGCCTGCGACTTCATGGAGAGCACGGCCGGCCGAATGCCCAGCGCCCAGGCGCTACGGCACGGCGACCAGGTGGCCGCCTACGCGATCAGCAACGCCACACGCCTGGGCATCCACTACGTGATCTGGAAGCAGCACATCTGGAACGTACGCGGCGGCGGCTGGCGCAAGATGGCCGACCGCGGCAGCCTCACCCAGAACCACTTCGACCACGTCCACATTTCGGTGTTCTAAGGGAACCGCCCGGGCCAGGGCCGCAGCTCATGTGCCCTGTATGGAGGGCACATCCGGGGCGCTCGGCGTCCTGATCGCCTTCCAGGCCCGTCGATCGCCTGATGCATGCGGTCGCGGCCGGAGGGCATCAGGTGCATGAAGTGCGCAGGGTGAAGCCAGGGTCGGCATGCCCGAAAAACTCGGCCGGGCGCGGACGGCCTCTCTTCGGCCAGCAGGACACTGGCGACTTGAACTTATGTGGGGATGAAGGTGTCGCATCCGGTCATTAGGACCGCCTGATCACTCGACAGCACGAGCGTTTTGGACTGCCCCGACTCCACCCCCGAGCAACCAGCCCACTCCGACACCACACCAGAACACGCCCTCGGTGCTGGACGGTCAGCCGTGGCTGTGAGGAGTCAGAACGAACCCTGCCGCGATCAGTGCCGTGGTGATCTCCCCGATCCGCCGTGGCCCCAACCCACGAACGTGTTGGAGTTCGTTGTCTTCCCACAGCCGCAGCACCTGGCCCACCGTCACCCTGCCCCTCAGGTGGGACCGCAGCGGGTTGGCCGCATGCCGCGACAGGCCCAGGCAGGCCAGTGGGCAGTCCCGCGTCACCGGAACCATCCCACTGTGGTCATGCACCTCTGCCCGCCCGGTTCCCGACGCGGTACCCGGGAACCGGGCGTCCAGGTCGGCCAGGGCATCGGTGGCGTGGCGGACCCGCCGGATCGCCAGCGCCCGTTCCCGCGCGCTGATCGTCTGGGAGACCGTCCACGGCCCGTACCCCCGGACCACTTGCTTGCAAGTACCACTTCTGCACCGCCTTCTCCCCCACGGCCAGCCTCACTGGGCCATCCGGGCCGACGGGAGGGGCAGGAGGGTTCGGCCTGTTCGGGCTCGTGGCCGTTGCAGTCATCGGACCACCCGTTCGGTCAGGGCTGCGGTCACCCGGTCGGCCACCGCCTCCGGATCAGTGACCGGCCCGAGCGCTTCATCGCTGTCGGCCCAGGTGAACACCCAGCCGCCGGTCTCTTCCCGGCAGCTCACCTCGACCGCGCGTGAGGCCGCTCCCTGCCTCATGACTCGCAGCACCCGCAGCCCGTCCCGTTCGACCAGGCCGCACAACAGGCCGGGCCGCCGGCACAGCTCGGCATCCAACGCGGCCAGGTGCCCCCGGCGAGGCCCGAACGTCCCGGCCACGTTCGCAGCCTTGAATCGCTCTCGTTCAAAACCCAAGATCCCGCTCCCGACTCGTCTTTGACGCGGGACCGACGACACGGCAAGGTGACCGTCCTCCCCTCCCTGGACGGTTGGCCGGGAAGAGGCCATATGCCGCACCTGGCCACTTGCCATGCCGCCGGCCCCGCAGCCCATCACGCCGCCACCTGCGACGAAGGCGAGCACCACTCGCACAACTCCTGCCGGCTCTTCGTTTCCGGCCCATTGCCAGTGGTGACCCGTCGCATCAGCGGCCCCCGGCTGAAGAAGACCCATTTCCAGCCCCGCCCACGACGCGAAGGGCACCGCTCGTGCTCGTCCTGCTGCCGTTGGGTCATGCCTCAACGATCCGGTGACCGCCCTCGGTCAGCCCATTCCCCGGCGCCATCCCTTGAGGGGATATACGCTCAAGCCAGGACTGGTCACTCACGGCAACCGTCGGGGAGAAGCCCTCCATGCCGGGACGCGCCATCGCTCCTTTCACCGTCCCCGCCGACTTGTGGAGACGCCCCGAAACCCTCGACGCTCTCCGTAACCGGGACATCGGCTGGCTGTTCCGTCTGCTGCGTCAGTACGCCGGTGCCAGTCAGACCCAGATCGCCATCGCCTGCGGCATGACCCAAGGCAAGGTCAGCGAGACCATGAAGCCCCGCGGCCGCCGGGTCACTTCCTTGGAGGTGTTCGAGCGCATCGCCGACGGCCTGGACATGCCCGATCACGCCCGGATGACGCTGGGGCTGGCCCCACGCTCGTTCAACCCCACCAGCGCAGCGCCCACCGGGACCGCGGTCATCCGGGCACAAGATGAGCCGGTGGGCTTGGACTCTTCGGCGTTCCTCGGTTCTCTTGCCCTAAAGCCTCATGCGGGGAAGAGGAGGGACCGGTGCGCAGACGTACGTTCACCCAGCTCGCCGGGGCGAGTTTGTTCAGCGCGATCCTGGCGGACCTACCGGGCGATGGCGGCCCGCTGGAAGGGGTCGAGGCGTTCGCCGCAGCCATGGCCGACCATCCCGAGATGAACAGCAACCCCACCCCCGCCAGCCTCAGCTTTGAACGCCTCACCAAGGAGGTATCCGCTGCCAAACGGAACTACCAGAGCTGCCGCTACTCCACGGTGATCGACAAACTCCCTAGGCTGCTGGCCGACCTGCGCACAGCAAGCGAACACTCCAAAGGAGACACCCGCCTTCGCTTTGAGGCACTGTCCGCCGAGGCTTACCACGTAGCTGCAAGCATCCTGCGCAAATTGGACGCCAAAGGCCTCGCCTGGATGGCCGCCGACCGCAGCATGCAAGCCGCCCGCAACAGCCAAGACCCCACCGTCATCGCCTCCAGCGCCCGCATCATCACCCACGCCCTGATGAACGACGGGCACTATGGCGCAGCAACCACAACCGCCAGCACCTTCGCCCAGCGCCTAAACCGCGACATCGACCAGCACACCCCCGCATCCCTGTCGGTGTACGGCTCTTTGCTGCTGCGGGGTGCGGTGGCCGCCAGCCGCCGCAACGACCGCCACACCGCCGCCACCCTCCTGGACGAGGCCGAAGAGGCCGGACGCCGACTCGGCGGAGACCACAACTACCGCTGGACCGCCTTCGGCCCCACCAACGTCCAACTCCACCGCGTCAACATCGCCCTCCAACTCGGCGACGCCGGAACCGCCATCCAACAGGCACGAACCATCAACCTGAACCGCATCTCCATCACCGAACGCAAGGCCACACTCCTCATCGACACCGCCCGCGCCCTCACCCAATGGGGCAAACACCACAAGGCCTACGAAATCCTGCGCGCCGCCCACCAAATCGCCCCCGAAGAAATCTCAGCCCGCCCCGCCGTACACCGCATCGTCCGTGACCTGGCGACCACCGCCCCACCCAGCACCCAACGCCAACTCCGCGACTTCACCGCCCAGATCGGAGTGCGCCTGTGACCACCCCCGGCCGCCGTCGCGTCCTCTACATCATCGTGTGCGCCGCAGGCCCCGCCGGCGACGTCGGCAAACTCGTCACCCTCGCCCACCAGCACAACTGGGACGTCCAGATCATCGCCACCCCCGCCGCCCTCAACTTCATCGACACCGCCGCCCTAGAAGCCCAAACCGGCCGCCCCGTCCGCAGCGACTACCGCGAACCAGGCCAACCCCGCTCTCCCAAGGCAGACGCCATCATCGTCGCCCCCGCCACCTACAACACCATCAACAAATGGGCCAACGGCATAGCCGACAACTACGCCCTGAGCATCCTCGCCGAAGCCCCCAACCTCAACATCCCCATCGTGGTCCTCCCCTTCGTCAACACCGCCCTAGCCACCCGCCGCCCCTTCCAGCAGAGCACAGCCACCCTCCAAGCCGAAGGCGTCCACATACTCCTAGGCCCCGGCAAATTCGAACCACACCCCCCAGGAGCAGGAAACACAAAATTCAACTCCTTCCCATGGGAAATCGCACTCGAAACAGTGGAGGCGCCAACAAATTCTCCCTGAGAAAATCTTCCAACAAAACAGAAATCCTGACACTCCACCCCCAGAAAACAATCTCAACCTAAACTGCGAACATCTAACCAGCCTTTAGAACAACCAAATCGATCTCTTTTAAGATCAAGCGCAGCAGCACCACGCGCCACCGGACCGGACACCCCCAGAGCCGACCAACCCCACTGCAACACGCCAGTCCCTCACACCGCCAATGAGGCCACCAGCACCCACGTCCCCACACCGACAAGGCCAGGCTGCACCCTCTCTGAGGGGTAATGAAAACGGCAGCTGCTTGCGCCGCGCTGCGAGTACACGCCCCTGTTGCGACCCCTCTGAGGGGCGATAAGGAGGCCATGGACAGCACGCCGCGGATCATGCCCTGCATCTGCAATCCCTCTGAGAGTGATGAGAACGTTCAGATAGGGGCGCGAGGGAAATCTACGACCGCCTGGGGTTGCGATCCCTTTGAGAGGCGACGAGGACATGTTCGTCCAGATCACCACGTTCGGCTACTTGCACGCGTTGCGATCCCTCCAAGGGGTGACGAGGACCAGTTCGCTGAATCTGGACGTCGCGTATCTGGAGAGTCGCGATCCCTCCGAGGGGCGATGAGGACGCTGGCGTACACCCGCAAGGGCGACCCCCTCATCTAGTTGCGATCCCTCTCAGGGGTGATGAGGACACCGTCCCTTCGGGATCTACGAGCTCTGCGGGCAGTTGCGACCCCTCTGAGGGATGATGAGGACGTCCATGATCAAACCGGCAGACCGCCGGTGTGGACAGTTGCGATCCCTCTGAGGGGTGATGAGGACCTGACATGGGTGGCCGCGGTAGCTCCGGCGGTTTCGTGTTGCGATCCCTCTGAGGGGTGATGAGGACCGGCTGCGTCTGGCCACTGCCGGACCCCGACGCCCAGTTGCGATCCCTCTGAGGGGTGATGAGGACGGGCTGATGGCCGGCGGGCTCATCGTGCCGACCACGTTGCGATCCCTCTGAGGGGTGATGAGGACCCCGCGCGCCACCGGCACACAAACCGGCCACCCTTGGTTGCGATCCCTCTGAGGGGTGATGAGGACGCTGCGGCAGCACCCGCATGCCACC
>ERZ777003.370-NODE-370-length-91003-cov-14.451335_pt1 | contig 91003 bp, 70 predicted proteins | sample MGYA00374956_ERZ777003 | MGnify/ENA primary metagenome ERZ777003 (study PRJEB29302, sample SAMN06268252) | bioreactor metagenome | isolation source: Joint BioEnergy Institute, California, USA | place: USA:Joint BioEnergy Institute, California, USA | collected...
ACCGCCATCTGGTCGCCGTCGAAGTCCGCGTTGAACGCGGTGCAGACCAGCGGGTGGATCTGGATCGCCGAGCCCTCGATCAGGCGGACGCGGAACGCCTGGATACCCAAGCGGTGCAGCGTCGGGGCGCGGTTGAGCAGGACGAGGTGGTTCTGGATGACCTCCTCCAGCACCTCCCAAACGCGCGGGTCAACACGCTCGACGAGCCGCTTGGCCGCCTTGATGTTGTGCGCGTGGCCGTGCTCGACCAGCTTGCGCATCACGAACGGCTTGAACAGCTCGAGCGCCATCCGCTTCGGCAGACCGCACTCGTCCAGCGCCAGGTCCGGACCGACCACGATCACGGAGCGGCCTGAGTAGTCGACGCGCTTACCGAGGAGGTTCTGGCGGAACCGCCCCTGCTTGCCCTTGAGCATGTCGGACAAGCTCTTGAGCTTGTGCTTGCCCGACCCGGAGACGACGCGACCGCGCCGGCCATTGTCGATCAGCGCGTCAACCGCCTCCTGGAGCATCCGCTTCTCATTGCGGACGATGATGTCCGGCGCGCCGAGCTCGAGCAGCCTCTTCAGGCGGTTGTTGCGGTTGATGACCCGCCGATAGAGATCGTTCAGGTCAGAGGTCGCGAAGCGGCCACCGTCGAGCTGGACCATCGGCCGCAGCTCGGGCGGAATGACCGGCAGCGCGGTGAAGATCATCCAGTGCGGCTTGTTGCCGCTCTTCCGCAGCGCCTCGACGACGCGCAGACGCTTGGTCGCCTTCTTGCGCTTGACGTCAGAGGTCGCCTGCATCTCCTCGCGAAGCTGAACCGCGAGCTGGTCGAGGTCGATCTTGGTCGTCAGGTACTCGTAGATCGCCTCGGCGCCCATCCCGGCCTTGAAGACGCCCGGCGGGCAGACTTCCTGCAGCTCCCGATACTGCGTCTCGGAGAGAATCTGCAGCTCCTTGAGGTCGGAAATGAGCTTGATCGTCTCGTCGCGCTCCCGCTCCGCCTCGCGGATCTGCTCGGCGAGCCGCTCCTCAATTCGGCGGCGCTGCTCGTCAGCCTGCTGGACCAGCAAGTCGCGCTCAGCGCCAACGAGCGCCTGGCTGCCGCTGATCTCGTACTCAGCCGAGGCCTCGATCTGCTCAGCCATCCGCTCGTAGACCTCGCGGAGCTGGCTGATCCGATCCTCGTTGATCGCCTCGCCCTCCTCGACGATCGTCTCGCCGCGGAAAGTGATCTGCTCGGTAGCAGCCTCACCCAGGCTGTCCCGCAGCCGCGTCGCCAGCTCGTCGTACTCGGAGCGCAGCTGAGCAAGCTCGGTCTGACGCCGCTCGGCCACTGTTTCGCTGAGGCTGCGATCGCCCTCGGTCAGCGTCTGGACCTGGCTGCCGAGCTTCAAGTTGATCTCGTCGAGCTCGTCCTGAGCCCGCGCGCGCAGCTCCTCGACCGTCTCCTCGTGGACGTCGTTGATCTCCTGGATCACGCGCTGCTTCGCTTCCTCATCAACATCGGTGACGAGATAGGAAGCGAAGTACAGGATGCGCTCGAGGTTGCGCGGAGAGATATCGAGCAGCAGGCCTAGGCGGCTCGGCGTGCCCTTGACATACCAGATATGGGCAACCGGCGCGGCCAGCTCGATGTGACCCATCCGCTCGCGCCGCACCTTGGAGCGCGTCACCTCAACGCCGCACTTGTCGCAGACCGTGCCGGCGTGGCGGATTCGCTTGTACTTTCCGCAGTAGCACTCCCAGTCCTTGGTCGGACCAAAGATGCGCTCGCAGAAGAGGCCACCATGCTCCGGCTTGAGCGTCCGGTAGTTGATCGTCTCCGGCTTCGTGACCTCTCCGTACGACCAGGCGCGGATCGCCTCCGGGGACGCCAGGCTGATGCGGATCGCGTTGAAGTTGTTGACGTCGAGAACCCGGTTCCGATCGCGGTCGCCGCGGGCGTACCCACGGCCACCGTTCCCACCCGCTCCAAACGGTCGAACAGAGGCGTCAGTGCGGGAAAAATCCTGCATCTCGGTTGTCGACATTGTTCCTCCCTTGCGACGGGTTCGGAGTCCGGACGAGGCTTACGTCCCCATTCCGGACTCCGTACCAGACCGTCAGTCCTCCGTTCGCTCGAAGCCGCTCAGGTTGATCCGGTCGAGATTGCTTAGCAAATCGCGTGATGTGTCTTCGGTGAACTCGACCGTCTGCTCGTCCTCGTTGATGACATCAATCGAGAGACCGAGGCTGCGAAGCTCCTTGACGAGCACCTTGAACGACTCCGGCACGCCAGCCTCGACGATCTCGTCGCCCTTGACGATGGCCTCGTAGGTCTTGACGCGCCCGACCACATCGTCGGACTTGACCGTCAACATCTCTTGCAGCGTGTATGCCGCGCCGTACGCTTCGAGCGCCCAGACCTCCATCTCGCCGAAGCGCTGGCCACCGAACTGCGCCTTACCACCCAGCGGCTGCTGCGTGACGAGCGAGTACGGTCCGGTCGAGCGAGCGTGGATCTTGTCTTCCACCAGGTGCGCCAGCTTCATCATATAGATGATGCCGACAGTCACCGGGCGGTCGAACTTCTCGCCGGTGCGGCCATCGTAAAGCTCGATCTTGCCGTCCTCCGGTAGACCGGCCTCGCGCAGCGCCGCGCGAATCTCCTCCTCCTTCGCGCCGTCGAAGACCGGCGTGGCGACCCGGAAGCCGAGCCGCTGCGCGGCCCAGCCGAGGTGTGTCTCCAACACCTGCCCGAGGTTCATTCGGGAGGGGACGCCGATCGGGTTGAGGATGATGTCGACCGGCGTGCCGTCCGGCAGGTACGGCATGTCCTCGATCGGCAGGATCCGGCTGATCACGCCCTTGTTACCGTGGCGGCCCGCCATCTTGTCGCCCTCGGAGATCTTCCGTTTCTGGGCGATGCTGACGCGGACCATCTGGATCACGCCGGCCGGCAGCTCGTGGTCCGTGCTGTCGTCCCGCTTGAACGTCTTGACGTCAATGACCTTGCCATGGACGCCGTGCGGAACGCGCAGCGAGGTGTCCTTCACTTCGCGCGCCTTCTCACCGAAGATCGCGCGCAGCAGGCGCTCCTCCGCGCTCAGCTCCGTCTCACCGCGCGGCGTCACCTTGCCGACCAGGATGTCGTTCGGCCGGACCTCGGCGCCGATGCGGATGATGCCGTTCTCATCGAGATTGGCCAGGCTCTCGTCGCCGACGTTCGGAATGTCGCGGGTGATCTCTTCCGGACCGAGCTTCGTGTCGCGCGCCTCCGTCTCGTACTTCTCGATGTGAATCGAGGTGAAGACGTCGTCGCGGACCAGGCGCTCGCTGATCAGGATCGCGTCCTCGAAGTTGCCGCCTTCCCACGGCATGAACGCAACCAGCACGTTCTGGCCGAGCGCCAGTTCGCCGCGATCCGTCGAGGACGAGTCCGCGATGATTTGGCCGACCTCGACGCGCTGCCCCTTGACCACGCTCGGCCGCTGGTTGATGCAGGTGTCCTGGTTCGAGCGGACAAACTTGAGCAAGTTGTAGGTGTGCTCGACACCCTCGTCGTCGCGGATCACGATGCGCTTCGCATCGACGAACGTGACGACGCCGGCGTGGCGAGAGACCAGCACCTGGCCGGAATCCTTCGCCGCCTGGTACTCGACGCCAGTGCCGATGATCGGCGCCTGCGGCTTGACCAGCGGCACCGCCTGGCGCTGCATGTTCGCGCCCATCAACGCGCGGTTCGCGTCGTCGTGCTCCAGGAACGGGATGAGCGCAGTCGCGACCGAGACGACCTGCTTCGGCGAGACGTCCATGTACTGGACGTCCTCGGCCGGGATGACCGGGAACCGGTGACCACCTCCAACACGGACGGTCACCTGATCCGGGATGATCCGGTCCTTCTCGTCCAGCGGCGTGTTCGCCTGCGCGATCGTGACCTGCTCCTCGCGGTCGGCGGACAGGTAATCAATGATGTGCGACGCGACCGGCTTGATCCGGATCTGCTTGACGCCCTCGGCCTTCAGCTTCTCGACCATGTCGGCCGTCAGCTCGGTGCCGCGCGGAATGACGATCTCACCCGTCTCCGGATTGACCGCATCGTCCCGGAGGATCTGACCGACCGGATCGATCACCGGATCATCGAGGTTGAGCCGGGAGACGATCCGCCGGTATGGCGTCTCGATGAAGCCGTACTGATTGATCTTGCCGTACGTCGCCAGCGAGCCGATCAGACCGATGTTCGGACCTTCCGGTGTCTCAATCGGGCAGATGCGGCCGTAGTGCGACGGGTGAACGTCGCGGACGTCGAATCCGGCGCGGTCGCGGGAGAGACCGCCCGGACCGAGCGCCGAGAGGCGTCGCTTGTGCGTGAGCTCGGCCAGCGGGTTGGTCTGGTCCATGAACTGCGACAGCTGGCTGCCGCCGAAGAACTCACGAACCGCCGCCATCACCGGACGAGTCGTGCTGATCAGGCCCTGCGGCGTGACCGTCTCCGGGTCCATGATCGTCATCCGCTCCCGGATACCGCGCTCCAGGCGCTGGAATCCGGTCCGGACGTGCATCTGGATCAGCTCGCCGACCGCGCGGACCCGCCGGTTGCCGAGGTGGTCGATGTCATCAGGCTGACCCTGGCCATTGTTGAGCCGGATCATCTCCTTGATGATCTCGACCAGGTCCTCGGTCGTCAGGATCCGGCTCTGGATGACGTCGCCCGTCTCATTGCGGTGCTGGTGCAGCCGCTGATTGAGCTTGTAGCGACCGACCCGAGCGAGGTCGTAGCGACGATCATTAAAGAAGAGGTTCTCCAGCAGGTTAGTCGCGTTCTCGCGCGTCGGCGGATCGCCCGGCCGGAGCCGGCGATAGAACTCGATCAGCGCCTCATCCCGCGACTTGGTCGGCTCCTTCTCGATCGTCGTGCGGATGAACCGGCGCTCTTCGTTCGTGTCAACGTCCTGGAAGATCTCCAGGAGCTGCTCGTCCGTCTCGATCCCGACCGCGCGCAGCAGAATCGTGACTGGCATCTTGCGCTTGCGGTCGACCTTGACCGAGATGACGTCCCGGTTGGAGGTCTCGAACTCCAGCCAGGCGCCGCGATTCGGGATGAGCTTCGCCGTGGTCAGGAGCTTTCCGGTCGCCGGATCGGGCTCGCGCTCGAAGTAGACGCCCGGAGATCGGACCAACTGCGAGACGACCACGCGCTCGGCGCCGTTGATGATGAACGTGCCATCGGTCGTCATCATCGGGAAGTCGCCGAGGAAGATACCGTCCGGCCCCGTCTCCTTGATCTCGCCCGTCTCGCGCATGATCAGGCGGGCAGAAACGCGCAGCGGCGCGGCATAGGTCATGTCGCGCTCGCGGCACCACATCTCGCAGACGCGCGGATCGACCTTGGCGCGCTCCTGCTCCTCACCCTTCGGCATCCGCGTCCAAGGTGGGTCGAACCGCGGATCGAAGATGTGGAGCTCCATCTTCTTATGATGGTCGGTAATCGGGGAGATTTCCTCGAGAAGCTCGCGCAGCCCCTCCTGCACGAACCAATTGAACGACTCGATCTGCACCTGAATCAGATTCGGCATCTCGAGAACTGTCGGGATGCGCGAAAAGGTGCGGCGGTCGATGCCGATGTTCGACAGCACTTGCCGCTCTCGCGACACCACCGGTGGCAGCTCGGATACCGACCCGTTTGTCATCACCATTCAGCGTTCCTCCATACCGCGGCCCGCGATCCACGCTCCACGCTTGAGATGTCTGTCGCGGCGCGCTTACAGCATCACGAGTGCTCAGCCGGCCAGCTACGCACGCGACGCGGCATCCGTCCTTTCCGTATGTTCACTACGAACGACAAGAACAGTCCCGCCCGAGTCACGAACCCGGAAATCCAGGATCTTCAGTTGGTCACCTGTGGAACGGGGGGTCGTCAACGCCAAAGCGGGAGGGTAGGTACCTGCCCTCCCGATAATTCGCTCGTCGTTGGGTGGTCGCTCGCACGCCTCGCCCAATAATGTCGCCCGCGGTCCCGGACGCGAACGCACCCGCGCTACCGCAGCAGCTAATAATACGCCCAAGGGGTGCAAACTGTCAAGGTCCGCGCCAGCCTGATTTCATCCTTGCTTTGCCTGCCAGGCACGGCGCCCGAAAACCTCTTCCGACTGCGGTCAGACGACAGTCCCGGCGCGCCTCGACCAGCGACTTCGTGCCTCGATTCGGGCATGCGTGCGCCCGGCGAATTCCCTCCCCCGTACAAACTCACACGTCGGGAAAGGCCGCCACGGAGCAACCATAGAGCAGAAGGTGCCTCGACGGCGGGCATGCCCTCCGCTAACTCGCGGGGCCTGCTGCTATCAAGGACATTCGTCCGCCTCGCCGACTCCGCGGTCTCCACCAAATCTCGCTGCTAAACCCGGCTTCAAGCAATTCTCAAAATTGATGGTCCAAGGGTATTGACAAGCGGACACACCGGTGCTAGAGTGTACGTACTGAAGCGACGGGGACCGCGGAAGCGGTCAGCCAGCGGGAGATCGGAAACGGGATCCCCTGGCTTCGGGGAAGTAGCTGGCGGAAGCGTTCAGTACTTCTCTGAGGCGGCGGGTTTGCTCGACTCCGCGCCAAGCCGGTCGAGCAGGCATCGGAAAGCGGCGAAGGGTGGCAACACCCGACGTCAGCGCCGGTAGCCCGGAACGACAACGCTGCTCGCTGCGTCGATCCGGACCCACGCGACTGAGCGCCGGGCAACTGGCGCCGGACGCAGCCGTCGTGTCGCGGTCCTTCGGGGCCATTGCCGACACACCGACGCTTCAGGACGTGACGCCGACGACTGCTCACGCGGTTGTCGGCGTCAACGTTTAATTCGAGTGCTGAGTCGCAAGTGTTAAGTGCTGAGAGAGAGCGAATGGGGGCGTTCGCCTCGTCGGGGTGATAGATGACGCGCGGATGGGTGAGTGACCCGCTCTATTGGGTCGTTGGCCTTGTCGTCGTACTTCTCAATGTGATTCTCGTGCTGCTGCTCTTCTAATGCGGAACGAGAGGCGTTCGGATTCGCCTCCCGTTCCTACCTGCCTCACTTCTATCTCTCCGATCTGCGGCGCCGCGAACCGAACGTGGACTCTGGGCGCGGCATTTCGGATGCGGGCGGCCGCATTTCGGTATCAGCGGAAGATTCGGACGAGGATCTCGCTTGGTTGGGCTCCGTTCTCCTCGGCCGGAACTTGCGGACAGGCGGTGATACCAACCACCGTGTCCATCAGCGCGCGAAGCACCACATGGTCGTTCCGCTCGGCGAGCGATTCGCGCTGCTCCAGCTCCCCACGCTGTAGGATGGACACGTTCATGAACCAGTTGACCGGATCCGGGATCTGGTCGGCCTCGATGCCGTAGGGCGACAGCGCCCGCGTCAACGCCTCCAGGCAGCTCGGCCTGTCCTGGGTTGCGGAATTCTCGTCCGAATTCTTCTCATCCTCGGCCGAGCGCTGTGCGTCGCAAGCAGCGACGAGCATGTCGTGGCGGCCGACCGTGTCCTCTACCAGATCGAACATCGCGTTGCGGCGGTTCGAGTAGAGGGACATCCCCTTCTGGAGCATGATTGAATTGTTTTTCGAGCGCGTCACCGCGGTCGAAAGTCGCTCATCAGGGTCGGCGGCGTTGAAGGCGACGAAATCGGAGATTTGCTTCCCCTCCACCGCGATGATCTGCAGGAGTTGTCCCTCCTTCACTTCGACTCCAAGCGCCTCTCCGGGCTTGATCTGTTGCGCTTTGATGGCCATGCGGCCGAGCAGCACCTGGCTCACGCGGTTCCTCTCATCACTTCGCCATCTGTCACGTTCCTTCGCCCATTGTCGCAGGCGCATCGCGCTGGCATCAATGCGCTGAACGCCATCTCACGACCGCGCGCGACGGAAAGCGAGTGTACGACCATGTGCGATGACCCATCCCCCTCCTCACGGCGAGAGCGCCTGAGCGAGGTCGCATGGCTCGCGGTTGTGTTGGGCGTCACCGCCTTCGGCGGACCGGCAGCGCACATCGCGATGCTTCGCAACGAGGTCGTGGTCCGCCGGCAATGGCTGACCGATCGGCAGTTCCTCGACCTGATCGGGGTCACGAACCTCATCCCCGGCCCGAACTCGACCGAGATGGTCATGCACGTCGGGCATGAGCGCGCCGGCCGGCGGGGACTCGTGATTGCCGGCGTCGGATTCATCGCCCCGGCTGCCGCCATCACCCTCGCCTTCGCTTGGCTCTACGTTCGCTATGGAACGACCCCAACCGGCGCTTGGCTTCTCTACGGCGTAAAGCCGGTTGTCATAGCCATCGTGGCACAAGCGTTGTGGAGCCTGGGCCGAACCGCGCTCACGAGTGCTCGGGAAGCGGTCATCGCCGGAGCGGCATTCGTGATGTACCTACTCGGCTTCAACGAGCTGGCGCTCCTCTTCGGTGGCGGCGCGATCGCCATCCTCCTCCGCGGCCTATCGCGGCTGCGAAGGTCAGCTGATCGAGTGACGTTCTCGCTCACGCCCGGGCTCTTCGCGCCGAGCGCGTTGCTATCGCTCGCTGCAAAGTCGCCGGACGTGGCGTACTCGGCGACGCGTCTCTTCCTGACGTTTCTCAAGATCGGCGCGGTGTTGTACGGCTCGGGGTACGTCCTGCTCGCCTTCCTCCGCAACGATTTCGTCAATCGGTACGGCTGGCTGACGGACCAACAACTTCTCGACGCCGTCGCCGTTGGTCAGGTCACTCCTGGGCCGGTCTTCTCCACGGCGACGTTCATCGGCTACCTCGTCGGCGGCTCGAGCGGCGCTATCTTGGCAACCGTCGCGATCTTCCTTCCTTCGTTCTGCTTCGTCGCCGCCGTCAATCCTCTCGTGCACCGTCTCCGCGGCCATGCCGGTCTCTCGCTCATGCTGGACGGCATAAACGCGGCCGCTCTTGGTCTGATGGCTGCCGTGACACTGCAGCTCGGTCGCGACGCCATCGTCGATCTCACCTCGGTGCTGCTGGTGCTCGCCGCCGCCGCTATCCTGCTCCGTTTTCGGGTCAACTCTGCCTGGATCGTTCTCGCGGGAGCGGCTGTTGGCCTAGTGAGGCAGCTCCTCACCTAACCCGGACGTAGAACGCCTCCGTAGCCGCTTCCCCCGCCGTCTGGTGGTCCGAGGCCTTAGACGTCGGCCAAACGGGACTATCTGGTCACAGTCTCCGGCGACTCCCGCCGCTAGTATGGCGGTGGTAGAGCCGGAGCCGATCAATGCCACCGGGACGTGGCCGGGCGTGCCCGTCGTGATTCGGTCCGGGTTCGAAGTGAGTCGACAAATGTCTTGAGGAGTCCTCGGAAATGGGATCCGCTAGAACAGGAGAGTCCCGGCTAAGAATGCGGCGCTTTGGCTGGTTTGCGGTCTTCGCGATCGTGCTCGCGATATTTGGCACGCTCTCGCTCGATGTCGGCATTGCGGCCGATCGCGGCAAGGTCATCACCCTGGGCGAGAGCCTGACGCCGGACCAGCGGCAGGAATTGCTCAATCTCTTCCAGGCAGGACCGGACGACACCGTCTACACCATCACCGAAGCCGAAACCAACGAAGCGATGGCCGGCGTCCTCGACGAGGTTGGCGCGGGCGTGACTGGCGCCTTCTCGTCCACCGCCCTTACCTGCCGCCCGCTGGGCGACGGTCTCGACGTCACGACACGCAACATCACGCTGGTCACGCCGAGCATGTACGCGATGGCCTTGGTCACGGCGGGTATCGGCGATGCGACGCTGGTGGTGGCGGCGCCTTCGACGGCCCCGGCGCTCGGCCTGACGGCGATGGCGGGGGTGTTCAAGACGTGGGACCTGGCGCCGTGCGACAGCGGGAACACCACGCCGGAGCGGCAGCGCCTGGCGCTGGAGGAGTTGGCGCTGACCGCTGAGATCGGCCAAGCACTCATTCTCTCCGGCAGACTTGACGGCGTGCAGCTCGCCTCCAACGTCATTCTCGAGACCCAGAAGATCATCGTTACCGAGAAGTTGAAGAAGAGCAGCGAGATCGAAGAAGCGGTCCGCGCGCAAGAGGCAGCAGCCGGGATCGTCATCCCAGACAACCTGCGCGCCGAGCTCATCGATCTCTTCGTCCGGCTCGTGAAGGCTGACATCGACTGGAGCACCTTCTCGGCTGGATGGACCATCACCTACGCCGACAACGACACCCGAATCACGATGACCGGCGAGGGCATCGCCATCCGCCGCGCCCGCCAGACCGCGACCGCTCAGGCGAAAGCCGCCAAGACGGCGACGGCCGAAGCCAGGGCCGCGCTGACCGCGACCGCGGAAGCAAGCAAGCGAATGACGGCGACCGCCGAGGCCGCGATGACGGCCACCGCCCAGGCGGAGGCGGCGATGACAGCGACGGCGCAAGCGGCCGCGGCTATGACCGCCACCGCTGCCGCGCAACCCACCGCCACGCCGACGCCCTCCCCGACTCCGACGCCAGCACCTTTCGCCGTCACGGGAACGATCTCGAAGATTCAGGATCTGACGATCTCGATCAAGCCCGAAGGCGGCAAGGAGTCAGTCGACTACGTTGTCGAACCGGACGCCAAGATCACGCGGGAAGGTGAGGCCTCGACGATCGCTTCGCTGAAGAAGGGCGATGAGGTCACCCTCACGGTCGACGGCAACACGCAACACGTCCGGGAGATCGTCGCCACGGCAGCGCCGGTCAGCCCGCTGGCGAACGTGATGAAGCTGTGGTGGGTCATCCCGGTGATCGGTCTCGTCGGCGCGGTCATCGCGCTGCGCGGAAAGGTGGGCGATCGCGATCCGTTTGTGGTCAAGCGAATCGCCGCTGCCTAAGCGACACGGAGGAGGAAGGCAGATGCGCCTGCTCTCTGGCGCCTCGACGAACGGGGCAGCAAAGAAGTCCGAGGACAAGCAATCGAAGCGGAAACGGCGAGACGAGGATCCAGGGATTCCTCCTGAGCTTCTGCTCCGCCGCGACCACAACATCCGCTATGAGCGGAATGGAGCCGTCTACGCCACCGATGGGAAAGTCGGGACACTGAAAAAGGTGGTCGTGGACGACGCGGCAGGAGAAGTCGAAGCGCTGGTGATCGCCGTCGACGGCAGCGATCGGCTGGTGCTCATCCCGCCCGACTTGGTCGACAAAACCGCGGGGAGCGCCGTCTTCCTCGTCGTCAATCGCGCCCAGTTCACGGAGCGCTTGGCCAACGCATCCGACTTCGACAAGCGCCAGTACACCCGGGTCGATCTGAAATCGCTGCTGAAGCGCGAGCGCCCGGCCTCGGCAGCTCACCCACGACGGGCTGTCTCCAACGTCGGCAAGGACTTTGTCGAGACGCCGAACGTCTCGCCGCTTAGCCGCCTGCAGCGCACATCGGGCACGCTCGCGGCAGACTAATCGCCAATATCGCCCGATCTGTCGCTTCAGGCTTCCGGATGCCGCGCCGTGATCTCCCCAATGAGGTCGGCTATTGTCGGATGCGCGCGCAGGCAGCACTCAAAGGCGCGACTCGCCGCCGACGATAGGACGGGAGCGAGCGCGGCCAATTGGTCAGCAGCAGATGCCTCGGTCAACGCAAGGCCGAGGCATCGGTCTTTTAGTTCCGCCTCTCTCTCCTCGCACCAACGAGAAACTTCAGTCGCAATGTCTTCCAGCTCGCGCTGGAGGTGCAGCAGGTCATCTTGATCGAGCTGCGGGGCAAGCTCGAGCCTTACCCGAACTTGATGGATGCGCGCGGCCGGCTCATCGAAGAGCTCCCGCAGGAAGAGCGCCTCACCGAAGCGGTGGGTGAAGCGGCAAAGGTTGTAGAGCCGCTTGGCAACCTTCACGAAGTCAGGCGGCCTGCACTGCGCGTAGTGAGCCGCCTCCCGCTCCATCGCTATCACATAATCAGCGGTGCCGTCCTTAAGAATGCCAGCTATGGCAGCGGCGAGTGCCGCGCCGTCTGCATCGAGATAGACCTGCTGGTAATCGCCGTCGATCGCGCCATCGAGCCCGACGATTCCGCCGTTCGGCGATTGCCACGTTGCGTCAATGACCTTGCTGACTCGCCACGGACCACCGACCTCAACCCTGTCGACGATCCAATCGAGCTTGATGAATCCGGGCTTCGCGACCGCCTCCTCCAGACGAATCGTGACCTCACTCCCAGCGTCGCTTGCTACTACAACTGCCCCCCGGGCGAAATCCTCGGGTGTCCAGCGCAGGACGCTGTGATTCGCGACGCCGAGCATCAACTCCTCGAAGCGAAAGCCCGCATGCTCAGCGGCTCGCGCAATGACATCCCGGATCGCCTGGAGCAGGAGTTGGCACGCATCCTCGCGAGTCGGAGCCGTGATGTGCACACGTTCGAAGTAATCAATGTCGGACGGATAGGGATGCGCCCGGCCGAGCGCCGCGCTTCCGGCAATCGCCAAGCCGGCTCGGACGTTCGCTGAATCTGGCGTCGCGACGACCTGCCCGATCTCCCGCAGGAGGTTGGTCCAAGCCGGATCGAAGTCGACGAGAACGAGCTCGTGACCGGCGATGCCATGATGCGCGTGGTAAGCCCACTCGTCCTCTGTTGTGAGCGCCTCCAGTAGCGCCACGAGCCACTCACGGGATCGCTCCGCTTCGACTGCGATCCCCGCTCTTCGCGCGGCGATCTCCAATTCCGCCAACACTTGCTCCGGCACGAGCACAGGCATCCCCGCGGCTGCCCGCTCGGGCAGGTTTGGCTCGAAAGCAGCCGATGAGCGTCCGGTCGATGTCATTACGCCGAGCCTCCCCGCCCAGCCGCTCGCACCGATGGGCGTGCGTTCCTAACTGAAATCAAACGCCTGAAATCAGATGAATGCATTTTGCCATGTTATGGACATCGGCCGCATCCGCAAACTCGCAGAAATCTCATCGACTTTGCCAGCGCCGCGCTCCCGCGATTGGCAACTCGCTACGTGCAGCGGTGCCCGGATATGGAGATAGTTCGTGCCATACTTATCTTTACGTGAGACGACGGCGCTGCACCGACGGTTCCGACCGGCAGCTGCGGCGCGAACGAGGTGGCGACAATCGCGCGGAGCGCGGCGGCGAAGGAGGAGATCGATGGAGAACCGGTGTCCGAATTGCGGAAATCCGACTCGCCCTGGAGCGCGGTTCTGCACGAGTTGCGGATTTCGCCTCCCGGAACAGCCGGCCGAGTCTCCCGCGCCGACGGTGGGTCGTTCCCCCTTCGCCACGACGTCCACGATCTCCTCGTGGTGGCCCGGTCAACAGCAATCATCTTCCTCCGACGCGGACCGCGTAAGTGAATCTGAGTCGGCTCCCGCTGAGACGGCATCGGCCGCGCAGGAGTCCGCTCCTGAGCCGGTCACCGAAGAGGCAGCACCGGCCTCGGCGGACTTCGAGGCTGCGTCCGCGCCCGCTGCCGAGCCTGAAACCGTTACCGCGTCCGCCGCCGAAACGCAGGCGACCGAAGAGGTCAGCGCCGAACCGGCGACGCAGGAGGAGTCCGCGACCCCGTCCAGCGCGGCAACGTCCTGGGAAGAGACGCTCGCGGCGTTCTCGGCTACCCGGACCCCTGAGCCGGTCACCACGACCAGCGGCAACGAGGGGCAGGATCAAGACCCATTAGGGCGAGCCGAGTCGCTCTTGGACGAACTGCGCGCGCTGCTGCCCGAGCTGGCTCAAGCGAAGACCTCCTCGGGCGTGGATCCAGAGGCTGTCGCCGCCAGCCTCGCCGCCGCGAGGGAAGAGCTCGCTCTAAAGCGGTCCGCCCTGGAATCGCTGGGCGATGTCGCCGAGCGGGCGCAGGCACATCCGCGCGACCTCGATGTGATGCTCGATCTCGTTGCCCGCGCGGGAGCAATTGTCGAGCTCAAGAGCGCCTACAGCCGGGCACTCGCGGCGATGGACGACGCGCTGCGAGCGCTCCGCCGCGACTGATCCTCGCGGTCAATCTGATTCCTCTAACTCCCTGATTCGCCAAGGAGATTCGCATCGCCAGGGAGGCGGCAGGACCGAAACCGGGCTGCCCCCCTGGCACTTGGCATGCGTCGGTAGAGCCTCAGTTGACGCCTGCTGGTGCTCGGCGTCCCCGTTGCATTGCTGGCTATCAGGAGGTCTACATGACCGAGAGTCGAGATATTCAATCGGAAGAGAGCCGCGGATTTGTCGAGGGTTGGGGAACCGCTGGCTCTGGAGCTGACGACGAAGCCGGGCGAACGGTGCCGGCCGGAGAACATCAGGGTTTGAGCGCGACTTTCACGGCAGAGCAGATCGCGGCTACCTTCCGCGTCGGTGTGGAACGGGTCGAGCGCGCGATGAAGGGAGAGCTCGGGTTGGATCGCGCGGCACGGGTTGACTCGCTTGGCGCGCAGCTTCTGGCAGAGATTCTCCTTGCTGACCGTCCGCTCGCGGATCGCGAGGCAGCCTTGATGGAACTGGGAGCCTATACGCCGCGCTCCGACACCGCCTGGGGCCTGGGCGACAAGGCGCCAGGTGAGGAAAGCGATCGCCTTGCCGGATCGGCCGACCGGCCCGCGACAGAGCGAGCTAGCCCGCACTCGTCGTACAACCCGGCAACGCAGCCCGCCAACGACGAATAGCGTGCCGCTCTGGCGCTCCTCTCGAAACGATTCCGGTCTCGACCACGGATAGGACGATTGGCCGATAGACTGTTGGCCCTTCGGCGGGCATGCTCGTCGTGGCGTCATTGACGCGGGTACGAGCGCACCGACGACGGATGACGGCATGGCAATCAATGCACCAGCAACTTCAGAACGACCAATCACAATCGGCTCATTTGCGCTGCTCCGTCGCTTGCCGGCTAGCCCCGCCGAGCGTCCGGGCATAATTGTCGCCGAGGCGGCCGGCCGTCCTGAGACCCCGTTCGCCGAACGTTCCGCCATCCTCCGGTGCTTCCCAGCGCCTCCGGCCGGCGAAGCTGATCCGCTCCAAGAGGCTGCCCGAAAGCTAATCAGCATCTCTCACCCGCACCTGGTTCCAGTGCTCGAAGCGGGTGTGCAGGGCACGGTGGTCTATGCCGCCGAGGCTCGCCCAGACGGCGTCGCTCTCACTGAGTACGCGCGCGGCAACGCCCTTCCCCCAGCGACGGTCGCGCGGATAGTCGCGGATCTAGCCGCCGCGCTCACTCATCTGCACTCATCGGGATTGAGTCACGGCCGGGTGACTCCCGCCTCGATCTGGATCGACGGCAGCGGGCGGGCGCTACTCAGCGGACTCGTCCCGGCGGTGCCGCAAGTCGATCCAAACGCCGCGGATCCCTGGGGACTGCCCGAGGGGATCGGCGTCGGGCTGGCCGCGGATCAATACCACCTCGCCCTTACCGCCACGCAGCTCATTACCGGCCGCGAGCCGACTGGACCAGCTGATCCGAACAGGGTAGTTATGGACGGCGTTGCCGAGCGCATCGCGGTCATCCTTCGACGCGGATTAGCGATACGTCCGGATAGCCGATTTCCATCCGTGGCCGATTTCAGCCGGGAGCTGAGCGCGGCCGTCGCGCAAACGGGCGAGGACTTGATCGCCGCCGTCTGGGAGGCGCTCGCGCGAGAGGACCGCGCGATGGCCAACCTCATGATCGGTCTTGCCGAGCGGTGTGCACCCGATCACAAAGACCTACCGCTCCTTCGCCTCCGCCTCCAGGCAGGCGCGCCACCAGGCATTGAATCGCTCGCGCAAGCTCTCGGCAACATCGCTCCTTCGCCTGCCGAAGGCGTAACCGGCGCGACAGTTCCTGGTCAGGCCCCGGCAGCAGCGACGCCGGCTGGGGCCGATCAGGCCGCCATCGCCGCACTCCTCACGCCTCCCGTCGTTCCCACGTCGCCGGCCAAGCGCTCCAATCCATGGATAACGTTTGCGGCCGGGTTCTTCGGCTGCATCGCGCTCCTGGTGCTGCTTATCGCGCTTTCGCTCGCCTACAGCTAGTGAAGCGATAGATCGCGGCTAGCGCCGCGTCTCCGGCCAATCCTCGAACGCCGCGTCCTCGGCGGTATTGGAGCTTGTCGTTTCCACCGGCTCCTCACTTAGCGGCGGAGTCTCACTTGGCGCCTGCGATTCGACCGCCGGCGAGGCGTCGATCGGCATCGTTGGTTGGTCCGGCGACAAAGGCTGGATCGGCTGGGAATCAGCCGCCGGCAGCCGCTCCTCGCCAGGCTCCAAGAGTTGGGGCTCCTGAGGCACCAGAGCCGCGCCACATTGAGCGCAGAATCGTCCCGGCGGCGTCCGGCTTCCGCAAACGGGACAGGTGATCCAGCTCTCGTGCGCCGCTCGACTAAGGCGGTCAGTCTCCACCGCATCGCGCACGACGATTCGCGCGGCGAAGGCCAGACCAGCGAAGATCACCACATCGAACGCCAGCTCCGCCCGAGTCTCCCCCCCAACGGTGATGAGACCGACCAGCGCGGTCGCGATCGCGCCGCCGAACGCCGCCACGGCGCCAGCAAGAAGGTCGAGCCTCCCGCGGTCAAGCTGGCCCCGCCAGAGTGCCGCGCAGAGGATGGCGCTCGTCGCACAGGAGATCCCGGGACGGACGATCAGCACGCCAAGCAGCGCGGCCGTCCAATCCCCGACTGAGCCACCGAGGCGATCTTCCTGAATCACCGGCCAGAAATAGGTGATCGCTGCCGCCGCGGCGAACGCGCCGCCAGAAGCTGAGCCAAGCAGCACGCCGTCCATCACCTCATTGCGGAACGCGGACTGCTGTCGCACGAAGAGCGGTCCGGCAACCTTCAGCACCTCGCCGATGATCGGAACGATGATGCCGACGACGAGGATCGAGGCGGCTCCCGCATCGGCGATGTCCAGATTGACCCGACTCATCATCGGGCCACAGCAGGTAAAGGCGGGATCCGTCTCGCGCTCAAACTGTTTGAGCAGGATGATGTTGAGCAGTCCGATGAAGACTCCGGCGATGGCGCCGAATCCAGCGGAGATCGCGACCCATCCCCACGGCTCGGACTCGAAGAGGTCGCGCCGGCTCATCTCTAGGAGGACAGCTACCGGCAGGATCAAACTGGCGATCAAGATGGCCAGGCCAACGGAATCGAACAAGAGGGCCACAACCGCGGCACAGCCACCGACGACGATCGCCGTGTACGGCCGGACGACGGCTTCCCTGATTCGCCCGAGATTCGGCCTCGTTGCCATCCGATCTGCCTTTCCCTGCTCTTTGCCTGCTCAGGTATCCGCGAGGTCACATGTTTTGCCAGTAGTGTAGACCGCGGTCGGCTAGCGCGGCGCCACGCCACTTTCGCCGCCCAGCGCCCGCTCGATCTCGTCAAACGTTGGGAGCGCGTCAAAGGCGCCTGACTTCGTCGTCGCGAGGGCGCCCGCCACAACCGCGTAGCGCATCGCGTCCACCAGCCGGTGACCGCGAATCATCTGCGCGACCAGCGTCCCGGCGAACGCATCCCCTGCTCCCACAGTATCGACCACTTCGACCGCCAGGGACGGCGAGTAGAACGCCGTGTCACGGTCAATCGCAACGGCGCCGACCTCCCCGAGCGTGATCACGATCGCGGGGCACCCGAGTCGCTCCTTGAGCGATCTGCCAGCGCGAAGCGCATCGTCCGGGTCATTGATAGCCCCGCCAGCAAGGCGTTCCGCTTCCCTACGATTTGCAATCAGGAGATCGACATGGCGGACGAGTTCGCTAGGTAGCTCAACCATCGGTCGCGCGGGAAGCGGAGAGGCGTTCAAGATGACCATGGCGCCTGCCTGACGCGCGATGGCGGCGGCTTTGGCGCTTACCGCCGCCGAGACTTCGAGCTGGAGCATCAGGGCGCGACTCGCCTCGATCGCGGACCGGGTCCGCTCGACATCCTCCGGATTGAGCCGCGCGGAAGCGCCCGGCACGATAATCGACGCGTACTCTCCATCGCGGCCAATCAAGATCGGGCTCGCTCCGGTCGGGACCTCACCGTCAATTTGAACATAGGAGAGGTCCACTCCCTTGGCCGAAAGGCGCGCCCGAAGCTCCACTCCTAGTGTGTCTTCCCCCACCCTACTGATGAGGAACGAGCGAATCCCGCAAAGCGCCACCTGCGTCGCCTGGTTGCCCGCCTTGCCGCCCGGCTGCATCGAGAACCGTTCGCCCAATAGCGATTCACCGTGAGATGGCAAGCGCTCGGCGACCGCGATGAGATCCATATGCAGGCTGCCGAGCACCGCAACTGATGGCTCGCTCATGGTCACCCGCCTGCATTCAGCGCCAATTCTTGGAGAAGCCGCGTTGCGGCGAGCGCGTCGTGCCTCGCCTGGATCGCACGAATCTCTTCATCATTCATCCGGTCGAGAAGACGCTCCAGGCGCATCACAGTGGCGATGTTGTGGGCGGTCTCCGCGGCTGGATCGACACGCTCCGGGAATGTGTCGAAGTAGATCGTCCCGCGATAGTCGTACCGGCGCAGATACCAAAGCAATTCGAGTGTTTCCCAGAGGTGGACGCTGGCTACAGGCAAACCATCGTCGGCCGGGCCGTAGCCATCGTTGAGATGCACGCCAAACAGGCGGCCGGCTGCCAGCGCCTTGGCGGCCGCGGCGGCGGGTAATTCTCGCGCCATCAGACTGTGGCAGAAGTCGATCTGCACGCCGAAGTTCGGCCGATCCACATCGCGAACTGCCAGCAGCGCGTCGGACATTGAGCCGATCAGCGAAGCTCGCCGCGGCTCGAGCAGCTTGTACTCGACACTGATTCGGATAGACGGGTTGTGGTCAGCCACGCGGCGGAATCCTTCGATCTCCCGCTCCCACAGCGTCTCGTAATCGACCTCGAACGGGAGGTCGAAGCCGTCGTGCGCCATCCATAGATTGACGTGAGGCACGCCGAGTCGGGTGGCAAGTTCGACCGCCTCGATGGCCACCGCGATTGCTTTCTCGCGGACATCCGCCGATGGGTGAGAAAACGCGCCAAGCGCGAAATCCGCCGCCTCGAAGCGCAAGCTCAGCGCGGTCAAGGAGAGCCCGTTCTCTTCGAGGAGCGCAACCAGGCTTGGCTCTTCGATGCCCCGCAAGTGCTGAGGATAGTTCAGCTCAACCGCGTTCAGCCCGGGAATGGCAGAGATCGCGCGAAGCAGATCGGGCAATGCGGTTCGCGAGGGGGACCGAAACGAGTTGATGCGCGTCGCGAAATACTGGCGGAAATTCGTGAATGCTTCGGGGAAATCCGTTGTCATGCGTTCAGTCTCATCGGTCGGCTGGCGATTCAGGCATGACTGCCGAATATCAGCCACGCTAAACGTTGGTTGACAGTCTCCAAACGTGCTGCATACTATCAATCGCCCTAAGCGACCGTCGAAACGCTCAGCCAGGAGAACGATAGCCGAACGGGGGACTCCGCAAGCAAGGGCGCGTCTTTGTGCGCGCAGAGGGACGGCGACAAGCGTATTCTGGCAAGCGAGACGGCGGAATGGTGTGGCAGGATTGGCACCGCAGAATGAGGAGGTGAGAAGTGTCGCACCGTGAGGTCAAGCTCTTCGGCCGTCGCGCCAATCGGCGGACCGTCGTCAAGGCCGCGACCGGAGCAGCAGCATCGTTCTGTGCCTGGGGCGTCGCCGGTAAGGCTTACCGGCGCGCACTGGCTCAGGAAAGCGTCAAGGACCAGATCTTGGCGATTCCGGGGCCGGGCGCTGGCGCTCCGACCGAGTCGGACATGGAGCGCGTCGGCGAGCTCTGCCTGCGCACGCAAAATCGCGGCAAGTTCCAGGGTCAGACGGTCGTTTTCCAGGGTCTGAGCAACGCCGGTTTCCACGTCAACGTCTTCCGCCCGCTCTGCCGCGCGTGGGAGGAGGCGACCGGCGCCAAGATCGAGTGGATCGAGGTCACCCAGGCTGACTCCTATCCGCGCATGTCGCAGGCGATCTCGACCGGCAACATCGAGTTCGACGTCCTCGAAGGATCGGGTACGTGGGAAGGCGAGCTCCTTGGCGGCGGCTACTGCGTCCCGATGCCGGATTGGGTGCGGAACGATCCGGGCTACGACTTCGATGACATCGTCCCCTACCTGCAAGGCCCGACCCGCACCTGGGACGGCGTGATCTACGGCGCCTCGATCGACGGCGATATGCACCATTTCAACTACCGCAAGGATGTCTTCTCCGATCCGGGCCTGGCGGAGGAGTGGAAGGCAAGCGGCGGCGAAGGCGAGTGGGGCGTGCCGACGAGCTGGCAGCAGGTGCAGGCCTACTCCCAGTTCCTGAAGGGGAAGGAGTTCGAGGGCCAGCCGCTGTACGGCATCCTCGATCCCCTCGCCCGCGGCGGTGGCGTCGGCGCCTACTTCTTCTTCAGCCGCGCCAGCGCCTACGCGAAGCACCCGGACGATCCGGCGTTCTTCTTCGATCCAACCGACATGACGCCGAAGATCAACAGCCCGGCGTTCGTCCGCGCGCTCGAAGACATGATCGCGGCGGTCGATGCCGCGCCGCCGGATCAGGTCAACGCTGACCTCTTGAAGACGCTCGGCGACTTCCTCGCCGGAACCGGCACGATGGTCCACTGGTGGGCGGACGTCGGATCGAACGTCTACACCTCGGATCAGAGCGTGGTTCAGGACAAGGTCGGCGTCAGCATCCTGCCCGGCTCGCCGGATGTCTACAACTGGCAGACCAAGAGCTGGGACACCATCCCGGCAGACGCCACGCCGGCTCCCGGCAGCGCTCCTGGCCTCAACCATGCGCCGTACCTCGCGTTCCTTGGCTGGGGCCTGTACGTGATGAAGGCGGCCGAGGAGCGCGGAGTGTCCGAGGCAGCCTGGGACCTCGTCTCCCACCTGACGGGCAAGGACATCTCCCTCTGGATGATGATCTACCCGTCCGGCATGAACCCGTGGCGCATGAGCCACTTCAACGCGGCGGACTGGACGATTGCGGGTTACCCTGAGGCGTTCGCCCAGGAGTACCTCGACTCGATCATGAACTCCTACAACCACCCGAACCGGATCGTCGACCTCCGTATCCCGGGCGCCGGTCAATACCTGATCGCCCTGGAGGACGAGTACACGCGGGCGGTCGCCGGCGAGATCTCCGCGCAAGAGGCGCTCGACAACGCGGCCGCGAAATGGAACGAGATCACCGACCAACTCGGTCGGGAGCAGCAGCTCGCGCTGTACCAGGCGTCGCTCGGCTAGACGCCGCTGCTGGCCGGCGGGGGCCATGCGCCAACCCGCCGGCCTACTTTGATCGAGATAGCGCTTAGCGAATCGGACGGGATGCCTTCGCCAGCCACAAGCCGGCAGGGCATCCCAGACTGTGAGGTGACGGAGTGGCGACCAAGACGGTGCCGGCAGGGCAGGTGGTCGCCCCCGCGCGCCCACGCTCCAGCATCGCGTGGGAGCGCCGGGCGTTTGTGTTGCCGGCGGTGATCGCGACTCTCGCGGTCGTGATCTTTCCGACAATCTTCGGCATTTACGTGAGCTTCACCGACTGGCAGCGGGCCAGCACCGCCGGACGCGTCTTCAACGGTCTGGATAACTTCCGGCGAATGTGGAACGACGATGCGTTCTGGACGGCCCTGAAGAACAACCTGATGTTCGTCGTCATCGGGGTGCCGATTCAGTACGTCATCGCCTTCGGCCTCGCCCTCCTTCTCAATCAGGAGATTCGCGGCAGGAAGTTCTTCCGCGTCGTCTTCCTCATCCCGTTCATGATGAGCCCAATCGCCATCGGGTGGATGGTCGGCCGGGCGGTGCTCGACGCGCGCTACGGCCCAGTCGCTTGGGCACTCGATGAGCTCGGATTCCGCGCCACGTTCTACGACACGGGCCTCAAAGCCGTCTTCACGCTGATTCTCATCAACGCTTGGTACGCGATTCCGTTCATGCTCGTCATGCTGCTGGCGGGCCTACAGGCGCTTCCCCACGAGGTGTTTGAGGCCGCGAAGATCGACGGCGCCAGCCGCTGGGCATCGTTCCGCGATATCACCTTCCCGTTGATGTTACCCGTGAGTCTGACCGCGATCGTCTTGCGCGTTGTCTTCGAGTTCAAACTGATCGACATCATTCAGGTGGTAACCGGCGGCGGCCCCGGCTCCAGTTCGCAGACATTATCGTTTTATGTCTACAAAGAGGGCTTCCTGAGTGGCAATATCGGCTACGGCACGGCGATGGCCGAGGTCTTTCTCATCTTCGTCATCATCTTCGTGACGATTCTCATCGCCATCTTCAGCCGGTGGCTCCGTCGGGTGACATAGGATCGGGAGCAGAACATGAGCGCGCCAGCCATCGAAATCACGCGGAGCCGAGGACGAATCTCGCTCGGAAAGCCGATCACCTACATTCTGCTCATCCTCTGGGCTTTCATTTGCCTGTTCCCACTCTATTGGACGGCAACGCTCTCGCTGAAGAATCTGGTCGCGATCACAACCGGGCCGAAGTGGATCCCGTGGGTCGATTTCACGCCGGTTTACCTTGGCTGGCGCGACCTTTTCGAGAGCAGCCAAGGGGACCGGTTCTTCACGGCCTTCCGCAATAGCCTCGTCATCTCTCTCAGCGCGGGTTTCGCGGCGTTGGTTCTCGGCTCGCTCGCGGGCTACGGCCTGACGCGGTTCCAATACAAGTTCGGTCCATGGCGCAACCGCGACATCTCGTTCTGGTTCCTCTCGCAGCTCGTCTTGCCGCCGGCGGCGGTCATCATGCCGCTGTACATCCTCTACAACGAGGTCGGGCTGTACGACTCGCGCATCGGGATGATCCTGCTCTACACGGTCGCGTTCCTGCCCATCGTCATCTGGATCATGCGCGACCAGTTCAGCGCGATCCCGATCGAGCTGGAGCAAGCCGCGCTCGTGGATGGGGCCTCCACCTGGGGAGCGTTCCTCCGCATCGCGGTGCCGCTCGCTGCGCCGGGAATGGTGGCGGCTCTGATCATCGTCGTCGTCTTCTGCTGGAACGAGTACCTCTTCGCCGCGATCCTCACGTCACGGACGGCGTACACGCTGCCCCAGCTCATCGCGACACAGGTGAGCTCGCAAGGCGTGAAGTTTTGGACGATGGCGGCGGTCGCGATCAGCGCGGTCGCGCCGCTGATCGTGATCGGCATTCTCCTAGAGCGATACATCGTCAAGGGTCTGACCGCGGGCGCCGTCAAGTAGCCGGCGGCGGCTGCCGCGTGGCACGGCACATGCTCAATTTCCTCGCTAGTGGCCGCTAGAAGGCAGGCGGCTGTCAGCGAGGAGAAATGATGAGCAAGAAGCCGAATCCCAAGACGAATGAAAAGCCAAGCGACAAGTACGCTCAGTCCGACGAGGCGCCGCCTCCCGGCCGGAAGTCCACGCCGGAATACATCAGCAACGTCGACGCCGAGGACATCGTGCAGGACGCCTCGGAGGACTCGTTCCCCGCGAGCGATCCACCTTCGTACACGAGGGGCAGGAAGGAAGAGCGGGAGAAGCCCAAGTCGAGCTAGCGCGCCGCTTCGCTCATCCTCGGTCGGCAGAAAAGCGAGCGCCGGAGCCAGCGTCAAATAGCCGGCTCCGGCGCTTTCGGTTCAGCGAGGTTATCGGGATCGCTAGTCCCAGGGCCCGAGACCGAAGATCGCTCCAACAATGGCCTGGACGATCCCGTACGCGATGATCGAGATGATCCCGACCGCGATCGCACGGCCAGTGCTCAGCTCGAGCGACTGGCGCAACGCAATCACCGCGGCGATCAGGAACCAAATTCCCGCAATCGCGGACACGATCCAGCCGATCACCGGGATGAAGGCGATGACGTTCAAGATTTGCGGGGTGTAGGCAAAGCCAAGCGCCCGCATGACCTGGCCAGCATCAGCGGATGTCGTGGAAGCACCAAGGAGCCGCGTCCCGACGAAGAAAGCCACAAGGGAGAAAAGCAGCCACCCAACGATGCCGTAGATAATCCCGCCGATCAGGCCCGTGCCACCGTCATCGCCGAGCGCGCCAATGCCGTTGGCAAGGCTGGCCAACGCGACAACGATCAGGGCCTGGGTCGTCGCGTCGTTATCGCGCTCGACCTCCTCGTAGGTTGCGACATCGAGGCGCAATGCGCCCATCATTCGGTCAACTAACGAGCCGGACGTTCCCGTCATAACCCCCGTCCCCTCCCTGTCGACACGACGTCAGATCCACTTTGCAGGGCGCACGGACATTGTCGCAGGTTCTTCGTTCGCCGTCACTACCACCAATTCTTAGGCGGCTTGGGGGATCTCAATCGCCGCTTGCGTCGGCCCGCCAGAGAAGCCGCGTATTCCACGTCGGCAGCATGATGTGCGGCTGGAATCCGAGAACCTCCTCCCGCACGGCCGTTAGCTCCTGAGGGAACCCGAACCACAGACCGAAGAGATCGTCGTTGACGGCGCGCTGCAGTCGGATCAAGGCATTACGCAGTCCCTCTTGGCTGCGCGCCTCGAGTGCGTCTCGAATCGCGTCGTCCGCGTCGCGGTTGCGGTAGCCACCAGGATTCCACCCCTGGGGATTGACTCGAATGTCCCAATCCGAGCCGTAGAGGTCGAAGTCCGTGAACCCTGGGTATAGCGCGTACGCGTAGGCGATGAGATCGTAGTCACGCTGCGATGTCCAGGCATCCAGGAAGCGATCCGGGGCAAGCGGCCGGACAGTTAGCTCAACGCCGGCCTCGCGCAGATCGGGCACGATCGAGTTGAGCACCGCTAAGAGCTCTGGCCGCGCGTCATTCCGGACGATGACCGACAGCTGCAACGGGTTTCCGTTTTCGTCTTCGACGATCCCGTCGCCATCCTCATCGGTCCAGCCAGCTTCGCCGAGCAGGCTGCGGGCGGCGGCGACATCGCGCGGGGGATTGACGATTGAGGGATCGTACGCCCAAGGCTGCGCGATCGTTCCCGCGCGATCGGCGTGAATAAACCCGGAGAAGACCTCGCGCGCATACCGCTCGCGATCGATCGCGAGCGTGAGCGCCTGACGGATACGGATGTCTCTCAACAGGTCGCGGGGCTCACGAGTGGGATTGTCGAAGTTGAAGGCCGCGAACATGACCGACGCCGAGTCAGAGACGTACAGCCGCCCCGGCGTATCGGAGATTTTCGGGAGATCCGCAGGCGCGACGGGCCCGAGGATCTGTGTCCGCCCCTCCTTCCAAGCCGCGATGCGCTCGTCGGCATCCTCGCTCCACTCGAGCGCGAGCCGCTCGGCGTAGGGAGCCCCGGCCCAATACCGCTCCCACCGCGAGAATGAGATCCGGTCGTCGGCGCGCCGGCCGACTTGCCAGGGACCGGTGCCGATCGGCGCGTTCCGCCGCCAGTTGTAGCCGGTCAGCGTCCGCTCGCCCTCGGGTCGCTCTTCCCAATAATCCACGTACTGGGCGCGCTGGAAGATGAACATGCTGGACGCGTTGAGCAGCCAGCTGCCATCCGGTTCCGACAGCGTCACCTTGACCGCGTATTTGCCGTCGGTCTGGGCCGAGACCATCGTCGCGAACATGTTGCGCACGGCGCTATCGAGGTCGTCACGGTAGACATAGAGGGAGAAAACGACGTCACGCGACGTGAGCTCAGTCCCGTCATGCCAGCGGACGTTTCTCCGCAGCCGGTAGGTGATGCGCGTCCGATCATCGCTCCACTGCCAGCGCTCGGCGAGCCAGGGACGCGGCTCCATCGTCACCTCGTCGATCCAGACGAGGGGATCGAGGTAGCTCGCCATGATCTGGAAATCCTGGCGGAAGGCGGCCGGACTGAAATCGAGGTTGTCTCCAGCCGTCAAAGTCATCGCCAGTGAGCCGCCCTCGATCGGCTGTCCCGGATAGTTCGGCCGCGGGTCGCGAACTACCTCGAGCAGACCGATGCGCTCAGGTCCGGGTGTGGTGGGCGTGCCGACCGGCGACGCCACCGGCGTGGCTGCTTGATACCGCTGACCACCTCGCGGTCCCAATTCGTCCCCGGAAGCGGAGACGATTGATGGACTTACACCAGCGCGGTTAGCAAGGATGACTGGAGCAGCGGCCGCGCCGGCAAAGAATGCGCGACGACTGAAGCGATGCGACATGAATGCGGCGCCTCCCCCATTTCGTGGATGCTGATCAGAGCTCAACCGAGAAGTCCTCCTAATTGCGCCGCAATCCGCGGGCGAGCGGCGCGTCCGACGACGGCAGTCTACGGAACACAGCACCGCCTCCCAAGGCGGGAACCGTTATGACCGCGAGCAGTATAGGATGCGGGAGCGGGGATGACCGCGCTATGGCGGAATTCAATCCTCGTCGCGTGTATGGACGATTACCTGCGGCCGCGGGGTGAACGGCAGCGGAGCTGAGCCGTTGCCCTTGGCATATGTGCCATCGGGTAGCAACGCACCCGGATCGCGCTCTCCGCGAATGACATACCGGGCGATATCCCAGAGCTGCTCGCGGAACCACTTCGCCACGTCGTCTGATTCGACCGCGCGGCGCAGGTTCTCGGCGCGGCGCCTGCGCTCGGAGAGTGGCATGGTCAGCGCGCGGTAGATCGCTTCCGCGGTGCCCTCGACGTCGGCCGGCGCGATGATCAATGCATCGTCACCAAGCTGGCTCGCGGCGCCCGCGCCCTCTGAGAGAATCAGGACACCATTGCGCTCGTTCAGCAGGCACCCCTCTTTGGCGACCAGATTCATCCCATCAATGATCGAGTTGACGAGGAGCACGTCATACCACTTCATCGCCGCGAGCGCGCGCGGATAGTTCTCTCCCATGATGACATGGATCGGTTGCCAGCCAGTCTCGACGTTCGCGTAGCGCGCATTGACGCGGAAGACGACCTCGCTGATGTCTTTCAAATAATCCTGATATTCCTCGACATCCAAGCGCGATGGCACCATGACCGCGACGAAATTCACCCGGCCGCGGTACTCCGGATGAGCTTCGAGGAAGCGGTCGAACGCTTGGAATCCACGAACGATGTTCTTGCTGGGCTCAGCGCGGTCCACGCGCAGGACCGTGAACTCGTTCAAATGCTGCGGCAGGTAGACCTCGTGCCGGCGCGCTTCCTTGCCGTAGGCGACGCGACGCACCGCCTCGACATCGATTGAGATGGGATAGGCGCGCACCTCGATCCGACGACCATTCCAGATTACGCCGCGCCCGGTGTAATCAATGACCGCGCCCGGGACGTACGCCTCGCACGTGTACATGAACGATCGGGCATGCTCGCGCGTCTGGAAACCGACGATGTCGTTGCCGAGCATCCCCTCGCAGATCGCGCGGCGGATCTTCAGCGGCAGTAGGCGCCAGTAGTCCGGGTCCGGCCATGGAATGTGGATGAACATCTGCAGGATCGCGTTCGGCATGCGCTCCCTGACGAAGCCGGCGCAGAGGTAGAGGTGGTAATCCTGCAGCATGATGATCGGCTGCTGGTCGCATTGCTGGCACGCCGCAACGATCTCATCAGCGAACATGCGGTTGACGGTGACGTAGCCGTTCTCCCACGCGTCCCACGTCTCCGCCGTGATATCCGGCGCCCGGGAGGTGTCCCAGAGGTAGTGCTGGAGGAACCACAGCAGCGGATTGCTGATGACGTTGTAGTACTTGTGATAGGCCTCCGGCGTCGGAAGCACAAACCGGACGCGAAAATCCGGCTGCGGTCCTCCCGGACTGATCAGGACTTCGCCGCGCTGCTGGGCAAGCTCGGCCCGCAGGCGGTCGCCCTCAGTCATCGCGCAAGCGATCCAGATCGGCTGGTGCTCCCGCGCTATGGCGCTGACCGCGGTGACGACACCACCGCTCCCTTTGCGGAACGAGAATTGCCCGTTCCCCTCGTGCGTGAACGTCACCGGTCCACGGTTCGAGGCTACGATCAATGTCCGGCCAGCGAGGAGACGATCCGATCCGTCCTTAGTTGGGTCCGGCGAATCGATGGATTTCGGTGTCGGCACGGCCCCACTCCTTCCTCGTGGACTTCAAGACACAGTCGTTACGGCTCAGACTGTCGAGAGCCTCGGGGCAGTCACGCAGGCGAGTTCGCGGAGGGTCCCGGGGCCCGGGGCGCAGGGACATTATGCCCTATGCCGGGTCAAACGTGTTGCGCCATTCTCTCGTACGAGTGCGCATTGTGCCCGCACCTGGCCGGGCTGCTACAATGGGTATTGAACCGATCGAACGTGGCCCTGGACATGGAGGTGGGCCGTTTGCCATGGCGGCAATGCACACAGCCCAGTCCGAACGACGATGCCCTTGGTGCGGCAGCACAGACACGCGCCTCGTACAGCGAGGGTACACGGGTCCGACCGACGAAGTTGATCAGTATTTCACCTGCTCCAGCTGCGGCAAGGTGACCTACGAGCTCGTCGCTAAGACGGCGCGCGAGATGAGGCTCGGCCGCTTTCGGACGGGTTCGATATACAAAGACAACGTCAATCAGACGCGCTACCACGTGAGCCGTGTGCTCAAGGTGGGCCTCAACGAATATCTGATCTACCTGAAGCCGATCGTCGGCCAGGAGGCAACCACCGCGCAATCGACGAATTAGCTAGGCGCACGGCCCAGCTCCCAGAACCTACGAGCGGCTCTGCTAGGGAGCCGTTCGTCTAGCGTGTCGTGCGCCAGAATCGCTCTGCGGCTTCACCCTGCCCTACTGTCTTGCCGTAGTCCCGCAGCGCCCGGTCGATAACATCGCGCGTCGGCGGCTCCGCGATGCCTCCGAAGATGGCGGCCAGCTGCGATCCGTAGGACATGATCGCGTCGATCTTCACGTCCCAGACTGAGCCGACCCGAACCAGGCCGACGACGGAGATCTGATCCTCTAGTTGCCGCAAGCGTGCGTCCACCGCGCCGGCACGCGCCGCGTAGGGCAAATCCTCGTACAGCCAGACATCCGCCCCTTCTCGCGTGAGGTCCACCGCGGCTTGATGGAGAAGCTGGTGATCAACGTGCTTGCCGATGGCGAGCGGCGCGTAGACGCGCGTCGTCCTGCGTGCATCAAGCAGCGCACGGACCGCCGAGGCAATCTCAACTGGTAGCGCACTCTCGTCCGGCGCCGGCTCCCCGAAGAGCGCGGAGTCATCGGTGTATCGCTCACCGCGGTAGATCGCGTCGCGAAAGGGAAGGACCCTAACCGTTGCCGAAAGCAGCCGGGCGGCAGCTTCTTCTTCGGCGCGACGGTGAGCGATCGCATCGGTGGCAGTCACGCCCCAGCGCTCGTGCTGCCACTTTGCAAATCCGGATAACGGCTGCTCGGGATCAGGCGGTGAGCCAAATATCACCACGATCTCGGGCGTGCGCCCAGATCGCGCCAGCAACGCCGCCGTGCCGCCGCACGACAGCGCGATGTCGTCGTAGTGAGGCGAGAGAAAGACATGTCGCTCCGGTGCCGTGAGTGTATCGAGCGGGATGACTCCGGCCGTCACTGCCGCGCTCCTGACCGAGCGGCGGCTCCCGCGCCCACTCCCACGTAGCGCACCCGCTCATCACCCACCCGGCGCGTCACGCGCAGCTGATCGAGGAACTCAAGGGTCGCTTGCGCGTATTTCCGGCTCGTCCCGAAATGATCCCGAAAGCCCGCCAAGGTGATGCTGCCCTCCCGGTCAATGATGTCCACCACCTCTCGCTGAATCTCGGCGAACGCCCGCGCGGAAAAGACGACTCCCTCGGCCACTCTTACGACCTCTCCGAGATCTATTAGCGCGCCTAGAGTGTCGGCATCGACTCCGAACTCAGCAGGCGATGGCGGGGCGTACGGAGAAGCCTCCAACGCGGCCAGATACCGATCGGCGAGCGCGCGGCGTTGTGGATCGAGCTGGATGCGAAACTCTGCCAACCGGATCGTCGCTCCCTCGTCCACGACGGCGCCATCCGATTCAGCCGAGGTCACGACCGCGTCGAACAGCCGCGCGCTACCCAGTTTGAGACGGCTACGCAGCTCCTCACGGGCCATTCCTCGCCGCAGCGGATGCGCTCGATGGTAGTCCGAAAGCGCCGCATGGAGTCGGTCCCGTATCGCGTGCCACGTCGTCTCAGACACCAGGAAGGTTGTCGGGCCACGGTTGCCCGCCCCGAGCACACGCACTTTACCGGCCGCAATGAGCCTAGACAGCGCTTCCTCGATCTGCTCCTCGCCCAGCCCAGCATGCTGACCCGCGCTAAGGGAGCGGCGCTCCATCGGCTGATCGGCGAGCGCCTGCAAGACCAGCTCCTCCGGCGTGCCCCGCGCCAACGTCTCGAGGCTCGCGATCACCTCCGGCCGGAACCGCCGGTGGCGCGGTGGATTGGCCGCGATGATGACGCCCCCGCCGATGGTGAGGCTCGGCGACGGCTGCCGAATGATGAAACGATCGCCGCGCAAGGCGACGACTGCCTCACGAAACCGGAGCTGCACCCAAGCCGTCTCTCCCGGCTCGATGCGCTCCCGGTCGAGGAGCGTCAGCCACGCCGGAGCCTCGCGCGAGCCGGTGAAGAAATCAACGAGATCGTTCTGTTTGAGAGTCTTGGGAGCCGAGGGCAGAAGCCGGAGCTGGACATCCAGCCGTTGCGTTGGCTGGAGGAGTCCCGGCACCGCTAAGACATCCCCACGCCGGATGTCCTCGACCGCGAGATTTGCCACGTTGACGGCGACTCGCGATCCCGGCGGCACGCGCTCGACTCGCTGTCCGTGCGTCTGCAATCCTCGCACCCGCGTCGGAACTCGAGCCGGCATCAGCTCCAGCTCTTGCCCGATCGTCAGCTCGCCTCCGAGTAAGGTGCCGGTGACGACGGTGCCGAAGCCTGAAACAGAGAAGACTCGGTCAATCGGGACTCTCGCCCCTCCGCCGCTGGCGCGACGCGTCCCGCGCGCCAGCACGTTATCGAGCGTCTCCAGGAGATCGGGAAGCCCCTCGCCAGTTGCAGCAGAGACCGCAACGATCGGCGCATCCCGCAGGAGAGACGAGGCGACGGCTTCGCGCGTCTCCTCCGTGACGAATTCCAACCACTCGGCATCGACCAAGTCCCGCTTCGTCAGGACGATCACGCCGAGACTGACGTCGAGCAGGTCGAGAATCGCCAGGTGCTCGAACGTCTGCGGCTTCGGCCCCTCGTCGGCCGCCACGATCAGCAGCGCCGCGTCGATACCCCCGACGCCCGCAAGCATGTTCTTGATGAACCGCTCGTGCCCCGGCACGTCAACGATCCCGATGCGCCGCCCGCTCGGTAAGCCGAGGTGAGCGAATCCAAGATCGATTGTCATCTGGCGCGCTTTTTCTTCCGCCAGGCGGTCCGGGTCGGTCCCGGTCAGCGCCTTGACGAGCGTCGACTTGCCGTGGTCAACGTGCCCGGCAGTGGCAACGACAAACGTCTCTGTCACGATGCTCTCGCTTATCGGAGTTGAAGATCATCCATTCTGGAAACGCGCCAGGGCAGGTGAATCGCCCTGCCCTGGTACAGTCTACGGTCCCTTGTGCGGTCGCGCGCTAGGCGGTGACGAGCGCCGGCTCCTCGACGGCAGTGGGACGAGCCGCATCCGCGAGAGCGGCATGGATGGCCAGCCCTTGGCGAGCGATCATCGCCAGCTCGACCGGGTTGATCGTTTGCGCGGCGTCACACTTCGACTGCTCGGGATTCGGATGAACCTCGATGATCAGCCCATCGGCGCCAGCGGCCAATCCGGCAATCGCCATACGCGGCACGAGCGATCGGCGACCGGTGCCATGGCTCGGATCGACGATCACCGGCAAGTGCGTCAGTTCCTTCGCCAGCGGCACGGCGTTGAGGTCCAAACTGAAACGGACGGCCGGATCGAAGCCTCGCACGCCCCGCTCACATAGGACGACATTCGGATTTCCGCCCGCCAAGATGTACTCGGCGCTCATCAACCATTCTTCGACCGTCGCGGAGAAGCCGCGCTTCAATAGGACCGGCTTATTGATTTTCCCAACGCGGCGCAGGAGCGGGAAGTTGGCCATGTTCCGTGCGCCGATCTGCAGCATGTCCGCGTATTCCGCAACCACTTCGACTTGATCCGGCTCCAAGACTTCCGTGACAACGGGGAGCCCCGTCGCCTCACGCGCCAACGCCAAATAGCGCAGTCCCTCTTCGCCGAGCCCCTGGAATGCGTACGGTGACGTGCGCGGCTTGTATGCGCCGCCGCGCAGCATCACAGCCCCCGCCGCCTTGACTTGTCGCGCCGCCTCGATGATCTCCTCTCGCCCCTCGACGACGCATGGTCCAGCAATGAGGACGGGACGCTCGCCCCCGATCTCGACATCTCCAACTCGGACGACAGTACGGTCCTTGGCCGCCTTGCTCGCGAGCATGTACGGCTTGTGTTGCGATTCGACGCGAGAAATTCCAGGTAAGGTCAAGGCATCCGGTGGCAGGGCTCCGTCTACCCCGACCACGGTGCCCTCGTTGCCATTAGGCATCGCACGAGCATTCAACCCCAAGCTAGCCGCCGTCGCCAGCAGCGTGGAAACCGTGGAACTCGGTGCATCGGCGCGAACATGGACAATCATCTGGCTCTCCCTCCCGTCGTGTCAGACAACAAAAAACCGAGGCGATTTGCCTCGGTCCCCGACGTCGCTGACTCTACTTGGAGCGTGTGTTTCGCGTACGCGCCTCACGCCCCGCCAGCGGCGCCGGGGGGGTGGTAGTAGCTAAAGAAGAACCAAGAACCGAACCACACCTTCATCGGTGCGGCCTGTCCATGTTCTCCTGCTACTGGCGCGATCTGCGTTTGCATGGCCATACGCTACAGATTGAACGCGCTCGTGTCAAGCCCCTTTGCTAAACTCATCGCTTGGCAGCTGTCGCAATGGCGACGCCAGCCACCGTTACGCTTGTGACTATGAGAGATTCGATGCGCCAAGACTCGTCTCGAAAGAGCGGGCAGCCGCTCGCGCTCACCTTGAATCCTCGCCTCGACTCCGCGCTGAGCGAGGGTTGGGAAGCGTGGGAAGAGGCAGCGCGGAACGAAGGCGTGGACCGCACCGCCGCCTGGCTCGCCCAACGCCTTGGCCGCCCGAAGATGAAGGATGATTTGGCCGAAACCGTCGAGGCGCTGCTGCACTCCGACAACGAGGATGATCGGGCACTCGCCCGCGCCGAGATCGCCGAGCTGTTCGAAGGCATCGATGACTTCGCCGCGGACACGCTCTGGGAAGGCGTGCTAGCCGCGGGCCGCCAACTCGAGGATCCGGACATCATCTTCGAGGCGACGGTCCGGCTCGCGGCGATAGCAGAATCCCACGGCGATCCTCTTGCCGCCGCCGAGTACTTCATCGACTTCCTCAACTGGCGACGCCAGGACGAGCACACCAGCGACGCCGACGCCGTTCAGACCGCGTTCGACGAGATCATTCGCCTCGCGCGGCAGGACGGAGAGCAACGCGCCGCCGCGCTCTACGAGTTCCGCCAGGCCAACTACACCCGGATCGCCGAGGCGGAGGATGACCGCGCCACAGTCGGCGACTGGGAGTCCGATCCGCGCCCGTACGAGAGCTGGGCGTAGCCTATGCCGACCTTGTAGGTCAGTTTTTTGGTAACGTTTGTGGTCACACACGCGGTTGGCGCCGCCAGAGGAGGAGCGAGCGCGCCGCGGCGGCTGTTAGGGACGAGTCGAAAGGAGGGAAGAGTTTCGATGGCATTCGAGCTTCCGCCGCTTCCGTATGACTATTCCGCGCTCGAGCCGCATATCGACACCCAGACGATGCAGATTCACCACGACAAGCATCACGGGACGTACGTTACGAACCTCAACAACGCGATCCAGGGCACGGAGTACGAGTCCTGGTCGCTCGAGGATCTGCTGACGAAGCTGGACCAGCTGCCGGAGGACAAGCGCACCGCGGTCCGGAACAACGGTGGCGGGCATTACAACCACACCCTGTTCTGGGAGATCATGGGTCCTGGCGGTGGCGGCGCACCGACCGGTGCTCTGGCTGAGGCGATCAATCGCGACTTCGGCTCCTTCGAGGCGTTGAAGGAGGCGGTCAACAAGGCCGGGCTGGGCCGCTTTGGCTCCGGCTGGGCATGGGTCGTTGTCCGCGACGGCAAGCTCGCCGTGACCAGCACGCCGAATCAGGACAACCCGCTGATGGATGGCTCCGGCACCCCGATCTTGGGCGTCGACGTCTGGGAGCACGCCTACTACCTGAAGTATCAGAACCGCCGGGCCGATTACCTCAACTCCTGGTGGAACACGGTCAACTGGGACGCCGTCGCCCGCCGCTATCAGGAGGCCGTTGGCAAGTAGTCCCACGGTTGGTCATGCCGGCGACGGCGGGAGCGGCAGCGTTCCCGCCGTCGTATTTTTCGTGCCCGTGCCAACCCCGTCAGTCCGGCTCGAAGACGTCATCGGCGTCGCCGGCGCCAACTCGGCTGCCCCGGATGCCGGTCCTCCGCGGATCTCTCCGGCGGGATGTCGGCGAGCTCGACGAGCGGTTGCAGCACGCGAATCATCTCCGTCAATCGGGACACGACATCCGCCACCCTTTGATTGTCCAAGGCAGCGCCCGGCAAGAGCGTGAACAGCCGGCCCCAGCTCATGGTCCACCGCTCCAGCTCGATCTCCGGGCCGAGCACATCCTTTAGCTCCACGATCCTCGCGTCGAAGAATCGAAGGTATGCCGCGGTGCTGACCGGACCATCCTCGAAGTGAAGCCCCACTTCGACATGCCCGGCTTGGCCGTCTACGTGTACCTCGTAGTGAATGCGCTCGTTCTCGTAGAAGACTTTGAGCAACGGTCCGAATCGCCGCATCTTGAAGCTCCCGCGCTCTGGCGGCAGCTGTTGACGTAGCCCGAAGATGACCGCGTCGAAGAAGGCGGACCGGCTCATCCCTGAACCTTGGCGACGGCCAGCATCCGTGGCCTCCGGCCGGCGCGCGGGCGTCGCGTGGATGGTTTCCTCTGGTAGGTCAAGAGGTGCACCGCTCATGACTGATCTGGATTCTTCGATTCGCGAGGCGCTAGGCGCGTGATACCTGTTCCGGTCGGTATCTTTGGGGGATTCTCCGACGCGGAGAGCCCACTAGTATGAGGTCATCTGACGAGTGACCGGCACTCGCGGGTTTCTCCCTCCCTCTTCTCTCCGGGGTCGCTGGCACCGGCGACCCCGTTATTGTGGCCCGAGCCTTGCGTTGGGCACCAACAACACCGAACCGAGACGCCTGTCGGAAGGCGCGTATTCGGGAGGATGCAACAAGGGGCGGGAGAAAGGACAGGTGGCGCGTCAAGAGCAGAGGATCGCTCTGGGAATGCTACTGGCGGAACCGCGAATCTCGGCCCCGCGTTGGAGAAAGTGAAACAGCGAGAGACACCGCGTTTCCCCGGAGCAACCGGCGAAGCGATGTCCCACCGATTCGGAGACCAAGAGAGATGAAGAAGAATTCCCCGTCAGCGCCTACCTCGCTCTTCGCACGCCTCGTGGCGCTGCTGACCGGCCGGATTGCGCGACCGGCACCCGTCCCGGTGCTGATACCGGTGACCATTCATCAGCAGACGCGCGCAATTCGCCGCGTGCGCTAGAGCCAACAACGACCTATCGCCTCCGATATCGAGCGCCGGCGTATAAGACGGTCTGCGCTTCGGGAGGCAATCAAGCCGCGCGGGCGCCGCTGGCCGACCATCGGCGTCTGCCTGCGCGGGACCATAGACGGAAGAGCCCCTACCGGAGACAATTAGCTCCATGATTGACCTTCATCTTCACCTTCTTCCCGACGTGGACGACGGAGCCTCGTCGGTCGAAGACTCACACGCGATGATCGCCCGAGCTAAGGAGCTCGGATTCACCAATTTGATTGCTACCCCGCACCTCGAAGGCGTACTGACCCCGGAATACCTCGCCGCCATCGAAGCGGGTGCGAACGCGGTGGATCCAATCGCGGCGCAATATGGGGTGGAGGTCGGCCTCGGCTTTGAGAACCGGCTGACTCCCGATATCCCGGCCCGGTTAGAACGCGGTGAGCCGATCACGCTTGATGGCAGCATGACTGTCCTGGTCGAGCTTCCGTTTGCCGGCTGGCCGCTTCACACGGAGCAGACGCTGTTCAACATCCAGGCGGCTGGGTTTCGAGCGCTGCTCGCTCATCCGGAGCGCTACGCCACCTTCCAAGACGATCCGGATCGGGCGCTCGATCTGGCAGAGCGCGGCGTGCTGATGCAGGTCACGACGGGAGCGCTCGTCGGGTTGTTCGGTCGTGCCGCTCAGCGCCTCGCTGAGGAGCTGCTCGTGCAAGATGCCGTGGCGGTGCTAGCGACCGACGCCCACTCCGACGGACAGCGCCTGACATCCGTCACCGCCGGCCTGGAGCGAGCCCGCCGCCTCGTCGGCGAGGAACGCGTCCGCCAGCTTACCGTGGACAATCCGCGCGCCATCCTCGATGACAAACCGTTGCCGACACCCGCGGAAATCCGCCCCGAGGCAGAGCCGACCAACGGCTGGCGCCAGGCGCTGAGACGGCTGACGGCGCGCGCCGGCTTCGCGTAGAGGCGGATGAGTCGCGGTCGAGATGCTCGTCCGCATCCCCTCGAGCCGGTGGCTCGAACGGCCGCCAGGAGCGTTTGACACGGACGAGTGGACCGGCTAAACTCGTTGATGCACCGCCACGTTCGGCCACGTGGCAGCGATCCCCGATAGCTCAACGGTAGAGCGGCCGGCTGTTAACCGGTAGGTTCTAGGTTCGAATCCTAGTCGGGGAGCCACCCCAAAGAAGCTGCAACCGGCCCTCGTCTCGGGTCGGTTTTTTCTTGCCCTTGTCAATTGGTAGGTGCCGTAGAGTCGGCGAACGTACCTTCCCTACCCCTTCCGTGGGGCCTGCTCTCCCGGATGCGGCCGGTACGGGATCGGGATGTATTCGACTGAGGGACGTCGCTGGGTCGGCTCGCGGTAGAGGCTCATCAATTCGTAGACTTCGAGCGGTAAATCCTCGCTGATCGGGAGGCCGAGAGAGCGCGCCTCCGCGACGCCGATCGGGTAGTCGTGCGTCCACCTGCCTTCGGTGAGAACTCCGGCTAGCTCGTCCGCCGGCCCGTCCTCCATCCCATTGGCGACGAGAATTTCCCGCACAGTCTGCCGAATTTGCTTGATGGCCTTGCGTCCGACATCGGCCAGGATCAGCGTCTCGTCGTCGAGCTCCGCGATCGGCTTCGTCTCAACGACCTTGATGATCGACGCCGCCGGCCACTGCCCCACTTGGGGATCAACCGGGCCAAGCACCGCGTCGGGGTCCATGATGATCTCGTCCGCGGCCAGGGCAAGCAGCGTCCCACCCGACATCGCGTAGTGCGGCACCATCACGCGGACCGGCGCGGGATGCCGGACGAGAGCCCGCGCGATCTGGCTCGCGGCGAGCACGAGCCCTCCAGGCGTGTGCAGGACCAAGTCGATCGGCACGTCAGGCGGCGTCAGACGGATCGCCCGCAGCACCTCCTCGGAGTCCTCGATGTCAATATACCGGGCAATCGGGACACCGAGTAAGCGCACCGTCTCCTGACGGTGGATGAGCGCGATGACCCGCGAGTTCCGCTTCTTCTCAATGCGGCGCAGCAGGCGCATCCGCCGGGCTTCTAAGACGCGCTGCTGCAGCAGGGGCGTGAGGCTGGAGATGATGAGGAAGATCCAGAGGAGACTCAGCAGGTCCATCCCGGTGGTCACGCTCCTCCTGGAGACATCACGGTGGCAAGCGACGTGTCGTGGAATCGGCCGGCGCCGAATCCCCAGAAAGGGATCGCACTCTGGAGTAAGACTGGTTCAGGTCCCCTCCCCTCGCTCTCACCCGGTATGGTAGCGCGGACTCGCGATTTCCTCGCGGAGTCGTCCGCCAGGTTCTTGGATCTGTCAGTTAGAACCGTCTTGCGGACATGAAAAGGCCAGCGGCGGCGTCAACCGGCAGCAGACAACCGAACCGCTGGCCGCGCGTCACTACCAATCAGCGACCGAGCCGTCGACGTGCCACAGCGAGGGCTGGTACGTCCGGGTGTAGGGCCGCTGCTCGTGCTTGCGGATCGCGTCCCAATCGAGCTCGACGCCGAGACCGGGCTTCTCCGGCGGCCGGACCCAGCCGCCCGGCTCCCAGGTGAACCGCTCGGCGAAGAGCCCCTCGACCTCCGGCGGGTGATCGACCAGGAACTCCTGGATCAGGAAGTTCGGAATGGCGAAGTCGAGGTGGACGCTCACCGCCGTCAGCAGCCACGAGTACGGGTTGTGCGGCGCGATTGCGACCTGGTAGGTCTCCGCCGCCGCCGCGATCTTCCGCCCCTCCCAGATGCCGCCGCAGTGTGCAAGGTCCGGTTGGAGCACATGCGCGGCGCCGAGCGCGAGGACGTCGCGGAAGCCCCACTTCGTGAAGAGCCGCTCGCCGGTCGCGACCGGGATCGTGATCTTCTGAGCAACCTTGGCGAGCGAGATCGGATCCTCGGGCAGAACCGGCTCCTCGAAGAAGAAGATGTCGAACTCGGCCAACGCCTCGGCCATCTGCACGGCGGAGGTCGGTGAGAGTCGCCCGTGGCAGTCGATCAGAACGTCGACTTCCCAGCCGACCGCGTCGCGAATCAGCCGCATCGTGCGCTGCGCTTCCCGGATCGTCGCCTGATCCGCTACACCGTTGACCGGCCCCCACGGAACGAGCTTGAGCGCGCTCCATCCCTGCTCGACGAGACGAGCGCTCGATTCCGCGAGCTGTTCCGGTGTCTCGCCGCGCGGGCCATTCGCATAGAGGCGTACCCGGTCGCGCACTCGCCCGCCGAGCAACTCGTAGACCGGCACGCCGAGCGCCTTGCCGAGGATGTCCCAGAGCGCCTGCTCGATCCCGGAAATGGCGCTGCCGATGACCACACCGCCACGCCAGAAAGAGTGGCGATAGATCGTCTGCCAGTGGTGCTCGATCCGCGTCGGATCCTTGCCGATCAGATATTCCTTGACGTCGTTGATTGCGCCGACGACGGCTTCGGTCTTGCCCTCCAGGCTCGCCTCACCAACGCCAGTGATTCCTTGGTTGGTCTGGACCTCGACGAAGATCAGGTTGGTCCGCCCGCCGAACAGGACATGCGGGATGACATCAGTGACCTTCAGGTTCAGGTCGCTTCCAGGCAATTCGGCTCTTTCCATCTATCGATCCCCGCCGCGCTGCGCGCGCTCGCCCGTCATTCGCCTACCAATCCGCAACCGAGCCGTCCTCGTGCCACAACGCCGGCGGCAGTCCTTCGACCGGCGGGAAGCGCTTGACCGCCTCCAGGTCGAGCTCGATTCCGAGACCGGGTTTGTCCGGGATGGCGAAGTATCCGTCCGCGTCCAGCTCCGGCCGCGAGGTGACGATCTCGTCCTTCCACGGCTCCGGGTCGGTCACGACCTCCTGGATCAGGAAGTTGGGCGTCATGGCGGCAACGTGCAGCGAGGCCATGGTGTTGACCCAGCTCCACGGGTTGTGCGGCGCGAAGGACGCGAAGTGCATCTCCGCCATTGCCGCGATCTTCCGCGCCTCAGCCAGGCCGCCGGTTTGGATGATGTCCGGCTGGAGGACGGCAGCGGCGCGGGCCGTCAGGACGTCCCGGAACTGCCAGCGGCTGTAGAGACGCTCGCCAACGGCGATCGGGATCGAAGACTTCGCGGCGATCGTCGGGAGGGCCGTCCCGTTCTCCGGAGAGCACGGCTCTTCGAAGAACATCAGGCCGTATGGAGCCAGCGCCTCCGCCGCGCGAACCGCCATCGCCGGCGAGAGCCTTCCGTGCCCGTCGACCATGAGCTCGATGTCCGGGCCGACTGCTTCGCGCACGGCACGCACCTGCTCGACCGCTGCCTCGATGAAGCGCCGACCACCGAGCGGCGGCGTCGCCGGGAACGGCACCCACTTCAGCGCCCGGAAGCCGCGCGCCACCAGCTCCTGCGCGGAACGGGCGACCTCGTCCGGCGTGTTGCCGCGTGGGCCGTTCGCGTAGGCGCGGATCTTGTCCCGCACCCGACCGCCCAAGAGCCGGTAGATCGGGACGCCGAGCGCCTTACCTTTGATGTCCCAAAGGGCAACCTCGACGCCGGCGAGTGCGCTCAAGAAAGTCGGGCCGCCGTGCCAGAAGGCATGCCGGTAAGCCTGCTGCCAAATGTGCTCGATCCGGAACGGGTCGGCGCCGATCAGGAGCGGCTTGAGATCCTCGATCGCGCCGCGGACAGCGTGCGTCTGCCCACCGAGCGACGCCTCACCCAGCCCCGTGATTCCTTGATCCGTCTTGACCAGGACGAAGACATAGTTGCGCCAGCCGGCGCCGACCGCGATCGTTTCGACCGCGGAAATCTTCAAACGCTCTCCCAAGCCAACTACCCCTTCACTGCGCCGCCAGTGAGACCGTGCATTAGCTGCTTCTGGAAGAAGAGGAAGACGATGACGAGCGGCATCGTCGCAATCGCCGCGGCCGCCATCACCAAGTTCCACTCAGTCGTGAACTCGCCAATGAACGAGGCGACGGCAACCGAGATCGTCCGCACCCGCTCGGTGCTGGTGAGGACAAGAGCGAACTCGTACTCGTTCCAGGCGGTTAGGAAGCCGATGATCGCCGTCGCGCCAAGGGCCGGGCGAGCCAGCGGCAAGATGATGTCCCAGAAGGCACGGTACGGACTCGCGCCGTCCACGAGCGCCGCCTCGTCTAACTCACGTGGAATCTGTTCGAAGTATTCCTTCATGATCCAGAGACAGAGCGGTTGGATGAAGGTGCTGTAGGCGAGGATCAGCGCGATATAGGTGTCTTTCAGGTCGAAGCGATTGGCGAACTGGAAATACGGAATGATCAAGAGGATGCGCGGGAACGACTGCGCGACGAGCACGAACGCCATGATCGCCGGCTTGAAGCGGAAGTCGTAGCGAGCGAATCCGTAGCCGGACCAAGCGGCGACCAAGACGCCCCACGCCGTCGTTGCGATCGCGACGGTCGCCGCGTTGAAGAGATATCGCCCGAAGTTCCGCCGCTCGAAGACCTCCTTGTAGTTCTCCCACACCCACTCGGTCGGGAGGAAGGTCACCGGTAGCGTGTGCGTCTCGGCGTTCGATTTGAGCGACGAGACGACGATCCAGAACATCGGGAACAGCGTCGGTATCAGGAAGAGCACCACCAGCGCGAGCTTCAGCGCCATGAATCGGCGCTCTCGCGCGGCCCTGCTCAAACTACGACGCGTTGGTAACGAGGGAGTTGCCACGGCCATGTGCTATGCGTGCCCCTTGTTCAACGTCGAGCGAACGTAGAGTGCTCCCGGAATCATGAGGAGTGCCAGAAGAATGATCCCGAGCGTGGCAGCGTAGTTGGCATCCGCGTAGAGGAAGGCGTTCTTGTAGATCAGCGTCGCGAAGACTTCGCTGGAGTTCGCCGGCCCACCGGCGGTCATGACCTGGACGATGGCAAAGTTCATGAAGCTGCCGATCCAGGCTAAGAGCAGCGCGACGTACGAAATGCCGAGCATCGCCGGCAACGTGATGTCCCAGAAGCGTCGCCAAACGTTCGCCCCGTCAACGGCTGCCGCCTCATAAAGCTCAGAATTGACTGCCTGCAAACCCGCTAGCAAGAGCACCATGATGAACGGGAATCCACGCCAGATGTTGGCAACGATCGTCGCCGGCAGCGCCGTACTCGTCTGGCCGAGCCAGGCGATCGGCGGATCCGTCTCGGCGTAGTAGCCGATACGGTAAAGAACCTCATTGATGACCCCGTAAAGGCCATCGAACATCCAGCGCCAAACGATTCCGGGGACGACCGCCGGGAACATCCACGGCACGATGAAGAGAACCCGGATCAGCCCGCGCGCTGGCAACCGCTCGTTCAGCAGAAGCGCCACCGCGAAGCCAATAAGGTATTGCCCAGCAACCGACACGGCGGCAAAGATGAATGTGTGCTTGATCGCGATGCGGGCGAGGTGATCTCTGCGAATGGCGCGGACGTAATTATCGAAGCTCCAAGATCCATCCACCCGTAAGCTGTCAATGAATGCTTGCCCGATCGGCAGTACGAGCAAGAGGACAAGCATGACGACTGACGGGAGCACGAACAGAAACGGGTGGATTCGCGCCTTGGTGCGGCGCCGTGCGGGGGCTTGAGCAGTCGCGGCGACCGATTGGGTCGTCGTGGTAGACACAGAATCCTCCGGATGAGGGGGAGGGCCGCGCGGGCAGCCCCGTCGCGGCTCTCCTTATCGCGTTGGCACCACACGCGGTCGGTCATCCCTGTCCCTAAGTTTAGGTGTTCCCAGAAACGAGCAGGAACAGGGGCGACCGACCGGCGCAAGACTACGCGAGTAAGTTACCTCATTCGTTTAGCTAACGGGATACTTCAGCTCAGCGCGATCGCCGAGGACATCCTTGAAGTGCTGCGCGGCGGTGTTCATCGCAGTCGTCACGTCCTTGTCGCCGATCAGCGCCGCCTGCCACTCAGGATCGAACAGATCCTTGATCCGGTTCCACTCGGGCAACTCGACCTCGTACGGCTCGACCACCGCGGTCAACGACTGCTCGAGGAAGACCGAGAGGAACGGATCCTCGGCGATCGCCGGATCCTCGAGCGCCGCCTTGGTCGTCGGGCCGTATCCCGCCTTGGCAGCGAAGTACGACTGGCGGTCGTGGGCGATCCACTTCAGGAACTTGAACGCCTCATCCGGGTACTTCGTCGTCCGGCCAATGGCGTAGACGAGCGAGCCCTGGCGGAGCTTCGGCGTGGATCCGTCCGGCGTCGGGTGAATAGCGACGGCGAACTTGCCCTCGAGCTCAGGATTCGTGCCGATGAACGTCTGCGCGCCCCAAGGCCCGGTCGTCAACATCGAGATGTTGCCACCAGCGAAAGCCGAGACGTTGGCCGGGTAGTCCATCTCGACAACGTTGGGCGGAACAACCTTGTGCACCAGCGCGAGATCGACCAGGTACTGAACGGCGCCGATCGAATCCGGGCTGTTGCAGAGGATCGTCCAGATTCCGGACTCGCGGTCGAGGCGGAGCATCTCGCCGTCAGGACCGTTGTTCTGCATAAAGTGGATGACGCGCTGGGTGTGCGTCTTGCCGTACATCCCGAAGCCGTAACGGCCAGCGCGCGGATTGGTCAGTGCCTTGGCAACTTCGACCAGCTCGTCCCACGTCCTCGGCGGCGAATTCGGGTCGAGACCGGCTTCTTCGAAGTGGTCGATCCGATAGTAAAGCGCATCGGTGCCGGTGTAGAGCGGCATACCGAGAATGCGCCCTTCGGAGTCCATTGCGGCCTGCAGCGCAACCGGGATGAACGAGTCGCGGAGCCCCTCAGCGTCGATGCGGTCGGTAATATCGAGCGCCGCGTTGAGGGAGATGAAGCTCGACAGGCCGAACTGCCCGTCAATGATGTCCGGCAGGTCGTTGCCTTCGGCGTAGGCGGTGAGCTTGGTCAGGACGTCGGCGTTGGGAACCTCGTCCAGCTGAATCTTGATGTTCGGATTCTCCGCCTCGAACTCGGCGATCATCTCCTTGAGCACGTCGCCGGCCGGCTTCTCAAGGGTGTTGTGCGTCATGAACCGGAGGGTCACCGTTTCCTGGCGACGCACATACGGCGCCCGGCGTGGCGAAGGCGCGGCCGATGCCGCGTTCGGCACCAGCGCGGCTCCAGCGGCGACAGCGGCGCCGGCCGCGGCTGCTGCCCCTGTCTTGAGCAGATCGCGACGAGTGACTCCCTTAGGCATGATTGACTCCCTTCTCGCATCGCGGTAAGTCAAACTGCACACTCCGACCCAGGTAGAGGCCGCCCATATGGGTCAGTACTGGCGGATGGTCGGGATGGTAGACGAACGTGCTAAGTCCGTCAATATCTGTCTGGTTACGAGGAACCAATCAAGGGACGTACCTTAGTGCAATAAGCCAACGGCTTTTCGGGCTGTTGGTACCTCGTGAGTCCACGCGACCGAAAATCCGCACGGCCAATTAGGGGGTCAGAATCGCTTGGGAGGGCGGGGAACCGCGTCGTTTTCAGATGCTCCAGTCCGGCACAGGTTGGCGGCTGCGATAGCGCTCGACGAGTGTCTCCAGGGTTATGCTCGAGAGGTAGCGGATTACCTGCTGCTGTAGCTCGTGCCACGCTTCGTGGACCGGATCGTTCTCCTGATGCGTCGGGTGGGGATGGGCGTGACGATCCATGCCGTCGAGCACGTGCATCACGTCCCACAGGGTGACCTCGCGCGGCTCCTTGATCAACTCATGCCCACCGGCGGGTCCGCGCGTGCTACGCACGAACCCGGCCCGGTTCAAGGCGCCGAGCACCTGATGAAGGTATGCCTCGGGCACGCCCTGGCGAGCCGCGATGTCACGGCTCTGCACGGGCCCTTGCCCATATCGCAGCGCGAGATCAAAGAGCGCCCGAACGCCGTAATCCGCGCGGCTGGAGACGCGCATTCAGTCCCTCATTCATGCTGCCAGGCCGATAGCCTTCGAGATCGAGCGCAACGAACTGGTACCCGGCTGCTTTGATCCCCGCCACGATCTCTTCGCTCCTGGCAAGCACCTCCGGAAGATCGTCGGGGGGTACTTCGAGTCGCGCCACCGTTCCATGGTGCCGCACGCGGAAGCCACGGAAGCCAAGCCCGCGCATGAACGACTCGGCGGCCGCGACCTGGCGCAGCTTTTCAACTGTGATCGGATCACCATATTGGAAGCGCGATGAGAGACATGCCGCCGCTGGCTTGTCCCAGGTCGGCAATCCCATCTCGCGCGAGATCTCACGAATTTCCGCCTTCGTCAGCCCGACATCCATCAGCGGGCTTCGCACGCCCAACTGACGCGCGGCGCGAATGCCTGGCCGGAAATCTCCAATATCATCGGCATTCGTGCCATCGACGACGTACTCCAGCCCCTGCTCCTTCGCCACCTGGGCCAGCTTCGTGTACAGCTCTGTCTTGCAGAAGAAGCACCGCTGATGGCTGTTATTCGCGTAGCGAGGATCGGTCAGCTCCATCGTCGCGACCATCAGGTGGCGAGCGCCGATCGTCTCCGCGATCTGGCGCGCCTCGGCCATCTCTTCCGCGGCGTACGTCTGAGATAGGCCAGTCGCCGCCACGGCCCGGTCACCAAGGGCATCGTGAGCGACCTTGAGCAGGAGCGTGCTATCGACGCCGCCGGAAAACGCGACGAGGACCGAGCCGAACGACTCGAGCAAGGCCTTGAGATGACTGAGCTTCGTTTCGGTCGTCGGTAGCATCGGGCACACTCCAGCGGGACACGGTCCGCAAGCGCGGTCCGCCCAGTGTTCCCATGCTAACAGCGTCCGGACCGCCCGGCAATCGCCGCGGTGAAGCGCAATACCTGGTTCGATAACGTCGTCTACGCCGTCGCAAATGCCATCGGAGCGATCCCTAGCTTTTGGCTTGGACTGCTCTTGATCATCCTCTTCGCTGTGAAGTTCCGCGAGTGGGGACTGCCCGGCTTCCCGTCAGGAGGGACGCATAACCTGCGAGGGGGTGGTGATCTGCTAGATCGGCTCCATCACCTGATCTTGCCCACTGTCACACTCGGCATCGTCAGCCTCGCAAGCTGGCTCCTGTACATCCGATCGGCGATGCTTGAGGTGATTCGGCAGGATTACGTTCGCACCGCCTACGCGAAGGGGCTGCGCGACCGCGCCGTGCTCTACGGCCATGCCTTCCGCAATGCACTGCTTCCCCTCATCACTCTCGTCGGCCTGACGATCCCCGAACTGTTTGCCGGCGCGGTAGTGACCGAGTCGATCTTCGCCTGGAACGGAGTCGGCCGCTTGACAGTGACTTCCGCCACGAATTTCGATTACACCGTCGTCATGGGCACCGTAATGATGTTGGCCACGCTGACGCTGCTTTCGAATCTCTTGGCTGATATTCTGTACGCTGTAGCTGACCCACGTATTCGGTATGACTAATGGGCGATCGCGCGTGCTGCCTATCGATCTCGAATCGCCGCCGTGCTCGGACTTTCGCCCGCGGCTAGCATTGCAGAGTCGCTATGATTGATCGCTCCGAACTCGTAAGCTCCGAGTCGAGCGCGGCTCCGCGGGCGCGGGCTGGTCAGGCGGCGCTAGAGTTAGAGCGCGTCTCGCGGCGCTCCCCCGGTTTCTATCAGCGCGCGTGGCGCATCTTCCGCCGCAACCGCGTCTCGATGGTCGCGCTCGGCGTGGTCATCCTGATCATCGCTTTCGTTCTCGGCGCGGACCTCGTCTCCGAATACATCACCGGATACGACTATCGCCGTGGAGAGCTCGGCGAGCAGTTCAAGCCCCCCTTCACCGACGGCCACATCTTGGGAACGGATGCGAACGGGCGCGACGTTCTGACCCGGCTCGCCTACGGCGGGCGGGTGTCACTCCTGATCGCCGGGCTCGCCTCCTTGACGATCGTTGTCGTTGGCGGAGGCGTCGGCGCGGTCGCCGGCTTTTTCGGCGGACCGGTCGATGCCGTCGCAATGCGGCTCGTCGATGTGCTGCTCTCGATACCGAGCCTTCCGCTCTTGATCCTCTTCGCATCCCTTTATCGGCCAGGTCCAGTGGGCTTGGCGTTCATCTTGGCAGCGGTCGGCTGGACCGGAGTCGCGCGTCTCGTCCGGGGCGAGGTTCTGTCATTGCGGGAGCGCGATTTCGTCGACGCCGCGCGAGTCTTGGGAGCCTCGAATGCCCGCATAATTACGCGGCACATCTTCCCCAATGTCATCCCGATCATCGTGGTGTGGGTCTCGCTTGCGATCCCCGGCTTCATCCTGACCGAGGCCGCGCTGAGCTTCCTCGGTCTCGGCGTCAAGGTACCGACTCCGTCCTGGGGCAACATGCTGCAGGGCGCCAGGGATTACTACACTCGCTCCTGGACTAACGTCTTCATCCCTGGCTTCATGATCTACATCACCGTTCTCGCCATCAGTCTGGTCGGCAAGGGCCTGCGCGACGCCCTGGATCCCCGCCTCAACGAGTAACGCTGTATGGCGTTCGATCGCGCTGGCTGCATTCGACGATCAGGAGCCAAACAGGTCGATCGGTCACGACGGCTGGATGAGGTGAGGATCGCGTGCGCCAGAAGCGTCACGACGTCTCCGGCCGTCTGTGAGAAACACTCCCCGCACATGGCCTTGCTACAATACGGCGGACCTAGATGCAGCTGACCACCCCGCTAATGAGCGAGGCCGTATGCCAAGTAAGCTCGGCGGGGATGAGCGATCAATCCAGCTTCGGAAACCGAGTTTGACCAACGAAGGGACTGCCTTGCCCGGAGAGAACCGCGTCGCACTGCTCAACGAGCTTTACGAACAGTTCTGCCGAGGCACGTTGGATCGGCGTGCGTTCCTCCTGCGAGCGAGCCGGCTCAGCTTGTCCGCAGCCGCGCTCGCCACGTTCGCGCGCGTCCTGCCCGCGAGCCCGCGCGGTGTCTCGGCACAGGCGGGTGGCTTCCGCTCGATCACCTATCAGGAGTACAAGTCCCGCCTCCACCAGAACTTCCCGTTTACTCAGGATCGCGGCGCTCAGAACGAAGGCGGCACCGTAACCTACGGGGCGCTCGCCGGCGATCGCCTCGCGACGACGAACCCGATCCTCGGGAGCGATCCTGCCACGCAACGGCTCAACTCCCTGTGCTTCGAGTCCCTGTACGCGATCGACCCGCAGGACGCGCAATTCGTGCCGTGCCTGGCGGACTACTGGGAGATCGCCGACGACGGCAAGACGTACACCTTCCATCTCCAGCAGAACGTCACCTGGCACGACGGCGAGCCTTTCACCGCCAGGGACGTCATCATGAGCTTCGACGCGCAGCGGGACGAAGCGACTGGATCGGCATTTACCGGTAGCTTCAACGACGCCGTCGCCTCCTACCGAGCCATCGACGACTTCACCGTCGAGGTCGTTGCCAACGATGTCTTTGCCCAGATCGTCTTCCTCGGCAACATTTTGACGCCGATCCTACCGGCGCACATCTGGCAAGACGTGCCACACGAGGAGTGGGCAAGCGATCCGGGAAGCCACGGCGCCGATCCGTCGCGAGTCATTGGCACCGGACCGTTCAAGTTCGCCGAGATCAATGAGGGCGACGGTACGACGACCTGGGTCAGGAACGAGAGCTATTGGGATGCGGACGCCATCCCGACGATCGAGACGTTCGTTCTCCAGATCGTTGACAACGAGGATGCCGCCGTCGAGGCCCTGCGCGCGGGCGAGATCGACTTCTACCAGGATATTCCGCCCTCGGAAGTCGAATCGCTCCAGTCCGAGGACAACATCGACGTCAAGGTCTACGACACGTTCCGCTTCCGCTGGTACGCTTACAACCTCGATCCGGAAGTGACGCCACTCTTCCAGGACGTGCGGGTCCGCAGGGCGCTCTATATCGCGCTCGACCGCCAAGCGCTCATTGATGACATCCAGCTTGGCTACGCAACGCTCGCCGTCGGGACGCAGCCGGTTCTTTCCATCGCCTATGACCCGGATCGCGTCACGGTCAAATACGACTACGATCCGGAGCAGGCGAAACAGCTCCTCGAGGAGGCCGGCTGGGTCGATACGGACGACGACGGCGTGCGGGAATTCCAGGGCCTCGAGGATGCGGACTTCGAGACGCCCGAGGTCGGCACGAAGTTTTCCTTCGATCTGATGTTCGCCGAGGGATCGAGTCAGCTCGAGCGGCTGGCCGAGTCGATGCGGGATTACTGGAAAGAGATCGGCATCGATGCTCGCCTCAACGCGGTCGACTTCGATGCCGAGATAGTGCCGGCCTTGACGGAGACGTTCGATTTCCGGGTCGTCATGCTCGGCCTGGAGTGGGACCCGACTGGCGATCAGAAGCCGGTTTTCGGCACGGAGTACCGGGGCACCGGCTATAACGGTATGAGCTACTCCAACCCGGAGTACGACGAGCTGGCAGCCGAGGCCGACCGCGAAGTCGATCCGGAGAAGCGCAAGGAGCTGCTGATCCAGGCCTCGGACATCGTCAACTCTGACCTGCCGGTGGGTATCCTGTGGTTCACCAAGGAAATCACGGCCCACACGACCCGGCTCCACAATTTCGAGCCGAACGCGACGGGCGGTCTCCTCTGGTCGCTGCCGTACGTCTGGGTCGAGTAGCTCAGTTGACCACAAATGCGGGGAGGGCGATCCTGCCCTCCCTGGATTATGTCTGTACCCATCCGCCGCTTGACATGTCCGCGATTGCGACGAGTGTGAGCGTCATCCGATGATCGCCTTTATCATCCGCCGCGTGCTCGTGATGGTGCCGATCCTCTTTGGCATCACCTTCCTGACGTTCGCGATCGTCAATCTTGTCCCGGGCAGCCCGGTGGACTCCCTCAAGCTCAACCCGCGCACGCGGCCGGAGGACATCGAGCGGATCAAGCGGAATCTCGGACTCGACCGCCCGTGGCACGAGCGCTACTTCGTCTGGCTCTCCGGAGCGGTTCGCGGCGACTTCGGCATTTCGCTCAGCAACAACACGCCCGTGCTCGACCGGCTGCTCGGCGTCCTACCGAACACGCTGCTGCTGACCGGCGCGGCGCTCGTCACGGCGCTCCTCATCTCCGTCCCGCTCGGTGTCCTCTCAGCCGTCAAGCACAACACTGCCTTTGACCATGCCGTCACCGTCCTGGCGACGGCGATTGCGTCCATTCCCTCGTTCTGGCTCGCGCTGCTGCTGATTCTCTTGTTCGCAACGCAGTTTCCGGCGTGGGGGTTGCCAGGCCTGCCGGTCAACGGAATGCGCGATCTGCGCGGCGACTCCGGTTTGTTCGACCGGCTCGAGCACATGGTTCTCCCGGTCGCCTCGCTGGCGCTCGTACAAATCGCCGGTTGGACTCGCTTCATTCGGTCCTCGATGCTGGAGACGATTCGCCAGGATTTCGTGCGGACCGCGTATGCCAAAGGTCTGCCGCGCCGGATCGTGCTTTATGTCCACGCCTTCCGCAATGCGCTCCTGCCACTCGTCACGCTCGTTGGCCTGGCAATCCCGGAGCTATTCGGCGGCGCGTATCTTATCGAGCAGATCTTTGCTTGGAACGGCGCGGGGCGGCTGACCTTCCAGGCAGCTCAGAGCAACGACTATCCGTTGATCATGGGCGCGACGCTCATGTTCGCCGTCCTGACGATGGTCGGCAATCTCCTTGCCGATATCCTCTACGCGGTCTTGGACCCCCGCATCCGGTACGATTAGCCGGGTATCTGTCTCGATTCGTGCCGGTGTGGTCAGGTGGGGATGAGGACAGGCTGGTCCGGAGCACGCAGAGCCGCTCGTCTGTCCTCGGTCGCGACGGACCACCCGCTAGCCGCCGATCTGTCAACGGCTCGGCTCTCTCGCGGTTCTCCCGGCTTCTATCGCGAGGCGTGGCGGCGGTATCGCCAGAACCCGGTCGCCGTCGTCGCTCTGGTCGTCGTCGTCATCATTGTGCTCTTTGCCGTTGGAGCCGATCTCATCTCCAAATACGTAACCGGATTCGACTACCGTGAAAATCACCTGGATTACCGCCTGTCGCGTCCGGGCGAGAACGGCTACATCCTCGGAAGCGACGGCAACGGGCGAGACATCCTCACGCGTTTGGCATACGGCGGGCGCGTCTCCCTCGCCGTGGCGACGTTAGCGACGCTTTCGACGATGGTGCTCGGCGGAGCGATTGGCATCGTCGCCGGTTACCTCGGCCGGATCGTCGACAGCGTGTTGATGCGATTGGCCGACGTCCTCCTCTCCATTCCCACGCTGTCGCTGCTCATCTTGGTCTCGACGCTATACCGGCCTGGCTATGTCATGCTGGCGGTCTTCATCGCGTCCGTCGGCTGGCCGGGATTGTCTCGCCTCGTGCGCGGCGAGGTGCTGGCGCTGCGCCGGCGCGAGTACATCGAGGCCGCGCGCATCGTCGGCGCGACTGACGGGCGGATCATTCTCCGCCATCTCGCGCCGAACGTGGCGCCGATCATGATCATCTGGGGCTCACAGGTCATCCCAGGATTCATCATCACCGAAGCCGCGTTGAGCTTCCTCGGACTCGGGGTTCGCATCCCGACGCCATCTTGGGGGAACATGCTGTACGAAGCGCAATCGGTCTATCGAAGTCACCCGACCAACGTCATCTTCCCCGGACTGCTGATCTTCCTGACCGCGCTGTCGATCAATCTTGTCGGCAACGGTCTGCGCGACGCGCTCGATCCACGCTTGAGGGACGGCAGACGCTAATGACCGATCACGCCGCATCGCCGGAGCGTCAATCTTGGCAGCATCTCCTGGCCCGCCTCGCTCCGCTGGCGATCATCATCGTCCTCCTTCTGGCCGCGCTTTCGATCTTCAGCGACCTGCGAGAGCTGGCGGAAGCCTTCCGCACGTTCGAGTGGTGGCTGATCGTGCCAGTCCTGCTCCTGACGTCGTGGAACTATGGCTGGCGCTTCGTCAAGTGGCAGATCTACCTCCACGAGCTTGGCGTCCGCCTACCGGCTGCCTTGAGCCTTCGCATCTATCTCTCCGGGTTCGCAATGTCGATTACTCCTGGCAAGGTTGGGGAGCTCTTGAAGGCGGTCTATGTCCGCCGAGCCAGCGGCGCGCCGGTCAACCGGACGAGCGCGGTGGTTGCGGCCGAGCGCATCACCGATGCCTTCGCGATGCTGATCTTGGCGACAGCCGGCGCCGTGCAATTCTCCTACGGCCGGACGCTGCTCGTGGCGGTTGCAGTTCTAGGCGCGGTCGGGATCGCGCTCCTGCAACGACCCGACATCCTGAGTCGCTTATTGGAGCAGCTCGGCAATCTACCGCTCGTCGGCCGCGCCGTCGTACACGGCACGGCGTTCTTGAATGCATCGAGCGCCCTCTTTCGGCCGCCGATTCTGCTCCGCGCCGTCCTCCTCGGTGTGATCTCCTGGGCTGGCGAGTGCCTGGCGTTCTACTTCGTCCTCATCGGGCTCGGGCTCGACGGCTCGGCCCACATGCTCATGGTTGCGACCTTCATCCTGGCCGTTTCGTCGCTTGCCGGCGGCGCTTCGATGCTGCCCGGCGGCCTCGGCGTCGCCGAGGCGGGCATCGCGGGACTGCTGGTACTGCTCGTCAGCCAAGACGAAGGCATGACACACTCCATCGCCGCCGCCGCGACGATCATCATTCGGTTCGCCACGTTGTGGTTCGCCGTCATCATTGGCGCGATCGCAATGCTCAGTCTGGAACGCATGCGATTCCGAACCAGCGGCGGCGAACCGATACAATCAATGAAAATGGATGCTCCTGGGGGGCAAGAGACTGAAGATACGGCCGGCGGGAATCTGCGTCCCGCCCGCGATGGAGGAGATCGGTGATCGCGTGTCCGAATTGTGGGTGGTCGAACGAGGAGGGTAGTCGTTTCTGCGAGAATTGTGGCGCAGATCTTCGCTCGCTCACACAGCAGCCGCCGAGTGAGCCGCGAACGGAGCCGACAGCACCGCCGGCGAGCACTCCAGCGAGCACTCCAGCGAGCACGCCGCCGCCGTCGTCAACACCGACCAGCCCGCTACCACCACCCCTCACTCCTCCTCCGCATGCGCGCCCCCTCAGTGAGATACCGCCAACGTCTCCCGAGTGGCGAATGGCGCCGCTCCCGCCCGAGGAGCCGCCGCCGCGCCAGCGCCGTACTTGGCTGTGGGTTCTGGTTGGCATCGTGGCGGCGTTCGTCCTCTGCTGCTGCGGGTTCGGATTTTGGGTGCAGTTCACCGACAGCGGCCGGGAGTTCCAGACAGCCGTGGTGCGGGAGGCGACGGAGCAAGCTGGTCAGCAGCAGGTCGACCCATAACGCTCACCTACGCTTCTTGCCGAGTCGCAAATCAGCTGAAATCATCAGCAAACGCGCATCCAATGCATGGCGGCATTCCCTCGGGGGTGCCGCTTTTCCGTATGTGCATATGGGGGATAACCCTACCATGGATTCTGCAGCCCGCCGGGATTCGGCCAACCCGCCTCGTTCCTATAATCGAAACCAAGATAGACGAGCGCGACCCGGTGGTCGCGGCGGCGATAATCGATCGGTAAGGATTCACGGTCTCATGTCAACCCCCATCACAGCAGCAGACGCGCTTCAGATTGGGCGCAAAGCATTGTCGGGCATCGACCGGCACTTGGTGCCTCATCCGGCGCGCGCGGCGCTGTACTTACTGGCGAACTTCGGTATTGGACTCGGTTGGTTCATCGTTCTCGTCACGCTGCTGGCCACCGGGATCTCGCTCGCTATCACGTTGACGGGCATTCCGATCCTTGTTGCAACTCTCTACCTTTGGGTGGCCGGGGCGCGCTGGGAGCGCAAGCGCATCGCTTCGTTGAGCGGTCAACCGGTCCCGGCGCCGTATCGCCCACTTGAAGAGGACGGGTCGTTCTTCAGCCGCGCGTACCAGCGCGTGACGGACCCGGCGGTTTGGCGAGATTTGGCGTACCTGATTTCGCTGATGCCGCTCGGGATAGTCGAGCTCGTGATCGTCCTGACCGCGATCAGCTTGCCGATCACGTTCATCACCCTGCCGACGTACTTCTGGATTGGCGGCGGCCCGGAGCTCCTTGGCGTGTGGCACGTCAATACGTTCCCGGAAGCGACATTCGGCGTCCTCGTCGGGGCCGTGCTCATCTTGCCGATGCTGCTCCTTATCTCCGGGACCGCTCGCGCGCACATCGCCTTCGGGCGCTGGCTGCTCGGTCCGTCGCAAGAGCAGCTCGAGGAGCGCGTCGAAGTCCTGACGCGCACCCGGTCGAGCATTCTGGAGGCGATGCTCGCCGAGCGGCGCCGCATCGAGCGGGATCTGCATGACGGGGCTCAGCAGCGCCTGGTCGCGCTCGCGATGGACCTCGGCATGGCGAAGGAGAAGCTAAAGACCGACCCTGAGGAAGCGGGCCGGCTCGTCTCCGCCGCGCACGAGGAAGCGAAACGGGTGCTGACCGAGCTTCGCGAGCTGGTCCGCGGCATTCATCCGGCCGTCCTGACCGATCGCGGGTTGGACGCGGCAATTTCGGCGGTCGCCGGCCGCTCGCCTGTCCCGGTCACCGTGGATGTCCAGCTGAAGAGGCGGCTGCCCGAAGCGATCGAAGCGACAGCGTACTTCGTCGTCGTGGAGGCGCTCGCCAACGTGGCCAAGCACAGCCAGGCGACGCAAGCGCAAGTCAGGATCGTCGAGAACGCGGGCTGGCTTGTGATCGACATCGTCGACAACGGCAAGGGCGGCGTCGACCCGCGGGCCGGCACCGGCTTGACCGGACTCGGTGAGCGCGTGGCAGCGCTCGACGGACGCCTCACGATTGCGCAGCCACCTGAGGGCGGCACATGGCTCCGAGCGGAGATTCCATGCGAGTCGTAATCGCCGAGGACTCGGTACTGCTTCGGGAGGGCATCGCGCGGCTGATGACCGACGCGGGAATGGAGATCGTCGCGCGGGTGGCCGACGGACCGGGTCTCGTCGCCGCCATCGAGGAGCACCGGCCAGATGTCTCGATCGTCGATGTCCGGATGCCGCCCTCCTTCCGCGACGAAGGCTTGCGGGCGGCACTCGAAGCGCGGCGCCGCGTGCCAGGCAGCCCGGTGCTGATCCTGTCGCAGTACGTCGAAGAACGATACGCCAGCGAATTGATCGAGTCTGGCGCGGAGGGTGTCGGGTATTTGCTGAAGGACCGGATCGCTGATGTCGGCGATTTCATCGCCGCGGTTCGCCAGGTGGCGAGCGGCGGAACGGTCCTCGATCCAGAGGTGGTGGCGCAACTCGTGGCACGACGACGACGTGGAGACCGACTCGACGTACTGACCGACCGAGAGCGAGAGGTGCTGGCCCTGATGGCTGAGGGCCGATCGAACACAGCCATCGCTGAGCGCCTGTACGTCAGCGAAGGCACGGTCGAAAAGCACGTCACCAACATCTTCGGCAAGCTCGGACTTCCGGCGACGGAAGCTGTGCATAGGAGGGTATTGGCAGTGTTGGCCTATTTACGCGAGTAGGAGGATCGAGGAGCGAGACTGTTGAGTTTTCCATCGTTCAGGGAGGAATAGCGGAATGCATCCGCCGCACACAAGCTCGATAGGACACCAATCACGACCAAGTCACGATAGCTTCAAGGATGTTGACACCATGTGGAAGACATTGACTGAGTCACCTTGGGGGCGGATCGCTCTCGCCACGCTCGCCGTTCAAGTCCTGGTGCGCGGCGTGCTGACCGTGCCGGTGCTGACGCTGATGCTGACGGTCGTCGCGGCGGCGTGGGTCACGCGAAACATGCCGAAGGACCGAGCCGCTCGCCAAGGCATGCTGCTCGGTGGCGTGATCGCCGTGACGAGCATGCTCGTCACACCGTGGTTCGGGCTGGTGGCACTCCTGTGGGCCGCTCAGATGGTTGCGGCCGGCTGGATCGGAAGCCGGCTCAGCTCACGCCTCGACCGCGCCTTGTCGAGCTCGCCGATCGGTCGTGCGTCGTGGCCCGGCGTGAACCGGACTGGTCGCCCCGAACCCCAGCCGAGCGCGCAGCCAGCGTCTCAGCCGCCGACTCCTTCGACATGGACCTACGCGGCGGGTGTTCCCGGAAACCACCAGCCAGCTTGGGTCTACACGCCCGGCACGGCTGAAGCTCGACCAGCTCCGTCTGCCGCTCCAACTTCGGCGCCCGCAACTCCTGAAGACCCGACCGCACCCGTAGCAATGGCTAGCGCTCCGGCCGCGCCAGCGGCTCCCGATCCCGCGGCCGCGGTCAACCCACAAGCGCCTGCAACGACTGCTGCTCCCGAGGCCGCTCCTGGCACGCCAACGCACCCTGCGACGCCAGCGCCTCAGGCCACGGTCAGCACGCCAAACGGTTCTACCAACCCCGCGCCTGAAGCCCCTGCCAGCGGTCCAGCTCCCGCGGCGAATCCTGAGTCTGAACCTCCGACTACTAGCGCGAGCGCTTAGTTTCACTCGCGCGACTCACTGACTAACCGTCTCACAACCATCTAACAAAGCGTTCTCCTGCGCGTTCTCTTGACTGTGCGAGCTGCCCGTAAGGGCCCAGCGGGCAGCCTCGCGCGAGATTGGGAGCGGCAGTGTGGGTGAGTTGTTGTCGCTAAGAGGCGAGAACGGAAGGGGGGATTTCCCTATGGCGTCGCTATTTTCGACACGCGGTCTCGCCGCGGCGAGTGCCCGCCGACCGTGGCGAACTCTCGGAATTTGGTTAGTGCTCATCGTCCTCGCGGCCATTCTGCAAGGCACGATGGGCGGCGCATTCAACAATGATGTCAATTTCACAAATGATCCCGATTCGAAGCACGGCGCCGACCTCATCACGGCGCACATGGGCGAAGAACCGCTCATCGAAACCATCGTCATCACGTCGCCGAACCTGACGGTCGATGACGCCGCATTTCGGCAGGTGGTCGAGAAGACGACAGCCGACCTCGCCGCGATGACCGAGGTCGTCCAGTCGGCCACGAACGTCTACCAGCTTATGGAAGCAAATCCACAGGCCGCCGAGTCGATGATCTCGGGCGACCGTCACACGACCATCATTTCGGTGACGCTGACCGGCGGCTACAGCGACTTCGACAAGCTGATCGAGCACGGCAAGTCATTCATCGAGACGGCCGAGCGCTACCAGGGCGACGGGATCGAGGTCTATGCCGTCGGTGACCTGAGCGGTTCCGAGGTCTACGGCCAGATCTCCGAAGAAGACATGAGCAAGGACCTCAAGGTCGGCCTGCCGGTGGCGGCGGTGGTGCTCATCATCGTGTTCGGCGCGCTCGTGGCGGCGGGTCTGCCGCTCCTGCTTGGCCTGGTCTCGATCTTCGTCGCGATGGGCGCGACCGCGCTGGTCTCCCGCGTCATCGATGTCAATGAGACCGTCCAGGTCATGATCACGATGATCGGTCTCGCGGTCGGCATTGACTACGCCCTCTTCCTCACCGAGCGATACCGCGAGGAGCGCCGGCACGGCATGCCGCGCCAGGACGCGATCGCACTCGCTGGCGGCACGGCGGGCAAGGCAGTCTTCTTTTCTGGCGGCACCGTGGTCCTGGCACTGATGGGGATGTTCCTCATCCCGGTCACGATCTTCCACAGCCTCGCGACCGGCGCCATCTTGGCGGTCTTCGTTGCCGTTTTCGCGACGCAAACGTTCGTCCCGGCGCTCGTCAGCCTCCTCGGCGACCGCATCGACTGGCCTCGCCGCCGCCACTATGACGCTGTCCGCCGTTACGATCACGAGACGATCCATCGAGGCTTCTGGGGCCGAGTCACTCGCACCGTCATGACCTACCCAGTCGCGTCGCTGATCGTCGCGCTCGTGATCCTGATCGGAGCAGCGCTTCCCGTCTTCACCCTCAAGACCGGCATGCCCGGCATCGAGTCGCTCCCCGAGAGCCGCGTGAAGACCGGCTATGAGATCCTGGCGCGCGAGTTCTATGCTGGCTCGATTGCGCCCGTCGCGATCGTGATTGACAGCGATGTCAACGCGCCCTGGGTCAACGAGGGGATCGAAAAACTTTCCGCGCAGCTCGCCGAGGATGACCTGTTTGGTCCGGTCTCCGTGACTCGTGCCGAGGATGGCCTGCTGACCATCGTCGAGGTGCCGCTCAGCGTCGATCCCAATTCGGAGCGCGCCTTCGACGCGGTCGATCACCTGCGCGGCGAGATCATTCCGGCCGCGTTCGGGAGCCAGGCTGATGCCGTCTATGTGACGGGCGGGAGCGCCTTCACTGAGGACTTCAACGACCTGCTTTCGCGGTACACGCCGCTCGTCTTCGCCTTCGTCCTTGGCCTCAGCTTCCTGCTCCTGATGGTGGCATTCCACTCGCTGGTCGTGCCGGCGAAGGCGATTCTGATGAACCTGCTTTCGGTCGGCGCCGCTTACGGATCGGTCGTCGCCGTCTTCCAGCACGGATTCCTGGCCGACCGGCTGGGCCTGACGCAGACCGAATCGATCACCGCCTGGCTGCCGATCTTCCTCTTCTGCGTCCTGTTCGGCCTCAGCATGGACTACCACGTCTTCCTGCTGAGCCGGATTCGGGAGCACTACGACCAGACTCGGCGCAATGACGAGTCGGTGGCAGTCGGCCTGCAGTCGACCGGCAGGATCATCACCGGCGCGGCGTTGATCATGGTCGCGGTCTTCGCCGCATTCGCGTCCGGGCGGCTGGTGGACATCCAGCAAATGGGCTTCGGCCTCGCCGTCGCGATCTTCCTCGACGCCACGATCGTGCGGTCGATCCTGGTCCCGGCAACGATGAAGCTGCTCGGCGATTGGAACTGGTACCTGCCGTCCTGGCTGCGCTGGCTCCCCGACCTGCGGATTGAGGGCGCACCGGTTCACGCGCCGAACATGGCGGGCAGCGCCGAGCCCGCACTCGGCGACTAATTCAGGCAGCCGACGCCGGGTAGGGGCCAGGTGCCCGGCATGGCAAGCTCACTGATTTGCAGAGGGAGCGGTGTTCGCATCGCTCCCTCTGCACACGTATTGGCCTAATTCGTCCGCAAGCCGCGAGAGCAGCAAGAGCTGCTAACGATCGCGTGAACGATCTGCTCTCGAGCCGGATCGGTGAACCTGGAAAAGTCGTCTCGCCGCGTCGACGACCGCCCAGGGATCAATGTCGTTTCCGCTTGGCGGATCAACGACAGCCTGAGCATCAAGCTGAGCAATAGCGGCCGCCTCCGGTCGGGCTGGTTGCTCCTCTCCAGCTCCACTGGAGTCCTCGGCCGCGGCCTCCGCGACCGCGGCGATGAAGGAAGTAAGCGCATCGACTCTTTCCGCGGCAGCCTCGAGGGCAGCGGAGAGAAGGGAGATCCGCTGCCGGATCGTCTCGCACGACTCACCGACGCTGGCGAGCATCGCCCTTCGCCGCGCCCGCTCCTCGGCGATGCGCCGATCGCCTTCCGCTCGCGCCCGAGCCACCTCTCGATCGGCTGCATCTGGCAACGCCCGCGCCAGCTCGAGGAGCCCCCGGTACCGCGCCTCCTGCTCGGCCAAGACCGCATCGAATCTCTCTTGGAACTGTCGCCAGGCGTCCTCGTACGAGTCCGCGGGAGGTTTCGCCACGGGGGGCCCGTCAGGAGACCCCGATGGGACTTGTTCGTTCTCGGGAGGCGAGAGAGGTGGGATCGCCGGATCGACTGCGGAGAAGGATTCGGCGGTCATTGCGGGCGCTCCTTCGCGGCGGAACTCCTGCAGATGCTTGATACGGTGAAGCGATACGCATTGACACGTCGTCAACGCTATTGCACCAATGCCGTATTAGGAAGTTCAGTCTAGCCCAGATATCCCTAGAGCACACCTGCACGGACAACCCGCGACGCCCGTTCGCGTTCATTACGCGGTCGATTCTCCAGTTCTCGACTCGCTAATCGGTCACCTCGATTGACCACATTGCGCCGCGAATATTTGTTGAAGTCAATCATGCGCAAGCGGCTGCATGAGACATTGTTCTTAGACTTTTCAGTCTATCCATCTTTCTCAATTGATGAGAATTTTGCGCTAAGACGCTCGGGGTGCTTGACTCATGGACAAAGTGTCCGTATACTGAAAATCACTACACACCGTAAATCAATTCAGACACGCGTCGGCGAACACCACCCCAATCATTAGGCAAATCCTTCCGGCGGTTTCTCGAACCGACCGACGGGTTAGTTCTGCCCAATTTGTGGCGCACGTGGCGGAAGTCCGCGCTCTTGGCGGCGAGCGATCCAGAAAAGGAGGAGCCGTATGACCGTCTCGCGAGATCTCTTGCTCAAGCGCAAGGAGTTCTACGACGCCGCGGCGACAGGCAAGCTAACCCGTCGGGAAATCATTCGTGCCGCCACGGCACTCGGCATTAGCGGTCCGATGCTAACCGGGCTCCTCCGCTTCGGCGCGTCGGATGCCGCCGCGCAGGGCGGGCCAATTCAGCTGATCGGCTGGGGGTACCACCCGGAGATCGTTGAGGACAACGTCCGGCAATTCCAGGAAGCCTACGAGGAGAATGTCGAGTATCAGCTGACGACTGGCGGCAACTATCACCAGATCGTTGAGACGAAGCTCCTGGGCGGCGAAAAGCCATCGGTGCTGTACTCAGAGTCTGAGTACATGTATCGCTGGTGGAAGGCCGGCTTCATTCAGGATATCGAGGGACTAAGCAGCGAATCGACCGAGTTCTACAAGGAAGAGATGCTGCCCTTCGGGGTAGAGAACCTGAGCCTGCCCAATGGCAACCTCGCTGGCCTGCCCTACTACTCCGGCTACAACGCGTTCGTCTACAACAAGGACCACCTCGACAGGGCCGGACTCGAGCCGCCGACGACGTGGGAGGAGATGTACGAGCAGGCCAAGGAGCTGCAAGCGAAGGGCATCTCCAAGCACCCGTTCCTGAGCGCGCAGAGCCATGAGTGGGCCTCCTTGTCGTGGAGCATCTTCGCGATTTGGTACTCGGAGGGTGAGCCCGTCTTTGACGAAGAGAACAACCCAACGTTCTCCGACGGCGGCGTGGCCTTCAAGAAGGTCATCGAAATGCACAAACAGTGGCTCGATGAAGGCATCACGCCGCCTGACATCATGACGCATGAAGGGGAATCGGTTCCTGCCTTCATGACCGGCAACCACACCTTCATGGTGGTCCATGATTACGACCAGCAGCAGTTCAACCTGGGAGAGAACTCCAACGTCAAGGGGCTCATCGGAAACGCCCTGATGCCCGGAGCGACTCGCCAGACCTTCGCCTGGACCGCGTGTTACCTGATGGGAGCGCGCGACGTTGAGCGAGAGCGAGCCTGGAACCTCATGCAGTGGCTGGGCGGCAAGGCCAAGGATGGCGCCTACCACGGTAACAAGCGCTGGGCGCTGGAAACGGGCCTGGGTTGTCCTCACCGGGAAGTCCTGGAGGATCCGGAGGTGGTCGAGGCTTGGAGCCAATGGCGCGACATGGATGTCCACATCGAGCAGCTGAACAACTCCAAGGGCCGGGCTGTCGAAAAGACGATGTGGTTCCCGGAGTGGAACTGGCAGATGATGACCGAGGTCCAGGAGTACATGCAGGGCAAGAAGTCGATCGGCGAAGTGATCGACGACCTGACCAAGCTCGTCGCCGACCTCAAGGAGATGTATCCCGAGGACTAGCACGCAACATGCAAAGCCAGCCAGTCAGGCGGGAGCGCATCGCCGCCTGATTGGCTGGCATACCTGCCTCTGCCACTCGCGACGTATGGCCGAAAGGGATTATCAGCATGGCAACCGCTGATAAGCCGCTGGCGCGCGTGGGGAGACCAAGAGTTCGCCAGCGGCAAGGGCTGACGCGGATCGAGCGCGAGGAGCGCCGATTCGCCTTCGCCATGATTTTGCCCACCTTGATCGCCGTTCTGGCGATCATGGGCTATCCGTGGCTCTATTCCTTCTGGATGAGCCTGAACTCGGTCAATCTTCTTACTCAGAGATGGTCCTATGTAGGACTTGGCAACTACACCAAAGTCATCCCCGATCAAACGTTCATCGACTCCTTCGTGCGCACCATGTGGTTCAGCGCCGTCGTCGTCATCGGCGGCACGGTCATTGGCATGCTCATGGCCCTGGTTCTAAATGAGTCGTTCCGGGGCCGAGGATTGATGCGGAGCATCATGCTCTTGCCCTGGGCCGTGGCTCCCGTCGTTGTGGGCAAGCTCTTCACCCTCATCTATAGCGGCGAGTATGGAACGCTCAATGGACTCCTCCTCCAACTCGGCTTGATCGATAGCTACGTGCCGCTCCTCTCGACTCCCGTCCGCGCCCTGTTTCTCGTCGCGCTAGCGGCCATCTGGCACGGCGCTCCACTCAGCGGGCTGCTCTTGCTCGCAGGGCTGCAATCCATCCCGTCGAACCTCTACAGCGCCGCCAAGATCGACGGCGCCAATGCCTGGCAGCGTTTCCGGAGGATCACGTTGCCTTGGCTCCGGCCAATGCTGCTCCTGGTCGTCATCTTGAACACGATCAATGCGCTGATGACCTTCGACCTGATCTACGTCTTGACCCAGGGTGGACCGGGCGAGTCAACGACGGTGCTCTCGTGGCTTGGCTACATCACCTTCTTCAACTTCGCTCGCTATGGCGAAGGCACCGCCATCCTGTATGTCCTGAGCATCCTTAGCCTGATTCTAGCCGTGATCTACTTCGGCTTGATGACTCGCCAACCGTCCGCGCCGCCCGCGGCCGATTCGACGGCCGATGACCGTCTTTCCGTCTCGTCTCGCCTATCGACCTTCCGGCCCGCGGCCGCGCCGCGGAAGTCGACGACCCGGGACCCCTTGATTTCCCCGAGAGCGGCAAGAGCCCTTCGCCGAATCGGACTCTATGTCGCCGTTGCCATCATCGCCCTGTGGTCGTTGGCGCCGTTCTATGTCCTGGTCAACGCCAGCCTGTCTACCACTCAGGCAATCCTGAGCCATCCACCGAGCTGGTTCCCGAACCCTGCCACGTTTGAGAACTATCGGGCCGTTCTTTTCGGCGAAGAAGTACGTACCGAAAGCTCCGGTCCCAGCGTCCAAGGTCGCGCGATCCTGATCTCGATGAAGAACAGCGCGATCGTCGCTCTGGTCGTCACGGTCGTCAATCTCGTCATCGGCGCCCCGGCCGGCTACGCCTTCGCCCGCTACTCGCGCTATCGCCTCACCGGCATCGCCCTCTGGGTGCTGATGATGACGCGGATGATCCCGCCACTGACTCTCGCCGTTCCGTTCTTCATGCTCTTCCGCCGGATGGGATTGATCGACACCAAGACTGGCCTCGTCATCGCGCTCTCGAGCGTCATCTTGCCGCTCACCGTCTGGATCATGAAGGGATACTTCGAGACGGTGCCCGCCAACATGGAGCGAGCGGCTCTCGTCGATGGCTGCACGCGGTTCCAAAGCTTCCGCCGCATCGTCTTGCCGGTCGCGGTTCCTGGTCTGGTGGCCGCTGGCATCTTCTGCTTCTTGATCGCCTGGAACGAGTTCATTTACGCCATCCTGCTCACCAGCACGCTCGACTCCCAAACGCTTCCCACGCGCATCGCCCAATTCGTCGCGGATCAGCGGATCTATAATCCTGGGCTGCTTTTTGCCGCCGGCGTCTTCGCCATCATCCCTCCCGTCCTCATCACGCTCTTCTTCCAGCGCTTCCTCTTGCGGGGAATGTTGTCCGGTGCCGTGAAAGGGTAAGACGGAGGCATATGGTCACCTGATGCTTTGACACAAAGGGAGAGAAGTCGGTTGGTTGTCATCTCAAGGGAGGAAACAATGTCAGATCGAGTCAAGGCGGCCGTGATCGGCGTGGGGCTGATCGGCGAGCAACATGCCGAGGCATACCGCGAATATCCCCGCTCGGAGCTGATCCTTGTTTGCGACCTCAACGAAGAGCGCGCGAAGACAGTCGCCGAGCGGCTGGGCTGTGAATGGACGACGAATCCGGCGGACGTGGCGGTTTCTGAGGCTCAGGTGGTGAGCGTTGCGACACCGGATCACGCCCACTTCCAACCCGTCATGGAAATGCTCCGCGCCGGCAAGCATGTCGTCGTTGAGAAGCCGCTAGCGACGGTCACGCGCGAAGCGCTGGCAATGGTCGAGGAGGCGGAGCAGCGAGGGCTGAAGATCACCGTCAATCTCGGCAACCGGTGGAATCCGAACTACATCTCGCTCCGCGACTCCGTGCAGTCCGGAGAGATCGGTCAGCCCATCATGGGGTATTTCCGTGTAGCTGACACCATCTGGGTACCGACGGAAATGCTCTCCTGGGGCGGCAAGTCCGGCCCGCAATGGTTCCTGTTTGCCCATTCGATGGACTTGATGCGCTGGATCCTTCAGCAAGAGGCCGAAGAGGTTTATGCGATCGGCGTCAAGAAGGTCCTGGCCGAGCGCGGCATCGACGCCTACGACGCGATCCAGGCGATGGTCCGATTCGAGGAAACCTTCGTCACGTTTGAGACGGCTTGGATCCTGCCGGAAGCCTGGCCGCACATCGTCGAGAACGAGCTCACCCTCTATGGCAGCACCGGGAGGGTTCACCTCGACGGCATTCGCCAAGGCTTCGAGCTGTCGTCCGACCAGGTGGGCAAGCACATGTTCGCGCGCCCATCGCTGTGGAACTACTTCAAGCTGGCTCCGACCTGGTGGGGCGCCGTTCGCAACTTGGTCGACTGCGTGCTGGACGGCGGCGAGCCAGCGATTTCGGCGAGGGACGGTCTGGCGGTCGTCGCCATGATCGAGGCGGCCGAGCGCTCGATCGAGCAGCGCGCGCCTGTGTCGGTTCAGTCCATCCTCCAAGCGGCGAGAGATTGACGGGGCATCGCGACTGAGAGCGTAGGTCCGACATTAGAGCGGGACAACCATGAACGACGCTTAGGTTCTTGGTTGTCCCCGCGCCAAGGTCGATATCGGGGGCAGGGCCTCATGGCGAGCGTCACGCTTCAAGGTCTGCAAAAGGTTTTCGGCAATACTCGCGCCGTCGATAACCTCAATCTCCAGATCAGGGACGGCGAGTTCGTCACGCTGCTGGGCCCGTCCGGCTGCGGCAAGAGCACCACGTTAGCGTGCATTGCCGGCTTGGAAGATCCGACCGAGGGCTCGATCCTCTTCGACGACCGCCGGGTGAATGACCTATCGCCTCGCGACCGCGACGTTGCGATGGTCTTCCAGGACTACGCGCTCTATCCCCACATGAGCGTCTACGATAACCTCGCCTTTGGCCTGCAGCTCCGGAAGATTCCAAAGAGCGAAATTGAGCGGACGGTTCGCGAAGTTGCCGAGCTCCTCGGACTTAGTCACCTACTGCATCGCCGTCCATCGCAACTTTCCGGCGGTCAGCGGCAGCGCGTCGCGGTCGGCCGAGCGATCGTCCGCAACCCAGCCGTCTTCTTGATGGATGAGCCGCTGTCCAACCTCGACGCCGCACTCCGAGTGTCGACTCGGACGGAAATCAAGCGCCTTCAACGCGAGCTTGGCACAACGACGATTTTCGTGACGCACGATCAAGAAGAAGCAATGGTGTTATCCGATCGCATTGCGATCATGAACTCTGGCGTACTTCAGCAGTTCGCTCCTCCGAAAGACGTCTACAGCGACCCAGCCAACCGCTTCGTCGCCGGCTTCATCGGCTCACCGAAGATGAACTTCCTCGATGGGCATCTCGTGGTTTCCGACGGCGCGACCTACTTCGAGATGTCCAACACCGCGCTTCGCTGGCCCCTCCCCGGGTCCGCCGCTCGCTCCAATCAGGCCGAGGTGACGCTGGGCGTCCGCCCCGAGCACATCTTGCTGTCTCGGCAAGAAAATGGCGGCTTGCCTGGCAAGGTAGTCTTGGTCGAGCCCGTTGGCCCTGTTACTTATGTCGATCTCGACGTTGGCGGGACGAATCTCAAGGCCAGCACGGATCCAATCGAGGATTTCGCCATCGGTGAGAGCGTGTTCGTCCGATTCAATGCGGACCGGATCTACCTATTCGATCCGAGTTCGGGGCAGAGGATAAGAACGGAGTGAAGTGCTGAGTGCTGGGTGCTGAGTGCTGAGTGAGTTGAGGGGGGAGCGGCGCGGGAGATGCTGCCTCCGTTAGGCTCGAGCGGCGCGGGCGGTGTCTGCGGAAGAGGCTACTAAATGGGGCAATTCGTGGGCCGCGTCCCGAGGATGTTGTCCCGCTGAATTTGAGCGGTCGGTGACGGCCGTGGAGCTGGCCTAGGGGGCCTTGGGCGGATTGCCGGAGGGGCCCCTTCTCGCGTATACTTATCACGCAATTTCGTGGGACTCGGCGCGGCGGATGGTCGAACCTCGCCGGACCCGCTCGCGGCAGGAGTCGGGGAACCGATGGTAACCCGCCCGCACGAGTGGCCTAACGTCGCGGAGAGGTGGCCGAGTGGTTTATGGCGGCTGTCTTGAAAACAGTTGAGCGATGAGCTCCGGGGGTTCGAATCCCTCCCTCTCCGCCCACGAACGACTAACAACTGAATATCGTCTCACGGGGAGGTGCCAGAGTGGTCGAATGGGGCCGCCTGCTAAGCGGTTGAAGGGGCTTTAACCTCTTCCGAGGGTTCGAATCCCTCCCTTCCCGCCCACCATCCGCGATTGCCGCGGCGCAAGGGTGGCTCAACCTCCACTCACGCGGATCTCACCCACAACGTTGCGAGCCGGATGGTTGGAGTAGTATCCTTGCGTCGGCGTGCGCGCCTGTAGCTCAGGGGATAGAGCGTTGGGTTGCGGACCCAAAGGCCGCAGGTTCGAATCCTGCCAGGCGTACCGATAGACAACGGCCCGGCTTCTGAGTCGGGCCGTTACTGTTTCCTGGCCTCCGCGCAGTGCTCCTCGCACGGCCCTCTTCGCTTCGCTCGGCCGTCCAGCCGGCACCGTGAAACCCCTGTCATACCGGGCAGTTTGACCATCCGCCGGGTCGGCCGAAAGGTGGTCGGAGCCGGAGGACTTTGCTACAATTTAGCCGGAGAGGTGTCCGAGTGGTTTAAGGTGCCGATCTCGAAAATCGGTGAGGTGATGAGCCTCCGTGGGTTCGAATCCCACCCTCTCCGCCGGCGCTCCAGGTGGGCGCCACTCTAACTCGGAAGGGTCGCATAGTTGGCCTAGTGCGCGCGACTGGAAATCGCGTAGGCGGTAACCCCGCCTCGTGGGTTCGAATCCCACCCCTTCCGCCTCGTGACAACCTGGAAGTGCTTGGGTAGGGCGTGCGCCGGCGGCGTACGCCTTATTTCGTCTGCACGGCAAGCAGGCGGTCGATTTCCTCTTTGCGCGGCATGGACGGCTGCGCCCCTTCGCGGGTCACCGCGATCGAACCCGCGACCACGCCGGCCCGAGCCGCGGTGAGCACATCCGCGCCCATCGCCAGCCTGGCCGCCAGCGCCCCGCAGAGGGCGTCGCCCGCTCCGGTCGTATCGACAACGTCGACCTTCGGCGCTGGTATGCGCCAGGTCTGGCCGTCACGCGCCATGATCGCGCCCTCATCTCCGAGCGTGACGATCGCGGTGCGTCCCGAACCGCCCTGTATCTGGGTCAGCGACAGCGCCAATGCGGCCCAATCCGCGCCTGAGACGTCGACGCCGACAAGCTCCGCCGCCTCCGTCTCATTCACGATCAGGACATCGGCCTCGGCCGCCAGCTTGGTGCCGCTCGCCGGCTCAGGCGTGGCGTTGACGACCAGCGTTGCGCCAGCCTCGCGCGCCGCGTGGCAGAGCGCCGCCAGCGATGCCCCGGGAAGCTCGAGCGTTGTGAGGACGACCGACGGCGCCGACGCGCGGAACGCCGCCACCGCTTGCTCCGGGGTGACCGTCAGCGTGCTGCCCGGCACGTAGGCGATCCGGTTCTCGCCGCCCTCCTCGACGATGATGAGCGCCACTCCAGAGGCGACGCCGTCAACCACTGCGACGTGATCTGTCACGATCCCCTCGGCCGCAAGATCGGCCAGGCGGCTTCGACCGAAATCATCCCGGCCCACGGCGCCGAGCATGATGGTGCGTGCCCCGGAGCGAGCGGCCGACACAGCCTGGTTAGCGCCTTTGCCGCCCCCGAACACGCTGAAGCGGTGACCGGTCACCGTCTCCCCTTGGACCGGCGCCCGCCGCACCCAGGCGACCAAGTCCGTGTTGATCGCCCCCGCGACCAGCACGCCTCCCGCTCGCTCAGTCACCCTTCGCCTCCCGTCCCTCGCTCAGCCGCGGCCGACCACGCCGCCAAGGTCGCCACCGCAGAATCGAGCCACGCAGCGCTCGCCAGGCTCGCCAGCCGCTCTGCGTGTCGGTCGGCGAGAGCGTTTGCCGGCCATATTGCTCAGCGGCGTAAAGCTCGCTGACACGCCGCGCCGCCACACCGGGAACGGGAGCCCGGCGTGCCAGCTCCGTGGCGAATTCGTGCGGGGTCATTGTAGCCGTCATCCGCACGCCCCAGAATCGGCCGATTCGGAGAGCGCGGGCGTAGAGCGCCGCGGCCGGACTCAGCCCGCGCAGGCCCCAGATCCACGCGACCGCGAGCGTCCCGCCGCCGACGACGATCAGCGCGGCCACCAGGCCAACGAGCCAGGGCCAACGATCCCCAGAACCGCCGCTCGGTGTCGTCTCGTTCGTGCTAGCAGTAGGCTCCTGCGGTACGGGCGACGGCGTCGCGACCTCGGTCGGCTCAGGAGTCGGGGTTGGCTCGGGCTCCGGCGTCGGCTCGGGCGTCGGCAGCGAAGTCATCGGCTCGTCGCCGTACTGCAGCTCCGGTCGCGATGGTGTCGGCTCGAACGGGATCCAGCCGTACCGGGGGAAGTAGACCTCGACCCAGGTGTGCGCCTGGTCCGCTCGCGACACAAACCCTTGATAGACGGGATCGAATGCTCCGTGGTGGTAACCGCTCACGAGGCGGGCGGGCACACCGAGCGTCCGCGCCATGACGACCATCGCCGTCGCGAAGTGCTCGCATCGCCCGATCCGACGCTCAAAGAGGAACGCGTCGACCTGGTCCTGCCCGTCCTCCGGCAGCCAGCCGTCGGCGATGTCGTAGATATATTGCGAGGATCGGAGATGATCTTGCAGCGCGATCATTTGGTCGAAGGCGTTGGTCGCTCCCGCCTCGCTAACGACGGCAAGCGCCAACTCGCGCGTCCTCGCGGTAACCGAATCCGGCAGCTGCAGGTAACGCTCTCGCACGTACGCCGGGTATTCCTGCCCCGCGTTTCGCAGGTCATCAGGTGACGCGACGCTTGCGAGCCCACTTACCAGGTATCGGCCTGGCGAACCTTCGGAGGAGACGACGGCCTCGATGTCGTCGTAGTTGGGCAACCGGCCCGAGACGGTCAGGATTAGCCGGCCATCCACCAGCGAGAGGCTCGTGTAGACAGGATAGTCACGCTCTAGTCGGCCCCGGATCTCTTCGATTTCAGCTGCCAGATTGGGATTGCTGATGATCGGCTCCGAGCCGTCCGGAGATGGCTGGACATTCGCCTCTTGGAGCTTCGCGATCAGGTTGTAAAGATCGACGGGCACGAGCCGCGGATCGAAGTCATGGACGTCGATCTGCAAGTCTTCGAATTGCCGCCACCCAACGATTGCCTCAGTGGCCAGGTTGGCCCCGGCGTAGGTATCGATCGTCAGGAGCATCCCTTTCGTGTCCTGCAGGAGCTCTATCTGAGCGAGTTCTTCGATCCGAGCGACGCGCACACTCTCGGAAAGCGCGACTCGCTGCGCCGGGCGGTAGCCCACCGGCTTCGCCCGCTCGCTCTTCTCGCCGGGCATGCGATAGGTGTCATCTACGGCGGATTCCCAACCCTTGCCGTCGTAGCGATCGTATCGTCGCGCCGCGAGGTAGTTGGACCGCTCCGCGCGCAAGACGGCCACCGGCTCGTCGGTGAGCGAAAGTGGCCCGCCTACTTCAAAGGAATCCGGGAACTCCGCGTAGGAGGCGCCGCGCGAGTTGTCGCCACCCGGCGCGAGCCGCTCGTAGAGCTCGGCGGCCCCTTCCCAATAACGCTCGGCGCGCTCCGCGACCTGCTCGACAAGATTCTCCGGCGCGTGTGCCGGAACCGTCGTGCCGAGCGCGGTCGCGATCAGGGCCAGCCACGCTCCCGCCGCCAAGAAACGGGGACCGAGCCCCATCGGCGCGGGGATGCGGGCTCGCAGCCAATCCCGCTCCCGGCGATACGCGGCGTGGCGCGCGTTCAACGCGAGCGCGACCACGAAGTAGACGTAGACAGATCGAGTCGGCTCTGAGCGGTCGAGCGCCAGGCTGGCGAGCAGCACCGCGCCCGGGAAGATCGTCGCCAAGCCGGACCACGACCGCCGGTACATCATCCACGCCGAGCTGTAGGACACCAGCCAGACGATCATCCCGGTCAGCGTCAGCAGATGATCCGACGTCATCTGCGAGCCGGCGATCAGCATCCGGACGAGATCTTCGACGCGCGCTTCCAGCGTCAACGCAACCTCGCGCCAGCTTCCCCGCAGCTCGCCATAGCGCGAGGCTGTGAGGAGCAGCGAGCCGACCGCCGCCATGATGAACGACAGGAGGTGCGCAAGGGCGTCAAACGTTCGGCTCTTGGCAAGCAACAGGCCGACGATGACTGCCCCGGCCGCCAGCGGTATCAAGACGGCGCGGCGATCCTGAGCTTCGATCCCGGCCATCCCGTTCGCCATCAAGAGCGTCAGGCAGAGCAAGAGCGGGACCGTGATCCAGCCCTCGGCAGGCGCCCACCGCCGGGTTCGCCGGGATTCCGACGCGGTTGTGTCGGGTGCAGCCACTATCGTCGCCACGCCAGCACTCCCGTAGCGACGCCGGTGCCCGCGTGATTGGCGAGCGCTGTCGCGATAGTGTCTCCGTATCGGACGCAGTGAACAGGGATATTCACGGAAAGCAGTTGGTTAACGACGGTGTCCGCTGACGGCACAGACGCGAACGAGGACGGGTCAATCACCACCGCTCGGGAGCGCACTCGCCTCCCCGCCAGGGTGAGGAGCGACGAAACCCAATCACCATCCGTGGATGCCGTGACGACGATAACGCCGCAATCTCTCGTGAATCGCCGCCCCTCGGCCATCAAGACCTCCACGAGCGGACGTTGTCCGTCCGCCTCCGCGACCGCGAGCGTTTCGAGAAGCTTGAGATACTGCCGCTCCGAACGCTCCGCTGGCAGCACATGATAGTGGGAACCACTCGCGATAAGTCCGACCGCGCGGCCCTCCTCCAAGCAGCGACGCGCCAATGATGCCGCGACGGTGACCGCGTACTCCTCTGTGCTGTCTAGCCACGCTTCCACCGGCCAGTTGCCATTCGCATCGGGAGCGAACGGGAGTGGTCCCGTGGCGCGGACACGCCAACGCTGCTCCAAGTCGAGCACGATCCAGACATCGGATGTGGGGTCGGCCTCGAACTCCTTGACCATCAGGCGCCCCTGGCGGGCCGTCGCGGACCAGCTGATCCGATTGAATGGATCACCTGGCACATATTCGCGGATCGTCGAAACGCTTGGCGTAACGAAGGGCGTGCGCCGGTCAATGACATTCCCGCCGCTCAGTATTCCGACCGGCAGCGAGACATGCGGCAATGGGACCGTGGCCGGATAGACGAGCACTTCGAGTTGGACTGGATAGTGGCGCGTCACCGAGAAGAGACCGAACGGGTCGCCTCCCCTGATAATCAGCGGCCCGGTCCGGTACTTCCCACGGCGCGCGCAGACCGTTTCGACCGTCCACGAGACCGCTCCCCTGCCCGGTAGACGGATGACATGGCTCGCGTCGTGTCCTGGTAAGGTCGATAAGTCCCGCACCTCCAGCCACAGCTTGCCGATCAAGCTACGATTTTCAACGAGGAGCTCCTCAATGAGCGTCTGTCCGACCTGCCGCCGGTCCGTCTCGATCCGCCGGCCAGGCCGTATGCCAATCAAACTCGATCGACTCCAGGCGTAAGCGAGCGCGAGCAACGCGGAGAAGGTCAACGCCAAATGATCGAGGACAGCCCACTCGTTGAACTGCGTGAAGACCAGCGCGGCGAGGATCAGGATAGCGAGGCGCAGGCCGGTCACAGCGGTGTCACACGGCCGCCCACCCGGACCGACCAGCTGGTGCTGGTCTCGCGCCGGGTACGGGCAGAGAGCGGAGAATGTCGTAGATGATCGTCCGGCTATCGACGTTCCGCACGCGCGCGGCCGGCGAGACGATCACACGGTGCGCGAGCGTCGGCTCGGCCAGCGCCTTGACATCGTCCGGCACAACATATGGCCGACCTTGGATGGCCGCACGAGCGCGGGCTGCGTTGTAAAGCGCGAGGGAACCGCGTGGACTCGCGCCAAGCTGCACGTCCTCATGATGTCGCGTCGCCTCGACGATGGAGATGATGTACTCGGCGACCAGCGGATCGACGTGCACCTCGCGAACGGCCTCTTGCGCGGCCAGTAGCTCCTCGAGCTCCACTGCCTGGGTCAGAGACTCCAGGGGATGGCGGTGGTGCTGCCGAGAGAGCATTTCCAGCTCCCCCTCGCGTCCCGGATAGCCGAGCGAGATTCGCAGCAGGAAGCGGTCCAGCTGCGCCTCGGGTAGCGGGAACGTGCCCTCGTATTCGATTGGGTTCTCGGTCGCCAGGACGATGAATGGCTCGGGCAGGTGGTGCGTGACGCCATCGACGGTGATCTGCGCTTCCTCCATCGCCTCCAGGAGCGCCGACTGCGTCTTCGGCGTGGCGCGGTTGATTTCATCCGCCAAGACCATCTGCGCGACAATCGGTCCCGGCCGAAACTCAAAGCGCCCCGTCTGCGGGTTGTACACGTTGACGCCCGTCACATCGCTCGGCAGGAGATCGGGCGTGAACTGGATGCGCTTGAACGTCGAGCCGATGCTGCGAGCGATCGCTTTCGCGAGGACCGTCTTGCCGACTCCGGGCACGTCTTCGATGAGGACGTGCCCCCGGCAGAGGACAGCCACGAGAACGAGCTCGACCTCTCGCCGCTTCCCGACGATGACACGCTCGACGTTATCGCACGCGCGATTTGCGACGTCCTGGACAGCGGTGAGATTCATCTCCTCAAACGGCTCCCGAGCAAGTGCTGCCTGAAGCCCGGGAGCCGTTCCACGGCACGATGGCCTGACGTTTCATTCTCCGCGGGCGTTATTTGATTGGCGCCGGTGCTCTGGCGGCGTCAAACACCACGCAGAGAAACCTGATTCATCGAGTATAGCAAGCCCATTTGGGGAAGCTTTCGGAGCTTGTGGTATTCGAGGTCACCTCCGCCAACCCGGTCTATACTCGTAGCAGCCCTCACGCCAGCCCCGAAGTGTCTTACCGCTGGCAGACGGGACCTCATCATCCTCAAGGAGCGAGCGTTGACAACCACCAATCACGAGTCACATCCCGCCACTCAAGACCGGCCGACGATCATGCTCATCGACGGGTACGGTCTCATCTTCCGCGCCTATCACGCCATCAATGCCTCGATGTCCACGGCTAAGGGCGAGCTGACGAACGCCGTATACGGCTTCGCCTCGATGCTGCTCAACGTGCTCAACGCCCACAGCCCTGCCTACGCGATGGTGGCGCTGGAAAGTGGTCGCACATTCCGGCACGACGCTTACGCCGGCTACAAAGCGCACCGCGCGGCGATGCCGGACGAACTGCGGAACCAGGTGGTGCGCATCCGCCAACTCATCGACGCGTTGAACATTCCCTTGGTCGAGCGAGAAGGCTACGAAGCGGACGACGTCATCGGCAGCCTGTCTTGCCGTTGCGCTCGCGACGCTGGACTCCACGTCTTGATCGTCACTGGCGACACGGACCTGCTCCAGCTCGTTGACGAGCACGTCGAAGTCATTCTTCCCGGCGCCCGGCGGTTCGAGGATCTCCGGCGCTACGACAAGGAGGCCGTCAAGGAGCGCTACGGCTTCGGGCACGAATATATCCCGACGTACAAGGCCCTCGTCGGAGATACCTCCGACAACATTCCCGGCGTCCCGGGCATCGGCGAGAAGACCGCGACGGCGCTGATCCAGCAATTCGGCCACCTTGAGCAAATTCTGGAGCATCTCGATGAGGTCACGCCGCCCCGCGCCCGGGAGGCGTTGAGAGCGAACTCGCAGCAGGCGATCGAGAGCAAACGCCTCGCGACGATCGTCTGCGACCTCGATATCCCGTGTGACCTCGAGCACAGCGCGATCGACAACTACGACCGCGAGCGTGTCATCGCACTGTTCCGTGAGCTCGAGTTTCGTTCTTTGTTGAACCGCCTGCCGGAGCCACGAAAGGCGCCCGCGGCCGCTCGGCGTGAGCCGCCGAAGACGAACCGCAAGACCGTGCTCACTGAGGCCGATCTCGAATACGCGGTCAGGCGCATCCGGGAATCCGGCACCTTCTCGCTGGACGTCGAGACGACCTCAACCGAGCCGATGTACGCGAAGCTAGTCGGCATCGCGATTGCGACATCGGCAGAGGAGAGCTTCTATATCCCGTTCAACCACCAGCGCGGCGCGGCACTCCCGCTCGAGACGGTCCGCGAAGCGCTTACTCCGGTTCTCACCGATCCGGGGATCAAGGCCTACGCCCATCACGGCAAGTACGACATGCACGTGCTCCTCCGGCACGAGTTCTCCTGGACCAACCTCGAATTCGACACGATGATCGCCGCGTATCTCCTCAACGAATCGTCTACGCGGCTCAAGGACCTGGCCTTTACCCGGCTCGGCTACGAGATGACCGAGATCACCGAGCTCATCGGCACCGGCCGCGCCCAGCTCACGATGGACCTGGTCGAGCTCGAGCGCGTCGCCGACTACGCCTGCGCCGACGTCGAAGCGACCTACGCGCTGGCAGATTTCTACCGCCCACAGATCACCGAGCAGGGGCTGGACCGTCTCTACCGCGAAGTCGAGATGCCGCTCATCCCCGTCTTGATCGACATGGAGATGGCCGGCATCGCGATCGACGGCGAGTACTTGCAACAGCTCTCCGCTGAGATCGACGCGCGCATGCGGGCACTGGAGCGGGAGATTTATGACCTTGCTGGTCACGAGTTCAACATCAACTCGACGCGGCAGCTCGCGCAGGTCCTGTTCGAAGAGCTAAAGCTCCCCGCCGGCAAACGCACCAAGACCGGCTACTCCGTCGATCAAGAGGTGCTCGAGGGGCTGCGCGTCGAGCACGCCATTGTCGACCGCATCCTCGAGTTCCGCTCGCTCGGCAAGCTCCGCTCGACGTATGTCGAGGCGCTGCCCGCGGAGATCAACCCGGAGACCGGACGGGTCCACACCACGTTCAACCAGACGATTGCCGCCACGGGCCGGCTCTCTTCGACCAATCCGAACCTGCAGAACATACCGATCCGCACCGAGCTCGGGCGCCGCGTGCGACGTGCCTTCATCGCCGATCACCGGCCGGAGACGCGCCTGTTCGAGGACGCCATCCTCCTCTCCGCCGACTATTCGCAGATCGAGTTGCGGCTTCTCGCTCACCTGACGCAGGAACCGTTCTTGATCGAGGCGTTCCAAACCGGACAAGACATTCACCGCGCGACGGCCGCGCTGGTCTACGGTGTCAGCCAGGACGAGGTCACGCCAGACATGCGGCGCGTCGCCAAGACGGTCAATTTCGGCCTGCTCTACGGAATGCAGGCGTACGGCCTCTCGCGAGACACCGGGCTACCGCGGGCCGAGGCGCAGAAGTTCATCGACAACTACTGGGCTCGGCTGCCGAATGTGAAACGGTACTTCGACGAGACGATCCAGTTCGGCGTCGCGCACGGCTACGTGACGACGATGCTCGGTCGCCGCCGCTTGCTCCCCGACCTCCAGTCTTCGAATGGCGCCCGCCGGGCGGCCGCCGAGCGAATGGCTGTCAACATGCCCGTGCAGGGCACGGCGGCGGACATCATGAAGATCGCCATGATCCGGCTCTTCCACCGCTTGCGAGAGTCCGGGCTCAGAGCGCGGCTGCTGCTCCAAGTGCACGATGAGCTCGTCCTTGAGCTGGATCGGCGAGACCTCATCCCGACCGCCCGGCTCGTCGCGGACACGATGGAGCACGCCTTCGACCTTTCCGTGCCACTCGTGACCGAGGTCACCTGCGGCCAGAACTGGGAGGAGCTCGAACCCGTTCCTCTCGAGTAGCATCTGCGGTTGATCGCCGCGTCTTTGAACGAGTTCGAGGCTTCCTGCCGCATTATTGCGATGCTTCCGTTTGGAAAGCTTGAGCCTCCCTGCTCAGCCCGCTACAATTTGCGTACAGAGAGTCCGTATGTTTCCGTGTGGAGGGAGGGGTTACCCGACCATGCCGACCTACACGTATCGTTGTGACGCGTGTGGTCACGAATTCGAGCAAGTTCAGAAATTCAGCGATGATCCGTTGACCGAGTGCCCAGAGTGCACTGGATCGGTTCGCCGTGTTCTGTATCCGGCTGGAATCATCTTCAAGGGTTCGGGCTGGTACATTACGGATAGCCGGAAGCCCGCGCCCTCCGAGGATGGCGGGTCGGATAAGGCTGAGAAGTCTGGCTCCGGGAAGTCGAGCGATTCGAAGGCGGAGTCGGCTGCTGCCGCCGATTAGGATAGTGAGCGTTTCGATGGTGCGCCGCGTCTGCCACTTTAGGATGAGCCCGCGACCGCAGCGCGGCGTGGTCGTGCAAAGCACCTGCTCCTGTTGTTAGGGGCATCTGAGTGCCCGGCGCACCAGGTGCCCCGAATTCGGCTGTTCGGTCGATCCCGCCCTGACCGACCTGGAAACGGTCAGGTGACCGCGAGACCCGCTAAGGAGCAGGCACGTGTCCCTCTCAGAACAGATCCGTATCATCCGTGAGCGCGACCCCGCGGCGCGCTCGACCCTCGAAATTCTTCTTTGCTATCCCGGGCTCCATGCCCTCGCCTTTCACCGCGTCGCCTCATGGCTGTGGCACCGCCGGCTGCGCTTGCTCGGTCGCCTCGTCTCGCATCTCGGGCGATTCCTGACCGGCATCGAAATTCATCCGGGCGCCACCATCGGTCGCCGACTATTCATTGACCACGGCATGGGCGTGGTCATTGGTGAGACGACGGTCATCGGCGACGACTGTACCCTCTACCAAGGCGTCACGCTGGGCGGGACCGGCAAAGAGCGCGGTAAGCGCCATCCAACGCTCGGGAATGGCGTAGTCGTTGGCGTGGGTGCGAAAATCCTCGGCGCGGTGACCATCGGGGATGGGGCCAAGATCGGCGCCGGCGCGGTCGTCCTCCGGGATGTTCCGCCGCATACGACCGCCGTCGGTGTGCCTGCGCGGGCGGTGGCCTGGACCGATCCGCAATCGGGCGAGACGCGCCGTGTCGAGCATCTGCCGGATCCGCAGCGCGACGCACTCCTGGCGCTCATCCAGCGGGTCGAAGAGCTCGAGCAGCAGGTGCGAGAGCTTCAGGCAGCGCACGAATCGGCTGAAGCCCACGCGGCAATCATCTGAGACGACGCGAGGCAGCCGGGGCCACCGCGAAATGCGCCGCTGCCGCGGATGCCGTGTGGGCCGGTGAGCGTCGCGCTGGGCGGAGATAGAAGCAAAACGGAGATCAACCGAGAGGGACCATTGCAATGACGGGACGCCTACAGATTTACAACACGCTGACGCGCCGCAAGGAGCCGTTTGAGACGATCGAGCCGGGCGTGGTGCGCATGTACGTCTGCGGTGTCACGCCCTATGACAGCGCCCATATCGGGCACGCGATGTCCTTGATCGTCTTCGACATGATCCGCCGCTATCTGGAGCATCGCGGCTACCGCGTAAAGCACGTCCAGAACTTCACTGACATCGACGACAAAATCATCGCGCGCGCAAACAAGGAGGGCGTGACCGCGGCTGAGATCGTCGAGCCCCTGATCGCTGCTTGGCACGAAGAATCGCGGGCGCTCAACGTCCTCCCGGCGACGGTCTATCCCCGCGCGACGGCAGAGATTCCCTTCATCATCCGCATGATCGAGGGGCTTATCGAGAAGGGCTATGCCTACGTCGTTGACGGCGACGTCTACTACCGCGTGCGGGCGTTCGACGAGTACGGCAAGCTCTCGCACCGCAATCTCGACGAGCTTCAGGCCGGCGCGCGCATCGAAGTTGATGAGCGCAAGGAAGATCCGCTCGATTTCGCGCTCTGGAAGGCCGCCAAGCCCGGCGAGCCGAGCTGGCCGAGTCCTTGGGGACCGGGGCGCCCTGGCTGGCACATCGAGTGCTCCGCGATGTGCTCGCACCACCTCGGCGGCACGGTCGATATCCACGGCGGCGGCGCGGACCTGATCTTCCCGCACCACGAGAACGAGATCGCGCAATCGGAAGCGTATCTCGGCACCAAGCCCTTCGCGCGCTACTGGGTACACAACGGTCTGCTGCAATTCGGCGGCGACAAGATGTCGAAGTCGATCGGCAACATCGTCCGAGTCCGCGACCTGATCGACCGTGGCTTGGCTCAAGCATTCCGGCTCATGGTGCTCCAGTCGCATTACCGGGCACCGCTGACCTTCTCCGAGGAAGGGCTGCTCGCGGCTGATCGTGGTCTCGACCGCTTGCGCGCGGCCGCCAATCCCGATTCACCGGCGGTCGCGACGGCCGAAGATACGTCGGAGTCCACCGAGCGACTCGAAGATGTCGCGGCCAGTGTCGACCGTCGCTTCCACGAGGCCATGGACGATGACTTCGACTCGCCCGTCGCCGTGGCGGCCCTCTTCGATCTCGCGCGAGCGATCAATCGCGCCCGCACGGCAGGGCAACCAGCGGAGGAGATCGAGCCTGCGCGGCGCAAGCTCGTCGAGCTGGGCGAAGTCCTCGGGCTGCAGCTGGTGACGGACGAGCGCGCGGGACTCGGTGACGCGGCGCCGTTCATCGATCTTCTTGTCGAAGTGCGGAACCGTCTGCGCGCCGCCAAGCAGTGGGAGCTTTCGGACATGATCCGAGATGAGCTCGCCAAGCGAGGGATCGCCATTGCCGACGGACCGACCGGGTCGACCTGGCGCAAGGCATAAGCCACCGGCGCGACGGGAGCCGCCTCGACGCGAAGCGACGCGAGGTGAGCCCCCGCGACCGTCCGGCGACCTCATCTACGGGCGAAACGCGGTGCTGGAAGCCCTCCGGGGCCGACGTCAGCTCCGGAGGCTTCTCCTTGCCGAGGGGATCAAGGAAGACGAGCGCATCCGGCGCTTGATCCAAGCGGCTGAGTCGGCTTCCCTCCCGATCGCCCGCGTATCTCGCGCTGATTTGGACCGGCGAACCGCGCACGCGAACCACCAGGGCGTCGCGCTCGAAGCGGGGCCGTATCCCTACGTGGATCTCGCGGACCTGCTCGCGGCGCCCGGCACAGTCCTCATCCTGGACCACCTCCAGGATCCGCAGAACTTCGGCACGCTCTTGCGAGCCGCGGAAGCCACGGGCGTAGCAGGCGTCATCATTCCGCGCGACCGCGCGGTTGACGTGACACCGGCCGTCGTCAATGCCTCGGCTGGCGCGGTCGAGCACCTCGCAATCGCGCAGGTGCCGAACCTCGCGCGCGCCATCGAGTCACTAAAGGAAGCCGGCTGGTGGGCTGCTGCCCTCGACACCGGTCCAGACGCGCAGAACCTCTTCACCACGGACTTGCCGAGCCCACTGGCAATCGTGGTCGGCGCGGAAGGTACCGGCGTGTCGCCAGGCGTCAGGCGGCATTGCGACCTGGTCCTGGAAATCCCGATGGTTGGGAAAGTAACCTCCCTGAATGCCGCCACCGCCGGCGCCATCGCGCTCTTCGATCTCATGCGCCGAGAATTGCAATCCTCCAATCCTGATCGAACTTCCAGCGAATAGGCGACGCGCTCTCCAACTTCTTGGATCTCTCCGCCGTTCTCACCACCGGAACCACCCTCTGTGGAGCGTTGACGATTTGTCACAGACGGTGGTAGGGTGAAAACCCCCGCTTCAATCGCCCCCGCGTAACTGACTCTTGGTTCCCGCCGATCCGGGCGACCCTGCCGTATTGCGCCTTGGCCACTCGAACGGAGGCCTTCCCGCCCGGCGGACCGGGACGAGGCGTTGCAGCGCTCTCTGATGTGAATCGGTTCTGAGGGGGAAGGGGAGGAATGTCGAGCCGGCTCACAGTCCCGGACGCCAGTCGTTTGATCAACCGTCGCGTGATTCTCAAAGCAAGCGCGGCATTCGCCGCGATGGCCGCCCTCCGCCGAAGCGAGGACTTCACGGCCACGGCTCAACCCAGTCCCGGCGAGGTGCGCGCCGGCAAGTGGATCGAATCAACGGATACCGGCGGCTATGCCCCGGGCGAGGAGCGCGTTTTCCAAGCGGATTTCCCTTTTCTCGCCATCGCGCCGCATTGGGGCGCGAGCGGCGATCCCCAGGCGCAGGTTGAGTTCAGCGTCAGTCCGGACGGCCAGCAATGGAGCGATCCGATCGTCGTCGGTGTGGAGGATCACGATGCCGGCCCTCCCGATCGAGATGGCCGGCATTTCTGCCGGCTGTGCCTACTCGATCAGCCAGCCGTCGCCGTCCGCTATCGGGTCTATGACGGCACCGGCGGCCCGACAACCCTGCCGGAACTCGCCTTCACCTACCTCGATGCGACCGACGGGCCGACTACGCAGGATCTCTTCTCCGCCGCGCAGGATTTGCCGCCCTTCGGCCCACCACCGATCATCTCTCGAGCTGCTTGGGGCGCGAACGAGCGATATCGACACGAGGACCAAGATTCGCGAAAGCCGATCGCCTGGCCCCCTTCGTACCAGCTCGTCGAACACATCATCATCCATCACACGGAAACGCCAACAAATCAGGATCCGATGGTGGCGATCCGCTCCATTTACTACTATCACGCGGTGGAACGCGGCTGGGGCGATATCGGCTACAACTACATCGTCGATCGGTTCGGCAACATCTACGAGGGCAGGTACGGCGGCGAAAACGTCATAGGCGGCCACGCCTATGAGTACGCGTACGGCAGCGCGGGAATCTCCGTCATCGGTTCGTACCAGCGGGAGCCACCCTCGGAAGACGCGCTTTCCGGATTGATCGCGATCACTGCTTGGGCCGGGCGGTATCTCGATCCGTTCGGATCTGCTCCCTTCCACGGGAGTTCCGCGTTCCCCTCGATCGGAGCACATCGGGACGCCAATCCGACCGCCTGCCCCGGCGATGCCTTCTACGCATTGCTCCCGGACATTCGCGAGGCGGTAGCGGCGGTCATCGCCTCCCAGCCTGACCCGCCGTCCAATCCCTCGTTCCTGATTGGCAACGCGGTCCAAACCGCGATTGACGGCGCCAACCTGCGCTCAGGGCCAGGCCTCGATTTCACCATCCTAAGCGAGGTGCCATACGGGCGGAGTTTCCAGGTCGTTGATGGTCCCTTCGAGAACGACGGCTACGAATGGTATCGCGTCACGGGAGATCCTGGCCCCGGTTGGTTTGCCTCGTCGGTGATTGCCAAAGCCTCCGGAGGTAGTTCGCCGCGCTTCCCACCAGGCACCACTGTCGCCGTCAACACGGACATCCTCAACCAGCGGGTGGCCCCAAGTCTCTACTCGAGCGTCATGGGCCAGCTGTTTACTGGCGAAACGGGCACCGTGCTCGGAGGCCCCCTCCGGCGCGACGGCCGGAACTGGTACTGGGTGAGAACGCGCCTCGGGCGTGGTTGGTGCGACGGCGAGTACCTCACCGACAGCCGACCACGCTTCGCAACGAATCAGATCGTCTACGTCAACACCGACTCCCTTCGCCTGCGCACTAGTCCCAGTCTGTCCGCTGGCACGATCGCCATCATGCCCTACAACACCAAGCTGAAGGTCAAGCGGTCACCGATCCAGGCGGAAGGTTTCACCTGGTACAAGGTGAACAGCGGCAAGTACGGGACCGGCTGGTGCGCCGGCGAGTATCTCCGCGCCGACTCGTCATCGAATAGCGGACGATTCAGCGTTGGCCAAGGAGTCCGCGTAGTTGATGGCCCGTTGAACCTGCGGTCCTCGCCGTCCACGAGCGGATCCGTGCGGGCGGTGCTGGCCGATGGCGAGCGTCTAACGGTTACCGGGAGCCCTGTCAGCGCCGACGGCTATACCTGGTACCCGGTCAGCAACAGCAGCTACTCCGGCTGGGTCGCGGGAGAGTTCCTCGGCGCGGTATGACATTCAGGCGCCAGTAAGCCGAGCACTCGCTGGCGCTGGACGCGCCACACGATGCAATCACCTGAGAGGAAGCGGCACCAGGACCGCGCGGCTTGACTGTGCCCGGTGCCGCTTATGGATTGCACGCGCGTTTCTTGCAACGTATAGTTAGAACGATTGTCGTGTGTGTACGTACATTTCGGCCATGTCGATCTCCCTCTGGATGGCGACAGGCGAATGATGTTTGGAAGGCGCGCTCAATGAAGGTCATTCTCCGCAAGGACGTGGAAAATCTCGGCGAGGCCGGGACCATCCAGACGGTTTCGGACGGATACGCGCGAAATTACCTGATCCCGAAGGGCCTGGCGGTCGTCGCGACACCCGGCGAGCTGAAGGTGCACGCGGAAAACCAGCGGGTCAAGGAGCGGAAGATCGCTCGCCAGGAGCGGGAGCTACAGGAGTTGGCTGACCGCATCGCCGCGACGGAGTTGACGTTCGAGGCACGGGCCGGCGAGCAGGGTCGCCTGTTCGGCTCTGTCACCGCTGGCGACATCGCCGAGAAGCTTTCCACCGCGGTCGGCACCGAGATCGATCGCCGCAAGATCGTCCTGGAAGAGCCGATCCGCACCGTCGGCGAGCACTCGGTGACGGTGCATCTCGTCGGGAAGCTGCGCCCTCAGGTGAAGGTAGTGGTGCAGGCGGTCGTGGAAGAGGAAGAGGCGGCGCCCGCGTAAGTCATTCGGTCGCCTGGCGGCTTTGCACCGCCAGGGCGTGGATCGGTGCGCTGGTCACCCCCTGCTGGCCGGCGCACCGATAGACGATTCCACTGACAGTCCCAACTGCCGACCCCGCCGGCTCCACCCGGAGTGCGACGCTCATGGTTGCCGCGGTCGATCGGTTACCTCCTCATAACCTGGAAGCAGAACAGTCCGTCCTGGGCAGCTTGCTCATCGACCGCGACGCGATCATCAAAGTCGCGTCGTTCCTGAAGCCGGAAGACTTCTATCACTCGGCGAACGGGACGATCTATCAAGCTATCCTCGATCTCTACAACCGGCGGGAGCCGACCGACTTCCTCACGCTCTCGGATGAGCTCGCCCGCAAGGAGCAGCTCGATGTCATTGGCGGCGTCGCCTACCTGTCATCGCTGCTCAACGCCGTCCCGACCGCCGTCCACGTCGAGTACTACGCGAGAATCGTCGAGCGTACCGCGACGCTCCGCCGGCTGATCGACGCTGGCTCGCAGATCGTCGCGCTCGGCTATCGGGAAGGGGTCGACACGGAGGAGGCGCTCGACCAGGCGGAGCGCATCCTCTTCGATGTCTCACAACGGCGCAGTACCCGCGAGTTCGAGTCCATCGCCGACGTCCTGGAGCGCTTCTTCGACCAGATCGACTACCTGCAGCAGCACCGGGGCAGCGTGGTCGGGGTACCGACCGGCTTCGCTGACCTCGACCAGCTGACCGGCGGCTTGCAGCGATCCGACCTCATCATCGTCGCCGCCCGCCCGTCCGTCGGTAAGACCGCTTTCGCCCTCGGCATCGCCTACGGCGCTGCCGTCCAGCACGGTCGGACTGTCGGCGTCTTCTCGCTGGAGATGTCGGCGGAGCAGCTCGTTCAGCGGCTCCTCGCGACCGAGACGGGCGTCGACTCGCACCGCCTGCGCCTCGGGCAGATTGACGATCACGAGTGGGACCGCGTCTCGCGCGCGTTCGGCCGCTTGGCGGAGGCGCCGATCTTCATCGACGATACTCCGGGCCTATCCGTGATGGAGGTGCGGACGAAGGCCCGCCGCCTGCAAGCCGAGCGTGGGGTAGACCTGATCATCATTGACTACCTCCAGCTCATGCACGGGCGCCGCAGCGAAAATCGGGTCCAGGAGATCTCCGAGATCTCGCGCGGCCTCAAGGGACTCGCACGCGAGCTCAACATCCCGGTCATCGCGCTCTCGCAGCTCTCCCGCGCCGTCGAGTCGCGCTCCGACCACCGGCCGATGCTCTCCGACCTGCGTGAGAGCGGCTCGATCGAGCAGGACGCGGACATTGTTATGTTCATCTACCGGGATGAGGTGTACGATCCAAACACTGAGCGCAAAGGTATCGCGGAGATCATCGTTGCCAAGCATCGCAATGGCCCCGTTGGAACCATCAATCTCCGCTTCTTCGAAAAGACGGCCCGCTTCGCCGACCTCGAGCTGTATCGTGAACCGACCACCTAACCTCCTCTCGCCAGTGACGAGGCATCAGCACGCATCGCCACGGCGGCATTGCCTTGCTCTGATGCCCGTCCCACGCGTGGTAGGCCCTCCACTTCTCGCTCTCGCGGTCACCTGGCTCGGAGGCGCGCGATGAGCAAGCGATTCGGGGGATTCATCGTCGCGACCGAGCCGTCCGTCGCGGTGCCACTGTCATTCTTCACCGAAGTGCTGCCGCAGCTGACCGAGATCGCGGAGGTGCAGGTTACGCTTGCTGTCTTCCGCCTCGTCCATCAGGCTGGCGGGATGGACACTCCAGTTCCCGAGCGGGCGATCATCCGCGACCGTCCCCTGCGAGAAGCCTTGCGCGTCGTCGGCAGCCCTCGGGAGCCAGACCAGCGCATTGCCACCGGCCTCGATCTCGCCGTGGGTCGCGGCACCCTTCTCCGCTTCGCGACGGAGCACGGGCAGACTCGACGCGTTTGGTACTATGTCAACACGCCGGCCAACCAAGCGTTGGTCGCGGCGATGAGCCGGGGTGCGATCGCTCCGCCACGGGCGTTGTGGGAGGGCGACGACGCACCGGCGGTTCAACCGGAACGACCGAACGTCTTCCGGCTGTACGAGCAGAACATCGGACTCTTGACGCCGCTCATCGCGGATCAACTTGTGGATGCCCTCGAAACGTACCCGCGAGAGTGGATCGAAGACGCGATTTACGAAGCCGTCTCGTACAACCGGCGAAGCTGGCGGTATATCCAGCGGATTCTCGAAAAGTGGTCGGTGACCGGGCGGGGCGACGACGCGGGTGGAGACACCAGTCATGAGGCACATCGGCGAGGTAATGCGCGACAGCATCTCGATCCCAATCAATACAAGGGCGGGCGCTACCTCACCCACAAGGGACGAGCCTAACTGCCCGATTTGCCGCGACGCGGGCTGGCTCCGCATGGATGTCCCTGTCGGCCACCCCAACTTCGGCCGGCTCTTTCCATGCGAATGCACCGTGCGCAAGCGCGAGGAGCGGCTGCACCAGGAGCTGTGGCAGCTATCCAACCTCGACGCGCTCGCTGACCGGACATTCGAGACGTTCGATCCCTCGGTCGACGGGGTTGGTGAGGCGTACGAGATCGCTCGCGAGTACGCGCGCAACCCGCACGGCTGGATCTTCTTCCACGGCAATTGCGGCGTTGGCAAGACGCATCTCGCCGTGGCGATCGCGCGCTATGCGATGGAGCGCAACAAGCTCGGCGTCCTCTTCGCGGTCGTGCCCGACCTGCTCGACCAGCTACGCGCAACGTTCGACCCGAACAACGGCGTCGCTTATGACGAGCGTTTCAACCAAATTCGCAACTGCCAGTTGCTGGTCCTCGACGATCTCGGCACCGAGAACACGACGCCGTGGGCACGTGAGAAGCTCTACCAGATCTTCAACCACCGCTATAACGAGCACCTGCCGACGGTGATTACCTCCAATCAGCCGTTCGAGCGGATTGAGGAGCGCATCCTCTCTCGCCTCTTGGATACACGACTCACCCGCTACGTCCACGTTGACGCCGAGGACTACCGTCGGCAGCGCCGTCCGCGCTGAAAGACTCCCGAGTAACAACGCAACGCCAATGGGGCGAGGCGGTCCGAGATCGTACCTCGCTCCTATTCTCCCGCCCGCGCATCCTCCCTACACTGGCCACAGCCGGAGCCAACCGCCCCGGCCGACGGCATATCAAGCGGAGGATAAGCGTGACCCAATCATTGAGGACGACGATACCGTTCAAGGAGGCAGCAGACGGGGCTTCCGGCGTTGCCCCACAGGACGGGGACGAGATTCGACCTCGTCGTCGCCTGGGTTCCTGGGTCGGCGCATCCCCCGCCTCGCTCCCCGTGGGCGCGAATGGTGATGGGCCGACCGTGCCGCTGGCACGAAATGACGATGCGAGCGCGACGATCGATCTCGCTCGTCCGGCTGCTCCGGCCTCTCCCGCGGATGCGACCATCCCATTCGCGGGTCCGGCCACCGAATCGGAGGCGGCCAGCGCCGGCGCTGCCACCGTCGTGCTCGGCGAACCGCGAACGACCGACCTGCCCGGTGCTCCGTCCAATGGTACGGCGGATCTGGCCCCATCTCCGAGTGCGCCGACCGTCGAAATCGAGCAATCAACGGCCGACTTGGCGGTCAGCGCGGAAACAACGAGACCGATTGGCACCGCTGAGCTGAGCGGCGATCAGAAGCTCGAGCGGCTCCGCCAGCGGGTCGAGGCAAATCCGCACGACTCGGATGCCCTGTTCGCGCTCGCGGTCGAGCTGCACCGCCAAGGCCATCGCTCACAGGCGCGGGAAGCGCTGACGCGTCTCGGCGCCCTATATCAGGAGCGCGGCCAACACGCCCAGGCCGCGCGGATTCTGGGCATGCTGAGCATGCCGAAGACGGGCGAAATTCGGACGCAGGACTTGCCACCTCGGCCGGAGATTCCGGCGCCGACCGTTCCGCTGGGCAATACGACCGATCGGCTCACCGGAGCAACGACGAAGCTGTCTCGGGACACGGCCGTGATGGGTCGGGTTCCGCGCGGCGTGACAAAGACGCTGCCAGTTGCACCATTGCCGACCTTCCCGCCGGAATCCCTCGCGTTCACGATTCCGCTCCCCGGCGAGGAAGAGCTTCCGGCCGAGGTGCGTGAGCTGATCAACGAATCCGCTGAGGATCTGCGGAAAGGGAAGCTGCAAGCCGCGCACGACCTTTGCCTGTATGCGCTGCAGCTCGCTCCAGATTTCGTCCCTCTCTTCCTTCGCATTTCCGAGATCTACACGGCTCAGCGGCTGACCCGGCGCGCGCGGACCCAAGCGGAAACGCTGCTGCGCCTAGCTGAGACGAGCGGAGATCAGCGCTACCTCTGGATGATCTACCGCGTCCTGCTCCACACGTCGGAGAACGATCTCACGAGCCTGCGACGACTGGTGGAGCTGCTGATCGAGGCTGGTCAGACCGATCTCGCCTCGTTCTATGCGTCGAAGCTGATCCAGCTCCTTGATGCGGAGGGTTTGGCCGAGGAGGCGCTGGGCTACTCCGTGCGGCTCTGCCGGCTCATCCCTGGAGATACGCGGGCGGCGCTCGAAAACGTCATCCTCCTCCTGCGCAGTGGCGACCGGGGTGCGGCCGTTGACCGCTGGGAGGCGGCCGTCGCGGCCGGGGCTGACGCCAAGATCGCCAAGGCCTCGATGGCCCCGATCATGACGGAGATCAACGAGGACGACCACTGGCGGCTGCTGGCCGACGCGCTGCCGGAGGTACGGGAGCACAAGCGCCGCGAGATCGTCGAGGCCTACGCGCGTACGGCGGCGGTCTTGCCGCCTTCCGCTTGCCATCTCGCCGGGCACGGGCTTCTCCTCGCCGCCATCGGCGATGCGTCGGCGCGCGACCAGCTCGCTGGAGCCGCCGGCGACCGATCCGGGAGCCCGATGGCTCGCGCCGCGGCCTCACTCGCCCTGGCAAGTCTCAACAAAGATTCCGGCATGGTCGACGAATACGTGGCGGCGCTTCGAACTGCGGTCCAGCTCATCGGGGATTCCCAAGTTGCCTCGCATTCCGCCTGGCAGGGTCTCCTCGGGTACGTTCCGCGCTTCGAAGATGTGAGCCTGGAGCTCGGCGACGCGCTCCTCTCTCGCAATGACGCCGCGGGCGCTGTGGATGTTCTCAAGGCCGCGCATGAGCGGAGCCGGCGGCATGGACCGCTTTGCGAGAAGCTGGCCGACGCCTACTTCCGGATCGGTCAGCTTGGTTCAGCGCTCACCGTCCTCGACGAGCTCGCGGTGCACTACCGCAATACCGGCCAGTTGGAGGCAATGGCGCGCGTCCTCCGGCACATGTCACAACTGGCGCCGAACAACATCAAGGTCAAGTCGCGCCTGATCGATGCCTATCTCCAGCGCGGGTTCGTGGCGGAGGCGCGGGCCGAGCTGATCCAGCGCGCCGACCTTGAGGAGCGATCCGGACTCATCAAGGACGCGGTGACCAGCCTGCAGCGCGCGGCGGATCTGAGCTGGACGATGGGCCTGGCGGAGGAGACGTTCGACCTTTACCAGCGGATGATCCAGCTCAACCCGAACGACATCGGGCTGCGCCACCAGTTGGTCAATCTCTATCTGCAGATGGGTCGGGTGGAGGAGGCCGCGAAGCATCAACGCGCGGTCGTCGATCTGGCTCTGGCTCACCACGGCAAGCACGAGGCGATTGCCGCGCTGCACCAGGTCATTGGACTTACGCCGGATGATACGAACGCCTACTACCAGCTCGGTGAGCTGCTTAGCTCGATTGGTGAGTACGCGCAAGCTGAAAAGGTCTACAAGCGACTCGCGCTCATTAATCCTGCGGATCCGATCGCGCAAGCGAAGGCGACAGCCATGGCGGCGTTGCGGGAGGGTCAGCTCGCAAACGGATAAGCCACCGTCCGCGGCTCCGATTGGGGTGGTAGAATCGGGGGAGATACGATGACGATGCGCGCCGCACCGGTGGACCAATGCCTGAATTTGGCTGGCTTCTCTCCCGGCTGGGTAACCTCCGGGCGATACTTGACATTCTTGCCGTTACGATCATCATCTTCTGGCTGCTGTGGGTTATCCAGGGAACTCGCGCCACCCAGCTAATTCGCGGCGTCATCATCTTCCTTGCCCTCGGCTACTTTCTCGCGACGGCGCTTGACCTATCCACGCTGAACTGGATTCTTTCCAAAACCTGGCCAGCCCTTATCGTCGCGATCCCTGTCATATTTCAGCCGGAACTTCGCAGGGCGCTTGAGCAACTCGGCCACACCGGGTCGTGGCTGCGCACGAGCTTTCCCGCCGGAAGCGACGTCGAGGTGATGGAGCGGACCGTCGATGAAGTGGTCCGCGCGGCCGCTCAATTGGCCCGGCAGCGATACGGCGCTCTGATCGTGATCGAGCGCGAGACTGGGCTCCAGGACTACGCGGACCGGGGCGTCCCGATCGACGCTTATGTGACGCGGCAGCTGCTGATCAACATCTTCTATCCGAATTCTCCGCTCCATGACGCCGCGGTGATCATTCGCGGCGACCGGATCGTCGCGGCCAGCGTCGTGCTCCCGCTGACCGACAACGTTTCGGCGACCGGCCAACTGGGGACGCGCCACCGCGCCGCCATCGGTGTGACCGAGGACTCCGATGCGCTGGCTATCGTCGTCTCGGAGGAGACGGGGCAGATCGCGATCGCGCATAACGGCCGACTCATCCGCAATCTCGACCAAGACCGGCTGCGCCGCGTGCTGCGGACCCTGCTCCGCCTCGATCGGCCGGCAGGGAGAGCCGCGGGCGCGAACGGCCGTCTCCATCTCCCGGGTCGCGGGACGTTGCTAACGCGCCGGTCCACCGTGGTACGGCGACGCGACACCGAGCCGTCCAAGACAGGCAGTTAGGCGACGATGGCGACCTTCGAGTGGTTGCGGACCCGCGTATCGTCGACGGATGTCGTTCGCTTGATCGCGTCGTTGGTCCTGGCGCTGCTCCTATGGGGGTGGGTCTCGGTTCAACAGGACCCAGAGACGTCGCGAGTCTTCCCGAACATCCCGATCGTCGTCGACGAACTGCCCGACGGTCTGGTCGTCGTCAGCGCGGTGCCAGATGCGACCGTTACCGTGACCGGTCCTCGGTCCGTCGTCTCCGACATCTCGATCGACGAGATTTCCGCAAAGCTCGATCTGAGTGAGGTGGATGGGCCGGGAACATACAACGTGCGCGTCGAGGTAGACACCCCGCCCGGTCTCTTCAGCCGGCGGGTGACGCCTTCGCGGGTGGAGATCCACGTCGAGCAGTCAGTCACCCAGGAGTTCGTTCTGGCCATTCAGATTGAAGGCGAGACCGACGCAACGAGAAGGGTCGGCGAGGTCACGCCGGCGGTCACTCAGGTCACGGTCCGAGGGCCAGAGTCGGCGGTCGCCCGCGTTGAGCGCGTGGTGCTGCCGATCGACATTGGCGACCGGATGGCCGACTTCTCGGCCATCTTCACGCCGGTCGCGGAAGACGATTCCGGCCAAGTGATTCCCGAGGTCTCGATCAGTCCCGCGTCGATTCGAGCCACGGTCGAGATCACGCCGCGCGGCAAGAGCGTCGCCGTTATCACACAGCTCGTTGGCACCCCCGCGCAGGGTTATGACGTGCTCGAACGCACCGTCAATCCCGCCACCGTCCAGATAGATGGTCCCCGCGAGATCCTGGACGACCTCGTCGTCGTCCGCACGGTGCCGATCGATATAGACGGCGTGTCCGATGACCTGAGTCGCCGCGTGGCGCTCGAACTGCCAGAGGGCATTCGCGTGATCGATCCGGCGGATGGGCAAGTCCAGGTCTACGTGCAGATTGGGCGGCGCGGCGTGCGGCAACCGCTGCCGGGCCAGGTGGTGACCTGGATCAACCTACAGCCCGGCCTGACTGTCGAAGTCGAGCCGCGCGAGGTGACGGTGATCGTTGTCGCGTCCGCGGAGGTACTCGCGAATCTGACGGTTGAGGATGTGAGGATTCAGGTGGATTTGGCGGGCCTAGGTCCAGGAGAGTATCAGCTACGTCCGACCGTGTCTCTCCCGCCCAACGTCCAATGGGTCCGTACCGAGCCTGAATTCGTGGAGGTAACGATCCGGTCAGGCGCCGGAACAGCGACTCCCGAGTCGTCGCCGGCGCCATCTCCGGCGGCGGCGCGCATCGCGGCAACGCCGAATGCCAGAATGCCATCGCCAGAGCCATGAGCCCTGGCGATGAGGAATTTGCTCGATTAGTGGTTACTTCGCGCTTGCGGACGCGGTTGGCGGCTGCGAGCTGGAGGAGCCGATCTCCATCTCGTGCGTGAGGAGAATCGCCTCGGCGACCTCACGCATCGACTTGCGGGTGTCCATGCTCGTCTTGCGGATCCGGTGGAACGCCTCGGACTCCCGCAGGCCATGGACCTCCATCAAGACGCCCTTCGCCCGCTCGATGATCTTGCGCGACTCGAGCGCCTCTCTCAGGTCGCCGACCTCGCGCTCGAGGGCCTGAAACTCCTCGAACCGGGTGAGCGACAACTCGATGACCGGCATCAGCTCGGCTTCGCGGAACGGCTTGACGATGTAGCCGACGACCCCGGCCTCTTTCGCGCGCTCTACCAGCGCCTGATCTGAGTACGCGGTCAGGAGCACCACCGGCGCGATCCGCTCGCGGGTAAGCTGCTCCGCGGCGGTGATGCCGTCCACGTCCGGCATCTTGATATCCATGATCACCAGGTCCGGGCGCAGCTTTCGCGCCAGGTCGAGCGCAGTCTGGCCATCGCCCGCCTCGGCGATCACGTCATAGCCAAGGTGCGTCAGCATTTCTCGCAGGTCTAGCCGAATCAATGACTCGTCATCTGCGATGATGACCCGCGGTGGATTGCGGCGAGTGGAGGCTTGCGATTTCATCGGTGTCCTGATCCGGGCACGAGGTATGCGCTCGGCACGATCGCCTCACAGTTGACCGCGGCGATCGTGCCGCTGCGCTGACGTCGCTCCATGCAAGAGAGTGGGTCGGGGCGAGAGGATTCGAACCTCCGACCACCGGTACCCCATACCGGTGCGCT
>ERZ777003.371-NODE-371-length-90995-cov-18.357082_pt1 | contig 90995 bp, 66 predicted proteins | sample MGYA00374956_ERZ777003 | MGnify/ENA primary metagenome ERZ777003 (study PRJEB29302, sample SAMN06268252) | bioreactor metagenome | isolation source: Joint BioEnergy Institute, California, USA | place: USA:Joint BioEnergy Institute, California, USA | collected...
AATGGGGCCAAAGGACTCTCATAGCAGCTGGACCAGCTTTTGGGGAGCAGGCCACTGGTGTAACGAGGGCTGTCTCGGAGGGGGGGCTATCTCAAAGGATGGGCTGCCTGCTTGGGAGCTGGCGTTTCGGCGGCTGGCAATTCTCGGGCTGAAGCCATGCGGAACTCATCGGCAATACGGGCATCTGCCCGCTGGACATCCTGGTAACCATGAATAATCTGCCCGCTCTCGTGGCAGCATGGTTCGCAGCGATGCCGATCTCATGGCAGGAGGCCCGGTAAGACGTCCATGTCGCAGCGCTCCGGTCAGAAGCCGATCGTTGGCAAGATTGCGCCGCACTCCCCCGCGGTGGAGGCGACGCAGGCGGAAGATGTGGCGGGTGACTGCATCGAGCCGAACTGATGAGTCACCCGGTCACGGTTGCTTTTCTCTTGTGCTGCGTCAAACTTCTAGGACAAGCTGAGCGCGCCGGAGCCGCGCTTGATTGTCCCAGTCATCAGCCACTAGCCAAGAGCACCTGCGACCCCCATGTCCACCATTCGCACCGTCGCCGCAGCCAGAAGCAAGGATTCGATCGGTCAGCAGGCCCTGTTGCAGGGCTGGGTCCGCACGCGGCGGGATTCCAAGGGCGGCTTCAGCTTCATCGAGCTCAACGACGGCACCTGCCTGGCCAACGTCCAGGTGATCGCGCCGGCGGAGCTTGAGAACTACGAAACCGTGGTCAAGCACCTCTCGCCCGGCTCGAGCATCACCGTCCGCGGCACGGTCGTAGCTTCGCAAGGCAAGGGCCAGGACACCGAGGTGCAGGCCCAGAGCATCGAACTGCACGGCGGGGCCGATCCCGAAACCTACCCGCTCCAGAAGAAGCGCCACACCTTCGAGAAGCTGCGCGAGTGGGCGCACCTGCGGCCGCGGACGAATACCTTCGGGGCGATCGCCCGGGTGCGCAACTGCGTTTGCCGTTCGATCCACGACTTCTTCCAGGAGAACGGCTTCTTGTATGTGCACACGCCGATCATCACGGCCAGCGATTGCGAAGGCGCCGGCGCCATGTTCCGCGTCACCACGCTGGACGTGGACCAACTGGTGGCCCAGCGGGAGAAGGTGGACTGGAGCCGCGACTTCTTTGGCCGGCCGTCGTTCCTCACGGTGAGCGGCCAGCTCGAGGCCGAGATCTTCGCTTGTGCCCTGGGCAAGGTGTACACCTTCGGGCCGACGTTCCGGGCCGAGAACTCCAACACGCCTCGCCACCTGGCCGAGTTCTGGATGATCGAGCCGGAGATGGCGTTCTACGACCTGAACGACAACATGACCCTGGCGGAAGACTTCCTGAAGCGGATCTTCCGCGATGTGCTGGAACGCTGCCCGGAGGACATGGCGTTCTTCAACCAGTTCATCGACGAGTCGCACACGCTGATCGACACGCTACAGGGCATCATCGACAGCGAGTTCGTGCGGCTCAGCTACACCGAGGCCATCGAGCTGCTCCAGCAAAGCGGCGAAACGTTCGAGTTCCCGGTGCAGTGGGGCTGTGATCTGCAGACCGAGCACGAACGCTACCTGACCGAGAAGAAGTTCCGCCGCCCGGTGATCGTGTACGACTATCCGGCCCAGATCAAAGCGTTCTACATGCGGCTGAACGACGACGAGAAGACGGTCCGGGCCATGGACGTGCTGGTGCCGCGGGTGGGCGAGATCATCGGCGGCAGCCAGCGCGAGGAACGGCTGGATGTGCTCGAGCGGCGGATGACCCAGTTGGGCCTCAACCCCGAGGATTACTGGTGGTACCTCGATCTGCGGCGGTTCGGCACCGTGCCGCACTCCGGGTTTGGCCTAGGGCTGGAACGCGCCGTGCAGTTCGTGACCGGCATGGCCAACATCCGCGACGTGATCCCGTTCCCTCGCACCCCGGGCAACGCCGAGTTCTAGAGGATGGGCCGCGCATCGTAGGGGCCGCTGTGCGGACCACGAATAACGCACAGACAAACCGTTTTACGTGCCACGGCCCTGCGAGCTGGGCCGATTGGGTAGACGCGCTGATCGCGCGCTACTCCCCAGTGCGAACGTCCATGGGCCGGAGGCGAGCCCCCGACACGCGGTTAGGCGACCACCGCGGACCCGACTAGCACCCGTTGCGCCACATGCCGCGGAAGACGGTCATCAGCAGGATCTTGATATCCAGCCACAGCGACCAGTTGCAGATGTAATACAGGTCGCACTCGATCCGCCGCCGCAGCGAGGTATTGCCCCGCCAGCCGTTCACCTGCGCCCAGCCGGTGATGCCGGCCTTCACTTGCAGCCGCTGATCGTAGTGCGGGATCTGCTTGCGGAACTTCTCGATGAACACGCCGCGTTCCGGCCGCGGGCCAACCAGGCTCATGTCGCCAGCCAGCACGTTAAACAGTTGCGGCAGTTCGTCCAGGCTCGTTCGCCGCAGGATCTTGCCTAGCGGTGTCACGCGAGTATCACCCCGCTTGGCGAACACGGGGCCGGTTTCACGCTCGGCGTCGGTCCGCATGGTGCGGAACTTCAGAATCTGAAACGCGCGGCCGCCCACGCCCTGCCGCGTCTGGCGATAGAACACCGGGCCGCGGCTGGTCAGCTTGATGGCGATGGCAATGGCCACCATCAGCGGTGCCAGCATTACCAGCGCCAGGCCGCCGAGCACCAGGTCCATCGTACGCTTGGCCACGCGGTGCCAGCCCACGTGCGGGTTCTCCCGCAGGCTGAGGAACGTCAGGCCGTCCACTTCCAGCGTGCGAATCCGCATGCCGGCCAGGTTGGGAAGCTCAGGCACGAACTGCACGTCGACCAGCACTTGCGAGAGCAAGGCGTGGATACGGGGGAGCTCGTCATACCGCCGCGACGGCAGCGCCACGAACACGTGATCAACCTGGTGCTTCTTTACGAGCGAAGGCAAATCGTCCACGTCGCCCAACAGCGGCGTCTGATCGCGATCGAGTCGGGCCGGACGATCGACATAGCCGACGACCTGCAAACCGGTCCAGCGGTTAGCCCGCAGCATGGCGGCCACGCGGCGTCCGGTGCGGCCGGCTCCCACCACGATGGCGCGATGCCGCGACGGGTACCGGCTGCGGTAGTACTGCAAGGCTGCCCAGAGGAATCGCCGCGAGCTCATCAGCAGCAAGCCTGCCATGAGCAGAAACAGGCCCAAGGCGAGCCGCGATTCGTACATGTCGCGGCGATAGAAGGTAATGGTGATTGTAAGCAAGAATAGCAGGCCACTGGCCACGGCCACCGACGACAGCTCAGGCATGAATCGCCGCAGGCGATGGACTTCGTACAGGCCGCAGAGCCGGTACGAGATCAGCGCCATCAGCAGCACCCAGGGCCAGCCGGCGGCCACGCCTGCCAGGTCGGGCACGCCTTCGGGAGCATCCAGCAGACCGAAGCGGACGAAGTACGCACCAAACCAGGCCAAGGTCACCGTAATCAAGTCGCTGACGAGGAAGGCCAGCAGGATGACTTGTCGATGCTGTCGGAACATGGGCCGAGAGAACCTCACGCGACAAACGGCCCCCCCTTGGGCCAGGACCGCAGCCTCCCAACTACGGTGCCAGGGCCGCACGGACGCCCCACCTCGATCCAGAGGCCCGCACGGTTAGCGATTGAAGGGGCTTGTAACAACTGCGGCAACCGGCGTCAAAGCCAGTTGGGGGAGAACGGCCACCAAATGGCCCGGGAGATGGGAAGAGCAACTTACGCGCGAGAAACCTGGCCGGCAGCGATAGCTGGCATGACCGGCTGAGCCCATCCTCCAGTTGGTCGCGAGGCACGAAATCCTCGGGATGGTTGAGCAACGCATAGTGAGTGCTGTGCCAATCCCAGGCTTCACCGATCACGTCGTCCAGCGTGGGCCACTTGTCCGCCACAATCCATTCCGGCAAGCCGGGTAGCTCTTGGTTGGTGGCAAAGTCAAACGCATGCCGGTGATGGGGATCCAGGTGGCCGGGATATAGTTCGTCGGGGTGTTGATTATCGTAGCGAAAGAGGAGCCCCTGCCCACGTACAGAAACGTTGTAAGAGTACATTTCGGTCTGTACGAGAGGATCGCGATCGTTGGTTACATAGGAAATGAGTTTGGTGACCGCGATGACGATCAGGCAGGCGATTTCACCTTGGAGCAGCAGTGCATTGTAGCCGTCGACAAAATGGAGACTGTCGTCGCCGACAAAGCCCCCGTCGCGATAACGCTGCAGGACGGCTTCATGCGTGCTGTAGTAGATGCTCAGACGGCACGGTTGATGATGAGCCGGCCTATGGTTCGGCTACGCTGACAAGACGCCGCCTCAATGTGACTAGGATTAGCCACCTGCCCACTCAAGCAGCTTCGCCTGTTGCTGCTCGGGACTCAGCGTTCGCAGCTCGGAAAAGGAGAGCTGCGCCGTGTTGCACACACGCTCTGATTGCGCACACGGCTCCGCCAATCGCCAACGAGGCCTAGCGCCAGCAGTTCAAAAGGTCGGACACAATACGTGTCGTTTTACCGGTACCGGTAAACGCCAGCCACTGTTTCAGGGGAGTGGCCGAGGTATCTTGTGTACCTCTAAGGAATTCTGGACAGACGCCGGCTGAACGGAAGTTGGCGAATCACATCGGGCCGCATACACCAAAAAAGCCGTGGCACGCACCGCAATGCATGCCACGGCTGGTGGTCATCGTCGTTGTAAAGCTCGCTGTCCGCTACCGCGTTACGTTGCTGCCGGCGCGGGTGGTGGCCGGAGCCGCGGGGCCGCCCTGGCCGGGCTGCTCCAATTGCGGCGTCTGGCTCAGCGGCTGCACGGCGGTGTTCTTGGGCACCTGCCGCGAGTTGGCCAGGAAGTTCTCGATCCGGGCCGATTCGAGCATCTGGTTGTAGGCCTTGGCCATTTCCACCCGCAGCTTCTTCTCGTACAGGTCGCGCTCGATTTCGTCGCGGACTTCTTCGAGGTCGCGGGTGACCGGCTTGGTATAGCCTTCGCAGAACAGGATCACGAAGTAATCGTTGATCTGGATGATGCCCGACAGCTCACCCGCCTTCAGCTTGAAGGCTTCGGCTTCCAGCGTGGGCCGGCCGCCGTGCTTCTGGATCGGCGGCACCTCGCCGTTGAGCGACCGGCTCTGCGGGTCGATCGAGTACTTGGCGGCCAGCTGGCCGAAGTAGATCGGGTTGGGGTTCTTGCGGGCCATCTCCCACACTTCCTGGGCCGCCCGCTGGTTGTTGAGCATGATCGCCCGGCAGATGCAGCGCGGACCGAAGTTGGCTTCAAAGCCCTTGCGGATGTCGTCCTCGGTCACTTCGACCTTGGCACCCAGGGTTTGGAGCACATAGTTCTTCAGCGCGGCCGAAGGCCACACGATCTCCTGGATGTAGCGGTCGACGCTCAGGCCCTGCTCGGTGGAAACGGTGTCCAGCCAACGGGCCACATCGACGCGGCCGGTCTGCGGATCGACCAGGCCCATCGCTTCGGCGGCGCGCTCGATCTCGCGGCTGACATCCTCGTCGGTGACGCTGATGTTAGCCTGCTTGATATGCTGCTGGAGGATGCGGCGGCTGATGGTGCCTTCGAGGATCTCGACACCGTGCCGGCGAACGGCCTCGTTGCGCAGCTCTTCCATCGTGATGGTGAAATCGCCCACCACAGCGGCCACGCCCGGGTAACGCTTGCTGTTCTCGGCGTCGCCGTAGCAGCGGATGAGCCGCACGTTCTGCTTGAGGTGTTCAAACAGTTGACCGGCCTGGGCGTTCTCCTTCTTCTCGCGGACCGAGGCTTCGATCTGCGGCCGCACGCGTTCCAGCGGGAACAGGTGGGTGCGCGAGGGGATCTGCCCTTCACACTTGAGGATTACCCACTGGTTGTCGACGTGGACGATGTCGGAGAACTCGCCCGGCTTGAGCGAGAAGGCCACTTCTTCGATCTTGGCGTTGCCCAGGTGTTTGCGGATCGGCAGCACCAGGCCGTGGGCGCTGGCGCTGGTGGGATCGTCGGACCACTTGGCGGCCAGGCGGCCGAAGTCGCCGGGGTTTGCCTTGACCTCTTCGAGCGCCTTCTTGGCTTTTTCTTCGTTGTAGCACACGATCAGCCGGGCTTCGACAGCCGGGCCGTACTGGCTTTCGTACGCGGCTTGGATCTCTTCCGGCGTCACGGTGATCGCCTGGTTGGCCGCCTTGCGCAGCGCCAGCATCGGCCAGATGATCTCGTTGGCATACTGGTCGGGCGAGATGTGACGCTCCTCCTGGAGCATCTTCAGCCAGTGATCGACCGGCAGACGGAAGCGGGCGGCGATCTGCTTGATCTCCTCCGACACTTCCTGCTCAGTGACCGTGATGCCGTGCTGCTGGCAGTAGGTGGTGATCAGCCGCTTGTTGATCAGGCTTTCGAGCACGCCTTCGCCGTAGCGGGTGACCACATCGTCGGCCAACTGCTCGCGGGTGATCGGCTCGCCGTTGACGATGGCCACGATGTCGGGCACGCCCGTCTTGGCAGCCACGGGAACTTCGGCCCGAGCCGGTACCTCGCGGCGATCGGTGGCCGTGGCTTCAGCTGGTTGACGTTGGAAGAAACGCCGCGGGGCCCGCTGCTGCGCGTTGACTTCGCCATCCAACCAGGCAAAGCGGATCACGGCGCAGAAGGCCACGGCGGTCATTCCGCCCAGCACCAACAGGATGCGCTTCTTCCAAGGGCCCCGGGGGCGGGAAACGGCAGTCGCCGTATCGTCGCTGCAAGGCATTGGTCTCTCCCTAAACCGCGTGCCGGCAATTGGCTCCTGAAGGAATGCATCCAGGCATTCCCGTGCAAATAGAGGCGGCACTATAGAGACGCGGCTTTGGGGGGTCAAGACGACTGCCGCACAAACGCTGGCATGCGGCTGCCGCCAGGAACGCATGACCCGCCGCTGACAATGCTAGCGTTGTAGAGGATGCTATGAATCGCCGACTTGCTATGGCAACTCTTACGCCCCGTGCCCTGCGCTGGTTTGCCAGGTGCGATACATTTCGTACGCCCGGGCACGTTCCTGCTGAAGATGGGTATTGTTGGGGAAGCGGCGGCTGCCGTCGTCCAACAGCCGCAGACCTTCGGCCGTGCGCTGCTCGCGCAGCAACGTCCAGGCCGCGGCAACGAGCAGATCGGCTTCGGCGCTGGCGGCGCGGGCATCGCCGGGGTGCCGCTGCCGCATCGTGGCGCACAGCCACAGGACCTGGTCCACGTTGCGGGCTCCGACGAGGTAGCTGCCCCAGCGGCGATACACCACAAACTGCTCCGTGGCCAGCCGCGGGTCGCGATGGTATAGCATGGCGCGGCGAACCACCGCGTCGGCCTCGGCGAACCTCTCGGTCTGGCACAGTTCGTCGACCCACCGCTGGTACAAGGCCACGATGTTGGTGTTAAACGTCGCGTGTTCGGGCGCGAGTTGTTGGCCTTCTTCCAAAAGCCCGATGGCCTGCTGGTAATGGCCGCCCTCGGCCAGGTCGAGCGCCCAGTTGTTGATGGCGCTCAGCAGGTTCTTGCGGATGCTGCGGCTGAGCGGGTCGAGCCGATAGGCCTTGCTGTTGGCGGCAATGGCAGCCGGGTAGTTGCCCCGCTCGGCATGATCCACGCCCTGGTTGTAGTACAGGATGGCCACCAGTTGCCAGGTATCGAGCGGCCGGGGAGCTGCGTCGCCGGCTTCATCGTTGTTGCCGGAGGGGCGGCCAGGCACGACGCGCTCGGCCGCCGCCAGGTCGCGGGCCGAAAGCTCGAACCACCGGGCACACGTCGTTTCAACCCGGATGGCGTTGGAGCCGCTGCCCACCTGGGCATACACGTGGGCCGGGATCTCCAGGCCGCGGGCTTCGAGCCCGACTTCGTGGCACAAGGCCACATACAGGATGGTGGCGGTCACACAGTTGAAGCGTCCGGTTTGCAGCGTTTCGGTCAACGTGCTGCAGCCCAAGTCGTATCCGCCGGTGAGCACTTCGCGGTGCACCAGTTCGTGCAGCGCGGTGGCTTGTGTGCGCAGATCGGCCGACGAACGGATGTCGGCTTTGAACTTTCGGGCCAGCTCGCGGATGCGGCGCTGCTGGGGAAGAAAATCGCGTTCGGTCGCGTGCCCCTCGGCAGCCAAGGCAGCCCAAAGCAACAGGTTGCCTTCGGAGGGCGGTGCGGTGCGCTGTGCGGCATGCCGGGCAAAGAGCAGCACTTCGGTGCCCTGCTCGCGGGCCAAGGCCGGCAGCACCGGTTGCGACGGTGCGAGGCCAGACACGGTCGCGGGCTGGTGCGAAGAGGCCACCAACTGCTGGGGCGGCTGCGGTACGTGCCGCTGAGCCAACAAGACCTCGCGGCTACGGCCGTGGCTATTGGCCGCCCAGGCATGAGGCACAACCAGCAGCATGGCCAGGCTGGCGACAGCCGCAACCATCAAACGCCCACGCCGGGCGCCGCTGGCGAAGCAGGACGAGAGCCGGTGGTGAGAGCAGGTCGTGCGGTTCATGCCCAAGGTATGGCTTGTGGGGATGATTACAGCCGGGCAAGCTCTCCGCTTCCCGAAAGCTTCGACCCCCAACCATACGTTGCGATTGGGCAACATGCGGCCCTATGCGTGGCAAGATCGCATCATTTTAACAGAGTTAGCCGCCGACTCTGCTGGTGGTAGCGATTGTGCGTGCGAGCGAAAGCCTGCTGCGGGGCGCAGCGCGCGTTCAAGCAAGCGGGCGTTTGCCGCCGAGGGCTTTGCGATCTAGGGTTGAGTTACCGCCGTTTTCGCGGCGGCCCCCAGCGAGCGAGCCGGTGTCCCTGGTCCGTCGGGCGTTCGTCCCGAACTTGCTGCTGGGATAACCGGGCGCCCGCCGTTCTCGTCCCATGGGCTGCCTGGTCGTTGTCTCCATGATTTTGGGTCGTTCCTGCGCGGAGTTCGTTTCGTGCGGGGATGCTTCCACCCCGCACGAACGAACCCGCAGCATTCCGGCTTGTGGTGAGTACTGGCTTGGCCAGGCGGAGTTGCCGATGAGGTGCCAGGAGCTGGCGGCACGGATCGAGCAGTTGCAGCCGCAGGTCCATCCGCGTGACGTTGCCCGGCTTTGCCTGTTGTTGGCCAACCAGGTGGACGACATGGCGCAACTGCAGGACGACCGGGTGCTGACCGAAGTCTGGCGCGACGTGGCGTTCCGCTTGCAGGCGGCCGCCGATCAGCACGCGGCAATGACCGAGGAACTGGAGGCCCTGGCTACCCGCGCCCCACACGAGCTTTCGCCCGACCAGGTTTGCGTTCTGTTGCGCGCAATCAAGGTGCAGAACCAGGTGCTGCAACTGTATGTGGGCAGCGACTGCGCCGAGGTGGAAGAAGAACCGCTGGGCTAACTTGCCCGGTTGGGATGGCCGTCCGCTGGCTTCGAAATAACACGGCTTGCGCTTTGCGGCGGTGGCGAGTCCTGCGAATCGCCACCGCCGGCCATCGTTCCTGCCAGGTCATGAGCAGCGCGTCTTTGACCGTGGGGCGATAGCCGCCCCGGCAAGGTTTCAGGCGGCCGGATGGCCGGTGCTGGGGGTACGTTTCCGCGAGCATGCCTTCGGCCACATAACGCACAGCATCGCCGCCATTCTCGACATCGAGGCGGTTGACGGGGTAACCCGACTCGCGGTGCTTTTCCGCGACGTGACGACGAACCGCGAACAACCTCGAATCCGGTACCGACGCGGCGTCCAGCTTGGGTCTCTCTCACTAACGCTTGGGGGCAAAAACGGTTTCTTTTCCGTGTTGGTTCCTGGTCCGCACAGCGGCTCCTACGGAAGCCAGAAACACCGTCGACGCGGCCACCACGCATCTTCCCTAACGGCTAAGCACGGCTCGCAGAGCCGTGGCAGGCACGCATAGCCGTATCACACCCCATGCGTCGGCCAACAAAAAAACTCAGGCACTGGTCCAGCGGCTGGACTAGCGCCTGAGTGTGAATATCTCAAAACGGTTCGACCGCCAGGGCGGCTTACTGGACCGGCTTCACCAGCAGCTTGGTGTCGGTGGTGATGTTCGGCTCCAGCGTCTGGCCGCCGGTTTCGACCACCATGGTGGCCTTCTGCTGCACGTCGGTATCGGCAATACGGCCGGCAGCCACATCAAACCAGGCGGTGCCGGCGAGGTTGCTGTCCTTGACGTCCAGCTTGACCTGCTCGTTCGGATCGGCCTTGGCCTTGTCGATCTTCATGCTGCCCTTGATGCCGATCTTGGCCAGTTGCTTGCCGTTGTGATCGGCCATCCCTTCGTAGGTGTACTTGGTGTCGAGCTTCATTTCGCCAAACGGCGTCTTGATACCCAGCGAGACATCCCAGGTATCGCCCACGTTCACCGGCTTTTCCGGCAGCGTGACCATCGACTGGCCGAAGGTCTGCTTGATGGCTTCTTCGCCGAACATGTCTTTGAACTGCGGATTGTTGGCCAGGGCTTGCGTGGCCTTCTCATCCAGCTTGACCTCCAGCACCTGACCGCTGGGCGACAGCTTTTGGGTAATGGTGCCTTCGGTCAGCGGCTTGAGCTGCTCGGCGATCTGAGCAGCCGGGCCATCCTGGTTCTCGGCTTTGGTATCGACCTGGAGCTTGCCGAAGGGCATTTCCATGGTCATGCGAATGCGTTCGAACCGCTGGTCGATGGTGGCCACACCCTGGCTATCGACCTGCTTGACGTCCCAGACCAGGTCCATGCTCATCTGGATCTTCTGGTTGATCGCCTGGCCTTGCACGGCGATGGCGATGTTCATGTCTTGCGAGAGTTGCAGGTTCAGCTTCTGTCCCGGCTGGAACTTCCACTGGAGTTGAACCTGGGCTTGCGCGGTGGCAGCCACACAGCACACGACAGCCGCGGCCATGGCCAGCGAGCTGAAGGACTTACGAACAAAACGGCCAGCCATGGGATACCTCTGCCTGGATAGGGCCAAAGACAAGGAGAACAGTCAGGGAAACGGTGTGCGGCCGCTACTGGCCGCCGCGCGCGGAAGCAGAGCTGCGTTCAGCGGCTCCCGGCTCGATTACAGGTAACAGCCATCGAACAGCACGCTGTTGAGAAATGCCGCGCTACGGTATTCCATGGCCTGCCACGCTGCGGAAATCGCCCGTCGGCTGCATCGCCTGGCGCACTTTCGACCCCGTTACCATAGGGCTGCCCACAAAAGTTGTCAAAGCACGGCAACCCAGGAAATTGCCGCCGGTGCTACTACCGGGCGGCAACGATCATTCGTCGCCGTGGTCGCAAACTTGGGGCGGCGCGGCTGATTTTACCGCGGCGCCTGTTTGCTAGGGGGCCGCCGATTGAAGCGTGAATGCGGTTTCGCCGGCAAGTACAATCGAGGCGACACGCCGTACTCGCCACCCCCAAGGCGCGGCAAATCGCCTGCCGATCTGCCTTGCTTCAGCTTCCAGGGAGAGCCTGCTTCTCATGAGCGTGATGCTTTCTTGTCGCCGGTCTGCCAGTCAGCTTGCCCCAGCCGGTCTGTGTGTTACGCCGTTTTGCCAAGTAAAACGCAAATCGTTCGCCGTTTGGGCTGCTTGGATCGTGGTGATCCTGGCTTGGCCGGTTATGGCGTTTGCCGCAGAAGGGGCGGCACCCCAGACGGGCCAGGTCGATCCCAATGCCGATTACTCCGGCGAGCTGCCGCGGATCGCCCCCAATTCGCCCGAGCAGTCGCACAAGCTGTTGCACGTGCTGCCCGGCTTCCAGGTCCAACTGGCCGCCAGCGAGCCGCAGGTGGTCGACCCCATTGCCTGCTCGTTCGACGAACGGGGGCGGCTGTACGTCATCTGCATGCGCGATTACAGCGAGCAGGAACACGACCGGCTGGGCGAAGTGCGGCTGCTGGAGGATGCCGATAACGACGGCGTGTACGAACGCAGCACGATCTTCATCGATCAGCTTTCCTGGCCCACGGCGATCATCTGCTACGACGGCGGCGTGTTCGTAGGTGCCCCGCCGCACATCTATTATTTGAAGGATACCGACGGCGACGGCCGGGCGGACCACAACGAGATCGTGTTCACCGGCTTTGGCCGCACCAACGTGCAGGGCCTGCTCAACTCGTTCCGCTGGGGGCTCGATAACCGCATACATGGTGCCACCAGCAGCAGCGGCGCATCGGTCACTCGGCCGGGCGTCGACGCCCCGCCGGTGGTGCTCAAAGGCCGCGACTTTGCCTTCGATCCGCGGACGCGGAAGCTCGAACCGACCAGCGGCGGCTCGCAGCACGGCTTGGACTTTGATGTCTGGGGCCGCAAGTTTGTCTGCTCCAACAGCAGCCACCTGGAGATGGTCTTTTTCGAAGACCGCTATCTCCAGCGCAACCCGGTCGTGGCGGCACCCTCGCCGCGTAAGGTGATCGCCGTCGACGGCGGCCAGGCCGAGGTTTATCGCCGCAGCCCGGTGGAACCCTGGCGCATCGTTCGCACCCGGCTCCGCGTGGCTGGCACCGTGCCCGGCGCGGTCGAAGGCGGCGGGCGCGCGGCCGGCTACTTCACCAGCGCTACCGGCGTGACCATCTACCGCGGCGATGCCTTCCCGGAAGCGTACCGAGGGCAGGTGTTCGTGGGCGACGTGGGCAGCAACATTGTCCACCGCAAGCAGCTGCTGCCTGACGGCGTGGGGCTCAAGGGCATCCGGCTGGACGAAGGCCGCGAGTTCCTGGCGTCGGAAGAAATCTGGTTCCGCCCGGTACAGTTCGCCCAAGGGCCCGATGGCTCGCTGTATGTCCTGGATATGTATCGCGAGGTGATCGAGCATCCCAAGAGCATCCCGCCGATCATCAAGCAGTACCTCGATCTGACCAGCGGGCGCGATCGCGGCCGCATTTGGCGGGTTGTGCCCGATAACTTCCAGCGGCGGCCGAACCCTGCCTTGGATCAGGCCAGCACTGAGGAACTGGTGCAGTTGCTCTCGCACCCCAACGCCTGGCACCGCGAGACGGCTGCCCGGTTGATCTACCAGCGGCAGCCGCAAGAGGCCGTGGCTCCGCTGCGGCGTTTGGCGACCAGCGGCGAGGAACCGCTGGGAAGGCTGCATGCGCTGTACGCCCTGGCAGGGCTGGGGGCCTTGGACGAGGCGACCGTACTTACCGCCCTGTCCGACCAGCATCCCCGTGTGCGCGAACATGCCGTGCGCTTGGCCGAAACCATGGCGAGTCAGCCGGCCATCGCTCAGCGGCTGTTGAGCATGACCGGCGACGACGACGTGCGCGTCCGCTATCAGTTGGCGTTCAGCCTGGGCGAATTGCCTGCCTCGGCCGAGCGGCAATCGGCCCTGGCGACGCTGGCTCGTAAGGATGCGGGCGATTCGTGGATCCGGCTGGCGATCTACAGCTCGCTCGCGCAAGGCAGTGGCGAGGTGTTCACACGCCTGGCCGGCGACCTGGAGTTTGCATCCTCCGCCGCCGGGCGAACCTTTCTGGGCGATCTTGCCCGGCAGATTGGCACACGCGGTGATCAAGCGGACGTGGCCGCGGTGATCAAGGCCATCGACGTGTTGCCTGCCGAACGTCGGACGCTGGCCGGCTACTGGGTGCAGCAATTGGCCCAGGGGATGAACAAGTCGGGGGCGGCGCTGCGCACGCAACTGGCGACGATGACGGGCGATACCGGCCACCTGATCGACGAACTGCTGGCCGCGGCCCGGCGGACGGCGGCCAACGCACGTGCCGCCGTGGCCGATCGGTTAGCCGCCGTGGAAACGCTGGCCCTCAGCGACCTGGCTACCGAACGCAAGCTGCTGGCCTCGCTGCTGGAAAGCCGGCAGCCGCAGCAGGTGCAGTCGGCGGCGCTGCGTACGCTGTCACGGTTCTCGGGGGCCGACGTGGCGAAGGTGGTGCTGGCGAACTGGCAGGGCTACTCGCCTGCGGTCCGTGCCCAGGCGACCGAAGTGCTTTTTGCCCGGCCCGATCGCATTCAAATCCTGCTCGATGCCATCGCGTCGGGCGACGTTCGGCCGCAGGACCTGGAACCAGCCCGCATCCAGGTCCTGCGCCAGCACAAGCAGGCCGACATTCGCGGTCGGGCCGAGAAGCTGCTGGCCGAGGTGCGGCTTAGCCGGCGGCAAGACGTGGTGCAGGCGTACCAGTCGGCGCTGGCGATGCAGGGGGACGCCGCGCGGGGCCAGCAGGTGTTCATCAAGAACTGCGCTGCCTGCCACCGCGTGGAGAACCAGGGTTACGAGATCGGCCCCAACCTGGCTGCGATGCGCAACCGCGGACCCGAGGCGATCTTGCTCAACGTGCTGGACCCCAACCGCGAAGTGAACCCGCAGTATCTGAACTATGTGGCGATCACCACCGACGGCCGCTCCATCACAGGCATGATCGCGGCGGAAACAGCCACCAGCGTTACGCTCCGCCGGGCTGAGAACCAGAGTGATACCATTCTCCGCAGCGACCTCGACGCGCTGCAAAGCACCGGTCAGTCGATCATGCCCGAGGGGCTGGAGAAAGAGATCTCACCCCAGGCGATGGCCGACCTGATCGCTTATCTGCTTTCGCTTAAGTAAGGCACCCATTTTGGCCCCGCCGGCGGCTCTAATCGATCCGCCCGCGGGGCCTTATTGCGCGCTTGGGCCTTGCCGCGCGCCCTCAGAACCGGGTCGCGAAACGGTGCGTAATGAAGTCCGGGTGGGCGAAAAAGCACGCGTCAGGCGCGCTGTGTACCTCGCCCGCTCATTCCGTTGGGTGCGTTTGGGGCACGCCCCGTTTAGCAGGAGCTGGCGGGGCCGTGCCACAACTGCTTGAAACCGCGAAAACAGCGATTTCACCCGCAAAAAACAGCGGTTTTTGCGAACTGGAACAGCCTTTGCTTCGTATAGATAGTGGAGGGACGAGGGAAAGGAGAGGAGGCCGCCGGAAGCCACCTCAAGTTCCTGACCTTCGCCCTCGGGACCAGCAACGTTCCTCGAGCACAGGAGGGCCCAACCGGTTGTAGGACAAGCACGTAGCGTAAGGGAGCCTCGGACGCTATGGGCCAGGTTCGAGTACGAGGCGGTTCAGGTAGCTTGAGGTCTCGGCGGATCGGATTTCACCGCCGGACCACGAGGGGTTCTCCCTCGGAGAACCCGACCTGCCGCTGCCCGTGTGGGGAAGTGCGACTGGCCGTGCAACCGAGGCTCGGGGCCGGTGGGAGAGGCCCAAGAGCTCGTGGAGTCCAAGCCGGGAACGGAGCTGGCCCCTCCGCGTTGGAGACAGTGAGTGCTGAGCGGTTGCGGCCGGGTAAGCAGCCGCTCGTAACGGATTGCCAGGAAAGAAGGGAGGTGTGTGAGATGAGAGCACTGGTACCTTGGAGTGCGAATCTGCCTCGTACGTTTACCCGCTTTGAAGAGGAGATGGAGAACCTGTTCAACCGCTTCTTCGGACGCGACGTGTTCGAGGACAACGGTGGCGAGGTTTACGCTCCTCGGGTCAACGTGGCCGAAACGGATGACCACTACGAAGTGACCGTCGATCTGCCCGGTCTCAAGCCCGAAGATGTCAACCTTGAGTTGAAAGAGGGGCACCTCTGGATCACGGGCGAGAAGAAGGAAGAGAAGGAAGAGAAGGGCAAGACGTATCACCGTGTGGAGCGCCGTTACGGTCAGTTCCGCCGTGTGATCCCGCTGGCTGGCGCCGTGAAGGAAGCCGACGTCGCCGCCCACTTCAAGGATGGTGTGCTGACGGTCACGTTGCCTAAAGCGGAAGAGGTCAAGCCCAAGAAGATCGCCATTCAAAGCTGAGCCGCTGAGCTCTGAACCTGCCGGTGCCGAGTCGCTCGGTGCCGAGCCGGGGAAGACTGAGTCGGCTGGCCAGCTGCCCGGGTGCCGTTCTCCTCCGAGAGCGCACCGGGTAGCACCCGGATGGTGATCGCGGAAAGCCCGCCTTCATCACGCTTCGAGGGCGGGCTGGTTTTTTGCGCTGACGGCGGATGCGCCGTCTCTTTGCCCACGCGTCTCGCGCCTTTTAAGCCGCTAGCGTTGTTGCCGCCGCATGCCTGCGGCTTGCCGCATCCCCCGCAATTGGGCAGTTTGCCGCTGCCGGCAAAGGTTGCCGGGTTTTTCTGGTCCTCCTCTACTCCGCCGGGCTGCTGGCGTACAATAGGCCGCAAGTGCGCGGGTTGCCACCTGCACGGGGGGCTCAAGCTCCCGCGCAGGAAGCCAAGGTGGGCGTTACAGATGGTTCGATTGGAATTTGTGGCACGATCTGGCCGATCGAAGTGCGGGGCATTGCATTGTTGGCTTAGCTCAAGGGGCTGCTGACAGAGTTCTCAATGCCGCGTGGCGCGCCCCCTGGAGGAGACGGCTTATGTTGCGGGTCTTGGTGGTGGTTTGCGTTCTCGGTTGTTCTGTGTTCGCGCAAGCCGCGACTCCGCCAAGTGAACAGCTTCTGCCAGCCTCTACGCAGGGCTGGCTCTCCATCCCCAACGTGGCCGCCACTCGGGCCGCTTTCAAACGTACCCAATTCGGGCAACTGCTCGCCGACCCGGCTCTGGCCGGCTTTATTGATGACGTGAAGGACGAGATCCGGGCTGCCCGCGATCGCCGCGGCAGTGCCTTGGAACTGTCGTTGGACGATCTGGAACGGATCGCCACCGGCGAAACGACCGTGGCCATGGTGGCTCCGGCCGACGGCTTGCCCGGCCGCGTGGTGCTGATCGACGTGACCGGGCGCGAACGCGATGCGGCCGACGTGGTCGATCAGGTCGTGGCCGACCTGGTGCGCCGCGGCGCCAACGAGAGCGCGGTCAATTACGGCAACATCACCATGCGCCGTATCACGCAAGGTACCGGCGAGCGGATGGTGATCTTCCAGCATCAGGGTCTGCTGTGCCTGGCCCGCAACAGCAGCGTGGCCCAGGAAGTCGCCGCCCGGCTGATGGCTCCGGCCAATGTGGCGCTGCCGCGGCTGGCAGCCGACCCGGCTTACCGTTACGTGCAGCAGCGGCTGGCAGCCGACGCCGGCGCCGACCGCGATCCCGAACATCTTTCGTGGTTTGTGAAGCCACTGGGCTACGCCGAGGCCGTGCGGACGCTCCGTTCGCAGCGTGAAGGGCAGAAGGACGATAACCGCGGTGAGCTGCTGGAGAGCCTTCGGGCGACCGGCTTCGAGGCTCTGCAAGGCGTGGGCGGCCGCATCACGCTGGCCGGCCCGCAATACGACGCCATCCAGCGGATTGCCATCTACGCGCCCAACCGCAGCCAGTGGCGCGATTCGATGAACCTGCTCAGCCTGGTCAACGGCCCGAACCTGGAGAACATTCCCTCGTGGATTCCCGCCGGCCTGGGCAGCAGCATCGCCGTGCAGATCGACGTGCAGAAGGCGTTTGATCATGTCGGCCCGCTGTTCGACCGCGTGAAAGGCGGCCCCAACAGCCAGGGCCTCTGGGAACGAACGCTGCGGCGTGTGAGCAGCAAGCGGCCTGGTTCCCCGGGCGTGGATATTCGCTCGCAGATCGTGGCCCGGCTCGGCAAGCAGGCGTACATCATTACCGACAACAAGCCGGCGGCTCCTGGCCAGTTGCTCGGTCCCAACGACGAGCGGCTGCTGTTTGCCATGCCGATCGTGGCGCTGCCTGCCGATGGCGGCTTGGCGCAGGCTCAGGCACAAGTGGCCGATGCCATCGCGCGTGTCCTCGCTCCGGATACCGCCCACGTGCGGCGCGAAGATCGGCTGGTGCCCGGCCAGGTGATCTGGTCGCTGTTGCGTGACCGCCAGGAAGGCCGCGTCGAACTGGACGATGTGCGGATCGAGTTCGGCGGCCAGGTCAACGTGCAGCAAGCTCCCGAAGTGGTCGATCTGGAGCCGGCCGCCGTTTGCGTGGCGCACGGCTACCTGTTCTACTCCACGCACCTGAGCATGATGGGCGACATCCTGAACAATGTGGCTGCCGCCAATGCCCCCGGCTTGATGCAGCGGCCCAGCCTCGCCCGGTCGGAAAGCTACAACGAGGTGATCGGCGCGGTGCGTCAGGAGCTTGCTCGCCGCAACTGGAACGAGACCTGCCTGATCCGGTTTGCCGAGACCAACGAGGAGTTGCGGGCGACCTACGAACTGCTGCAACAGAAGCAGCTTCGTAACAGCCAGTCAGTGGTGGCTCGCTCGCTGCGTTCCCTGCCGAACCTGGGCAGCCTGGAGGACAACGAGGCCGACATCGACGTGCGGCGTCTGCCCAACTACGACCGGCTGAGCCAGTACCTCCGTCCCTCGGGCCAGGTGGGCCGCGCCGAAGAGCACGGCTGGTTCATCGTGGCCTTCACGCTGCCGGGCCAGCGCTCCAGCGGCGACTCAGCCCATCGTTCCGGCAACACCGCTGTGATGCCGACCGGCACCAGCCAGCGCTAACCGCTCTGAAAAAAATCTTGCGGAGGGAGGTGCCAGGGCCGAAGCCGGCGTGTAAGGTGCCAACCGTTGAGGGAGTGCCATGAACGAAACGGTTGCCCGCCCTGCCTCGGCAAGCGCCCTGCTTACCGACCTGTACCAGCTCACCATGGCCGCGGCTTACCGCAGCCAGGGGCTGGCCGAGCGTCCGGCGGTTTTTCATCACGTGTTCCGCAGCTTGCCCTTTGGCGGCGGCTTTGCCATCGCCGCCGGCCTGGGGCCGCTGATCGAGTACATCGAGGGCTTTCAATTTCAGCCCGACGAGCTGGCCTATCTGCGTTCGCTCAAAGCCGATGGCCGCCAGCTCTTTGCCGACGACTTTCTCGATGACCTGGCCCGACTGCGGCTGCGGTGCGATATCGACGCCGTGCCCGAGGGCACCGTGGTCTTTCCGCACGAGCCGCTGGTACGCGTGCGCGGTCCGTTGATGCAGTGCCAGTTACTGGAAACGGCCCTCCTCAACGTGATGAATTTTCAGACGCTGATCGCCACCAAGGCAGCCCGGGTATACCTGGCCGCCGAGGGCGACACCGTACTGGAGTTCGGGCTGCGCCGCGCTCAAGGCCCCGACGGTGGCTTGTCGGCCACCAGGGCGTCGTACGTGGGCGGCTGTCACGCCACGAGCAACGTGTTGGCCGGCCAGCGGTACGGCATCCCCGTCGTGGGCACGCACTCGCATAGCTGGGTGATGGCCTTCGACAACGAGGCCGATTCGTTCCGGGCCTACGCCCAGGCTATGCCTCATAACTGCGTCTTTCTGGTCGATACCTACGACACCCTCCAGGGCGTGCGCCGGGCGATCGAAGTGGGCCACGAGATTCGCCAGCGAGGGCTTGAACTGCGCGGCATCCGACTCGACTCGGGCGATCTGACCGCGCTGAGCATTGCCACGCGGCAGATGCTCGACGAGGCCGGCTTCGAACGCACGCAGATCATCGCCAGCGGCGATCTTGATGAGCATGTCATTGCCGAATGCAAACGGCGCGGAGCCCGGATCGACGTTTGGGGCGTCGGCACCAAGCTGGCCGTGGCCAAGGACGACCCGGCGCTGGGCGGCGTCTACAAGCTGGCCGCCGTGGGGAATGACGTGTGGAAGCCGCGGCTCAAGCTGTCGGAGGACGCGATCAAAACGTCCAATCCCGGCATCCATCAGGTGCGGCGGTTCTTCGACAAACACGGTCCGATCGGCGACCTGGTGTACGACGTGCTGCTGGGGCCCTCGCCTGATCGGCGTGGCACGCACGTGCTCGATGGACGGCCGCTGGAGTTTCCGGCGTCGGCCGAGTGCGACGAGCTGCTGGTGCCGATCTTTCGCGGTGGTCAACGCGTGTACGACGTGCCTAGCCTGGCAGACAGCCGGCAACGCACGCTCGATCAACTGGCCCGGTTGCCGGAGGAGTACCGCGATCTGGCCTCGCCGGCGGTCTATCCGGTGGGCTTGGACGAGCGGCTACAAACGCAGAAGGACACCATGATGCGGACGCTGCGCGCCGATGTGGCCCGTGTGCAGCAGGCGGCCGACTGAGGACTACTCGCCCTGATCCGCAGCGGGCTGCGGTTTGAGCCACGGCGACAGGTCGACGGTGCGCAGCGGAAAGGCCGTGGCGGGGCGGACGCCATCGCCAATGGCCAGGTGCAGCTTCAAGGTTTGCGGCTCAAACACCATGCTGTGTGCCGTCCACCAATGTTGGCTGACGGATTGCAGCAGCCGGAACGTGTCGGCGACGCTCAGCTTTTCGAGCCCTGCCGCGCGTACCAGGCGGTCCATGCGCTGGCACGCATCACCCACCGAAAGTTGCCGGCTTTCAAAGTGATTGGTCGCCGCGCAGAAGCCGTTATCGCCGCTGCGCAGCACCACGGTTTTGGGCGTCGATTCCACCACGCCGCCGCCAGTCGGATCGCACATCACAAAGATCGAACGGCCGGCCGGTTTGTTGCGCTGCATGAGCGCCGCCGCTTGTTCAATGGTGCGGCAATCTTCCAGCACACGTCGGGCGAGTACCGCCGTGGGCGTGTTCTGGAGTACCAGGGGCGGCGAATCGTCGGCGGCCTGGTCCACGTCGTTCTGGCCGATGAATAGCCCGGCGCTGTTCATGCCCGACATGGCGGCCCCGGTCACCGGTGCCCCCGGAAACGAAACGACGGCGAACGGCTGTTTGCCCACCGGCTGGTACACGATCACCATGCTGTACTGGTGCATGCCGCGGACCAGGGGGTAGTCGAGATTGCGGCCGATCAAAGCGCCGCCGGTTTGGCTTTTCTCTGGCGCGACCATCACCGCCGAGCAGGTGTGCAGTTTGCGGATATCGTGGAAGGTGTTGCCGATCACCAATAGATCACGATCCACACCGCCGGCTTTGGCGGCCGCGTCCAGTTCGCGGCGATACTCGGCCGGGTACTTCTTGAGCAGCGAATCGCCCAGCCGTGCCAGCAGCGGCCGGAAATCGCTCAGCCCTTGCGACGCCAGAAACCGTTCGTACACGGCCACGGCGTCGCGAGCCGGCTTGAGGGCCAGCACGCCCATCTGTTCGCCGATTTCTTCGGGCGTACCCGCCAGGATCAGCACCGGCACTCCGTTGACGTAGCGCAGTTCGCCTTTGCCGTGGCGCGCCTCGGGGAAGCGAAACGCCTGCGCGGCGGCCGGCAAGGCCCAAGCCGACACGATCCAGGTGACCATCCATGCGGCTGCAAGTCGGCGGAACATACGACCTCCTTGGTAAGGCGTGAAGCGATCGACGCCGTATGGCGAAGCCGAATCCGTGGCCACGGTGCGAAGGGGATGTAGGCCAGTATACCGCCAGGGCCGATGCGGCGGTCAATCGTGGGGCGGCGAAATGGGAGGGACGCGAAACGCCGCGTGTGCGCCGGGCATCGCGCAATGTGCACGCGTCAGACGAGCGAAACGGCTAGCGACGTTGCTCGGTCGAGGCGGCCGCCAGCACCGCGACTTCGACTACGACCGAGCATGCCTCGGCCGCCGGCTCGGCCAGGCGGATATCGAGCCGGGCACCGTGTCGGAACAGTTCGCCCTGCTGAATCCGTGCGTCGGGCCCGTCAACCTGCTCGAACTCCAGCTCCGGCATTTCAGCCAGCGGAGGACAAAACGCCAGGTGGATGCTGGCCGTGCGCTGGCCTGCCTCGAACTCCGCACGCAGCGTGGCCAAGATCTGCTCGCCGCCGTCAGGCAACCGCGAACGGGTCCATTGCTGCTGGACGTCGTCGGGCAGGATGCCCTCGACATCACCGAAGAACGCTTCTTCTTCCGCCAACAGCGTTGGTTGAGCGGCAGCTTCGAGCGGCGATGATGCCGCCGGCTCTGAAGTTGATTCAGGTGCTTCGGGCTCTTCTTCAACGTCGCCAGCCGGCCAGCCGCCGACCGTTTCTGCTGGCAGTTGCGGCGGTGTGGGATCCCACGTGCGATGGTCGTCGGCCAAGGGGGCGTGCGCTTCACCGTTGGACGACGCGGTTACGTTCGCTGCGAGCTTCGTTGCTTCCTGCGCGGTGGTTGGACCGGCAACGTCGGTTACCGCCGCGGCCGAGCGCCAGCGCGGGCCAAAGACATGGCCTGCCTGTCGGCACCAGGCGGCCGTTTCCGCGATGGTGACAAGAACCCATAGCATCACCACGCCGACCACGCTGCCGCCGCTGAACGTGAGCGCAGCAGCCGTGGCCGCAAGCAGCGGCGTTGGCACCACCAGCGCCAAGGTGGGCGACTCAAGCCTGCGCAAGAACGCTTCCCACCAGCGACCAAGGGGATTGGAGCTGGGCAAGGGCTCATCGTCAGCGGCCACCGCCAGGCTGCGCCACAACGCCGCGGCTCCGAGCAGCGCCAGGCCAAAGACGATTGCCGCAGGCCAGGCAGGCGGCTGCACCAAGGCTTCTTGCGCGCGGCGAACCCACAGCAGGATAGGAACCGTCAGCAGCCAGAGAGCAGAGACAGCCAGCAGCCCTCGGCGCACATGCCGCCAGAAAGTTTCCAGCGCCGCATCGGCCGCGTGCGTCCCCGTGGCGCGCGCTGCGGCGTCGCGGTCTGCGCGGGCGCGATCAGCCTGGTCGCGCCTGGGCGAATCCATCGAAAAATGGGGACGCTGGCTCACCGGGTTGACGTTCCGTGTCGGTTGGAGGCGAACAAAGGAAACCAAGCCGCGGCTACGAAAACCGCCGGGGCCTGTGCGGCTCCCGGCGGTGGCGACGTATCGCTGCTTGTATCTGTCCTTGCGGTATTACGGTACTAGGACCGCGAGGCCACGGTGGCGCCGGCGGCCGCGGCCAGTTTCTCGGCGGCCGAGGTGTTTTCCCAACTGAAGCCCTCGCGGCCAAAGTGCCCACCCCAGGCGGTCGGGCGATAAATCGGCCGCCGCAGGTCCAGGTACTCGATGATGCCGCGCGGCGAGAGCGGGAAGAGATCGCGCACCAGCTCGCAGATGCGGGCGTCGTCGATGCGGCCCGTGCCCTGCGTGTCGACGTACACGCTCACCGGCTCCGAGACGCCGATGGCATAGGCCAACTGCACCTCGCAGCGGTCGGCCAGGTCGGCGGCCACGATGTTCTTGGCCACGTGCCGGGCCATGTAGGCCGCGCTGCGGTCGACCTTGGTGGGGTCCTTGCCGCTGAACGCGCCGCCGCCGTGCCGGCCCCAGCCGCCGTACGTATCCACGATGATCTTGCGGCCGGTCAGACCGCAGTCGCCGTGCGGGCCGCCGCGGACGAAGCGGCCGGTCGGGTTGATGAAGTACTTGGTCTGCGAGGAGTCCAGATCCTCGGGCAGGCAGGGCTTCACAATCTGGTTGATGACATAGTCGCGGATCTCGTCCTGCGTGAGCTCGCGGCCGTCGATCTTGTCGGCGTGCTGCGTGGACACCACCACGGTATCGACACGCACCGGCCGATTGCCTTCAAACTCGATCGTCACCTGGCTCTTGCTGTCGGGACGCAGCCAGGGCACTTCCTTGTTGAAGCGAGCCTCGGTAAGCCGGTTGATGATGCGGTGCGCCAATGCGATCGGCAGCGGCATCATTTCCGGCGTGTCGTTGCAGGCGTAGCCGAACATCAGGCCCTGGTCGCCGGCGCCAATGTCCTTCTGCCGCGACTCGTCGTTGTTGACGCCCATCGCGATGTCGGGGCTCTGCTTGTCGATCGACACCATCACGGCGCAGGTATCGGCCGAGATGCCCAGGTCCTCGCTGGTGTAGCCCACCTCGCGAATGACGTCACGAACCACGTCGGCGTAGTTGATCACGGCGTTGGTCGTGATCTCGCCGGCGATCAAGGCCAAGCCAGTCGTGACGAGCGTTTCGCAAGCGACGCGGCTGAGCGGATCTTGAGCAAGCAAGGCATCGAGGATGCCGTCGGAAATCTGGTCGGCCAGCTTGTCGGGGTGACCCATGCTGACCGATTCGCTCGTAAACAGGTACTTGCCGCGCGCCATGAATGCTATCCTTCCGCCCGCTGTTCGCGGGACTTGACTTGGAACGAGAAGACCTTTGCAGCCGTCAAATTAGCGTAAAAGTGCCGGCATTATAAGGGGAAGGCCTTTGCAGCGGCAACTCGCCGCGGGGGGCCGGCCTGGTGCTCTTGGGGAGCCGATGCACCAGCAGCCGGCCCCAAATGAACCCGAGGCGGGGCCGCCTGCTGGGGGCAGCGCCCGCCTCGGGGATGTTGGGCTTACCAGGACTCACACCGCGCGATGCTGGGAGGCTTTGGGGGATTGGTGCCACCCCGCCACCGCCAGGGCAGCCGCGGCGCAGGAGACCGGCTTACTTGTCGGTCCGGAACGGCGAGGCCGGGAGACCTTCGCGATTGGACAGGTTCGGCTCGGCCGTCTGGTGCCAGGCGAAGCGGACGGCAGTCGGTTCCTTCACCTCGGGCGACTCGACCACCACGGTATCGCCGTCGATGGTGGCGGTGGCGTCGACAAACTTGCCGTCCTTGCCGGCGATCTGGAACCAGGTCAGCGGCTTGCCGTCGCGCGAAACCAGGCCGCTGCCCACGTGATCGAACTGGAGGCGGGCCTTGGAGCCTTCAAACGTGACCGACTTGTACAGCGGGCCGCTGTACACCAGGCCCTGCTTGCCGTAGGTCTTGGTCAGCGCCCACAGGGCCAGCCGCTTGCCCACGTCCTGCTTGTTCGTGGGGTGGATGTCCTTGATGTTGCCGATATCGACCGTCACCGCCATGCCCGTGTTGGGGATGGACAGCGCGGCGGTCTGGGCTTCCCAGATGCCGGGCAGACGTTCGGGATCGCCGCCGTAGGTATAGGGAGCAAGCTGCACGAAGTAGAACGGCAGGTCCGGCCGCTGCCACAGGTCGCGCCAGCCGGCGATCAGGGCCTTCATCTTCTCGTAGTACAGCATGCCTTCGCCGTTGTTCGACTCGCCCTGGTACCAGAGCGCGCCGCGAATGCCGTAGGGCACCAGCGGGGCGATCATGCCGTTGTACAGGGCCAGCGGCGACTGGTGGTTGATTTTGCCTTCAGCATTGCGGGCGGGGTACTTATCCAGATTGGCGGCAATGTCCTTCAACGCCGGCACGGCTTGGAAGCCTTGCGGCGGGGTCCACGGCTCGATCCGCGTGCCGCCCCAGTTGGAGCCGATCAGCCCGATGGGCACGTCCAGCTCCTTCTGCAGTTCGCGGGCGAAGTAATAGCCCACCGCCGTGAAGTTGCCCACCGTTTCCGGCGTGGCCGCTTGCCAGGGGCCGGCCTTCACGTCCTGCTGCGGCTTGTCGGCCGGCACGTGCGGGATCTTGATGTGGCGGATTCGCGGGTGATTGCCGTTGGCGATTTCTTCCTGGGCATTGGCGCTGCGAGCGACCGTCCACTCCATGTTGGACTGGCCCGAGCAGAGCCACACTTCGCCGATGAGCACGTCGTTGAAGGTGACGTCGCTGCTGCCCGACACCTTCACCGTGTGCGGGCCACCGGCCTTTTGCGCCGGGAGCTTAACCATCCAGCGGCCATCTTCGCCGGCGGTCGCCTTGGCCGAGGTATCGCCCAAGGTGACGGTCACTTCGGTGCCGGGCTTGTCCCAACCCCAGACCGGAATCGGCATCTCACGCTGCAGCACCATGTGATCGCCGAAGATGGCTGGCAGCTTGACCTCGGCCTGCAGCGAGGCAGGCAACAGCAAGCAGGCCGCGACCGCGGCCCATGCGCAGAACGAACGCAACTTCATCGGCAGAACTCCTGAAACGTGGCTTGGCCACAATGGTTAACCATGGCCTGGTTCGTGTAGGCGGGCGGGGCACCTGACCCGAGGGCGGTGCCCTCGGCGTCCAGGGGGAAGCGCAAGTTTCCCCCGCGGCCAGCGCCATACGATAACCAGCTTGCGCGGCCGTTGCCAACGTTACGGATAAAAGATGTCTGCTGCGATCGAGCCCCCCAAGCCGGGCGGGCGAAGGGAAGAGCCGGCAGGGGGGCCGATGGCCCACCGGGATCAGGCGTTTTCCAGCGCCGGTTCGATCACGCGCATGGTCCGCCACCGCCCCTGGAGGAACCGCAGCAGGTAGATGCTGCCCAGGAACCATAGCCACACGGTGACGAACGTCCACAGGCCGTACAGACCTGCACCCAGCCACTCGACTGCGGCCAGGCTGCCCAGCCCCAGGGCCGAAGCCATGATCAGCGTGGTGAACAGCACAAACCGGGTATCGCCCGCCCCCTTGATGGCGCTGACGAAGATCAGGTTGAGTGCGTCGAACAGGTTGTACGCCGCCACGAACCGCAGCAGCACCACCGCCGTGCGGCGAATGTTTTCCGACTCGCTGCCGCTGGCCATGTAGCCGGCGAGGAACAGATCCGGCACACCGATATACAGGATCGAGAGCACCGCCATGTAAGCGGTCGAAATCAGCAGGCTGGTCCAGGTGGCCTTGGCGGCCAGATCGTCGCGGTTGTCGCCCAGGTATTGTCCGACCAGCGTGGTCACGGCCAGGGCCAGGCCGACGATCGGCATGAACGCCAACGTGCTGACATTGAGCGCCATGCCGCTGGCAGCCAGTTCCATCGGTCCGATCTTGCCCACCAGAAACAGAAAGATGGTGAACCCGGTGACTTCGAGCACCAGTTGCACGCCGGCGGGGAAGCCAAACCGCAGCAGCCGCCAGAACAGGTGCGGATCGAGCGGCCAGCCGGCCAGCGTCCGGTGCGCGATGCGTTCCTTGCGCCGCAGGAACAGCACCAGGTAGACCAGCATCTTGGCCGTCAGCGCCACGTTGGTGGCCATGGCTGCGCCCCACACGCCTCCTTCGGGGAAACCCCAGTGGCCGAAGATCCAGGCGTAGTCGAGCGCGATGTTGAGCATCGCGGCTGAACCGTCGACCAGCATCACCACCCAGGTCTGGCCGCGGCCCGTGAAGAACGACGATAACGCCGCGGAAATCAAAAAGCCGGGCGCGCTCCAACACAGCGCCTGGTAATACGTGATCTCGTATTGAACCACGCGCGTTTCGTGGCCTGCCCAGTGGAAGACCAGCGGGGCCAGCGGCATGGTGGCCAGGATCAGCGGCGTGGCCATCGCGCCGACCCACACGCCCTGCCACACGGCGGCGCCGATCTCGCGTGGCCGCCGCGCGCCGTGGTATTGCGAAACAAACGTGGTGACGTACTGACAGATGCCCAGCGGGAAGCAGAGCACGGCGAACGAGAGCACGCCCGCCGGCAGTGCGGCCGCCATCGCGTCCTGGGAGTACCAGAACAGGAACATGCGGTCGATGAAGTGCATGATCGTCCACGAGATCGTGGAGATCACCAGCGGCAAGGCCAGCCGGAGCACGTCGCGGCCGCCGGCAGGCTCCGACCACCAGCGCCGCCAATAACCTTGCGGCCCGGCTTCCTCCGACGACCCAGCCCGCGGCGCAGAGTCGGGGCCATCCTTGACCGAGGGTTCAACATCTGACGCCATAACCGGTTCGCTTATCCTAGGCAGGGAACAGGCACCAACGATTGTGTCTTGCGCTGCCCATGACCAAAGGCGACCACCGGGTGTCTGGAATCGTGGGCATTTCGGGGCGGAGCGGCGCCCCCGCCGAACGCAACCAATCAATACGCCCCAGGGTCGGCGTTTTTCTGCGAACGGGCACCGACCTGCATACGAATAGCGACAGCGCCTAAGCGTTCAGGGCGCTGCGATCCGGCCTGGGGGGCTGCTGAGCAGTCGCAACAACCGCGAAGTGGAACCCGCGGGAAAGCCGGCTGAAACGAGTACCCCCGGCGCGCGCTCAACCGGCTACGTGCATCATTCCCTGGGTGAGACGCGAAGAAAAGGGGAGAGGTTCGCGCCACATGGTTTCTGCCATGGCTGCATGTGCCACGGCCGGTACCAGGTGCGCTACGGAAAAGGTTCATGCCCCGAAGGGATATGCCCGCCGCGTGGGTGGCGGGAAGCTGCCGAGCGGTTCACACCGCGTGGCTAGGTTCGCCCTCGCGGCGGAGGATGATCTCGCGCCGCTGAATGCGAACGTCGGCCGGCGCATCGATCCCCAATCGCACGGTGCTGCCCTTCACTTCGAGCACGCGCACGATGATGTCGCCGTCGATCACCAGAGCCTCTTCCTGCCGACGCGAAAGGACCAACATGCCGACCCTCCTTGTGGTAAAAAGACCAACCACCGCGAAGCTGCGTTGCGGCCGCTGCTGACCGCCCTGCCGTGTCTGACGTGTATGGGTGAACACTATAGTCGGCAGTGTACGCCTGTCAATGCAAGTACGCCCGACCGGGCCGGGTTTTGCTGAAGGCTTTTCGTGCGTGGAAGATGCGAATTGCGATTTTTCTGGTGGACGTGGTCGCGGTGGCTTTCCGCACCCCCGGCGGAATGCTGCCGTCCGCAGAGCAGCGGTGCCCCGCGTCGTTGGCAGAACGGCTCTAAGTGGCCTATGGTAAGGGACTTAGACGTTGAGCAGGTGGTGGCCTTACATGACGTTCATGTTACCGCAGCCTCGCCCAGTGGATGATGCGGACCGCCCTTTGGTCAGCGCAGCGATTGTCGCGCGGCAGAGGGCCTATTGCCCTTACTCCGGCTTTGCCGTGGGGGCCGCGGTGCGGAGCCCTCAGGGGCAGATCTATCCAGGCTGCAACGTGGAGAACGCGTCGTATGGCCTGACCACCTGCGCCGAGCGCGTGGCCGTGCTAAACGCGGTGGTCGGTGGAGCCACGGCGATTGAGGTGATTGCGGTGGCAGCACCCGGCCGGGCCACACCGTGTGGCGCCTGCCGACAAGTGCTGGTGGAGTTCGGGCCGGCGATGCGACTGCTGCTGGTCGATCCGGCCGAGCCGGAGTTGGTGGTCGAATTGACGCTGGCTGATCTGTTGCCGGGCCATTTCTCGTTGGACGCCAAGTGAGGCCCAAGCGGCGGCGATCGTAGGCCGGCCAGTGAACATCGATGTTCGCGGCTAGCCGGGGCGCGCCGTGGTCAACTGCGGAACGTGCAACCGTGTACCGCGACGGTGGTGGCGGCGCCGCATCGTTTGCCTGGTTTAGCAGATTGAGTCGCTGTCAGCGCTAGCGACGATGCAGTCGCGCCAGTGTGGGCATTCGCACAAAGTTCTCAGAGCGCACTATCCCGCCGAAGTTGCCTGCCGATTCTGCCGATTGATAGGGCTGGGTAGTCCGGTTATGCCGACGTGGGCCAATGGACGCTTGCGGCATAAGCGGAGGCTTGGGGTGTTTGCGGCGGTTGGCCATCGGTCGTGCCGCGGGGACTTCAGGCTAGTCAGGGCAACGCTTGGCACGACGCGGGAACAGAGGACCACGTGGTCCAAACTGCCTCCCCGGTCTGCCTAGCCCACCTCGGCGCTAGTTTTGGCGCGCCGGCTGCGAGAAACAGCCGCAAGAGGGCGATGGGAGAATCCCGTGTGTGCCCCTAAGATAAGGGGTTGACGGGCCGGCAATGGTGCTTGCGAAAAAAGGCAGTTTGCCACCGCTGGAAAACGGGGCGGTATTCGCAAGGTGTTCTGTTGAAACAATTTGCGCACAACAGACCGATGTTGACTCACCTCGGAAGCTGGCTATAATTCCACCAGCACGGCAATTTCGGCAATCTCGGCAGAGATGGTCGAGGTGAGCCTTTGCATCGAGGTCGGAAGGTGCTCGATTTACGGTCGAGAAGGATTTTACGGGAGACTTTCCGGCGCCCGCAACATGGACGACTTGGAACCTGGACGGTTCGTGCGGCGCGAATCGTGGTGGTTCCTGCTGACTAGCCATCGGCTAGGGAGAGGGTGGTTAGCAGAATATGAAAACGGTATTCACCACAGGCGAAGCGGCCAAGATTTGCAAGGTCAGTCAGCAAACCATCATCCGCTGCTTTGATTCGGGGCAACTCAAGGGCTTTCGGGTTCCCGGTAGCCGGTTCCGCCGGATCCCCCGCGACCAGCTTTACGCGTTCATGCGCGACAACGGCATCCCCACAGATGCCTTGGATAGCGGTCGACGGAAAGTGCTGATCGTGGACGACGATCAAGAACTCGTCGAGCTGATGTCCGACGTCTTGGAACGGGACGGGCGGTTTGAAGTCAAGACCGTCAACAACGGCTTCGATGCCGGCATGATGGTCAAGGAGTACCACCCGGACCTGATCGTGCTCGATGTCATGCTGCCGGATATCAATGGCCGCGAAGTGTGCCAGCGTGTCCGCAGCGAGAAGTCGATGGACGACATCCGGATCATCTGCATCTCCGGCATGGTCGAGGACGACAAGATCGAGGAACTCCGGGCCGCTGGAGCCAACGACTTCCTGCACAAGCCATTCGAGGTCGAGAAACTCCTCGAACGCATTTGCACCCTGCTGGATATGGAAGTCTCGCCCATGAAGTAACGGGCCGCGCCCCGGCATCGGGGGCCGCCCCGAAACCCTGGCGAGCACTTTCGGTTTCCAAAACAGGTGATGGTTCCTCCGCGCGCCGACGGCCATGCGTTGTGGGCACTAGCGCGAACGTACGTCGAGTAGCGGCCGGGCGCTGGTTGCGGCACCGGCCGTTGCTTTGCGTCTGGCTATTTCGTTCAGCAGCGTTGAAGCGTGCCCCACAGAAAGCATTCTGAGATCGGGCGGCTGTTGCCGGTAGATGTGGCCGGTGGCGTGCGGCTGCCCTGTCTGCCTGCCAGCGAACTGGCGCTGTTGGCCGCCCTGGCCACCGGCGAAGCGGCCCCGCTGGCAGCCACGCTGGCGATCGATCCGGCGCTCACGCTGTGGGCACTCGTTCTGGCTCGCGGTACGGATGAACCGCCGCGCACCTTGGCTGCCTGCGCGGCGTGGCTGGCTTCCCCGGTGGGCGTCGAGCGTTGCCAGGCGGCGCTGGCTGCTGCTGATGGGAGACGCCTTTCTGTTAGCCGCAAGATCGTCAAACGCTGGCGGCGTCTGGCACGGCAGAGTGTGAACACCGCCGCGCTGGCGACAACAATCGCGGACATGCAGCCGGTGCGCGATGACCAGGTGAGCGCCGGGCGGCTCAAGCAGCGCGTGTATCTGCTGGGACTGGTGCATAACGCGGCTGCCTGGCTGAGCAGCGAGGCGATCCCATCAACTGAGGCCGCGCTATCGGTGCGGCGATTCGCGGCCTGGCTGCCCGCGTGGCTGGTCGATGCTGCCGACAGACTTCAGGCCGGCGTGGATCAGTTGCAAAGCGCCGAAACCGATCCGGTGGTGGCCGCCGTATCCGCGGCACTGCGCGGCGACGAAGTGGACGAAGAAGCGTTCAAGGCCGCGCGCCGAGCCGCGTCGCATGCCGCCCGAGCCTGGCGCCCCTGGAATCTGCAAGGCAATCTCGCCTTGTCGCGGTTGCTGCCCAAGCTTGCGGCCACGCCGACACCGGCGATTGAAGCTGCTGAGCCAGCTTCGGAGCCTGCTGCTGCCGTCGCGCCGACCAGGGCCGATGCGTCCAAATGGCCCGGCGTCCTGTCGCCCGAACTGGAACGCGAAAAGCTCGAAGCCCTCGCCGAGTTTGCCGCTGGAGCCGGCCACGAGATCAACAATCCGCTGGCGGTCATCAGCGGCAGGGCACAACTGATGATGCAGTCGGAGATCAGCCCGGAACGGCGCCGCGACGCGGCCCTGATCCACGCTCAGGCCCAGCGCGTGCACGAGATGATCGCCGACTTGATGTTCTTTGCCCGGCCTCCCCAGCCCCAGCCCGAGGTGTTTGACCTGGGGCCGGCGATCGAGCAATTGCTGGCCGAGTTGGCCATGCACCCAGGCGCTGAAGGCGTGGCCCTGCGGGCGGAACCTCCGGCACAGCCCGTGCAGGTAAAGGCCGATCGCTCGCAGTTGTTGGCGGCCGTTCGGGCGATGTGCCTGAACAGCCTGTTCGCGTTGGCCGGCCGCGGTGAACTGCGGCTGCGGTGGGCGCGGCAAGGCGGCGAGGTGATGATCGCTGTCGCCGATACGGGGCCGGGCATCCGACCCGAGGTGCGGCGGCATTTATTTGATCCGTATTACTCGGGTCGTGAGTCGGGGCGGGGGCTGGGTGTTGGCCTGAGCAAGGCCTGGCGGATCGTCACCATGCACGGCGGTACCATCGACGTGGACAGCAGCCCGGGGCAAGGCACCACCATGACCATCCATCTGCCGGTTGGCGAGGAAAAGCAATGAAGGATCAAGGCCCGGTTGTCTTCCGTCCCGAGCTGGTTCACCCCACGGCATTCATTGCTCCGGGAGCCGTCGTGGTAGGCGACGTGACGCTGGAGGAAGAAAGCAGCGTGTGGTTCAACGCCGTGATCCGCGGCGACATGGATGCGATCCGGATCGGCCCTCGGACCAACGTGCAGGACGGCGCGGTGTTGCATGCCGACGAAGGCGTGCCGTGTACGCTGGGCGCCGGCGTGACTGTGGGGCATCTGGCCCTGGTTCACGGCGCGACCGTGGGTGACAACGTGCTGATCGGCATGCGGTCGGTGGTGATGAACGGCGCCGTGATTGGCGAAAACAGCCTGCTCGGCGCCGGGGCGCTGGTGAAAGAAGGGATGGTCGTTCCCCCTGGTTCTCTCGTGGTAGGCATGCCCGCCCGCGTAGCCCGGGAGCTCAAGCCCGAGCACATCGAGCGGATTCGCCAGGCGGCCGAGCATTACGTGGCCAACGCCCGGCGGTACCGCCAGTCGCCAGGCGGAGCGTCCTAGCGGCGGGTGTCCAGCGGCTTTCCGGCAGCGGCTGGCGGCGACCGCGGCGTGCCGGGGCCGAATGCAGCCACTGGCGGTGGCGCGATTTGGGGAAAATACCCCATTAGGAGGAATTTTGCCCCGAAAAGTCTGGCCTCCATTGGGGGGGTGGGACTATAATTCCGCCCGCCGGGAGAGCCAGTTGTCTCCCGGGGGAAGATACCAGGGGCCGCGGTTGACGCATGCTCTGCACAGGCGGATGACTTTCACTTCGCGAAGCATTTCGTAGGCGAGCGCAGCTTTCTCAGTCGCTGCCTTTTGTCTCGATTGGCCAGCTTGCCCCGCGCCGGGCGGTGGTAAGCAGCGCCGGGGGCAAACCTGTCGGCCAACGCCAAGCCAGCACCCCCAGCGTCTTCCCGTCGCCGTACTGGCGACGCCGGTTGATCGTTTGTTTTTGGGCGATCCATCCGCCGGATCGCAGAGGAGCGTCATGACGAAGAATTTGTATGTCGGGAACTTGAGCTACAAGACCACGACGGAAGAGCTGCGTGAAGCGTTCGCGCGGTTCGGCACCGTCACCCGGGCTCAGGTTGTTGAAGATCGCGAAACGGGGCGTTCCCGGGGCTTCGGCTTCGTGGAAATGGCCGACGGTGCCGATGAGGCCGTAGCTCAAATGAACGGAGCAATGCTCGGCGGCCGCACGTTGACGGTGAACGAAGCTCGTCCGCGCGAACCGCGTCGCTAGTCGCCGCCTAACCAATACAGACAATTCGGTTTTCGCCCCGAGAGATCCGCCCGGCACATCTCTCGGGGCTTTTTGTTGCGCCCACGGTGAACAATGCAAACTCGCGAACCAGAGTCTGGTTCCCCTCGCAGCCGATCCCTATTCCGCCGCTACGGCGGAGCCGCGGTTGCGGTACTGCCCGGCCTGGCCCTGGCGATGCTGGCCAAGCCGCAGCAGTTCGGTGAGTGGGCGTTGTTGCTGGGCTTGTTTGTGGCACTCATTGGGCCGGTGGCCTGGCTATTGGCCGACGTTACTTCACGCAAGTAGCGGCGCAGAAAAAATGCGCGCCGTGCCTTTGGGGGCAAACGGCGCGCATTGGCTGTAAACGTTCAGGCCGCCCGCGATTGCCGGGTTAGGCGTACTTCTTGATGTCTGGCTTGATGCCTTCGGGCGTGGCGTCGCTCTCGATCTTGAACCACTCGGGATCGAAGTGGATCAGGTTCGACTCGCCCTTCTTGCCGCGGGCGATCGCGATGTTGGTGGTGAGGGCGATCACCGCGTCACCCAACGCCACTTCGGGGTGGCACTTGGGCTGGTTCTCGGGCGACTGGTTGCGGATGCACCAAGCCCAGTGTTCCATTTCTTCGCAGTAACCGCGGCTGACCGGGCCACGATCCAGCGCCGCCTTGGCGATGGCCGAATCGTTGCCGCCGCTGGCCGTGGTGTCGAGCACCGCCGAGTCTTTCTTCTTGCTCACGCCCACGCGGGTGAAGCCTTCGCGCGGATAGAGCAGCACTTCCTGCTCGCGTTCCAGGATCAGCGTGCCTTGGGTGCCCAGCACCACTTCGCCGTAGCCGCCGAAGCCGTTGCCGTTGATCGAGGAGTAGGTGACCACGATTTTCTTGTCGTGGGTCTTGGGGTCCTTGGGATCGTAGGCGGGCGTGGGGAACTCGTACATGCAGTAGACGTGATCGTCCACGTCGCGGTCGTACGGAAAGATGTGCCGGCCGCCCATCGCCGACACGGTCAGCGGCAGGGCCTTCTTGCCGTCCTTGGCCATGGCGCTGATGAAGATGCCAGCCGCGTCCAACTGGTGGCTGCCCAGCTCGGCCATCAGGCCGCCGCCGGTGCGGTCGAACAACCGCCAGCGGATCAGCTCTTCCAGCGGCGAGATGGTCAGCGTGCCGTCGGGGCCGTAACCGGTTTTCTCCTGGTAGCCGTACTTCTCGGCCAGGGTCTTGCCGGTTTCCTTGTCAACCTCGCCCAGGATGGCGTCCTTGGCCATCTCGGTGTACAGCCGGTGCCGCTCCTGGAGCATGCCCAGCGTGAAGCCGTCGGTCTTGGGATCGTTGAGCCGGCGTTCGATGCTGGCCAGTTCCTTGATGATTTCGGCGGGCAGCTTGGGCTGCCAGCTATCGGCGCCGGGCAGGTTGCCGCGGTGCCATTGGGCGCGGATGTGGTGCAGATCGCCCAGCAGGCCTTCGCGGATCATCGCCACGGCATTGTCGTACAGCACGCTGTAGTGCCGCTGGTGGCCAGTGGCCAGGTACTTGTTCGTTTCCTGGGCGACGCGGGCCATTTCCTTGCACTGATGGACGCTGTGGGCCATCAGCTTTTCGGTAAGCACGTGCTTGCCGCGCTTCATCGCCTCGATGGCGACGATGTGGTGCAGGTGCAGCGGCAGGGCGATGATCACGGCTTCTACATCCGGATCATCCAGCAGCTCGTGGTAGTCCTTGTCGTAGACCTTGACGTGCTTGCGCGCCTGGTCCTCGGACTTCCAGTCGTACTTCTTCATCAGGCCCGGCCGCACCAGGTAGGCGTTGGGTGAGCTCTGGTCGCCGTGGAAGGCGCGGTGGATGTTGTACGGCCGGATGTCGGCGATGGCCACGATGTTCAGGTATTCGGGATTGTGGGCGCCGATCAGCACGCTGCCTTCATCCCCGGTGCCGATCACGCCGACCCGCACCGGGTCGCCCACGCTCTTGCCATAACCGAAGTAGTAGGCGCCCAGGCCCGCGCCGGACACCAAACCCGCGGCAGCGCTCCCCAGCAGGAACTCGCGACGGGAGAGGTGGGGGCTCGCGATTGCGCCGTAGAAGTTCTCGCGGCCGATGGCCCTTTCTTCAGGAGTAGGACTACGCATGATCGCGCCCTTTACCAACAACGGGGAGGGTGACCAGATGATGAACCAGGAAATCCAAGCCGCCCCAGCGACCCACCGCCGTGCCGGCCAGGGCGATCAGGGCAAGCATTTCAATGACTTCTTTGTTGATGATCAATGAGTGACCGGCCGAAGGCGGCAACTGCGGGAAGTAACCCGGCCAGGCTACCTGGGCCAGGATCACGGCCGAGAGCAAAAAGCCGGCGCCGGCCAGCGCCGCCAGCCGGGTGAACAGCCCCAGCATCAGGCACAGCCCGATGGCCATCAGGCCGTAGGTGGTGAGCCCTTCGAGCACTTCCAGCCGCGACCAGTTATGCGGATGGGCGTCGACCAGCTTGACCCACAGCGCCGCAAACGCGGCCAGGGCCAGCACCAGGTGCAGTCCGCCCTGCGTGAAGGCGATCCGCGGCCCACGCTCGGCGGGAATCTTGCGCTCGTAGAGCCGGCCGCCCAGGCAGACGAACAGGCCGAAGTTCACCAGGAGCGCCAACAGAGCCAAGCCTGAGCGGACATCGAATTGATCCAGCGCGTTGGCCCGCCCCAGTGCCAGGGCCGCGAGGCCGGCCAGGCCGGCGGTGATGGCGATCGACACCACGTTGGCGCCCAGCACCAGCCCCAACGATTTGCCAAAGCCCGGCGGCGACTGCCGGTTCACCCAGCAGGCCAAGTAGAACAGCACGAATGATACCACCAGCCAAGCACCCGCGGCGGCGCCCCAGACCACGCCCGAGGGACGGAAGCCCAGGGCCGAGGCCACCAGGCCTTGCCGCTGCTGATCGTTGACCAGGGCATCGAGGTCGGCTTCAAAGCCCTCGTCGATCTTGCTCGCTTCGCTCAGGATCGGAGCGATTTCGCGCTGCAGCTCCTGCCACTTGTCCCACTGCCGCTGACGCTGGTAGGGGATCTCCTGGGTAGCGGCCAGGGTTTCCTTCTCGCGCCAGGCTTTCAGGCCGGCTAGGTACTTGGTCACGGCCTCGTCGTCACTGAGCAGGTCGGCGAGCTGCTTCTTGCGACGCTCCAGCGCCGCATCGGCGGCCTTCTTCTGCTCGTCGTTGAAGCCGTAGCGGGCCACGAAGCGGTTCTTGAGGTCGCTCCAGCGGGCGGCCATCCGCTCCACGTTCAACCGCTCGTAGCCGTAGTAGTCGGGAATCAGGTTGCGATACCAGGAGGCGAACGGCCCTCGCGCTTGTTTGAGGAACGGTTCAGCCGAAAAACTGGCGTGGCGATACTTCCACGAGCCCTCGTAGAAGAAGTGCCAGCCGATCGCGATGCGCAGCAATACCAGCGCGGCGACGGCAACGATCGAGATTCGGAAGCGACCGCTCAAGCGAGGAGCCTCCAACGTTGGCAGGAATGGTACACCAATGCCGTCCGGCCGCCGCGGTTACCGATCCGCGTGTACCGGGACGCAGGTCTACCGGAATGCAGGTCGATGATGGGTAGTTGCCGGGCGGGCCATGCCGCCAGCCAGCGACGAACATGCTGCCTCACAAGGTTCGTTCGCCAGGGCTGCGACAAGGATGCGACAGCTACCGTAAGGAAGGCGGGATGGTTCATCTGCGGGCAGGAGCCGCAGTGCGGCGCCGGCAGGTCGGCCAACGCGTGACTTGCCGCGGCAATTCCGCGCGCCGTGATCCCCCGCGACGGTGCGCCACGGCAACTTGGGTGATCTCACCCCGAGCCCTCATTCTAGGTCAACTCTTCCGGTTTCACCACCCTTTGATCGTCAGAACCGGCCGAAACTGGCCACTTAAAACGTATAAGCAATCGCTGGTGTATGTGAGGGCTACCCCCGCTTCGGCGGGCTGGCCCCCGCGGCGCCTGATTGAAGTTCACGTCTGCGAAAGACAACTGCCATGTTCTACGTGCGCAACGCAACCGGCGGTTCACAACTGCTGGCAATCCATAGACATCGATTCGATTTCGGTTCACAATCCCGGTGTTGGGGGCGTTCTGCAAACAGGGCCAAAAGCGGGGGCTCCCCGCGGTTTGATGTTGGGCGTGAACCGTGCCTGAGATGCTTCAAACGTGGCTGCTGGTCGCGGCCACGTCGTTGCCGATCCTGTTGGCGCTGTACTACCTGGCGCTGAGCATGGTGGCCGTCGACGACAACACGACGGTCTTTCGCCGCTTTGCGCGAGGGTTGGCGGCGTCGGCTGCCGTTGCCGCGATTCTGGCGACGTTATCGGCCGGACTTTCGACGGCAACCGCCGATGCGGCAAACGCCGACGAAGGATCGCTGGTTCAGGAAATCGGCCTGGGGCTCGTTGCGCTGGCCGTCGCCGCGGCCATCACGTGGGCGGTGAGCGGCGGCATCCTGCACGCCCTGGCGGTTGAAAACCCCTGGCGGATCGCCGCCGTGCAAGGCGCGGCCCTGGCTGCGGTTGGACTGCTCTACGTGCTGGGACCGGTAGGACTGGCCATCGATCTGGCAGCCCTGGTGTGGCTGCAGTTTCGTTGGCCGGCGGCGCGGCTCTTGGGCGGCGGCTTGGGACCGCCGATGGCGTTGGCCGGCGTGCTGCTGTTCTTTGTGGCCGCCGAGTTCGTCGTGCACTTGCAGGATCAGATGGGCGGCAGCTCCAACACGTCGGTGGTGGAAGCTGCCCGCAGCTTCAAGAGCAACTTTTGGACGGTTCAGAGCGGCCGCGCGATGCTCGTGCAAGTGGCCACGGTGACCATGGCCGCGCTGGGCATGACCGTCATCATGATCTCCGGAGGCATCGACCTCTCGGCCGGCACCGCGATGGCGCTGTGCGCCACGGTGATTGCCTGGCTGCTGCGCGAAGGGTACTCGCCGGTGCTTGCCGTCGTCGGAGGATTAGGCACAGGGCTACTGACCGGCCTGCTCAATGGCGCCCTGATCAGTTTGCTGCGGGTGGTGCCGTTTATCGTCACGCTGGGCACGATGACCATTTACTTGGGCATCGGCAAACTGGTGGCCGACGAAACCACGGTGCGGCCTGCGTTGGATGCGATTCCGGCCATCATTCCGCAACTGGTGGTGCCCACGCCCACGCCAGCGTGGCTGTTACTGCCCTCGGGCATCTGGCTGATTCTGCTGTTGGCCGTGATTCTGGCGGCCGTGCTGCGGTTTACCGTGTTCGGACGCCACGTGTTCGCCGTGGGCTCGAACGAAGCCACCGCTCGGTTGTGCGGCATCAACGTCGCCCGGGTGAAGCTCGCCGTGTATGCCATCGGCGGCCTGTTCGTCGGCATGGCCGGCTTGTACCAGTTTGCCCGGCTGTCCAACGGCGACCCGACTTCCGGCACGGGAGCCGAACTGCGGATCATCGCGGCCGTGGTGATCGGCGGGGCGAGCCTCAGTGGCGGACGCGGTACCGTGATCGGCACGCTGGCCGGGGCCGGCATCATGGCGGCCATCTACAACGGCTGCACGATGCTCGGGTTGCAAAACCCGTTCCAGGACATTGTGGTGGGCGTGATCATCATCACGGCCGTGGCCCTGGACCAGTTACGCGGCCGACGGCTGGAATCGAGCGCGGTCTAAAGCACTGATAGCGCAGCGGCGGCCGCTTACTGCACGATCCGCAATTGCGTCTTTTCGGTGGCCCTGGCCGTTTCGGCGGGGGGCGCCGGTTCGTCGGAGGCCACCTTCGTCCGCCGTTCGTTGTCCCACGATTTCCAGGCGGCGACCTGCTGCGCGATGGTCGGCGGGGTGCCATCGGTGGCGGTGGTTGCCGCGGCCACGTCGCGCCCGGCCACCTTGGGCAGTGCCAAGAGCGCGGCTCGCTGCACACTCCGCGCGTCGTCGAGGAAACGAATCAGGATGGGGATGAACTGCTCGTCGGCCAGTTCGCCAATCGCCTCGGCGACCTGCATGCGAATCTGAGGATCGGGATCATATGACAGCCGCGAGATGGCGGCTTCGCCGGCGTGCATGCCGGCCTTGCACAATGCGGCCGCGGCTTCGACTCGCACGCTGCGATCGCGCGAGGCCAGCATCTTCTCCAAGGCTGCCGTGTCGGCTTGCGGTCCCAGCTGGCCCAGGGCCCGCGCGGCGGCCCGGGCAACATGGCTATCGCGATCGTCGGCCAGCTTCGCCAGCGATGAGGCCAGCTTCGCCCGCTGCAAACGGCCTACGTACTCGCACGCTCGGCGGCGCACTTCCGATTGCGGATGTTCCAGCGCCAACTGCCAGAAGCGATCGCCGGCTTGCGAGGCGCTCTCGCTGGTGCCGGAGATGCCGGCGGCATCGACCAGAGCCTGCCAGACCAGGGCATCCTTCTGGGCCTCGGCAAGCGTCGCCAGCCGGTCGATGGCCAGCGGCGAAAGCGGTTGAGCCTGCGCGGCTGTCTTCAGCGCAACGGCGGCGCGCCGCCGCACGTCGACCGAAGGCGACGACAAATCAGCCAGCGAGCGGAAGACCACGCTCTGCTCCGGCAGCACGTCGTCGTAGATGAACTCGGGGATCGGCACCCGGTCGCGGTGCAACGCTTCCAGCGCCGGCAACAAACTGTCGCCCAGGGCGGCAAGCTGCTTGGCCCAATCCTGCTGTTGCCGCTGGTCGGCGGCGTGGGTTTGCATCGACCGCAGCAGTAGCCGCAGCTTGTTGAGCGCCTCGGGCGAAACTTCCGAGGTGACCACTTGCTGATAGGACGCCGGGACCACGGCGCTGGCCGAACCTTCCGGCGGCGTGGTCGTTGCGGTTTCCTGCTGACTGGCCGGTTGCGCGGTAGCGGTGCCGGTTCCCGCAGGCGGGCCGTCGGCGGTGGCACTGGTCCATTGCGTGGCGGGCGGTCGCGTGGTGCCGGGCTGGTCGGGCACGCGCGCCACTTGAGTCTTTGCTTGCTGGGCCGCAATCACGGCCGAGCCTTCCTGCTCCCAGCGTGCCCGCAAGTTTGCCAAGGCGGTTTCGCGTTCCACGGTCGAGCGGGCATCAAACGGGAACTCGGTCGCGGCCGGCCACAGCTTGCTCAGGTGGCCGTGCGCAGCCAGTCGCGTTTGATAAGCGTCGCTTTGCAGGGCTTCCAGCCACAGCGGCACGGCTTCGGCCGCGGACCAAGCCGCGACGGCATCGATCACTTGCCGCTGCACGGCTGGATGCTGGTCGTGTACCAGCCGGGCGGCGATGTCCGTGGGTAGTGTATTGGGTTGCGCCAGCGAAAGCTGTTGCGCCACCGCCAGGCGAACCCGCCATGACGGATCGTCCAGGCAAGGCCGCACGTCGTCCCACTGACCCAGTTGGGCCAGCGCGCCGGCCGCGGCGGCGCGAATCTTCTCACCATGGCCCGCTTGTTCCTGGAGCCGGGCACGCAGCGCATCACACGCGCGTTGCCGCTGCGGATGATCGGGCCGCAGGGTTCCCAAGGCGGCAATGGCCGCCAGCCGCACCTGGATCTCCTGGTCGTCGAGCATCGACAGCACCATCGGCACGGCGTCGCTGTGGCCGCTGCGGATGACGGCTGCCGGAAACTCGGCGCGCACGCGCGGATCGGGGTCGCGCTGCAACGGCAGCGCGGCGTCGGGCAGTGGCGTCCGGCTGGCATTGGCGGGCGCCTGGCTCCACCAGGCCAACGCATCGCGGCGCTCGGTGGAACGCGGCGACGTGAAGGCATCAACCGCGGGCGGAGCCACCGCCGGCGCGTTCATCGATTCCGCCAGCGCTGTCTGCGGAAGATCCAGGCTTTGGCAGCCGGTCCCGGCCGACAGCACCAGCAGCATCGATAGCGGCACGGCGCGCAGCGCGATGAGATGGGATGTTGGGTAGTGCATCACCAGGCAAATCCATTCGCCGGGTAAGATCGTTCAGAACTGGCCACGCTTCCCCGTGGTTTGCGGCATCATTGCTCGCAGTGCAACCACCCGCCGCCGACGGGGTACGGCACGAGGAGGGGTGGTTCAAATGGGAAGCTGTTCTGTACTCGACACCTGCCCCTTGAGCAACAGCAGTGGGCCTCGCGGGGGGAATCCCCTACGGATTATCCATGAAAGCATCCCGTGGGCGACGCCGTAGACGGAGCTGGTAGGGCTCCGGTGATGGCAATGCTAGCCGCAGTCCGCGGATGGCCACGGCCCGGCACTTATACCCAATGCGTGGCGAGCGGGATCTCGACCACGATGCGGGTTCCCTGGCCGGGAGCCGAATTGATCTGGGCCGAGCCGCCGAACAGCCGGGCACGCTCCATGATGCCCCGCACGCCAAAGCGATCGCTGGGCACCTGGCTGAGATCGAAGCCTACCCCGTCGTCGGATATTTCCAGCCGTAGGCGATGGTCGATCTGTTTCAGTTCGATGCTAGCACGATCGGTCTGGCTGTGCCGGTAGACGTTGGTCAACGCTTCTTGCACAATGCGGAAAACCGTCTGTTCCAGCGGCGGGGCCAGCCGGTCGAACTTCACGTCGTGCTTGAAGTCGATCTGGAGCTTGCTGATCGGCTCGTCGGAAATCAGGTACTCGATCGCGCCGACGATGCCCTGCTCGTCGATCACCATCGGCCGCAGCCCGGCAATCACGGCCCGGCCGTCCTTGATGGCGTTGCCCAGCAGTTGCCGAACGGTGTTGGCCAGTTCGCGGGCATTGCCGTCGGACGACTGGCAAATCGACTCCACGATCATCTTGGCGCCGACCACGTATTGCAGCAGGCCGTCGTGGATCTCGTAACTGATCAGTTTGCGATCGCGTTCCTGGAGTTCGAGCAGCTTGCGCAGCAGGGCTTCCTCGGCCTTCAGTTGTTCTTGATACCGCTTATGCTCGGTGATGTCGCGCATCACCACCACGGCGCCTTGCAGTTTGCCCTCGCGGTTATACAGCGGCGTGGCATTCACCGAGATCGACACGCCTTGCGGGTGCTGCGAATTGCGGACGTAGACCTCGGCTTCGCGGACCACCTCGCCGCGCCGCGCGCGGGCCGACGGCAGTTGGTCGGCCGGGTATTTGGTTTTCTGGTCCGGCAGAAACAGGCCGAAGTAGTCGGGCCAGGCGGCCGACTGCTCCTCGGTGGGGCCTCGCCCTACCAGGCGTTCGGCAGCCGGGTTGAACCGCACGAAGTGGCCGTCCTCGTTGACGACCATCACGCCATCGGCCATGCAATTGAGCACGCTTTCCAGCACCTCGGTTTCGCGGCTGAGTGCTTCCTGTGAGGAGTGGAGCTGGGCCGATTGCTCCAGCACGCGGCTTTCCAGTTGCTTGTGAGCCAGCTTGACGGCTTCGGTCGCTTCGTGCTGTTGGGTGATATCGATCGTGGCGCCGTACAGCACCCGTTTGCCGTCGGGCAGAATCTTGATCGTGACGCAGTCGCGGAGCCAGCGTATGCTGCCGTCGGGCATGAAGACGCGGTATTCTTCGTCTTCGCGTTCGGTCTGGCCGGCGATGATCCGCTCCAGGATCTCCTGCACCCGCAGCTGATCGTCGGGGTGCATGATCTGTACCCAGTTTGTCATGATGTCGGCCAGAAAGTACTCCGGCGGGCGTCCCAACACGAGGTTGCTGCCCGACGAAACGAACCGCGCGTGCGGCTTGCCGTGTTCGTCCAGCAGGATCGACCAGACGCAGCCGGGCACCGAGTCGATGACGTGCCGCAGTTCCTCGTGGGCGGCCTTCAGCTCGGCTTCGGCCTGATGACGCGCGGTGATATCAACGAGCAGGCCCACCCAATGCACGCCGATTTCGGCCTGGGTAACGCCGGCCGAGCCCTGCACCCATTTCTCCTGGCCCTGGCGATCGAGGATGCGGAACTCGCAGTCCCAGGGTTTGAGCAGCCGGAACGATTCATCGATGGTTTGACGTACCCGCTCCCTGTCGGCCGGAGACACCAACTGCCAGAGATCGCGAGGGGAGGCCATCATTTCGCTGGGCGTGAGGCCAAAAAGCTGGCGGCAGCCACCGCTCACCGATTGCAGCCGATGCACGCCTTGCGCGTCGCGCGCGACATGAAAGACCACCGCGGGGATGGGGAGCTCCGTGGTCATCAGGCTGTTGGCCGCGGCCGCCTTGAGCCGGGCGACTTCCGCGCGCAGACGTTCATTCTCCGCCTGCAGCTGTTCCATCGACAAGGGCATCATGGATCACTTGGTATTGAAGGGCGCCTCTGCAACTGTTCCGTTGAATGCGCGCAGTGACGCATTCCCATACGTCGTGATCTGCCCCAAGGTAGGTCGAGCCAGGCTGGGAGTGACTGGCCTGTGGTGGGAAGGCCATCCTACGGCCTGGGAGCGCAATATGCCGCGTTTGCGGATATCCCCGAATTGCCAGCGGGGAAAACACAGACGCCGCGGCCGGTAAGGGGCGCGGAGGGCATGGTGGTTGGCCCGGGTATCAAGCGATGGCGGTGCGACAATTTGACCAGGTAATGGTCGTAACGCTTGTACCCCACACGGACTGCCCGTTTGTAAACATAGTGCACGTTGGCCGGGCGCCTAGCCCTAATACCGCCGGCGGGAGCGAAGTTGGGCCCCGGCGGCAGCTGGAATCGGCACGCAGCGGTCAGTAGCCCAGGGCCTCAAGCGCGGCATCGGCGATGCGGCCCCGCGCCTGGTACTGCTGCTGGACGCGCGGATGCGATTTGGGCTGCACGCCGCCGGGCAGCCCTTCGATGGCCGGGTGCGTGCGGTTGGTCATCACAATGGTGTACACCTGTTTTTCCGGATCGAGCCAGATCGAGATACCGGTGTAGCCGCTATGGCCGAAGGCGCGATCCGACATCCGCTTGGGCCGGTGGTTCGATTGCAGATAGGTTTCCCACACGAACGAATAGTTGGGGAACTGCGCGTCGTGCCGGGGCCGCGTGAACTCGGCAATCGTTTCCGCCGAGAGGATTCGCCGGCCGCGCCACTCTCCGCCCGAGAGCATCATCTGGCAGAAGTTCGACAGGTCGCCGGCGGTGGTGAACAAGCCCGCGTTGCCGATCGCGCAGCCGGCATCGCGGCCATCGATGTTGTGGTTTTCGCCCAGCACCGGGTGATGCGTGGCGGCCACGCGGTCGCTGGGGTCCACACGGTTGAACACCGAGTCGTTCATCTCCAGCGGCGCGAAGATCTCTTTCTGGCAGAAGGCGCCGAACGGCTGCCCGGTCACCCGCTCGACGATCGTGCTCAAGTATATGAGGTTCCGGCACGAGTATTGGAACCGCGTATCGACCGGCCAGGCCGGGTCGAACTTGAGCATTTGCGCGAACAGGGCTTCGCCCTTGTAACGGCCGCCGAAGCTCACGCGCGGACTTTCCGGAAAGCCCGAGGTGTGCGATGCCAAATGCCGCAGCGTGATGCGGTCGACGTTCTTGCCCTGGTGGTCGGGCAAGTACTTGGTCATCGGTGCGTCGGGATCGATCAGGCCGCGATCCTTGCAGATGCCCAGGGCCGTGGCGGTGGCGACCACCTTGGTCACGCTGGCGATGTCGAAGAGCGTATCCTTGCGCATGGGCACTTGCTTGGGCTTCACCTGCGCGAAGCCGAAGGCCTCGTGGTACAGCACCTTGTCGGGCGTGCCCACCAGGACCACTGCACCGGGGAACAGGTCGGCCTGAATTTCCTTTTCGACAGCGGCGGCAATCGCGGCATGCGGCGACGTTGCCTGCGGCACGGTCTCCTGCCCCACGACCGTTTGCACGGTGACTAGCCAGGCACAGCAAACGCAGATGATCGCGCGGAGAGAAGGCGTCATGGGGACGACTCTACCTTTTGCGGGTGGATCAGCGGAATTCGATACGTCCACCTTACTCGGCCCCGGCGAGGGTGCAAGGGAATACTCCCTCCGAGGCAGAGCGGGCCGAGCTGAGGTTCCCCGTTGACGCAAAACAAGTCGACGCGGGCGCGGACTAGCGGCCAAAGTGGCGAACCAGCCACATGATGGCGCTGAGCGCCACGCTGAGCAGAATGCAGGTGACGATGGGGAAGTAGAAGCGGAAGTTTTTGCGCTCGATGACAATGTCGCCGGGCAGCCGGCCTAGCCATGGCACCTGTGGCGCCAGCAGCCAGACCAGGCCCACGATCATGATCACCGCGCCCAGAAAGATCAAAGCCCAAGCTGGTTGTTGCATCGACTGCCGTTACCGTTGAGGGGCCTTGCCTTGCTTGAGCGGTACCTGCTGCCGCAGAACTTGCTGCTGCATTTTCTTGCGCAGCTTGGGAAACTTGGTGGCCGGTTTGCGAACCATGGTGCGTTGACGATGGGCCATGGTGACGCCCTCCCGTGGCATGGGTGGAACCGTTCTCGCCGCAACGATGCGGCTCTCCATATTTATTCTATTCGTCACCTGCTTGTGGAGAACGGGACGGCAGCCACATAGGGGGCCGGGGGGATAGGCGAAGCGGCAAGCTGTTGTTGCCGCAGACCTTGGGACAGGCGACAATGGCAGCAAGCGTCCGGCAGGCTTCACGGCTTGCCACGGCGGATCAACGCATGCCTTGAAGGTTCATACCCTTGCGACGCTCTATGCCTACTCGTTTCCGGCTTGATTGGTTGGCTTGGTGTGCCGCCTTGGCAATGGTGGCGACGCTCGCATCACCGGCGTCTGCACAGCAGGACGGCTCCGCGCCGGTGGACTTTGGACGCGAAGTGCGGCCGCTGCTGGCCAAGCGCTGCTTCGCGTGCCATGGGCCCGGCTCGGCGGAAGGCGGCCTGCGTTTGCACGATCCAAAGCACGCCGTGGCCGGGCTGGATTCTGGCCATCGGGCGATCGTGCCCGGCAAGCCCGACGAGAGCGAACTGCTCCGCCGCATCACGGCCGAGGACGAGTTTGAGCGGATGCCGCCCGAAGGCGAACGGCTAAGCGCGGCCGAAGTGGACACGCTCCGCCGCTGGATTGCCGAGGGGGCCAACTACGAATCGCACTGGGCATTCAAACCCATCGCGCCGCAACAGCCGCCAGCGGTCAAGCGGCAAGACTGGGTGATCAACCCGATCGACAACTTCATCCTGGCCCGGCTGGAAGCCGCCGGCCTGCAGCCCAACCCGCCCGCCGACAAGGTCACGCTGCTGCGGCGAGTAACGTACGACCTGATCGGCCTGCCGCCCACGCCTGAGGAAGTCGATGCCTTCCTGGCCGACACCTCGCCCGATGCCTACGAAAAAGTGGTCGATCGGCTGCTGGCTTCGGAACAGTACGGCGAGCGGTGGGCGCGGCACTGGCTGGATGTGGTCCGCTACGCCGAGAGCAACAGCTTCGAACGCGATAATCCCAAGCCCAACGTCTGGCGATATCGCGACTACGTCATTCGCTCGTTCAATAACGACAAGCCTTACGACCGCTTTATTATCGAACAGCTTGCCGGCGACGAGCTGCCGGATCGCTCACCTGAAACGATCATCGCCACCGGTTATTACCGGCTGGGCGTATGGGACGACGAACCGGCCGATCCGCTCCAGGCTCGCTACGACGAGCTGGACGATATTGTCACCACCACCTCGCAGGCGTTTCTGGGGCTGACGATCAATTGTGCCCGCTGCCACGATCATAAGATCGACCCGATCCCGCAGGCCGACTATTACCGGCTGCTGGCCTTCTTCCAGGGCGTGCGTTCGTACGGCACGCGGGGTGATCAGACCTCGTACAACCAGACCGATATTTCGCCGCCTGAGGTGGCGCGGCTGCACGCCGAGCGCGATGCCGCCATGCGCAGCCTCAAGGAGCAGATGGAGAAGATCGAGCAGGCCGGCATTGTCAGAATGTCGGGCGAGGACCAGCGCATCACCGAAGGCCCCGGCCGCAAGAAACTGCTCGAAGCCAAACTGAAGGACTACCTCGACGCCGATCAGTGGCGCGAGTACGAGGCGCTCCGGGCACAGTACGCCGAGTGGGAGTCGAAGAAGCTCCCGCCGCGTGAAAGCGCGCTGAGCGTGGCGCGTTGCGACCCGCGGCCGCAGCCCACGCATATCCTGTTGCGTGGCAACCCGCACTCGCCTGGTGACGTGGTGCAGCCCGGCTACCCGGCGCTGTTCTCGACGCCCGATCCGGAGATTCCCGCACCGGCTCCAGACGCCAAGACCTCGGGCCGGCGGTCGGTGTTGGCACGCTGGATTGCTTCGCCCGAGAACCTGCTGACCGCCCGTGTGATGGTCAACCGCCTCTGGCAGCATCATTTTGGCCGGGGCATCGTGGCCTCGCCCAATAACTTTGGGCTGGTAGGGCTGCCGCCCACGCACCCGGAACTGCTCGACTGGCTGGCGGCCGAGTTCATCCGCGGCGGCTGGCGGATGAAGCGAATGCACCGCCTGATGGTGCTCTCGCAAACGTACCGCATGTCATCGGCCGGCAACGAAAAGGGACTGGCCCTGGATCCGCAGAACAACCTGTTCTGGCGGTTCAACATGCGGCGTCTGTCGGCTGAGGAAATTCGCGACGCGGTCCACGCCGCCAACGGCCGGCTGAATCTCAAAATGTATGGGCCCAGCATCTATCCCACGATTGCAAAAGAAGTGTTGGCCGGGCAATCGAGGCCGGGCGAAGGCTGGGGCCGCTCGACGCCTGAGGAACAGGCACGCCGCAGTATCTATATTCACATCAAGCGTTCGCTGCTGGAGCCGCTGCTGGCCAGCTTCGATCTGCCGGACCCCGACAGCAGTTGCGAAGCCCGGTTTGTGACCACGCAGCCGGCGCAGGCATTGGCCCTGGTGAATGGACAATTCATCCAGGAGCAGGCGGCGGCGTTTGCCAGGCGACTGCGGGAGGAATGCGGCGACGATCGCGCGGCGCAGGTCGAACGAGCGCTCCGGCTGGCGCTCTCGCGTCCGGCAACCACCGAGGAAATCGCGACGGGCGTCGACCTCATCGCCACCTGGCAGCAGCGGCACAAGCTGAGCGCCGACGACGCGCTGAAGTATTACTGCCTGTACGTATACAACTTGAACGAGTTTGTGTACGTGGATTAAAGGCAACGAACGACGATAACCGCTCAGACTGGGCCCGCCAAAGTGACTCTGGGGGCGATCTGACAAATCCAATCGCTTTCGGGGCAGATGTGGAAAGCGAAGAAGCAAAAGAGGCCGCCGGACAAGGCGCCCCCGCGGATGATCCGGTCATCTATGAGACCATCCGGGTCGCCGATGGGACGGGCTCGGTCGTTCGCGACGCAGATTGAAACACCCGTGAGCCGGTGGGTGCGTCATCTCAAGCACACATTTTCTGCGGGGGGAAACTCGCAGCCTCATCTGCAGCAGGTTAATCCGCCGCCCGAAGGTCGCGCCAACAAGGTTCAGGTGATGCGGGGAAATGCGATCGACTTGTCCAGCCGATATTGCAAAGCTGCCTGACGAAGTTTCCTCCCCGTTGATCGAATCCAGCCATCCCACGCCCCGCTGTTACCAGCGGGGCGTTTCTCTTTGCGCGTCGGGGGGGTGACGCCGCTGTTACCGGAGGGGCAAGTTCACCGCCGCCGGCTTCAGCCAGGCTTATCTCAGCTTAGTCGCGGCCAGGGCTCGAGCTGCCGATCGGGCAAACATTGCGGCCGCTGATGATGCAGCCGCGCACCATCGTGGAAGGTGATCTTGGGGAAATTTCCGGCCCACCCCAAAGAGCTAAGGAAGATCAATTTACAAAACTTGCCACTTTTCGCGAGTTCAGGCGAAGATGTGGCTATTTGCTTTCCTTGTGTCTTGACGACGGGTTCCCGTGACGATAGTTTTTCATGCTCGCCCACGATACTGTGCATGCGCTTTATTAGCTTTTGTGATAGTGCTGGCCGCCGGATCGGTTCCAGTAATCGGCGGCCTTCAGACCAAGCGCATGTGCGGTAAGCCATAACGACGATTGTTCGTGCCGCGTCGCCGCTTGCCATGCACCTGAAGTCCCTGCGCGTGTTCTGCGATGTCGTACGGCGGAGGAGTTTCTCCCGCGCCGCAGGGGAGAACTCCATCAGCCAGTCGGCCGCCAGCCAGATGGTGCAGCAGCTCGAAGACCGGCTTGGCGTCAAACTCATCGATCGCTCCAAGCGGCCATTCGTGCTCACTCCCGAAGGCGAGGTGTTCTACGAAGGCTGCCGGAGCCTGATCGAACGTTACGCGGCACTGGAAGAACGCGTCCGCAGTCTGCATCAGGAGGTCGATGGCCGCGTTACCGTGGCTTCGATCTACTCGATCGGGCTGCACAGCATGAATCAGACGATCCAGAAGTTTCTGGGCCGGTATCCGCGGGCCAACGTCCGCCTGGAGTACCACCATCCCGATCGCGTCTACGAGTACGTCGAACAGGACATTGCCGACCTGGGGCTGGTGAGCTACCCGCGGGCGTCGCGCACCATCGAGGCGCTCATCTGGCGCGAGGAGCCCATGGTGCTGGTGTGTGCCCCCGGTCATCCGCTGGCTGCCCGCAAACGGGTGGCACTCAGCGAACTTCATGGGCAGAAGATGGTGTCGTTCGATCGGGGGCTGACGATCCGCCGCGAGGTCGATCGGGCCCTGCACCAGCACCGCGCCGAGGTCCGCGTGGTGATGGAGTTCGACAACATTGAAACCATCAAGCGGGCCATCGAGATCGACGCCGGCGTGGGCTTGCTCCCGCTGCCGACGGTGCGGACCGAGACCCGGGCCGGAACGTTGCACGCAGTGCCGATCAGCGGTTATTCTCTGGTGCGTCCCATCGGAATCATCCACCGCCGCGGAAAAGCCTTGAGCCAGTCGGCGGTGCGTTTCATCGAATTGCTGCGCGAAGAAACCCTCGAGGAGTTCTCCTCGGGGCTCGATCTGCCGGAAATCCCGCGCGACCACGAGGTGGCCGGTGAACTTGCGCCGGCGCCGCTCGAGGGCGACCTGCCGCAAGATGACGCGGCGGCCGACGACGAACTGCGCGGCCCGGCGGTGGCCATGGCCGTTGATGCCGTACCAGCGTCTCCAGGTGTTATGAACTCCGTGCCGACCGCGGCGCACCAGCAGCGCGCCAAGCGCCGCGCCGCGGGCGGCAGCGCGGTTGCCGGCGAAGCGGAAAGTGTCCGCTCGCCTAAGGCGGCGAGGCGTGCCGCCAACAAGGCTCCGTCGCCCCCGTCACGTCATGCGTCGCACTCGCGGCGCCCGTCGAAGAAGATTCCGAGGTAAGTTATGTCCCAAAGCGAAAACAAGCAGTTTCGACTTGCGCGCGAGCCCTCGTCCCAGGCTGCGGTGACCGCCGCCGGCTTGCCGGCCGCCCACGGACTGTACGATCCTCGGTACGAGCACGATTCGTGCGGCGTGGGCTTTGTGGCCCAGATCAAGGGCGTCCGCAGCCACTCCATCGTGCTGGAAGCCGACCAGGTGCTTCGCAACATGACGCACCGCGGCGCCTGCGGCTGCGAACCCAACACGGGCGACGGTGCCGGCATTCTCACGGCGCTGCCGCTTGAGTTTTGCGCCAAGGTGGCCCGGCGCGATTTGGGCATCGATCTGCCGGCCCCCGGCCGCTTTGCCGCCGGCATCGTGTTTCTGCCGCGCAACGAGGAATCGCGCGCTTTCTGCCGCAGCGAGGTTGAGCGGCTCATCGCGCAGCAAGGGCAGAAGTTCCTGGGCTGGCGTCCCGTTCCCACCGACGCCGACCGCGCCGACATCGGCCCCTCCGCCCGCGCCACCGAGCCGGTGATGGAGATGTTGTTCGTCGGCGCCGCCGACGGCCTGGACCAGGAGGCGTTTGAACGCCAGCTCTACATCATCCGCAAGCAAGCCAGCCACCTGCTGCGCGGCAACCCCGACCTGCCCGAGGCGAAGATGTTCTACGTCTGCAGCCTCTCGACGAAGGTCATCGTCTACAAGGGGCAGCTCACGCCGGCCCAGGTGATGCCGTACTTCCCGGACCTGTCCGATCCGGATTACACCACGCACCTGGCGATGGTGCACTCGCGGTTCTCGACCAACACCTTCCCCTCGTGGGACCGCGCTCAGCCCAACCGGTTCATGAGCCACAACGGCGAAATCAACACGCTGCGCGGCAACATGAACTGGATGACGGCCCGCCAGGGCATGGCCGCCAGCCCGCTGTTCGGCGACGACATCAAGAAGCTGTACCCCATCGCCGAGCCCGACTGTTCCGACTCGGGCACCTTCGACAACGTGCTGGAATTCCTGCTGATGTCGGGCCGCACGCTGCAAGAAGCGGTGATGATGATGGTGCCCGAAGCCTGGCAGCAGCATGAAACCATGCCGGAGCACAAGCGGGCGTTCTACGAATATCACTCCTGCTTGATGGAGCCTTGGGACGGCCCGGCCTCGATCGTCTTTACCGATGGCCACTACATCGGCGCCGTGCTCGACCGCAACGGTCTGCGACCCAGCCGCTACTACCTGACCCACGACGACAAGGTCATTATGGCCTCGGAAGTGGGCGTGCTGCCGGTCGATCCCAAGCGGGTGAAGGAGAAGGGACGGCTTCAGCCGGGCCGTATGTTCCTGGTCGACTTCGAGCAGGGACGCCTGATCCCGGACCACGAACTGAAGGACGAGTTCTCCAAGCGGCGGCCCTACGGTCAGTGGCTCCGCGAGCAACGGATCGAGCTCGACGAAGTTACCGTCCACGACGACAAGGCCCACGGCTTCGATCCCGAGAACCTGCTGTCCCGCATGCAGGCCTTCGGGTACACCGTGGAAACCATGCAGTTCATGCTGCTGCCGATGATCCGCGAGGCGCGCGATCCGGTAGGCTCCATGGGCAACGACTCGGCTCTGGCGTGCCTGTCGGACAAGCCGCGGATGCTGTACGACTACTTCAAGCAGCTCTTCGCGCAGGTGACGAACCCGGCGATCGATTCGATCCGCGAAGAGATCATCATGTCGCTGGAGTGTTACATCGGGCCGGAGCGGAACCTGCTCGATACCACGCCCGAGCACTGCCACCGCCTGCTGGTGCCGCACCCGATTCTGTCCAATGAGCAGTTGGCGGCGCTGAAGCATTTGAACCATCGCGGCTGGCGGTCACGCACGATCGACATCACCTGGCCGGCCTCGGAAGGCCACGCCGGTCTGACGGCTGCCCTGGACCGCATTTGTGCCGAGGCTGAAGCCGCCATTGACGAAGGCTACAGCATCATCGTGCTGACCGACCGCGCCATCGCGGCCGATCGGGTGCCGGTCAGCGCGCTGCTGGCCGTGGGCGCCGTGCACCACCACCTGGTCAAGGTCGAGAAGCGCACGCGGATCGGCATCGTGGTTGAGACGGGTGAAGCCCGCGAAGTTCACCACCACTGCCTGCTGGTCGGCTACGGTGCCGATGCCATCAACCCGTACCTGGCGTTTGAGGCGCTGTGGCAGGCTCGCCGCGACGGCCTCCTGGACGAGCAGCGGTTCCCGGACGACGACAAGATCGTGGCCTCGTACCGCAAGGCCGTCGCCAAGGGCATGCTCAAGGTGATGGCCAAGATGGGCATCTCCACGCTGCAAAGCTACAAGGGTGCTCAGATCTTCGAGGCGGTCGGCCTCAAGAGCGAAGTGGTCAACCGCTGCTTTGCCGGTACGGCCAGCCGGATCGAAGGCGTCGGCTTCGACGTGCTCGCCGAAGAACTGCTGCGCCGGCACCGTATCGGCTACCCGACCCGCGAACAGAACCGGCTGCCGGTGCTGCCTAACCCGGGCGAGTTCCACTGGCGGGCTGGTGGCGAGCGGCACATGTGGGACCCGCAATCGATCGCCGATCTGCAAGTGGCTGCCCGCAACAACGATCAGTCGGCCTATTGGCGGTTTGCCGAGCACGTCAACAACGACGAGCGCACCCGCTGCACGCTGCGTGGTCTGTTGAAGTTCAAGAAGGGCCTCCGCCCGCCGGTGCCGCTGGAAGAGGTCGAGCCGGCCAAGGAAATCGTCAAGCGGTTCTGCACCGGCGCGATGAGCTTCGGCTCGATCTCGGCCGAAAGCCACGAGACGCTGGCGATTGCCATGAACCGCATCGGCGGCAAGAGCAACACCGGTGAAGGCGGTGAAGACCCGGCCCGATTTGCGCCGCTGCCCAACGGCGACTCCAAGCGGTCGGCCATCAAGCAGGTGGCGTCAGGCCGCTTCGGCGTGACGATCTGGTACCTGACCAACGCCGACGAGATTCAGATCAAGATTTCGCAAGGCGCCAAGCCTGGCGAAGGCGGTGAGTTGCCCGGCCGCAAGGTCGACGAGAACATTGCCCGCATTCGTCACTCGACGCCCGGCGTCGGTCTGATCTCGCCGCCGCCGCACCACGACATTTACTCGATCGAGGATCTGGCGCAGCTCATCCACGATCTGAAGAACGCCAATCCGTCGGCCCGGATCAGCGTGAAGCTGGTTTCCGAGGTGGGCGTGGGCACCGTGGCTGCCGGCGTGGCCAAGGCCCATGCCGATCATATTTTGATCTCGGGCGATACCGGCGGTACGGGCGCCAGCCCCATTACCAGCATCAAGCACGCCGGTTTGCCCTGGGAGCTGGGCCTGGCGGAAACGCACCAGACCCTGGTGATGAACGACCTCCGCAGCCGCGTGGTGCTCCAGACCGACGGCCAGCTCAAGACCGGCCGCGACATCGTGATCGCCGCCCTGCTGGGCGCCGAGGAGTTCGGCTTCTCGACCGCTCCGCTCATCACGTTGGGCTGCATCATGATGCGGAAGTGCCACCTGAACACCTGCCCGGTGGGCATCGCCACGCAGGATCCCGACCTGCGCAAGAAGTTCAGCGGCAAGCCCGAGTACGTGGTCAACTACCTGTTCATGGTGGCCGAGGAAGCTCGCCGCATCATGGCCGAGCTGGGCTTCCGCAGCTTCGACGAAATGATCGGCCGGGCCGAGTTCCTCGAGACCGACGACGCCATCCGTCACTGGAAGGCCGACGGGCTGGATCTCTCCAAGATCCTCACTCCGGCGGTTCCGCCGCGGCCGGACGTCGATGTCCGTTGCACCCGCAAGCAGGACCACAGCCTGGAGCACGCCCTGGACAACAAGCTGATCGAGCTGGCGCAGCCTGCCATCGAACGCGGCGAGAAGGTGCGCATCGACCTGCCGGTGATCAACACCAACCGCACCGTGGGCACGATGCTCAGCCACACCATCGCCAAGAAGCATGGCGCCGACTGCCTGCCCGACGACACCATCCACATCAAGCTCACCGGTTCGGCCGGTCAGAGCCTGGGGGCGTGGCTGGCTCGCGGTGTCACCATCGAGCTGGAAGGCGATGCCAACGATTACGTGGGCAAAGGCCTCAGCGGTGGCCGGGTGATCGTGTATCCGCCGGCCGAGAGCACTTTCAAGCCCGAGGAAAACATCATCGTCGGCAACGTGGTGCTGTACGGCGCCATCAGCGGCCAAGCGTTCTTCCGCGGCCGGGCCGCCGAACGGTTCTGTGTCCGTAACTCCGGTGCCGACGCGGTGATCGAAGGCGTGGGCGACCACGGCTGCGAGTACATGACCGGCGGCCGCGTGGTGATTCTCGGTCCGACCGGTCGCAACTTCGCCGCCGGTATGAGCGGCGGTGTGGCCTATGTGTGGGATCCGGAAAACCGGTTCCTCGAAAACTGCAACTTGGGCATGGTCGAGCTCGAACGGCTCGAACAGCCCGAAGATATCGCCGAAGTCCGGCAATTGATCAGCGATCACGCCCGATACACCGGCTCGACCGTCGCCGCGCAGGTGCTCGAGCAGTGGGAGACCGCCATCACGCAGTTTGTGAAGGTGATGCCCACCGATTACAAGCGGGTGCTGGAAGAGCGCAAGAAGAAGATCGAAGCAACGGTGATGGGCGGCTAGCCCGTAGCGTCCGCCGCGCGGCCCACGAGCCTGTTGGGGCCGCCGTGCGGACCATGCGTAAGGAAACGCTTCTTGTCACGCCTGCCCGGTGGCAACTCACCGGCAGGTGCCGCGGCGCGATCCGCAGGGGGCCTGGCTGTAACAACAACGACGCCACCGGCCACGCTTGGCAGCACATTGATATTGAGATTGGAAAGCACGTCCGATGGGTAAGCCAACTGGTTTCAAAGAGTACCCTCGCCAACCGGTCCCTTACCGCGATCCGGCCCAGCGGATCCACGACTACGATGAGTTCCTGGTCATCGTGCCCGAGGAACAGCTGCGCCAGCAGGGCGCACGGTGTATGGACTGCGGCGTGCCCTACTGCCAGAGCGACACCGGTTGCCCGATCGACAACCTCATTCCCGAGTGGAACGATCTGGTGTACCGCGGCCGCTGGCGCGAGGCGCTGGACCGGCTGCAACTGACCAATAACTTCCCGGAGTTCACGGGCCGCGTGTGCCCCGCTCCGTGCGAAGGCGCGTGCGTGCTGGGCATCATCGAGCCGGCGGTGACGATCAAGAACATCGAGTGCGCGATCGTCGACAAGGGCTTCGAGATGGGCTGGATCAAGCCCAACCCGCCCAAGCAGCGCACCGGCAAGCGCGTCGCCGTTGTGGGTTCGGGCCCGGCCGGCCTGGCCGCCGCCGCCCAGCTCAACCAGGCGGGCCACCTGGTCACCGTGTTTGAACGGGCGGACCGCATCGGCGGCCTGCTGATGTACGGTATCCCCAACATGAAGCTCGACAAGAAGTACGTCGAGCGGCGCGTGGAACTGCTCCGGCAAGAAGGCGTGGAGTTCGTGACCTGCGCCCATGTTGGCCGCGAGGAAGATTTCCCGCCGGGCCACATGACGCGGATCATGGCCGAGAAGCACCAGATCCGGTTCGTCGATCCGCAGCAACTGCTCGAACAGTACGACGCGGTACTGCTGGCCACCGGTGCCACGCGGCCGCGCGACTTGCCGATCCCCGGCCGGAACCTCCGCGGCATCCACTTCGCCATGGACTTCCTCACCCGGAACACCAAAAGCCTGCTCGACAGCGGCCTGAATGATAACCACTACTTCAGCGCCCGCGACAAGCGCGTGGTGGTGGTTGGTGGTGGTGACACGGGTACCGACTGCATCGGTACGTCGATCCGGCACGGCTGCAAAAGCGTGGTCAACTTCGAGCTGTTGCCTGAGCCGCCTCAGACCCGGGCTCCTGATAACCCCTGGCCGCAATGGCCGCGGATCTTCCGCGTGGACTACGGGCATGCCGAAGCCAAGGCCTGCTTTGGCCGTGACCCGCGCGAGTTCTGCATCCTCAGCAAGGAGTTCATCGACGACGGCAACGGCAACGTGGCCGGCATCAAGACGGTACGCGTCGATTGGAAGCGCGGTGCCGACGGCCGGTTCGAGATGACCGAGATCCCCGGCAGCGAACAGGTGTTCGAAGCCGACCTGGTGCTGCTGGCCATGGGCTTCTTGGGGCCGGAAGAAACCGCGGCCAAGATGCTCGGCGTGGAGCTCGATGCCCGAGGCAACTACAAGGCCGAGTACGGCAAGTATGCCACCAGCATCGACAAGGTGTTTGCCGCGGGCGACTGCCGCCGCGGCCAATCGCTGGTGGTGTGGGCGATCAACGAGGGCCGCGAAGCTGCCCGTGAGATCGACCGCTACCTGATGGGCGATACGCTGCTGCCGTAACGCCCAGCGGTCCATACTACGCCTTCTACAGCGCCCGGCGCGGCAGCGCCGTAGAACCATCTCGCTGCGCGGGTTCTCTAAGGGCAGCACTTAAGAGGAGCGCTGATTAGTACGGCGGTCCGCATGTCAGTCTGCGCTGTCCAGGGGATGGTGGGGGCCATCCATTGCCGCTCTGAACGCTGGCAGGTTCTGACCGGTGCGAGGCCGTCAATCCGGCCAGGTTCTTTCAGATTCTGCAGCGAAATGACTGTGCCAGCATGGGGAGTCTTTGATGGGGGGGATCGCTAATCCCCCCGTCCCCGCCGCGATCTGCAATTTGCCGACGTCTGCCCGATCCGCCAGGAAGCGACGCTGCATACGGTGTTTCTGTACACCTCAGCATGTCGCCTGACGGTTACCCCTCAAGGCGTGGTCGTTGCCGGGGTGAACGCCATCGACCTTAACGCGGATTTACGTGCCGCCGGTTGTCGTAAGGCATTGTAAATAAATGCTTTGGTGCGATAGCTCTGCTGTTGGTAGAGAGCGAGGGAGGGGAACAACAACCGGCAATGCTTGCTGAAGCATTCCCTCGATGGCGTTGTCATAAGCCGAATTGGATGAGTCAAATTCGAGGTAAAAGTTTGGGGATATGTGAGTTGTGACAAATGGGAGAAATATTCAGTTTGCGGTGCTTGACATGCTCAGTCGAGGGGTTACAGTTACCACCATCGTGTGGACGTCCACACGTCAAGGGGGCTAGGTTGGCACGGTGCTAGCCGCTCCGGACTTTCTGATTGCTTCGTGCAATCGGGCCAGTATACAGGGGTTTATGTCATGAAGAAGTTGATTGCTGCTGTGGTTTGCGCTGCGCTGGTTTCGGCCTTCGCCATGCAGGCTGAAGCTGGTGAGCCGGGCAAGATCAAGGGCTCGCTGCTGAACAAGATGGGCCTGGGCCAGGCCAAGGTCATGACGGCCGCTGAAGGCGATCAGGTCCGCGGTAGCTTCGCCATCGCCGGTGGTATCGGCACGGCGAACTTGCTCGGTTCGTCGCAGACCACCGGGTATCTCGCTGCTTTCCCGACCTATGCCACGGGCAGCAACGGCAGCCAGGTCCAGGCGGCGCTTCTGATCCAGGGCCCGGTGAACGTCTTCGTTGGCCTCAGCGTCACGGCCACCGGCACCTCGTTGGCCACTGGTTTCTAGTAGCCTGAGCCAACCAGCTTTGCATGTCCAGGAATCACCTGGGCGTGGAAACACAAAGAACTCCATCCTGCAAGCAGGATGGAGTTCTTCTTTTTTATGCGACCATCTTCCTGGCAAGCGGCTTCAGGTGCCAGGCTCGAGGAGCGCCCTCTCCTTCGAGATCGGTCTTAGTACGTCAGGCCAGTCGAAATGGCCACGCCGATCAACTGCAATTGGTTGGAGCCGTTATCGGCCGTGGCGCTAATGAGAGCACCCGGCGGGATGATACCAGTAGCCGCGGTCGCGGTGGCCGAACCGCCGCTAAGCCGCCAGATCTGGTACTCAAAGCCGGTGCGGATGAAGAAGTTCGCCCGCAAGCTCTCCAACCGATGACGCCACTGAATACCAGCGGTCACCTCACCAATCCAGAGATCGGCGGAGCTGTCTTCACCATAGGCAAAGTTCGCTTCGCTCGCGCTGCCCAGGGCGTTCGACACATTGGCCGTAGCGTAGGCACCGCTGCGGCTGCGGCCCCACAAGGTCGAACCACGCAGCCCCCAGTACACTTCCAGCGGGCGATCGGCCAACAGCGGGGCGGTACCGCCGATGGCGAAGGTGATACCGTCGCCATCGAAGTCAATCTGCGACAGGGCGCTGGCGGACAAGACCGTCGGGCCGGGGGCCACAACGAGCAGCCCGCTGTTGCTGCTGGTCTTCAGGTCGGCGTGCCGGTAACCGAAGGCACCGTTGAAGCTCCAGCCGTTGTCCAGCGACTTCACGTAGGTGAGTTCGGCATCGGCCGTCCAGGCGGTGACCTGGTTGCCGCCAAAGGCGTCGATGCCCGTCACCGGCAGCGAGGGAGCACCAAAGCTGTCCTCCCCTTCGCTCAGGTACCAGAACCGGCCAACCACGCCCAGGCCGTTACGATTCTGGATGCCGACCCACACGCGCGGGGCAGCCGTCCACTCATGATCCAGCCCCTGCTGGGTAGCCGACAGGGTGTCGCCGGTTGCCAGGTCGGTGATGGTGGTCACACCACCACTGCCCATGCTCTTTACGCTCAAGAACGTGGCTTCCACGCCGCCGACCGCGACCCAACCGCCGTCGTCGCACGTGTTGCAGCACGCCGAGTAGCAGTTCGTGTAGCACGCGCCGTCGCTATCGTCGGCGCCGTAGAAATGCGAAGCGGGCAGCACCTGGTAGGTGTCGCGCTCCGACACCACGGAAGCCGAACCGGCGGCGTAGCTAGCGCGCGCCGCGGCAGTGGATTGGCCATAGCCATCGCCTGCCCACAAGACCGAGGTGGGGATGGCGATCGCGGCCGCCACTCCCGAAGCTAGTTTTTTCAACATTCCCTTGTTCATCATTGCCTCCTGTTAGCCTTGGCTCATCCGTTCAAAGTCGCGCTGTCCGAGCGCCTATGCGGTGCAGTGTCCCCCACAACGGCGTTTGGTGCTCCTTGAAAAGATGAATACTGCGGGATGTCGCCCCCTCATTCGATGCTTAGAACTCCCTTGCTTGCTCCTTGAAAGGTGACGAGTGGACATGAGTCTTACGTTCGGCCATTCGATGGCTCAGGCGCGAACGGTCGTTTCCTTAAGGCTTGCTTTGCGCCGGCCAAACCGCACGGGGCTGCTTCTGGGGTGAGGCATCCAGGCAACACGTCCTGCAGATGCCCACCGGCCCATTAAGGTCCAAAGGGCCAGGTCACCGGTTTGGGATGCAGGTGCGATTTCTGGATGGCCTGATAGTTCAAGTAGGCCGGCGTCAGTTCGGCTGGCCTGACGGCCAGACGCGAGGTTTCGGGCAAATCGGTGGCGCCTTCCGGAGCGATGGCCAACATCGCCCCTTCCTGCCATTGCTGCACGAAGGTCGAGGCCCGTACACGCAGATTCCCGCGAATCGGGTCGGCCAGGTAGACCCAGGGGCCATAGACGCCGCGCACGACTACAAAATGCTTGTATTCACCGATCGTGAGGCCGACGATCACGGGGGATTCCGCCCCGGCCAGGTCTGAGAACGTGCCCTTGACCATCGCGGCGTCATAACCGGCCTTGTTGGCTATTTTCTCGAGGTCGGTCATGGTCAGACCGTTCTCGATACGATCCCGGATATCCGCCGCGGTGAGGACCTGCCCCAGGTATTCGATCAGCTTGTCTTCGGTGGCGTTTTCCGAGGTGTCATTCCAGTAATAGCGCATCACCGTAGCCAGGGCCGCGGCGCCGCACGAGAAGTCACGCTTTTGCATGACGATGTTGCGGGTCTTCAGCTCCTTCCAGCTCCAGACGTATTGGCGGGTGATGTGCTTGTCGTCGCGGACGGGCGCTCGCTGGGCATGCGCGGCGCTGGCCGTGCCCAGGATGGACAAGGTCAGCAACCACCGCAGCGCGCTTGCGGTCCTGAGCCCGCACCGGACCTGCCTCTGGTTTTCGGTCATGGTTCCCCCCTGTGCCTGGTGTGGTCCGCCGGCCATCGATTGGTCGGACAACAACCAGGGCAATACGCTACTGGGTCCGTCCGGTTGGAGCCTCACGATCCTAGTGAGTCCACACGATGCCGATGCGGGCATTGGGAGCCGTTTCGGTCATGCCGATTTCGGCAAACGGCTCCATCAGCCGGTCGCCACCGCGGGCGAGCAGGGCCGAGAATCGCAGCCGCATGGGCTCCTGAATGGTGCCGTCAATCGAGAAGCCGTTGAGCGACTGCTCGCTGATGTACATCCCCAGGAAGCTCGTGGTCAGGGTCACGCACTCGTTGACCGAAAAGGCGGCACCGAAGTAGTACGAGATCTGTTCGCCCGGCTGGCTGCGCACGCCGTCGAAGGACCGCTCGAAGAGATGCCGATAGCCGGCGCCCCAGAAGAACAGCAGCGGGTCGCAGCGCTGGGTGAACAGGATATTGGCCCCCAGCGCCCAGTAGCCCTGCCCCAGCGAAGCATCAGGCGGCCCCACAACCAAGGCCATGTCGACGTCGCTGGTCGGCGCCGTCGCGGCAAACGTCACGACAACGTCCGGTGAGCAGCAACAGCAGCCGCCGCACTCGCTCTTCTTCAGCAGATAGCTGAAGCCGAACGAGGTATCGCCGATGCCGAAGCGATCATCAAACTGGTCAAAGCCCGTGAACGAAAACTCCGAGTTCGCCCAGCCCACCGGAAGATTGACAAAGGCCTGCACGCGATCGGCCACGCCGTAGCGGAGTTCAAACGGGCTGTAGAGAACGCGGCGGCGGAACCGTCCGTTAGCTACACCGATGATATTGCCGCCGCCGTCCGTAACAGCGACGACATTGGTCGCGTGCGAGTAGGAGTAAACCAGGCCGTAATCGAACTGCCACTCGCCCGGCCGGAGCAGCACGCTTTCGCTTCGCAAGAAGGTTTGGACTTGCGTGCGCTGCCGCGCTGGTTCCTCGGGTTCGGGGCCGAAGGTGGTATCGCTACCGACCTCGCCGCCTTCACCGGCCTCGCCCGCGGCCTCGGAGGGAACCGCCGGCGGGCCCATGGGCGCTGGCGGGTCGTCGGCCAGGTAGTAGCTGCGATGGGCGATCAGTTGGGCCGGCACGTCATCGGTTCGGGCGACCTGATCGTAGCTGATCGGTGCGTGCAACCAACTATCGGGACGGTCGGCTGCGTAGGCGGCTGCGCCCAGCGACAGATAGCCGAGCACGAAGCGCGCGAGGAAACGCGATGTGCGTTTCTTGCCCCTCTGGGTATCCATGACTTAACGCGCTCACGGTTAGGGTGTTAGGCAGTGCGATTTTAGCCGTGGTAGGGCCTATGCGATCTGGGTCTGCAATCGCTAGCTCGCCCCCCGGTCATTACCGTTATCGGCGCCCCCCAGGCGCCTCTTAAGGGGGATTCGCTATATCTGCATGGATTTGTGGTGCATCACATCCATGCGGTATTGGGAAAAAGCCCCAATGTTTGGTTTGCGGAAAGTATGCCGGCGCGCCGCCGGCATGACTGCATTGATAGCATCTCAAATCGCGCGGCATTGGCGGCTTGGCCCACACTGACCTCCACTTGCTCGGTGGGCCGGGTTTTGGTCTGCTGCAAGGATGCCGCACGATGAGATCGAGCCCGACTTGTCTGAGAGCACCAGCCAAGAGGTTTCGCTCGACCGGTTGAGCGAAGCCTTTGCAGCCGTGCTGCGCGCAGGCAGCAAGAAAACGGCTGCTGAGCCAGCGCCGCCAGCGGAACCACCGGTCGAGGAGCCGATTCCGCAGCAGGAAGCTCCTGTCGAAGAGCCAGCCGACGCGGCTGCTGGCGTATCGCCGCTGACCATTCTGGAGGCGATGTTGTTTGTGGGCGGGCCAGACAATGCACCGATTGAGGCCGCCCAAGCTGCCGCCCTGATGCGAGGTGTGGAGCCGCACGAAATCCACGAATTGGTCGATCAGCTCAACGAGCGATACCGCCGGCTGGGCTGCGCTTTTGAGATCATCAGCGACGGGGCAGGCTACCGAATGTCGCTGCGGGAAGAGTTTCACCGCGTTCGCGAACGGTTCTACGGCAAGGTGCGGCACGCCAGATTGTCGCAGGCAGCCATCGATGTGCTGTCATTGGTGGCATATAACCAGCCGATCACCCGCGACGACGTCGATAAGCTCCGCGGGCGGCCGTCGGCGGCCGTGCTTAACCAATTGGTGCGCCGGCAGTTACTGCGGATCGAGCGGCCCCCCGAGAATCCGCGGCAAGCGCTCTACCACACCACCACGCGGTTCTTGCGGTTGCTGGGGCTAAGCAGCCTGCAAGACCTACCCCGCAGTCAGGATATAGACCGCCCCTGATCATGCACCTAAGATTGAGGTAGCGCCGTAAATCTCCGGCGGCCGGGGGCCAGGGACTCGCCCCCCAGTTGACGCCCGGCCGGGGGCAAGTTTCAATGGTGCGATTCCTTCCCTCCCGAGAGTCCAACCACCATTGGCGCCTACCACGCCTCGGCTGCATATCGCATCGACGTTGGTCATTCTCCCGCTCTAGCTGGTAAAGCTTTCATGTCCCAGACCGTGGTCTTGGATCAACTGCGCCGTTCCGCTCCGGCCATTTTGCCGTCCATGCTGCTGTGCGACTTCGGTAATCTGCAGGCCGAAGTGGCAGCCCTGGAAAAGGCGGGCGCCGATGCGCTGCATCTGGACGTGATGGACGGCCATTTCGTGCCGAACATGACCTACGGCCTGACGCTGGTCGAGGCGTTCCGCAAGCTGACCAGCCTGCCGCTGGACGTGCACCTGATGATCTCCAACCCGCAAGACTATCTCGAGCGATACGTCAAAGCGGGGGCCAACATGATCAGCTTCCACGTCGAGGCGGTCGACGATCCTCGCCCGCTGCTGCAGCAACTGCGCGACCTGGGATGCGTTGCTAGCATTGCTCTCAATCCGGGCACCCCACTGGAGGCATTGGAAGGCAGCCTTGACCTATGCGACGCTGTGTTGGTAATGAGCGTCGAGGCTGGCTTCGGCGGCCAGGCGTTCCAGCCCGTCGCGCTGGAGAAGCTCCGCGCGCTGCGTAACCGGCTGGGCGACAAGGTGCTGCTGGAGGTCGACGGCGGCGTCAATCTTCACACGATCAACGACTGCCGTGCTGCCGGCGCCGATCTGATGGTCATTGGATCCGGCATTTTCGCAGGGGACGACTATGAAACGCGGACCCGCCAACTGCGCCAAGCAATAAAAGGCGCCTGAACCGTCAGGCGTATTCCCGTACAGAACACCTCACCTGCTGCGTCCCTCCCAGCGAGGTCGACGCGGCGATTGGCAGGCAGCCATGATTTGGGTGCAACCCATGGTGCGAATTATACTTATCCGCCCTGGCTCAAACGATTTCGACGAACAGCGTCGAATCCAGGGCACCCTCGATGTGCCGCTTAATGAACGCGGCGACGCCGAAGTGCAGCGTCAGATCGAGGAACTGCAAAACTACGACATCGAAGCTCTGTACTGTTCGAATTGCCAGCCCGCTCTCGAAACCGCTGAAATCATCGCCGAAGCGCTTGCCGTTAAATTGAAAAAGTTGGATAACATGCACAATCTGGACCACGGATTGTGGCAGGGCATGCGCATCGATGAGCTGCGGCAGAAGCATCCGCGGCTCTACAAGCTTTGGCAGGAATCGCCCGAAAGCGTGTGCCCGCCCAGCGGTGAAACGGTCCAGTCGGCCCAGCAGCGGGTGCAGGCGGTGCTCAAACGGCTGATCCGCAAGCATAAGCGTGGAACGATCGGGCTCATCGTGCCCGAGCCGTTAGGGCGTCTCGTGCGCAGTCAATTGAGCCACACCGAACTGGGGGACTTGTGGGAGGCGACGCAGGATCACGGCCGCTGGGAAGTGATCGATGTCGAGCCGCAAGTCGTGAACTGAACGATTTTTCTGGTTTTTCGCTTCAGCGGTGGACGATGCTCATTGGAGCAAGGCCCGCCGCGCTGGCATCAGAGTCGCTTTAAACCCCTACTGTAACCCGTCCCAGGGCGGCACTGCTGGTTCTCGCCGGTCATTACGCAAGTATCCGGTAGCAACCCCACGCACGCCGTCCTCGCCACCGCAGCAACCAACCCTGCCGCTTCAGGCCGCCCAGGCCCCGGCGGCAGGCCATCCGAGCAAATACCATGGCAAACGGCGAACTGGATCTTCAGGTTCAGAACAATCTCAAGCGACCCAAGCGCGGCGTCCCCGAGGGCCTGTGGCGGCGCTGCCCCGGATGCCAGGCCACCATCTTCCGCAAAGAGGCCGAGAAACGCTTGGGCGTTTGTCCCGAGTGCGGCTACCACTGGTACGTTTCCGCCCGGGAACGCATTGCCCAACTGCTCGACGAAGGCACCTTTGAGGAGTGGGATGCCGACTTGGTGGCGACCGACCCGCTTAACTTCGTCGACAAGAAGCCGTACAAGGATCGCGTTCGCGAGGAACAACGCCGCACCGGTCTTCGCGATGCCGCCATCACCGGCACCGGGATGATCCGGGCCCGCCGCGTGGTCTTTGGCGTGACCGATAGCGCGTTCATCATGGGCAGCATGGGCGCCGTGGTCGGCGAAAAGCTCACTCGGGCGGCCGAGCGTGCCCGCGAACAAGGCTTGCCGCTGATCATCGTCAGCGGTTCCGGCGGTGGTGCCCGCATGCACGAAGGCATCCACTCGCTGATGCAGATGGCCAAGGTATCGGCGGCCCTGGCCCGCTTGGATGCCGCCGGCGGGTTGTTCATCTCGGTGCTGACCAATCCCACGATGGGCGGCGTGGCGGCCAGCTTTGCCTCGCTGGGCGACGTGATCCTGGCCGAGCCCAAGGCCCTGATCGGCTTTGCCGGCCCTCGCGTGATCAAGGCCGCCATGAAGATCGAGCTGCCCAAGGGCTTCCAGACCAGCGAGTTCCTGCTGGAGCACGGCTTCATCGATCGCGTGGTGCCGCGCTCGGAACTGAAGGCCGAGATCGCCCGCATCATCGACTTCTGCGGCAAGTAACCGTTCCGCCGCAGCGTAGCGCAGCCATCAGGCGGCGCTTGCTGTCTACGCTTCCCACGGGGGGCGTCCGCCGCGCGCGACCAGTGCGCCGGTGCGGTCGATGGCTTCCCACACGCGCCGCAGCAGTTCTTCGTGCGGCTGCTGGAATTGCCGCCCCTCGATGAGGACCCAGCGGAACCAGCTCCACGGCGTCATCAGCGCGGCGCTGGCATCGAACGCCGCCAGCAGTTGGCGATCGTTTGCAGTTAACGGCCGCATGTCTTCATAGGCAGCCAGGCCCATCTGCCACGTTGCCGCATCATCGGCGGCGATACTCGCCAACAATCGGGCAATGTCCGTAGCCGGATGATCCAGCCGCATTGCCGCCAGATCGACAAAGCCGGTCACCCGATCGCCGTCAAAGAGTACGTGTGCCCGCCAAACGTCGCGCAGGCAAGGTTGCAGCGGTGCTTCAATCCTCGCGGCTTCATCCAGTTGGGCGGCCACCATCGCGCCCGCCGCAGGCAACACGGCCAGCCAGGCTTCGGCCGCTGCCTTCCACGGAGCCGGTATGTTGGTGGCCAGGGTGCGCTTCAATTGGGCCGCTGCCTGCTCTCGCAGTTGGGCAAGCTGCTGACGCCGCCGCACGATGCCGGGCGAAGGACCTTGCGCGGCCCTGGCCTGAACAGCAAACCCATCCCATTGCGGCTCCGGCTCGGTAAAGCCGGCTGTTGCCAGGTGAAGCTGTGCCAAGGCCGCCAACGCCGCACGGACGCGCGCGGGTCGCATGGGCCGGCTCTCATCGGCGGCGCCGGTGAGCCACTGCTCCAATGACCAGAGCCGCCCGCCGACATGTACGGCAGGCCTGCCGTCGTGCGCCATGATTGTGCGCGGCAAGAGTTCGCAGCCGGAGCGGCGCACATGCTCCAGGCCCCTGGCCAGCCAGGCCAGGTAAGCGGCGGTGGGATGTTCTTCCGGCCAGCGGCGCAGGCACAACGCGCCTCCAGCGGTGTGCAGCCGCCACAGCTTCGCGCCGCTCATGCCACCGGCGGCGGCAAGATACTCGATGCGGTGTACCTGCCCTGCCGCCGGAAAGGCCGCCAGGACGGCGCCCACGTCAGCGGCATGTTCATCCAAACCGCTCACGGCTATGCGGTTCCTCGCTGGCGTTCGGCGAAATGATCGGTTGAAGTTGGGGGCTGTGCGGGGTTTTCACGCACGCGCTCGGCCTCGCTACGGCTTGTCGATGGCCGGGGCCGACGCACGGCCTGCCCTTAACATTCTTGCACCTTGCGGCAGTGCGCCAATGTCGGGTTTGCCCTGATCGACACCGGCCAACGGATCGGGCCAATCTTCCGGCAGCGGTACCCCGGCATCGATCGCGGGGCTGCCCGGCCGCAACGCATAGTTTGCCGGTTCGCCTGGCTTGCTGGGCAGGTGGACCAGTTGCGGATCGGCCACCACTGCCGAAGTTTCCACACCGGGCGTGTACCGTGCGCGGCTCGCTACAAAAGCGGGCGACTTGCGGAACCTCGCGAATACCTGGTCGATGGATGCCTGGGCCGAAGGGCAGTAGTACAGGTTGCCGTCGCCGGCGACGTCGGCCTCGGCTGGCAGCACCGGGAAGGCCGGCAGCCGGGCCAGATGCACCACGAGGTTGTTGAAGACCCGGCGGCGATAGCCGTCACGTACCGCCTGGTACAGTCCCATGTCGGCCGTGCGGGCAGGCGTGGCCGCCACAATCGTGTTGTGATAGATGTTCATCGAGCTCCAGGGAGGACTGCCGTGGTCGCCGATCACCTGACCATGGCTGATGCCCGGCGGTGCGCCGGCTTCGCGCGGCCGTCCGGTCTGCACCGTACCCCGCAGGTCGAACACGTTGCGGTAGATGAACACGGTGTCGCGAGTCTGCTCATGCGGGCCGCCAAAGGCAATCGCTGTCAAACAGGCTCCAAAGTAATTCTGGTAGATATGAATCTCCGGATCGCTGGGAAGCAGCCGATACCGGTGGTACATCGGGCTTAGATAAATCCCGTCATCCTGCAAGCCGTCGATCAGGCAGTGATGCACTCGGGCATTGATGCAGCCCAGGTATAAGCCGTCGTGGGCATCGGTGAAGTCGCAATAGGCGAACTCCCAATCGTCGTTCAGCGGGGTAGCGTAGACCGAGGATTCCTGCCCCGCCTCGATCTCGATCAGCGCGTGCGTATTGAGCCGCGAGATATTGCGATACGGCCGACCAGGGTAGTCGCGTTTGCTGCCATCGCTGCGGAACGTCCACGGGGCCACGTTGCCGTACAAGGCGCAGCGGTACAGCTTCAGCGGCCCAGTCCTCGCTGCCCGCAAGCCATACGTGCCACAGTAAATAACCACGTTGTCCATCACGATATGCCGCGCGTGGTCCAGCCCCACTGTGGTATAACCGCCGCCGCGGATCACCAGGTCTTTCAGGTGGACGTGCTCTGCGCCATCCAGCAGCAGCGTGGTCGCACGCATGGGCGTGAGGATCAGCGGCACCTCGCGGGGATCGGTCGGACCGCGATAGTTGGCGATCGGCTCAGGTAAGTGCGTGTGCGCCAGACGGCAATAGATGTAACCGGTTTCGCGGTCGTACCACACGCCCGGCCCGCAGTACAGCGGTGGGATATCCTCAGCATCTTCGCCGCCTGACTTGGCTGGCAATGCAAACTCGTTGACTGCCCGCAGATCTTGCGCGTGGTAGTACGTTTGCAGGCCGATCATCGAGTCGCCGAAGCTGCCCAGCACGTGCCGCAGGTTGGGATACGGCGTGCGCGAACGATACTCGCCGATGGTCGAACCCGCGACCGGTTCCCAGCACGCTTGCGGTTCTTCAAAGAACTCACGCAGCGAGCCATCGATGATGGCCAGCTCGCCGGGGTACGAACGGACAGTGATGGGGGCATCCTCGCGTCCGACCAGGCTGATGGCGGGGCGCTCGTAATACACGCCGCCGCGCAGGTAGAGGGTGTCGCCGGGCCGCAAGGCTTCCAGGCCGCGGGCAAGGGTGCGGAAGGGAGCTTGCTCGCTGCCCTGGGCCTCATCGCTTCCACGCGTGGCATCGACAAAGTAGCCTCGACCTGATTCCAAGGGACGCTGCACCGGCTGGGGAAGCGGCCGCAACGGCGAGTGCGAAAGCTCCGCGGCACGGGCCGGCAACGTGGCCGCCATGCTCAGTACGGCTACGGTGGCCAAGAGCCTGCGGGGAAGTGAAGCCGGAGAACTCAGCAGGCGACCAGCGATGCGGCGTGGCATAGCGTTCCCTTCCTGGCTGGTGAGATGCCCACCGCGATCGCGGCAGGCGGCTCAGAGTGGTCGACGCGGCAAAAGCGCGGTGGCGCGACTACGGAGCCGGCAGCGCCCAGGCGGCCAGCCGCCATGATCCCCGGCGGCATGCGGCAATGCAAATATTGAGGGCAAGGCTGCGGCAACCTGGGTTGGACCGGCTGGCGGCCAAAAGCGTATCATTCCTGTACGTCCGTCCGCCGATTAAGTACAACGCCGGACACGTGTTTGATCGCCCCCACAGAGAGTTTCGATCCTCCATGCCAGACGCGACGCCCTTTCCCAAAGTCCAGGGGGTATCGCTTGCCGAAGCGGCAGCGCCCATCCTGCTGGCGGCCACCAGGCAAAACGCGGTTGAACCGTTCTTGGCCTCGGCCCTGGATTCGGTGGCTGCGCAGCTCGCGTGCTCCGCGGCGGTGGTGATGGCCCAGCATGGCGGTGAATGGCGTTCGTTGCTGGCGGCCAAGAAACAACAGCTGCCGCCGCTCACCGTGCTGGCCGAGGCACTCGACTGCGAAGCCTCCGCACGCGATGGCCGTTGGTGGGCCTGTTCGCTGCGGCAGCAGACCGGACAAGCCGACGTGCTGGCCCTGGCCGATCTTGATTCCAACCGCGACGAGGCGGCCGCGGCGATCGCGAGCATCCTGGGCGAAGCTCTGGCCGGCGTGCGCCGCCGCGAAGCCGAAGCCATGCGTACCCAGCGGCTGGAAGCCATCCTGGAAATCGCCGGCCGCTGGAATCAAACCCACGAAATGGAGCCGCTTTTGGTGCAGATGGCCGAGGCGGCCACACGGTTGTTGGAAGCGGATCGAGCCAGCATCTTTCTGTGGGACAAGCCCAACCGCACGTTGGTGGGCCGGCCCGCCTTGGGCGTGGAGTCGGGCGAGCTGCGGATTCCCGACAATTCGGGCGTTGTCGGCCAGGTGGTGCAGACGGGCCAGCCGCAGCGCGTTGATCGGTTGCTGGGCCAGGAACAGATCGATCGCCGCGTCGATTCCAAGCTGGGCTACCAGACGCAGACGCTGTTGTGCGTGCCGCTGGTGGGACGCGGCGGCCAGCGGCTGGGGGCGTTCGAAGTCATCAACAAGCGCTCCGGCAACTTCACTCCGCAAGACGAAGAAGCCCTGATCGAACTGGCAGCCCATGCCGCGATTACGTTGGAGAACACGCAAGAACTCCAGCGGCTGGTTGAAACACGGCGTCAGATGTCGGACCAGGCCGCGCAGTCGGTGCGGATGATCGGCGAAAGCCCGGCGATCAAGAACCTGCGTACGACCATCAGCCGCGTGGCTCCCACCGACCTGGCCGTGCTGATCACCGGCGAGAACGGCACCGGCAAAGAGGTCGTGAGCCGGATGATCCATTACCTCTCGGATCGCCGCGACGAGCCGTTCATCGCCGTCAACTGCGCGGCGATCACCGAAACGCTGCTGGAAAGCGAACTGTTCGGCCACGAGAAAGGCGCGTTTACCGGGGCCGACGAGATGCGCCGCGGCAAGTTCGAACTGGCCGCCGGCGGCACGCTGTTCCTCGACGAAATCGGCGACATGAGCCTGGGCGGGCAGGCCAAGCTGCTGCGCGTGCTGGAAGAGAAAGTGGTGGTGCGCGTAGGCGGAGCCACGACCATCCATACCGATGCCCGCGTGATCGCGGCCACCAACCAGGACTTGTTGCAAATGGTGCGGGAGAAGAAGTTCCGCGAGGACCTTTACTTCCGCCTGAACGTGGTCAATCTGGAGCTGCCGCCGCTGCGCGAACGGCGCGAGGATGTGATGCTGCTGGCCGAGCACTTTCTCAACGATTTCTGCCGCAAGGCCCGGCGGCCGGTTCCGGCCTTCTCGGCCGAGGCCCGCAAGCGGATGCAAGCCCACAACTGGCCCGGCAACGTCCGCGAGCTGCGCAACCTGTGCGAACGGTTGGCCTACCTGTTCCAGGGCGACACCATCGAGGCCGACGATTTGACGCTGGTGCGGTCCACTTCCGACGACGCGCCGCCGTGGATGTCGTGCGATCTGACATTGAACGACGCCACCAACCGTTTCCAGCAGGCGTACATCCAGCGGATGATCAAGCAGTGCGGCGGGAATGTGTCGGAAGCCGCGCACCGGTTGGGGCTGCACCGCTCCAACCTGTACCGCAAGATGCGGTCGCTGGAGATGGAAATCGACGGCACGGATTAAGCACCCTCCGGCGAAGTGGCGGCGGTATGGCCGCTTACTTTTCGCCGGTGCGCAGCCACTGGAGCATCACGCTGCCCACCTTGCCCAGGCTTTCGGCCGAGCAGCGCTGCGGCACGTCCTGCTCGGTGTGCCAGTAGGGATAGTCGAAGTCGATGATGTCGCAGGTGGGGATGCGGGCGATCTGATTCAACGGCAAGTGATCGTCGCGCACCATGTGCTTGGGCCGGGGGATGAACTCGCGCACGCCCAGTTGCCGGGCGGTCGCCCAGATCGAGCGTACCAGCGGCTGCACCTCGCGATAGCTCAGACTGTAGCGTTCTTGAAAGATCTGCAAGTCGGCGTCGCCGACCATGTCGAGCAGGATGCCCCAGCGGTAGCGAACGCCGCCCATGGCTCCGCGGGCGTACTCGGTGGCGAAGTGTTCCGAGCCCAGGAAGTAGCGGTCGGTGTCGCGGTAAACGAGTTCTTCGCCGTCGAACAGCACGAAGTCGACGCCCAGTCCCTGGGGCAGATCCGCCATAAAATGGCCCAGCTCCATCAGCACGGCGACGCCGCTGGCGCCATCGTTAGCTCCGATGAACGTGCCCAACGGATTGCGGCGGTCGCGGTCGGGGTAGGGCCGCGTGTCGTAATGGGCACAGAGCAGAATCCGCTCGCGGCGATCCGGATGAAACTCGGCGATGAGGTTTGCCATCGCCACGGCGGTGCCGGCGATCGGGTGGCGAGCCTGGAACTGCTGGAAGGACACCTTCGCGCCTTGCCGTTCGAAGTGTGCCTTGAGCATTTCCTGCTGGCGGGCCATGCCGGGCGAACCGCTGAAGCGGGGGCCCAGATCGCAAATGGCTTTCAGATAGCCGTAGGCCCGTTCGCCGTCGAAGGCGGCCTGATTGCCGGCCTGTTGCGCGGCCACGGCGGCTGCCGGGCTCTGTGCGGCCAGCCGCGCGGGACTTGTTACGAACGCAACCAGCCAGGCTGCCGCAAACACCACGGCCGCCGGCAGCGCAAAACGGCGGCAGGTTGCAGCGGGGTGCGCCATGGCACGGCAACGGTCGGTCCACGGCGCAGGATCAGCGGCAGCGCGGCGCAACATCGGCGGGCCATCCTTGGAAACAGGCAGCCACGCGCGGCGGCAGGCGCGCTAACCGGTGCAGCGTGGCGGGGGGCAGCAGATGGTTACGGCGTTTCGCGAATGACCAGTTCGCGGTAGGGCACCACGTCGAGCTTCATGAAGGTGCCGGTGTAGGTCTGGGTACCGCTCCGCAGGCCGCGGTTCCAGGGGAAGCCCAGGGCGAGCATTTTGCCCGTGGTCAACTCGGCCACGTAGATCACCGAGTTAGCCATCTGGACGCCGCCGGCTCCGCGGCGGAAGTTTTGCGCGCCGGTCACCATCACGTACTTGGGGCTCTTGCTGGGATCGACGCCCAGGTCGCGCAGCACGTTGTACCGGTAGGCGGCCGTGAAGGCTCCGTTGTTGGGGTTGATGACCCAGCCCCAGAGGTCGCCGCTGAGGGCGTCGAGGATGAACACGCCTTCGCCGTCGCCATCGACCGCCCCGGTGGCGATCACCAGGTTTTCCAACTGCGAAGACGCGGTAGCGTGCGCCGGCGAGTGCGGCAGAACCCCGCTGATGGCCAGGCCCATCACCAGCCCTGCGCCCAACCAAAGCACACGATTGCCATACAAGTGCTGAAACATGAACCGGCTCCTGCGCTGCTATCAGACCGTTGCAAAGGAAAGCCCACCCGCCAACCGCAGGCCGGGGGGCAGCGTCGCCGGCAGGCACCACACGGTTAGCCAGCTACGCCCACACCCGGGCAGGCTAAACCCTCATGTCGCTGTCGAAGTGTTTCCTTGGGAGCGGGCTGAAACCGAGATGGCATCCCCCCGCAAGGCGGCCGGGCGCCACGGCCCCGCCGCTTTGAACGTGACATGGCCCATGCTCAATCGTACCTGAACCCCCAGGTCGATTCCAGGCGAATCGCATCCTGGGGGGCAGCAGGGGGCCCCGGGGGCAAAGCGCGGTCGGCCGCCGATTTTGCCAATGCTGCGGTTATTCAGTTAGCTCAGCCATCAAAAATTGAAGTTGTCCGGATCGGGGCCAACCCGGCGACCCTGGTCCAGGGCGTCGATCGCCGCCATTTCTTCGTCGGTCAGTTCAAAGTCGAACACCTGGGCGTTGCTTTCGATATTGGCCCGCTTGGTCGACTTGGGAATGGTGACCAGGCCCTTTTGCAACTGCCACCGCAGCGTCACCTGGCCGGCGTTCTTGCCGTGCCGCTGACCGATGGCTCTTAGCGGTTCGAGCGAGAACACCTCGCCCTTCATCAGCGGGCTCCAGCATTCCACCTGAATTCGCTGCTGCCGGCAGTACTCGATCAGTTCCGGCTGTTGCAGGTGCGGGTGATGTTCGATCTGGTTGACCACCGGCAGCCGCGTGGCCGATGCGAGCAGTTCCTCCAGGTGGTGCCGCAAAAAGTTGCTCACGCCGATCGAGCGGGCCAGGCCGTCTTGTTGCAGCCGCTCCAATGCCCGCCACGTATCGGTGAACTTCCCGGCCACGGGCCAGTGGATGAGGTACAAGTCGACGTACTCCAGGCCCAGCCGGTCGAGGCTTTCGCGGGCGGCCTTGAGTGTGGAGTCGTAGCCCTGGTCGCTGTTCCAGACCTTGGTGGTGATGAACAGCTGCTCGCGCGGGATGCCGCAATTGGCGATGGCCTGGCCCACGCCTTTCTCGTTGCCGTAGATGCTGGCCGTGTCGATCAGGCGATAGCCCAGCTCCAGCGCGATCCGCACGGCCTGTTCGACTTCGCCGCCTTCTTGAGCCCGCCAGGTTCCCAGGCCCAACTTCGGCATCGAGTTGCCATCGGCCAAGGCCACGGTGTCGGCAAGGGATTCGGTCATGCGAAGAACTCCTGCAAGGCTAGTGGGCTGTTGGGAGAACCGTGGAATGATGTTTTACCGCCTGCGGGCAGGTCTGCCAGATGTGCGAATGTTGTGCCGCCCCCCGGGTGATGGCCCGCCGGGCTCTCTCACGGGTGGTGGCGACAAACGGTATAACTCAAGGCGACGCTGCGTAGCCCGCCTGCGTTCCCACGTCGCCGCTGGATCCGTTCACCAGGTAAAGGGAGGTTTCACATGTTGCTGGCTCAGGTCCAATGGGCCCACTTGGGCGAAGAAGCCAAGGCCATGTTGATTCGTTACGGCGTCAGTGCGATTGGTGCCCTGGTGCTGCTGGTGATTGCCTGGACGCTATCGGGTTGGATTTCTCGCGCGCTTGAGCGCGGCATGACGCGGGCCAAGATCGACGCCACGCTCACCCGGTTCCTGGCGAAGCTGGTTGGCTGGCTGGTGCTGCTCTTGGCAGTGCTGGCCTGCTTGAGCATCTTTGGCATCGAGACCACGAGCTTTGCCGCCGTGATCGGTGCCGCCGGTATCGCTATCGGCTTGGCCTTCCAGGGCACGCTGTCGAACTTTGCCTCGGGGCTGATGTTGCTGGTGTTCCGGCCGTTTCAGGTGGGCGACACGATCACCGTGGCCGGCGTGACGGGCAAGGTGTACGCCATTGAAATCTTTACCACCACCCTCGATACGGCCGATAACCGCCGGTACATCATTCCCAACAGTTCGGTGTTCGGGGCCACGATCGAAAACATCACCTTTCATCCCCAGCGGCGGATCGACCTGACGATCGGCGTGGGCTACGAGGCCGATATCGATCAAACCCGCAGCGTGCTGGAGTCGGCCGTGGCGCAGGTGGAATCGGTTCTCAGCAACCCGGCTCCGGCCGTCATTTTGAGCGAACTGGGCGCTTCGAGCGTGAACTGGATCGTGCAGGCTTGGGCGAACGCGGCTGATCTGGGAACGGCCAAGCAAGCGCTGTTGCGGTCGATCAAGAACTCGCTGGATGCCGCCGGGATCGAGATTCCCTATCCGCAAATGGATGTGCATCTGCGGCAACCGCCTGCCGCGGCCAATGGTTAAGCGGCTTGGCGCGCCGCTTGCTGTCTCATGTCGGTGGACTTTGGTCCCGGGATGACGCTGCGCCCGTGTCTTTTGCTGGGAGCTTGCCAGCCACCCGAACCGGGCCAAATTCAGCGGTGCTGCGCCGGCGGACCTGTCGAACTCTCGGTCCGCATATTGTATGGTGTAGCAACTTTTCGATCGCTACCGGAGTTTGCCATGCCCAAAGGGCTATTCACGCAGTGCGCTTGTGTTCTGCTCGACCGGCCGACCAACTTGGACGAGATTCAGAATGCGTTGAGCGGATTTGAGATTTTTGGTCGGACCGATGCCGCGAGCGAAGAAGCGTTCGGCGGGCCCTCGCTGCTGTTGGACTACCGCAAGGCAGTCAACGGCCTGGTGGCGGTCGACGTGGTCAATCGCCCCTGGCCCGATGACATGGGCGACATCGAGGATAACCCCACCGAGTTCAATGCCTGGGCCATGGGGCAGTACGGGCCGTTTACCTACCCGGGCGGACTGGAACGGGCCACCGAACAAAGCTGGACCTGGGACGAAGCGGCCGAAACGCAGCAGAAGCACCTGGCGTTTGTCCGCGTCCGCAGCGGCTATCTCCACGGCCGCGATGACGACGCCCCCGTGGTGCCCGAGGATTACGACGCCATCGACGAGTTGCAGTACGTGACCAAGGTGGCGGCGGCCCTGTTGGATCTGCCCGGCGCGCTGTGCTACTTCAACCCCGGCGGCGAGGTGCTGCGCGATCAGGACGGACTGCGCGAAAGCCTGAACTTTGCCTGGGCCAACGACCTGCCGCCGCTGGATACCTGGTGCAACGTGCGGCTGTTTCTGATCAACGACCAGTGGTCGCTGATGGATTGCGTGGGCAATTCGCAGGTGGACCTGCCGGACATTGAAGCCTGTTTCTTCAGCGACGCCTACGACTTTGGCGAGGTGGACAACCTGCTGCGCGGCCTGACGCTGTACCTGCTCGAAGAAGGCGAAGTGATCGAGGACGGCGACACGGTCGACGGCCCCGGCGGCGTGATGTGGCAGGCGATGCTGGTCGAAGAATCGCTGTGCGATCCGCCCCGCAGCGTGATTCGCCTGGTACCGCTGGACGACCGCACTCCGCCTGAGGAAGTGGTCGAATCGGAAGCCCCCGAAGAATAGCGTGCCATGTGCCACGGCTCTGCGAGTCGTGCGCTGTTGGGCGGATCGGCGTGCCGCGGCTCTGTGAGTCGTGTGAATCGTGTTGTTCCGTACCGGACGCATCCATCCGGGCCATGCGTTCGTCCGGCCCGCAAAGCGGACCCTACGAAAGTGCAAAAGAAAACAGCCGGGCCGCCGCAGCGTGCCCGGCTGTTTTTCATTGCGCAATTCGTTCCTTGGCGAACCCGTCTTAGTGCACCCGCATGCCAGGCTTGGCACCCGAGTCGGGCCGCAGGATGAAGATATCCTGACCGCCGGCGCCCGCGGCCAGCACCATGCCTTCGCTGACGCCAAATCGCATCTTCCGCGGCGCGAGGTTGGCACAGCAGATCACCAGCTGACCGATCAGGTCCTCAGGCTTGTACACGCTCTTGATGCCGGCGAACACGTTGCGCCGTTCGTTACCGCCCAGGCTTAGTGTCAATTGGAGGAGCTTGTCGGCGCCTTCCACGTGCGCGGCCGCGATCACGCGGGCAACCCGCATGTCGATCTTCAAAAAGTCGTCGATCGTGCAGTGCTCGGCGACCAGCGGTTCCTTCTCCAGGGCTTCCGGGCCGTCGTTGTAAGGCGAGGGCTCGACACCGCCTGCGGCTTGGGCGGCTTCGGGAGCGGTGTTCTCGGCTTGGTTCTCTTCGCTCATGGTCTTTGCTGCTTTCTCAGTGGTTTGGGGAGCCGCCGCGTCGGCGGGTTTGCTGTCCTCGATCATCGCCAAAACCTGTCCGATTTCGGCGCGCTTCATCATGTGCTGGAACTTGTTCACCGGCGTGCCGACCAGCGGCGTGTAGGCTTTATACCAGTCGCCGGGACCGATCGGGTCGTTCAACAACTCGCCGGTTTGCTGAGCCAGCCGCGGCAGTACGGGGGCCAGGTAAATGGCGATCTGCCGGAACAGGTTGAGCGCCACCGTGCACACGTCCTGAAGCTCGGCCGCCTTGGACGGATCCTTCTTCAGCACCCAGGGCGCCTTGCTTTCGACATACGGGTTAGCCCGGTCGGCCAGTTCGATCACCAGCCGCATGGCCTTGTTGTAGTCGCATGCTTCGTACGCCTCGGCGATTTCTTCGCCCAGCGAGGCGCCATAGGCGAACAGGCCGCCGTCGTCGGGGTAGCTGGCCGAAAGGCCGGTACTTTCCACGAACTTGGCGGTGCGGCTGGCCAGGTTCACCACCTTGCCCACCAGGTCGGTGTTGACCTTGGTGACGAACTCCTCGGGTTCCAGGTCCAGATCGTCCAAACGCGGGCCGAGCTTGGTGGCGAAGTAGTACCGCAGGTACGACGGGTCGAGATGCTTCAGGTAGGTCGAAGCAAGGATGAAGGTGCCCTTGCTCTTGGACATCTTCTCGCCGCCCACGGTCAAGAAGCCGTGGATGTGCACCTTGGTCGGCAGGTTGAAGCCCGCCACCTTGAGCATGCCCGGCCAGAACAGCGTGTGGAAGTAGGTGATGTCCTTGCCGATGAAGTGGTGGATCTCGGTTTTGGGGTTGCGCCACCAATCGTCGAAGTTCTCGCCGTGCCGGTCGCACCACTGTTTGGTGGAGCCCATGTAACCGATCGGCGCGTCGTACCACACGTACCAGTAGTTGCCCGGGAAATCGGGGATCTCAAAGCCGAAGTACGGAGCCGGCCGCGACACGTCCCAATCGCGCAGAGGCTCGTGCAGGAAGTGGCCCTTGAGGTAGTTGGCGATTTCCGGCTGGAGGTGGTCGCCGCTTTGCGTCCACTCTTCCAGGAAATCGTGCAACTGCTCCAGCTCGATGAACAGGTGCTTGGCCGAGCGGACCTCGGGCGTGGCCCCGCTGAGGGTACTGACCGGGTCCTTCAGTTCCGTGGGCCGGTAGGTGTGGCCGTTATCGCAACTGTCGCCGTACTGGTTGGTCAGACCGCAGTAGGGGCAGGTGCCTTTGACGAACCGGTCGGCCAGGAACGTTTGGGCAACCGGATCGTAGAGCTGTTCGACATCCTTCTCTTTGACCAGGCCGGCGGCGCGGATCTTGGCCCAGATTTCCTCGCACAGCGCGCGCGACTCGGGACTGTTGGTGCTGCCGTAGTTGTCGAACTGGATGTCGAACCCGGCGAAATCGCGCACGTGCGCTTGCTGCATGTCGGCGATCAGCTCTTCCTCGCTGCGGCCTTCCTGCCGGGCGCGGATCATGATCGCGGTGCCGTGGGTATCGTCGGCACAGATGTAGATGCAGCGATGGCCGCGCAGCTTCTGGAACCGCACCCAGATATCGGTTTGGATATACTCCACCAGGTGGCCGATATGGATGTGTCCGTTGGCGTACGGCAGCGCGGCCGTGACCAGGATCTGGCGCTTTGCGGTGGACGACTCCGTCATGCGTTCTCCGTGCAATGGGCATGGCCGCCAGGGCATGCGGCGCGGCACGGCAAACACGCCGCCGCTCGCACCCGGGGGCATTCCAGGTACGATAGTGGCCGTTGCCCTAGCTGACAACCAGTGAGACACGCCGCGGAGGCGGATTGTTCAGCCTGCAATGCCTGACTCCCGGCGTTCTTGCCGCTCCGGTCGGGCTGCTTTCGCCACCAAGGTGCTAGCGGCGACCGGCCGGGCAGGCATCCGGCTGGGGGCCCTGGAGCAACCTCCCCCTGATCGATGGGGCCATCCGATGAGCGATTCTGCCGCCGTCAATGTTGCTGCCTGGGATGGGGTGCCGACAGGCCGCAAGACCGTGCTGCACTGCGAGGTGACCGCCCGGCCCGACGGCAGCCCGGTCACTATCCCGGCGATCGTGCTGGCCGGGGCTACTCCGGGGCCGACACTCTTGGTATCGGCCGGTGTGCACGGCGATGAGTTTGAAGGCATCGTTGCCCTGCAAACGCTGGCGGAGCGGCTCAAGCCGGCGGAACTCCGCGGCACGTTCGTGGCCGTGCCGGTGGTGAACCTGCCGGCTTACGAGGCGGGCTTGCGCGTCAACCCCGAGGACCGCCAGGACCTTGCCCGGGTCTTTCCAGGCGACCGCTACGGCACGGTGACCGAGCAGATCGCCTATGTCTTTACCCAGCAGTTTATTCGGCATGCCGACTTCTACTGCGATCTGCACAGTGCGGGTCAGTATTACGCGATTGAGCCTTGGGTGGGCTATCAGCTCAAGCCCGAGCTTTTAACGCGGCAGCGTGACGCCGCGGCTTTATTCGGGCTGCCGACCGTATGGGCCACACCCTACCTGCCTGGCCGCACACTGTCGGCCGCCGCCCAGTACAACGTGCCCAGCCTGTACGCCGAAGTGACTGGCGAAGGCCGTTGCCGCGACGAGGACGTAGCGGCTTTGATCCACGGCATCCAACAACTGCTGGCCTGGCTGGGCATCACGGGGAACGCACCTCAGCTCTATCAGCCACAGCGTGTGGTTGAGGACAATCGGCCCAATGCCGGCTATTTGCAGGGGCAGCTTCGCGCTCCGTGCGGCGGGCTCTTCCGCCCTGCTGTGACCCTAGGCCAGCAGATAGCCCGGGGCGAGTTATTCGGCAGCATTGTCAGCCCGACGGGCGAAACGTTGGCGACGGCAACCGCCTCGGCCAGCGGCCGCGTGGTCTTTCTGCGGACGTTTCCCCGCGTGGTGGCGGGCGATCCCTTGGGTACCGTGATGGAGATGCCCTCGGAAGGTTGAGCCCGGGGCCGCTTCCAGGTTGAACCGCTAGCCCGCCGCAGCCGTCGACCACATCAGCATGATTCCGCGGTTGGGGGCGGCCGCGACGGCTTGACTGGCCGAACGTCCACTGCGACGTACTTTGAGGCGCGGTTATCGCGGCCACAACGCTTCTGTCCGTCAGGGATTAGGACTGCACGCGCGCAGGCACGCCGGTTGCTGTGTTTGCTTCTTGGAAGAAGCGTGCAAGTCACTGGTCACTGTGCGGCGTGCGAGCGGCGGTCCCTCGGCTCCGTGCGGCTCGTGTCGCCCGGCCTCGCAGGAGTTATCCCATGAAACGCTGGTTGTTGGCGATCGCGGCAGCGGTTGCACTATGGTCCATTCCGGTCGATACGGCCAACGCCCAATGGGGCGTTCGCGTCTATGGGGGATACTATCCCTATCGCACCTACTACGGTGGCTATTACCGGACCTATCGCCCGTACTACTACGGCACGCCGTACCGTAGCTACTACTATGGCTACGGCTATCCCTACCGGTCGTACTACTATACGCCCGGCTGGAGCTACTACTATTACTGGTAACGACACGGTCGCGCACGCCGCGGGCAGCACCTTGAGGCCGCAAGGCCGGTGATGCATGCTACACGCCAGGCGGGCCAGTTCGATCGAATCGAAGCCGCACGTGACGCGTCGATCGCTCTCGGATGAGAACGAAGACCGCGACCGTGCGGTTTTGTCGTTGGTAGGGGTGCACGCAGCGAGCATCAAACGCTTGATCATCCATCACGCGGTATACACAGCAGGGGGCGTTCTATAAGCCGCCACGATGGTTTGAGCCCAAGCAGCCTTACGGCCTGCCGCGCTGCATGGCCAAACCTTGGGCCAGATAGGTAATCGCCTGCCGGAGTCTTGCCGGCAACTTTTCAAAAACATGGCTTGAGCCGCGCCGAATCTTTCGGGCAAGATTCCCACCATCGCGAGCGGCAGCAAGGCAAACCGCCAACACGCCGCCAGTCGCGACACCTTCCCCGGTCGATTGGCATTTTGCCGATTCCCGCCCCCGTTTTTTCCTTCCCGGTTGAGCCGCTACGCGACTGCGCTACTTGCACGCTGCGCGGCGGTGAACCATCCCTCCCGTCCTCAGGCTTTGTTCAGGAGTGCGACTTGTGACCTTCCACGTGCGCGACAAATTGCGCGATGGCACGCCTGCGGCCGTCACCCCAGCCACCGTTGAAGCGGCCGCTGCCACGGCGACCGCGCATCCCGAGCAACCGCCGGCCGCGGCAGCGGCCGTGACCATTGAACCGTTGACCGAGTACGCAAGCAGCCGTGGCATGAGCCCCCGGGTCGATCGTCACAACGGCCGTATCTTTGGCGTGAAGGTGCTGGGGCTGGAGAGCCGCAACGGTCGCGTGTACCGTCCCGAGGCCATCGCCGCCGCGGCGCCGCTGTACGAGAACGTGAAGGTCAACGTCAACCATCCCAAGACCCGCCCGCACGAAGCCCGCGATTACCAGGACCGGTTGGGCTGCCTCCGCAACGTGCGGGCGACGGCGGACGGCTTGTTCGGCGACTTGTACTTCAACCCGCACCATCCGCTGGCGGACCAGTTGGCTTGGGATGCCGAGCACGCGCCGGAGAACGTGGGGCTCAGCCACAACGTGCAGGCACGCACCCGCCGCTATGGCGACCAGGTGATCGTCGAGGCGATCGAGAGCGTGACCAGCGTCGATCTGGTGGCCGATCCGGCAACCACGCGTGGGCTGTACGAAAGCGCTCCCGGTGTTGCCGCCGCGGCGTCCGCGGCCAACGGAAATCCGCCGGCAGCCGGCGTTGCCATGCCGGCCACGGCGGCCAACCAGGTACCGGTTGTGCCATCGGCCGGCAACGCGGCGCTGGAAACGTTAGCCGGCGAGATGGAAGCCATTCGCCGCCGGTTGGCGCAGTTGGAAGCGATCGAAGAGTCGCGGCGGTTCCGCCCAGTGCCGGTGGCTCCCCCGATCAGCCGCGGTCCGGAACCGCCGCGTGAGCCGCTGGACACGGCTCGCTGGGCCCGCTTGATCACGTAGCCGTACGCACGTCGCCCGTTTGGTTGAACCGCCCGCGCGCGTGAATCCGGCTCAGGCAACCAGGCCCCACCTTCCTGGCTCCCGTGGCAGGCAGCAATTGCGCCGCCTGCCGCCTTATCCGCCACACCACCGACCTTGGTTCGCCGCGTGCCGGCACGCCCGGGCATTGGCCCACCCCCTGCCCTGCCCCGCACCTCGCCCATCCACCCTTCACTTCTCGCGGAGTTAGCACATGAGCGACAACTTCCGGCTCCGGTACGACGACGTGGACAAGTTCATGGGGCCGGTCGATACGGACGTGGCGGTCGAGATCGGCGACTTGCTGTACTTCGACGGCGACGACGTGAAGCCGGCCGCCAGCCAAGCCGACCAGGGCAGCGAGGAAGCCAACCAGGCGCTGTTCGCCAGCCGTTTTGCCGGCGTGGCCATGCAAGCCAGCGACGAAGGGGAAGACGTGCCGGTGCGGATCGCCACCGACGGCATCTTCGATTTCGAGTGTCCCAGCGGCACCTGGGAGATCGGCGAGTTGGTCGGGGTCTGCGAGAACGATGGCGGCGATGGGCTGCTCAACCAGCAGGTGCAGCGCGTGTCGCGGCCCGAGCTGGCCATCGGCTACGTGGCTCGCCGCGAACCGGTTGCGACCAGCCGGATCCGTGTGCGGCTGCTGAGCCGTACCGCCGGGGTGCTGAGCCTGTTGCGATTGGAACGGCGACAAACCAGCCACGTCGCCACACTGACCGGCAACCTGATGCTCACGGCCGATAGCCCTCGTATCCAGGTGTTGGATCCAGGTGGAGCGGGCCGCGAAGTGACCTTGCCGCCTGAGGCGGCCTGCGCCGGCATCGACTTCTTCATCCACAACGCGGCCGATGCGGCCGAAACGCTCACCATCAAGGACGACGGCGGCAGCACCGTTTGCACGCCCGGTCAGAACGAAACCGCGTACGTGTTCTGCGACGGCACCACATGGCGCGGCCTGGTCGGTGCGAACAACTAACAGCGGAAGCGAACCTACCTCCGCAATCACGTCCGTCCTCCTTCACGTCACGCCGCTGTCGCATGCCCCGCCCGCATGCCCACCGCGGTTGCTCTTCCCCTCCCCTCCTTCCTCCTGAGCACGGCCAAGCACCATGCCCTACGTCAAAGCCAAGGAACTTCGCCGCCGGTTCGATCTCGACGGTCCCCAGGCAACGATCGAGCACGTGCGCGAGGCGCTTGCCCAGCGTCACCTGCGGCCCGAGGACTTCAGCCTTCGCGATTTGGCGGAGCACTTTTGCGGCCCGGCTTGGGTCCGCGCGTTGGATCCCCGGCAGGATGGTGTCGAACTGCTGGAAGCGGCGGGCGATGCCGTCGATGTCACCGCGTTTCGCAACATCACCGGGCAGGTGGTGTACGCCAAGTTGATGGAAGGCTACCAGCACGAAGCGTTTGTCGTCTCGCGGCTGGTCGAAACGATCCCCACGCGGTTTGAAAGCGAGAAGATTCCCGGCGTGGCTTCGCTGGGCGATCACGCCGAAGCCATCGAGCCTGGCATGCCTTACCCGACTTACGGCTTTGGCGAGGATTACATCGAAACGCCGACCACCACCAAGCACGGCTTCATCGTGCCGGTCACGCGCGAGGCGATCTTCTTCGATCGCACCAACCTGGTGCTGCAACGCGCGGCCGAGGTTGGGCAGGCCCTGGGCCTCAACAAGGAGAAACGCCTGCTCGACGTGGCGGCCGGCATCGTCAACCCGTTCAAGTGGAAGGGCACCAGCTACAACACCTACCAGGACACCGAGCCCTGGGTGAATCTGCTTGCCGACAACGAACTGGTCGACTGGACCAATGTCGACGCCGCCGAGCAACTGCTGGCCAACATGGTCGATCCGCACACCGGCGAGCCGATCCTGGTGGCCGGCAAGACCGTGCTGGTGTCGCCCGCCTACCGCCACGCGGCCCACCGCATCTTTCAGGCCGCCGAGATCCGTTACACCGTGGGCAGCACCGAAACCGTGGTGAGCAACCCGCTGGCCGGCCAGTACCGCGTGGAGGTCAGCCCGCTGTTGTACCGGCGGATCGCCGCCGCCGGCACCGCCAAGGACGACGCCAAGAAGTGGTGGTTCCTGGGGGATTTCCGCCGGGCCCTGGCCTACATGGAGAACTGGCCGATCACGGTGACGCAAGCGCCTCCAGGCAGCGAGGCCGAGTTCACGCACGACATCGTGGTGCGCTACAAGGCCAGCGAACGCGGCGCGGCCGCCGTGCTCAACCCGCGTTACCTCATCAAGTCGACCGGCTAAGCCAGGCCGGTCACGGCCGCTGTCCCCCTCCCCCTTCTCTGCCAATCGTTGGGTTGGTCCTTCCTCATGTCCGACGCGCAGACCATTGCTGCGATTCGCAGCCAGACCTTGGAGCTGATCGCCCAGATCACCGCGTCACCCAAGCCGAGCTACAAGCTCGATGGGCAGACGGTTTCGTGGGCCGAGTACCTGCGCCAGTTGCAGCACACGGTCGATTGGTGCAATCGCCAACTGGCCGCCGAGGAGCCGTTCGAGGTTCGCAGCACGGGCTACACGCCATGACACTCACGTTGTTCACACCCCAGGGCGATTTGCCGCAACTGGCCGATGGTGGTGAAACGATCGCGCTCACCTGGCCCGATGGCCGGCACCAAACGGTCTGCAACGCGATGCGTGCGGCCCTGCGCCGTCGCCCGCACGTGGCAGGCAGCGGCGAAGTGACCACCGCGCAGACCACCTGGCACTTGCCCGCGGACCTCAAGACGCAGCCTGCCATCGGCATGCTGATCACCGATGCCGCCGGCGAGCAGTGGATGGCGACGGCCGTGACACTGGCCGCCAACGGCAGCCGCTGGGTGGTGGCAGCCCGACAGGTGACGATCCCAGGCGGCCTGGCCGACCGCGTGCACCTGCAAACGGCTTCGCTGAGCAAGGACACGCACGGAGGGCAACTGCTGCGGTGGCGCACAGTGGCTGTCCACTGGGCGGCCAACGTGCAACCGGCGTCTACGGCACGCCACGCCGCCGACGGTATGGCCGGCCCCGCGCAGTTCCGCGTGCTGATGATTCCCTCGCGGCGCTGGTCCGCCGTGTTGAATCAACGCCCGTTGCGACTGCTGCAGGCGTACCCCAGCCGGCGCTTGCTCGTCACGTCGGTGGAACAGGCCGATCCGTTGGCAGGCTTGTTGGCGTTCACCGCCGAGGCCGCCTGACGCCCGGCGCTTTCCGCATCCGTTCGCTCCCTGAGGTCCCATCCGCCCGTACGTCCTCGCACGCCCCCGCACGTCCCCGCCGATGTTTGTGCGTTTTGTTCAACGTTGGTTGCCGCGCCGATGTCGCTCGAACAAGCCATCCACAACCGTTGGGCCAGCGATACCACGCTGCCGCAGCTTGTTCCACCGGAACGGTTCACCACCGGACCGGCCTGGTCGCGGCCGGCGCTGCCTTACGCCCAGTTGGAACGGCGTGGCCATCGCAGCCGTACCGGCGGCAGCCACTGGTGCGTGGAGGAGATCGAGCTGGGCATGGCTGTTCATGCCGAAAGTCTGGTGCAGCTCAAAGCCGTGCTGGCCGCCGTGCTCGCCTGCTTCGATCACGCCGCGTTCGACCTGGATGCCGGCCGCGTGCTGTGCATGCGGATGATCGATCAGCGCGAGACGCGCGCTGCCGATGGCACCTGGCAAGGCTCGCTTACCTGGTTGGTCGTCACCGCGACCTAGCTGACCACCCACGCAAGGAAAGGAGGCTCGCGATGTAATCCGCATGTCCCGCAACACCGTTCGGAACCCCCCGCCAATCAACCCACCTCTGGTGAAGTTGCCCATCCATCCATTGCTCTCGAAGGAGATCTCATGGCCGATACGCTCACCGTTGACCTGAAGGCTTCGCTGGCCTGGTTGCTCGAGGAATCGCTGCCGCTTTCGACGGTCGCCGACCACTCGATGTTGGAGTACGAACAGAGCATTTCCGACGGCACCGGGGAGGATGAGGCCGACGTGCTGTGGCATGACGAGCGGACCGTGTCCGCTTCGGCTCACGACGACCTGGACCTGACCGACCTGACGATGACGCTGTTCGGCGGCTCGGTCGATATTGAGTTCGCCAAGGTGAAGGCGATTCTGGTGGTGAACACGTCGACCACCACGGACGACGTGTTGCGCGTGGGCGGCGCCGGGGCGACTGCCTTCTCCGCTCCGTTTGCCAACGACGACGATGCCGTGGTCGAGGTCGGGCCGGACAGCCCGCTGCTCTTGGTCAACAAGAAGGACGGTTGGGAGGTCACGCCCAGTACGGCGCACGTGCTGCGCATCAGCAATCCGTCCGCCAACGCCATTACCTATCGCATTGCGATCGTGGGGACGTCGGCCTAGAGCCTTCGTCCGTTTTCTGCCACGCCATGCCATTCACGTCTACTTCGCCGCATGGTGATGCGGCGCCACTCTTCTTGCAGGCAACACATCCATGGCAGTCTTGGTTGGAGACAACGGAAAAGTTTTTCTGGGCAACTACGAAGTGGCTGACATCACAGCCTGGCGATTCGAGACGTCGATTGCCGGTTTCTCGTTTGCCACCAGCGCCACCAAGGGACGTACGCGACGTCTTTGCGGGGCCCGCTCGGGCCGCGGGGTCATCCACTTTCGCATCGACGATTCCGCGCCCGCCTGGAAATCGCTGATCGAGGGTCGCCAGGCCCGCCTCACTCTGAAGGTCAACAATGAAAAGTTCTACGAGGTGTTCGCGGTCCTCGTATCGGTGAGCATCGAAGTGGACACCTCGGGTGGCAAGCCCGTCACGGGCAGCGCCACGTTTGTGACCGACCGCACGTGGACCGTGCCGAACTAAGGAGACGCCATGTCGCTGGGATTTGGTTTTGAAGAACTGGAAGGCTCGCCGCGGTTCGAGATCCGCGAGAACGAAACCGTGGCCACCCGTTACTTCTTCGTGTCGTGGCTTACCTGGCCCAAGCTCGCGCAGGAACTGCTCGGGCGGTACGAGCGCAAGGATGGACAATACCACTTTGTGCCGCCGCTGGGGCTGGAGGGTTTCCCGCACCTGTTGTGTTCCGAGGTGTTGGTCGAACCGATGGACCCCTCGGCCCCCTTCGGCTACAAGGTGCGCACGCTGACTTCGGGCACCAACGATTATCCGTACGGCGGGGCCAAGGTCACGGCGATCTACCGCACGCGGTTCGATCAGGACAATGCCGGCCGCAGCAAGCTGCCGGTAGTTCCGCAGGGGACGTTTCTCACGTTCCGCGCCGACGTGGCGGCGGAGTACGTGACGACGCCCGGACGTACCTGGCGGTGGAACGCGCCCCCGGACTATCCGGCCGTTGATCCCGACGTGCAGCCGGGGCTGCTGCTGCCGCAGTCGATGTTCTATCTCACCTGGCATCGGGTGCCTGCGCCGCCATGGGACACCATTCGGGCTCTGCGCGGCAAGGTGAACGCCAGCGAGTTTGTCGGTTCGCCGCCGGGCACCGTGCTGTTCCTGGGGGCGAAGGTGCGGCGCGAGTTCCAGTTCCTGGCCGCCGACGGTTTCTGGCAGGTGGAATACGCCTTCCAGGAAAACGTCAAGGAGCTGCAAACCGGCGGCCAGGCGGGCTGGAACCACTGGTACCGCGAAACGGCCGTGGGCGGCGAGCACTGGGTTGCCATCGCCGATGAGGACGGCAACCCGCCCTACGCCAGCGCCGATTTCAACGCGCTGTTCTCGTTCGGCACGTAGGCCTGCGTCCCCCTCTCAAGCGGCCTCGGGATTCAGCACGTCCTGTATTGGGTCGTCACGTATTGGAAGCTCTGAAAATGATGCACGTTTCTCAGTTAATGCGTGGGCAGGAGATCACCGTCGACGACTACAACCGTTTGGCGGCGGCGCTGAATCACCTGCAGCGGCAGGTGGCGGGCCTGGCTCGCCCTGCCGTGAGTGCCGAGCCGCACGTTACGGCCGCCCCGCCCCTGGAGGTGCGGCGGCGGCCGGGCGGCTGGCATCTGAGCATGACGCAGCCGGAGCATACGGCGGTGGTGGAACTGACGGCCGATCTCTCGATCGGCAGCAACGCCACGGCCAAGGTGCTGCGGTACCACGATGGCGCATGGACCGACGCCGATACGGCCGAAATCGTCGTCCACGATGCGCTGGGCACGTTCGAAGGCACCTCCGGCAGCAAAGCCCTGGTGGCCTTCGATCGCCAAAGCGGCCAGTGGATCGTGTGGCAGTTGCAGTGTTAAGCGGTTGCACGCGACGGGTAACTGCGCTTGTGTCGACCGTTCTGCACAACTTGGGGTGACTTCAATGCTGTGCTCGCTGCAACATGATTTCGCTTATGGCCGCCCGCGCGTGTTTGCAGCGGGCGGCTACCCCTGCTGCTGCGATACGCCGGGAAGTTCGCAAGTGCCTTCCGGCGGCTCCAGCGGCGAACTTCCGCAGGGAAGCTCGAAGCCGGCACTGCCGGGCTGCGAGCCGTGCATCGACGGCTGGATCGCAGCCCATTACCTGATCGAATTGGGCGGGATTGCGCCCGGGCAGACGAACTGCCAGGCGTGCCTCTCGCTCAACGGCGCGTACGTGGTCGAGATCACCGGAGCGACCGAAAGCGGCTGCTACGGATCGCTGATCATCGACGGCGCTTGCCAGGACCCGTTCGGCAGCGTCTGTTACCGCCAGATGTTGCTGGCGTTCGGCATGCCGACACCGACGCAGGGGGTGCCGGTTCGTGTGTCGATCGGGCCTTACAACGATGACATGGGGGCCGGTGAATGCAGCAACGTGTCCTCCATCGTCTGGCAGGGCTATCTGTCATCGCCCGGCCAGAAGCTGGCCTGTCTGGAACTGAACCACGCGCCGCTCGACTTCCATAACCGCACCGGCGCCGTCATGTACTGCGATCCGTACGAATCGCAGGCATGGATCACGGCGCTGTAAGCGTTTTGACCTTGCTGCATTTCTTCCCCAGGGTGCGCTGCGCGCCGTTGCCTGCCGACAACCCATGACGGCGGCACGGCGCGCCAGCGCCTCCACGCTTATGGGACCCTACGTGTTATGGTGCAGATGCCTGGCTATTGCCAATTTGAACCTACGCCCGAGGCCGGCGTGTACCGCTGCCGCTGGTGTGGGTTCACCGTGGTTTCGCCCCGGTACGGTGCCGAACAGATCCATCGTTATTGCGACGCCCTGGCGAGTCTGGTCACGCCGCATGTCTCGGCTTCCGAATCGGTTTCACAAGGGTTAGGCGATACCGTTCATCGTCTTGTGCGACCGCTGGCCCGATTGCTAGGGCTGGAACATTGCGGTGGTTGCCAGAAACGCCGCGCATGGCTCAACCGCCACTTTCCATTTCGGAACCATCCGACGGAGATGCTGCCGACCGATGTATCGCAGGCTGCCGCGCCTTGGTCGCTGCTGCTGCGGTTTCTGCACGGTTTTGGCGATGTGGTGCAGTTGACCACGGTGCTGCTGCACTTGCAGGCGCTACGGCCAGCTTGGCAAGTCGACGTGGCCGTGCGGCCTGGGCTGGAATCGTTGCTGGCCGGCCTATGCCGCCGCGTCTATCGAATCGATGACCCGGCCATTGCCGAGCGTTCGCAGGAGCATGCGTTTGATCGCACGCTACGGTGGTACGAGCCGGAAACGTGCTATGCGGATTCGCCTTCGACCAAGGCGGAACGTAGCCTCCGCGAGGTGTTCGGCATCCAGCCCCAGGCGGAGTACTGCCGCTACCAGGTACAGATCCGAAATGCCGATCGCGAGCGTGCCGCGCGTTACCTGGCTGGCCTGGAGCGGCCGGCGGTATTGATTCATTACCAGGGCAGCTCCAGCCGGTCGCGTAAGAATCTCGACGAACGCGCGGTCACGGCCCTGTGTGGCACCATCGCCAGCCTGGGCTTTATGCCGTTGATCTTCGACTGGGACGGTCACAGCCATATTGGTGAACCGGCCGTTCGGCTCACGCGGCAGGACCCGATCTGGCGAGGGCATGATGGCAGCGGCGGCTTGCTCGCGGCGCTCGCCGAGCAGGCCGTGGCCTGCTTTGGCATCGACAGTGGGCCAGGCCATCTGTTCGGGGCGATCGCCACGCCGACGGTCATCGTCTGGACGCGGCATCACCCGCTGCACTACTACGGCTTGGCCGATCACGTACTGCACCTGGTGCCTTGGGGCCATGAACGGCTGCTGCGCGGCGAAAACACGGAGGAAGGCGTGGCGTATTTCCAGCAGCATTATCAGCACCGCATCTATCGCCACCTGGAAACGTCGCTGGTCCGCGTGGCGGAGGAACTGCTTGGCCGCGATCAAGCCAGGCTGCAGAATTCCGCTGCCGCTGTGCCGCCGCCGGCACCGGAGAATGCCCAGCAGGAAATGAACGCCGGTACCAGGCTGATCGTGGATGGCGATCTGTGGTTGCGGGCAGACTTTCGCCAGGCCGATATGACCATCGTGCGCGATGTCTACCTGGAAGACTGCTACGGTCTGGCTCAATTGTTTCAGCCGCCGCGGTACGTGGTCGACGTGGGGGCCCACATCGGTGCGTTCGCCGCTGCCGTGCGGCGACGCACCACCAAGGCGACCATCGTGTGCGTGGAGCCGCACCGGGCGAACCTGCCGGTGTTGAAGGCCAACATCGGCTCGTTTGCGACGATCGTGCCTGCTGCCGTCAGCTACGAGGCGGGCCCGCTGCGGCTGTACTCCAGCATCATGCCTGGTAGCGATAACACCGGAGCCAGTTGCGTCGAACCGGAGCACGCGTCGGCCGGTTCTCCACCCCGCCCCAGTCGGCCTCTGCCGGTGGCATGCGCCGAGCCGGAAAGCTGGTTGGTGCCGGGCGTCACGCTGGAAGCCTTGATGCGCGAGCACCATCTGCCGCGTGTGGATCTGTTGAAGCTCGATTGCGAAGGCTGCGAGCTGAGCATCTTGCAGCATGCCGACCTGTCGGCGGTGCAACACATCGTGGGCGAGTACCACGACCGTGAGGCGTTCCTGGCGATCGTTACCACGCGCCTGGCCGATTGGAACCTGCGGCTGTTGAAGGATGGGCCCAGCGGCCTGTTCTGGTTGTGGCAATCGAAGCGCGTGGGGGTGAAGTGAGCCGTGCAGGTTACTCGGCTTGAGACTGCTTCCGCCGACAGTTCGCACAGGCCTTGTACCCGCAACGCGCATCCATATGAGAGCGTCTGGATGGACAATCCGTCGCTGGCGTTCATGCGCCCCATTGAACGCTGGCTTGAGATGACCCAGCCGGGTTCAGCTTGAGCGCCGCCCAACCACGATCGCGGCAATCGGTAGCTCGCAAAATGACCTCGCAAGCCCTGCTTTTGCAGCAGTTTGCAGCATTCGCTCCCGTCCGGCATGAGGAATGCCTAAGCAGGTGTTGGCTTTGAAGAACACTGCCCACTAACCCAGGGGCAGTGACACTTCTTA
>ERZ777003.376-NODE-376-length-90525-cov-11.352338_pt1 | contig 90525 bp, 53 predicted proteins | sample MGYA00374956_ERZ777003 | MGnify/ENA primary metagenome ERZ777003 (study PRJEB29302, sample SAMN06268252) | bioreactor metagenome | isolation source: Joint BioEnergy Institute, California, USA | place: USA:Joint BioEnergy Institute, California, USA | collected...
GACCGGACGCTTAGTCTAACCCTCTGGGGGAAACCCGGTGCAAACGTCCCGTGGACGGCGCTGTATACATGTTCAGGCCGGGCGCCTCACTACAGCGATAAGCCAACACCTATGGCCATTTGGCAAAATTTTTCTTGACAGGCAGCAGAGATAGAGCAATATATGACATGTCTAGCACATGTGCCGATCGATCGGGGCGCGGCCTCGGTCTGAAACCAATCGCAGATGTTGTACGACCGTCCGTCCAGCGGAAAGGCATCGGCCGGACAATCCGGTCGGGGCTTGGGAGGGAAAAGCACGTAACGCGTTCAGTTGGAGGAGATGCACCTGCTTATCTCCGTAAGTTTTCCGGGTTGTGTCTGCACACCCGCACATCAGGAGAAGGAACCATGCAGATCGATCGTGTTATCAACAAGACCATCTATCGTCGGCGGCACGCCCGATCTGAACAGCAACTGGACTCTGATCCTCGGCAGCGGGTTCCAGGATGGCGGATCGATTGTCGTGTTCGAGTATGGCACGCTGGCATCCGGCCCCGATCTCGTTGCGACCTTCGACATCAGCGGACCGGGCTTCGATCCAGGCTCGCCGCTGACGCTCAGCCATATCGGCGGACAGATCATCTTGAACGGCATCAGCTATGCACCTGAGCCGGCAGTCTGACTCTGTTTGCTGTGGCTGCCGGGCTGATGAGCAGGCGGCGCCTGTAGACCGTCGGTAGAGGCGTACATAAGCAATCGGACCCCGCGAGCGAGAAAAGCTGCGATCCTGGGTCTGAAAAACAAAGATAGAAGCTCGAAAGGAGCAGACAATGCGACGCAGAGGATTTACGCTGGTCGAACTGCTGGTGGTGATCGGGATCATCGCAATCCTGATCGCCATCCTGCTGCCGACCCTCACCAAGGCCAGGCTGGCCGCCCGTCAGGTTCAGTGCCTGAGCAACCTGCGACAGATCGGCCAGGCCACCATCATGTATGCCAGCGATAATCAGGGACGCCTGCCCTACCGCTCGGGTCCGATGTATGTGCTGCCGCTCCTGCAGTACGGGTCGGGCATCAACATGATCAAGACCTTCGTGGATCCGTACATGGGTGGTAACTGGGAGGCGATGTTCTGCCCTGGTCTGCAGTACGATACCTACAACCCCTCCGTCTCTTTCTACGCCAAGGAAGGCGGCAGCGGTGAGTGCGGTTACTCGTTCTTCTATGCTCCTGAGCAGCCGTGGATGACACCGCCGAAGCCGGATCTCAGCCGGCTGACCACGATCAAGAGCGGCTATGGGCTGTGGGGCTGCGTGACGAGCGTGGACCTCAAGCAGTCCCCGCGGCTGTGGCGCGGTCATGACGTCGCCGGTTCACCCCAACTTCCCAAGGGACAGAACGTCGTGTACGCGGATGCTTCGGCACAGTTCGTGCCCATCAGCGAGCTCATAGCGTACACCTACTACGACTACGGCTACCAATCGATCGCGTTCTATGGCCCGAAACTGCCGGCTCAATGAGATGGGAACGTGCCTGGCCCCTCTTCAGGGGCCAGCACTTTCTTGCGATCCTGACGTTTTCGCCTTCCCCGAGGGCACGCCGATGCTGTGACTCCACGGGGCCCAAAGCCTCGCACGAATTAGACATGTTTTAAACAACCCGCGGGCCCTTAGCACGGCGGTTTTCTTAGGTTTTTCGTTGACTACCCAAATGGGAGACCCCATAATAAGCCATGTAGTATACATGTGTTGAGGAGGGCGACCGGCGTTTTCCCAGGCGATCCATCCCATCACCTTTCGATCTGCCAAAGGACCCCATTATTGAGCATCTATGTATTGTCGGGTCAAGCCTTGGGACGATGCCGGCCCTCTCCCCATCTGGAGACACCGCAATGCGGAGCAATCACTTCCCCGGAGCACGGGCTCGTAAATCATCATTAACAGGAGGCATGGAAATGCAGCACACACAGGTCATCGGAAGGTCAGCTCGTCGGAACACGATCCTGCGGCGCGCAGCCGCGACAGCGGTCATCGGCCTGGTCGCTGGAACTCAGGCACAGGCCGCCACAACCCACACCCTCATGCTCCAGGGCGGCTCGACTTGGACCGACAGCCTATGGATTGGCGGCCCGATGACCGCCCCGACCAACAATCCAGGCGACATCGTCAACTTTTCCGGCATCACTGGCGGAGCACGTCAGCTCGACGTCGACGTTACGATCGGTCAGATCCAGAACAACGTCGACGCGAACTTCGAGCTGACTCCCCATGAGAACGACTACAAGCTGACGCTCGACAACACCGGCGGCACGACCAATCCCCTGGGCAACAACCGTGCCTTCCTCGGCACCCTTGGCACCGGCAGCATCCGGCTCGGCGTTAACGTCGTGATCAACGGCGACCTGGACATCTCTACAGCTACCGGCACCGTGGGAATGACCAGTGGTACGTCGATCACCGGCACCGGTAACATCTACATCCGCAAGCCGGGCAACAATTCGATCACACTCAGCAACGTGCAGAACGCCGGCGCGATCGAGTACGTCGGCTCGCAGACGGGCCTGCTCCAGCTCAACGGCGTCATGGGGCCCAACGCGACCACCTTCACGATCAAGTCCGGCACGGTCCGCGCCGGCACGACCGATGGTCAGTTCGGCAGTGCTCAGATCATCCTGGGCGATACCTCCGGCAGCGAGGATGTCACCCTCCAGGCGCGCGGCCTCAACCCCAATGACATCATCGTCCGCGGCGGCAACACCGGCACGGTGAAGCTGATGGGCATTCACGGCAGCGGCCCCGGCTCCTTCAGTGGCACCATCACCCTCGAGAACCACGATCTGGTGCTGGACTTCGCCGAGATCAGAGGCACCGTCACCGGAACGGGCAACGTGATCTGGACGAACCGGAACATCAGTTCTACCTCGACCGCTGTGTTCAACAACGTCGGGGCCCTCATCCTGAACAGCGATCAGAGCGGCCAGCTCGGCTTCGGGGGAAGCATCGGCGCCAACGTGACGCAGATCGTCCAGAACAGCCCGACCCTCACCTTCAACCTTGCCGGGAACAACGTCGACTTTGCAGGGTCGGTGTTCGCCAATGTCGGTACGGTCCAGGCGTCTTCGAACACCGCACTGAATGTAAACAACGTTGTCCATGTCAATGCAGGCGCCACGTTCCAGATCAGTAACCATGTAACGATCGCGGGTCTGGTTGATGGAACGGATGGCGGTGGGTCGGTCATCGGAACCGGGCACACGCTGACGATCGGTGGCAGCGGCACGTACGTGTTCAGCGGCTCGCGCGATGCCACCGGCCCCCTGGTCAAGACCGGCACCGGAACGCAGATCTTCACCGGTCACCATGTTTACACCGGCGCAACCACCATCAACGGCGGTGCGCTGATCGTGGATGGTTCGCTGGGCCAGACCACCGTCACCGTTAACGAAGGCGGCACGCTCGGCGGCTCGGGCGCCATCGGTGGGCCGACGACGGTGAAGTCCGGCGGCATCCTGTCGCCTGGCAGCAGCCCCGGCACGCTGACGTTCCTGGACAACCTCACCCTTAACAACGGCGCGATCCTTCTGTTCGAAGCCGGTGACCTGGTGACCGTCGAGGGCACGCTGGACCTGGACGACAACTGGACGCTGGCCTTGGGCGACGGCTTCAAGGATGGTGGGTCGGTGGTTCTGTTCCAGTATGGGCAACTGGCTGGGAGCCCGGACCTCGAACCGACCTTCGACCTGAGCGCGTTGGGCTTCGTCCCCAGCAGCTCGCTGTCGCTGGTCGACACCGGCAGCCAGATCATCCTGAACGGCGTGAGCGTCGTTCCCGAACCGACTGGCCTCGCCCTGCTGGCAGGCGCGGCGGGATTGATGGTCCGCCGACGACGCGTCGGCCGGTAAACGCGCAGGACACCCCGGCGGGTTTGTGCGGCCGCGGGAATCCCCCGCGGCCGCAGCCCGCGCCCCTGATCGTACCGTTGTCGACAGCAAGCTCACGCTGACGCTATCACCGCTGGCCACCGGGGCGTTCCGGGTGACAGCGAAGTAGCCAACACAAGTAGCTGATGCAAAAGGACCGGCCCGCGATGGCGAGAGTAAGTACTCGCTGTCGCGGGCCGATCGTCTGCGCGCCCTGGGACAGGCGCTCGATGGTTTGTGAAACGAAGTGGACGGTCAGCCGCCCATCCGGTAGTCGATGCTGACAGGAACGGCGAATGTCCGCTGCGCTTGGGCCCGCAGCTCATCGTCAACCTGCCGACCCTGCGATCGTGCAAGCCGATGCGCCTGCAATTCGAACCACAGCCCGGTCGGACCGGCTTCGCCCTCTCGCATGTCATGTGGGATCGGATTCTCGTTGAGCAGGCGCTCAACCCCATCCAAGTCTCCCGCGGCCAGCAGCGCCCGCCCCTCAAGCAGGCGGATCCGTCCATCCGCACGTCGCTCTGCCGGCAACGCGGCGATGAGCTTCAGCGCCACAGCATGCTGACCATCGGCCAGCAGTGCCTGCAGATATTCGATCAGCAGCGGGCGAAGGTCGGGCTTCATCTCCAGGGCCTGCCGCAGGTGCGGGATCGCCTCGGCATATCGGCGCTCCAGCATGTGGGCGACACCGAGGCAGCGACGAGCCCAGGGGTTCTCCCGGGCCTCGCAGGATTGCTCCCAAGCCTGCATGGCTTGGTTGTTCCGCTGAGCCTGCCAGTAGAGCACGCCCAGGTGAAACAGCGATCGCCAGTGGCGCCCGCCGGGCTGATGAAGGCTCTTCTCCAGCCGCGTCAGCCAGTCAGCGGCTGGCACGAAGCTGCCCGGCTCATCGAGCGGATCGGATTCGGGCAGGATCCCCCTCTCCAGCAGCGTCTTCCACGCTTCCTGCTCCTCGCCCATCGAGTTCGCGGGATAGAACACGCCTCCCAAGCTGACGGCCGGCTCTTCATCCGCCGTTCGCCGCGCCATCTCGAGGGCGCCCCAACCGGATCCCTTGTGGATGATGTCGTGTGCGGGGGTCTGGGCCCAAGTGGCGGAAGCAGCCAGTTCGGCTTCGAGGTCCTCGCTGCCGATTACGCTCTCGACCGCCTGTTCAGCAGCCTGGCGCGCCTGGCTCCAGTCAGCGCAGTGCACCGTTGTCGGATCGACCTGGAGCAGACCGTACGCCTCCACCCAGCTCCATGTCGCCTTCGGCGGCATGGGCAGGTGATGCGTCTGCGTGCGAGCCAAGCCCGCCTGGATCTCGATGTAGTCGGGCGTTCCCAGGAAACGCTGCCAGTTCTGACCGCCGGGCTGAATGCCCCATCGAAAGAGCTTCCGCCCTCGCGGGCGCGAGCTGGAGGTCTGGAAAAGGCCCAGCCCATCGCTGTCCAGCGCGGTGATCCACGGCTGAACGTCAGGAGGAACGCGGAAGAAGCAGTCGCGCGAGCCGCGCAGACGGCCGGGGTAGGTCAGTTCCTCGGTGCCCGCGTACGGCAGATCGACGCGGCTGAGCGCGTTGGTCTCGTTGTTGTGCACCAGGGCGTCATCCGCGGATACCAGCACACGCGTATCGGCGGTCTGCGGCACGGCGATGTTGGACCACCAGTAGATGGGCAACACCGCATCGTGCGGATTGTGGATGGAGACGCGCACCAGCAGCACGGGCGATCCCGCAGGCAGCCATGCGTCGATCTGGAACGGGATGCGGCGAAGGCGCTCCCATTCCCACAGGCGCAAAGCCGGCGTGCCGTCGGGCAGGGTGTATCGCGCCGCAAACAGCGGCGAGCAGGTCATGGGCCAATGGCCGGTCCAGCCGATGTTCCACTCGACGCCGCCGCTGATCCAGGCATTGCGGATCGCGAGGTTGCACGGTTGAAAAACCGGATTACGCGCCAGCAGCTCCCGACCGGTGGGTTTGTGGACCAGTGACCAGAGTCGCCCTCCCAGTTCGGGAAAGAAGGCGGCGCGGAGGTACTCGTTCTCGAGAACGACGGCTTTGAAGGCTCGTGGCTTGCGGTTGCGGTCGTAGCCATCCTGCATGCGATACGGCAGGATGCCGGACGGCTGGCCCCAGCCCAGATGTTCGCGGTCTTCCGGTGGGACGGTATCGTCGACCTTGACGGCTGCGTGCAGGTCGGCGGCTTTGGGGAGCGTGGGGAGCGGATTTTCCGGACCGAGATTGGCAGCGGGCAACGTCCAGTCTTCCAGACGAAGCTCGCTCATTTGCTTGAGACTCGACTCACCCAGCTTAACCACGATCCCAACTGCGCCTAGCGCGTTTACATGTACTCGACATGGTGTACTGTATCATCCAGGTTTTATTCGTCAACAAACTGAAGAGGCAGCCATATTATTCTGCGTGGTCGGGTGTAAACGTGTATAATACATGGCCTAATCGCGGGTTCGGTGATTTCGTTGCTGCCGGAAGTCCTTTGGCAGCCTGACTGATTCTTGCCGTGGCATTACTGATTCAACTGGTAGGCCACCGCTAAGTTTGGAGGATTGAGCTCATGCTCACCCACTTGCTTTCGTTTGTGTCTGTTGGCCGTTGCCCTGCATCCGGGGGCACTGGCGCCTGGATGGCTCGGAGCCGGCGACTCCTGGTCGTGATGGCGGCGCTGGCTGCGGTGCTTGGCCCCTTCGCTCACGCTGCCGAGCAATCTGCCGAGAAGTCATCTGCCTCCGATGAAGGACGCGTCGTGGACAAACCTCGCATCGCCGTTCTGTACAACGAGAAGAAGCGGCATCAGGACGAGTTTGACTATGCGCTCAGTACGCTTGGCTGGGAGGCCGACCGCTACTTCGACAAGGAGTCGGTCAAGTCCCTTGCCAGCAAGCTGGACAACTACGACATGGTGATCATCGCCCCGCTGTTCAACCTGGATGGCAGTGTCCCACTCCCCGGGGAGGACCGGTCGGCTTACATGCGGTTCATTGAGAACGGTGGCCTGCTGGCGGTCACGGACGGCAGCTACCCTGGTGTGCGTGCCTGGCTGGCGGATATCGATCCGCGCTTCGGCGGGCTGGAAGAAGGCAAGTGCAACTCCAGCCAGTGGGCAATCAACGGCTACACCACCAACGCCGAACCGGCCCATCCCCTCCGCTTTTTCCCCTCTCGCATCACCGAGCCGAATAGCTGGCCGCATTTCCTGGAGCCCCCGAAGGACACCAAATGGCAGGTCGTCGCCCGTTGCAGCGAAGGCTATCCCGTGACCTTCGCCCAGACGGTCGGGCGTGGCCTGGTGTCCCTGTCAGCCCTGCGTCAGCCGGGAGCCCGGCAGTTCCGGAACTTCTTTGGATGCCTGCAGCTCGCGCGTGCCGGCCTTGATCTGAAGTCGTTCGAGCTGCCCGAACCGGCTTTCGGCGACGGCATGATCCGGCTCACTTTGGCTGAGAATGGCCCCAAGCAGCAGTGTGAGTTCGTCTATGAGATCGTCCCGGAAACCGGTGAGCCTCAACGCTTTTCGGCAGCGGCCACCGGCGGGGTCGTCGAGCTCCCCTACCGATTCAGCGTGCGTGGTCCGGCCATGACCCGCCTGCTGCTCAAGTACGACAACCGTGAATGGCTGCTGTACGAGCGCCCTGTGGAAATGCCCCAACTGCTGACGGTGACGCCGCCAGCCTATCGGGGCCTGCTGTCATCCGCACGTCGGCTGCCCACGGCGCGATTTGGCATCCGCCTCGCGCCCGATCAGGAGCAACTGCAAGGCGGCATGGTCACGATCACCGTTCTGAATTCTGCCGGTGAAGCCGTGTCCACCGCGGAAATCACCCTGCCGAAGGAAGGTCTGCAACTCGAGTGGCGCCAGCCGATCGAGCTGGACAAGTCGCTGCCTGCGGGCGATTACACAGCCAAGGCGGTCCTTGTCGACAGCGACAAGCGTGTGCTGGCTGAGACGCACACACCCTTCAAGATCCTGGCTCCGCAGCCTGCGCAAACAATCATCGATGAAGATGGAACGTTCCTGGTTAACGGCAAGCCATTCTTCCCTCTGGGTATCTACCACGTGACACCTTCCGACTACCCGGCTGTCGCGGCCCTTGGGCTGAACACGGTGCAGTTCTGGTCCTGGCACGAGGGGCGTGATGCATATGGTGTGTCCCGCGGTCTGGCTGCCGCCTCAGCTCACGGGCTCAAGGTCGTCTACGAGCTGAATCATAAGAGCGAGAAGATCTTCGAAAGCGCAGCCAATTCTCTGGGCTCCGATCCCGCCATCCTGATGTGGTACGGACTGGACGAACCCACGGAGGGCAGTTACGGCATGGCGGCGCTGCTTCGGGACACGTTCCACCGCGAAGACCTGCACCATCCGGTCTACACCGTCTCGTGCGTGCCCGATCAGTTCGGTGAACATGCACAGTTTGCCGACGTGTTGGCGATCGATCCGTACGGCAAGCCGTCGAAGGCAGCCGACTGGCTGCCCAAGGCTGTGGCGGCGGTGAACGGAACCAAGCCTGTGATCTGCGTCCCCGGATCGTTCGGCAAGGACGAAACGCCGGAGGAGATCCGTGCCACCGCATACCTCGCGCTGGCGCACGATGCCCGCGGCATCATCTGGTATCCCTGGGAACAGGTAGGCGGCGGGCCGGTGGGTGTCGGCGCCAAGAACAGCCCGGAACAGCAGGCGGCGATCGCCAGCGTCTGTGAGGACGTCAAGCAGCTCCTGCCCTGGCTGACCGCGCCCGTGCGGCAGTCCTTCGCCTCCGAAGATGGCAATCTGCGATGCCTGTACATGCGTGACCAGCATGCCGTGATCCTGATGGTCAACCCCACGGATCAGGTCCTCAAAGCCGAGGCGCAGCTTCCTCCGGCACATCCCTCCGCGGAGAAGACCAAGGCCAAGCTGAAGGACTTCTTCAAGAAGCGGGAAGACGTGCTCGAGATCAAGGACGGCCGGTTCACGGTGGTGCTCGAGCCGTACGAGACACGCGTCTACACCTGGTAGCCGTACCCCGGAAACGGAAGACATCCGCACATGCCGCGGCAAAGGTTCATCGCCTTTGCCGCGGCATGCTCGTTTTGAGTAGATAGTCGAAAGGAATCAGATCGGCATGAGGTTGATGGCGCGATAGGTCTCGCCCATCAGGTTGAGCACGACGCTCACCAGCAGCCAGAAACCGGCGGCAACGCATTCGCCGAGGATCAGGCCGATGAAGAACGGCTGACCGTTACGATAGGCGGTCGCTCCACCCAGCCGCAGCAGGATCACCTTGCACGCCCAGCCGATGAAGATGCTGAACCACATCAGCGTTCCCGGCGTCGTGCCCAGCATCAGGAATCCCACCGGATGCAGCGGCCACCAGGTGTAGTGCAGGCTCAGCGTCCACAGACCGAACATCACGACCATGCCGATGCCGATGTGCAGCAGCGGATCGATCCGCGTGTTGTAGCGGCCGCGGTCATACTCCACAGTCTGCGTCATCAGGTACCAGTCCTGCGCCTGCGTCGATCCCCACAGGCTGATCGGCTGGATCGGTTGGGCATCCTGCGTCGCCTCGAAGGCATATTCCGTAGCCAGCGTGCTGCCGAAGCTGACGAAATACCCCACTACCAGCGCCAACCCCATCACCACCAGGAACATCCGCCCCGTCCGGCGATCGCCGGGAGCCGTTTCCTCGCCATTGAAGATCACGCGATCGCTGATCTTCAGCGCGTGCGTCCCGTAGACGCTCAGCGGCTCACGGAAATCGTAGAACCGCACCTGCATCAGCGCGCTGTGGAAGAACGTTTCCAGTGGCACGGCCTTGGTCCAGCCGTAACTGCCCAGGATCTGCCAGGGTGCGTAGATCGGCAGCAGGATCTGCCCATACACCAGCCCCGTCTCGGCGACCACACGCGCGATCACCAGGAACAGGAACAGCAGCAGCAGCACGATCACCGTCGCTCCGATGAACGTGCAGCCGGCTACGCACAGCCAGGTGATCATCCCCGCCGTGCAGACGACCAGCCCCAGCACGGCGAAACGATACGACATGTACCGCCCCTGCGGCTCCCCGGGCTTCGGCCCGCGAAGGGCCTGCGCCAGCACCATCATCCAGTGCCGCCGGCCCAGCCACAGCACCGTCCCGCCGAATGCCAGGATCGCCCCCATGTGCTGATAGCCGATCTCATACCGCCCCGGATCGCCCGTCGTCGCGCCAATGCCCATCCGGAGGAACTGGTCCAGGATGAAAAACGCCCACAGGCTGAACGCCACGGTGCTGGAGACAAAGTAGGTGATGCCGACAACGATGAAGTAAATCGTCGCCGCCTTGGCTTCGCCCTGAAGGTATCGGAACGGCGATTCCGTGAAGAGCCTCGACAGGTCGTAGCCGAGCGGGATTTCCGGGAAGTACGCTGGCAGATAGACGGCAGCCCCATTCCAGATGCGCAGCGCCACCACGATCAGTACCGCCACCCACAGGCTGCGGGCGCGCAGCACCCGGTTCACCGCCTGTCCCGGCGCAGGCGCCTCGATCAGCGCCAGTTGGACATTCACCAGCGGAAATGCCAGCCGTTCATTGTCGAACCACTGGCGCCGCACCAGCGCCATCATGCAGATGATCGCGCCATACAGCGCCGCGATCAGGATCCCCCATGCCAGTGCCGGCGTGATCCACGCGGCATACGGCGGCGTTCCCGCATCGTCCGGCCAGCGGCCGTAGTACCCACGCACCAGCGGATCATTGATCCGATCGGCCACTTCGTCCGATTCGAACGTCGGAAAGATCCACTGCGGCAGGTTCATCTTCTCCATCACCTGCCGATAAGACGTCTCCGTCTGCGACAGGTGATAGGGCGCGATCATCGACGGCGGAAAGTAGCGCATCAGCCCGCTGCTGGGCAGGCAGCAACTCACCAGCGCCATCGAGAACGCCACCGCCAGCTCGCCGGATGAGAACGCATATCGCGGCGCCCATCGCAGCAGCGGCGCGTTGACCAGCAACACGAACGCAAACGTCAGCACCACCAGCCCCAGGGGCAGGTTGTTGCCGATGAAGGCCGTGTTGTTCAGCGCGTAGTCGTTGTACGGCGTGAAGGCGCAGATGAAAACCACGCCCAGCAAGCCAAGCAGAACACTCCGCCAGTTGATCGCCGCGCGTTGCGGTTGGTCAACTGACGGAGCCTTTGATGGCTGATTCAGCTCGGATGACACGGACGCCTGACTCATGCCGCTAGCCCATTCCTCAAGGAGATATCGGCATATCAGCGTCCTGCAAGTTCAAATACGGCGTTGCTCTTTTCGCCGCGCTCATCCGTGCGACGCAGTTTGGAGACGTCCGAATTGCGGATGACGTATTTGATCTTCCGCTCATCGTCGGCCGGCGGGTACCAGGCATACTTGTGCAGGTAGACCGGCACATGCGCCGGGATCTGCAGCCGGACCGTATCCACCAGGACGCGGGCATTGGCTCCGGCGGCGTTCCAGCCACCGAACAGCGCCCATTCCCTCGCTTGCCCGCCCACTGCGATCTGGCAGTTGCGGACGATCACTTCGTCCATGTTGTTGGGGGTGACCAACGGCTTGTCGTGGTCAACTGTGATACGACAATTCTCGATCACCAGCCCCTTGACGGCTGCCGACGCGGTGAAGTTCGGATTGTGCAGCGTCGAATCGCGAACGGTAAGCTGCTGATTCTGAAGGACCCGGAACTCAAGGTTCTTCAGATTGGAGTTGATGATCGTACCGGCAGCCGTGTAGCTCCCCTCGTCGAAGGTGCAGCCCTCGAACACGTCAGCCTGGATCAGGGCGGCGTTGGGGCCCCGGCTGAAGGTGCAGTTGACCATCCGGCTGACGTGGCCCTGGAGCATCTGCGACTGGTCGAACGTCTCATTCACGAAGTGCGCCTCGTACGTGCCGATGAACGGCTCCTTATTGTGCTGACGGGCGTACTTCACGGCGGCGCCACGATACGTGTTGCCGACGGCATAGATGTCGGACTGCGAGCCGTAGGCGACCTTGACGCTCTGGGCGTTCTCACCCTCGAGCTTCTCAAACAGGTTGCCCACCATCGAGTAGTGCTGTGCGCGGCCGTAGAAGATGCTCTCGCCACGGAAGGTATTGTTGCGGAACACCAGGCCGATGCCGGCACACACGACGACATTCAGGCGCGACTCGAACGTGTTGTTCTCGATCAGATCGCCCTGCATGTACTCCCAGCCGTCCTCCCAGTCGATGTCGCAGCCGGGCATGCGCCCGCCGTTGCGCCGGAAGACGTTGCCCTTGATCAGCCATCCCTGCCCGCCGCAAGCGGCAAGCCCGGTGCTGTAATTGTCCTCGATGACGCAATCGATGATGTAGTTGTTGATCGGCATCGCGAAGTTGTCCACGAACGCCACCGCGTCATGGAAATCGCTGTTGCCCTTCGCCGGCACGCCTTCGTGGTAGAACGACACGTGCACGAACTGGGTCCCCTGCGGCAGCTCGTACTGGCGGAAGCGCAGCCGACCGCGCGCCGCACCCAGCAGGTTCATGTCCTTGTCGTAGAACCAGATGTCGTAGATCCGGCTGTTCATATAGGGATAGCCCATGTATCCCAGGGGGTAGCCGATCGTGTAGTACGGCGTCGTGATCTTGCTGATGTCGATGGGCTTGACCGTGCGGATCTTGGCCGTCGCCTCAACGGCGTTGCCCTGATCGTCGTAATCCCCCTCTTCGAGGTTGCGCACGCTGATCGCGTTCTGCGCGTAATGCACCACGCCATACGACCTGGATCCGATGCCGCTGGCGATGTTGAAGCCGATCGACTTGCGGACCGTCAGATTGCGGATGCCGTTATTGCGGCCCTCCTCAAACGCGATGGAAACGGCCCCTTCGGTCTGCGGGTTCTTGGCCCAGTCGGGGAAATACTTCTCCTTCTCGTCGCGCTCCCCGGTGATGATGCCGTTAACAATCGAGGCATTCTCCAGCACGCGGTTGCGCCCTTCCTTCTCGCGGAAGACGATGGCGCCGTAGCGGGGATAGTCATTGGGACGCAGGCGAAGTTCCGACCCGTTCAGGTCAAGCTGAACGTTGCTGACCATGAAGATCGTGTCGCGCGGCTCGATGTAGATGACCTGTTTCTCCGGCATCAGCAGCCGCGTGAAGCCGTTGTCGGCTGTGTGCAGCAGGGCCTGATAGATGCCCGCGCTGTTGGCCTTGGCTGCCTCTTCGGAGGGATCATCGAACCGAATCCCGAACCGCTCGGGCTCGAGGCGATAGGTCTTTTCTTCCGGATGCGATTCGACAGGACGCGCGACGACGGTGTAAGTGACGGTAGCCGAATGCTTACCGTCCGGCGTGGTCGCCGTGACGGTCGCCTCGCCCTCACCGACGGCTTCGATCACGCGGGCATGCTCGATGACGCGGATGACGGCGGGATTTGAGCTGCTGATCGTGAAGGGGTTGGAGCCGATCACCTGATGCGGCAGGACGTGCGCGATGATCCGCTCGACGTCGCCCACACGCAGTTGCCCCCCGGCATTGGCGATGACGATGCCCTCCATCGGCCGCTCGCTGCTGGAGGTCGCCTGGGCGGGCGATGCGGAGGCAGCGGCCTTGACCGTCACCGGGATCTCGACCCGCGTGCCATCTGCCGCGATAACCGCCAGGGCGCTGCTGCCCTCATGCACGCCCTTGATCGTGCCACTGGCGTCGACGGTGAAAAAGCCGGCATTGCCGCTTTCGTAACGAATCGATTGGCCGGCGGGGACGAGTTTCGCCGCCTCGGCTGCGATGTTCTTCGATTCGCCGACCTGAAGCGTGATCTCCGCAGGCGTCGCCTCAGCGCCGGCGGCGACGGGCATCAGCCGGGCCAGATGACTGAGCACCAGCCCCCCGAGCAGCATGATGAACAACAGATGCCAGCCCTGCCGAGCACTCTTCCAGCCGTAGGCTCCAATCGCGCACTTCGCCTGCATGCGGCAACCTCCACGAGATGAACATCCCCAATAAAATCGATCTTTCGATCAAATCTATTGGCGCATGTCGGAATGTCAAGGAAAAACCACGTCTTCACGCGCGAGACGATCGATCAAACGGATGATTAATACTCGCGGTCAAAGTTCGGGGCGATGTCGGCCGCGATCGTTTCACTGACGTAGACGTCGGTCTTCAGCAACTGGTGGATCGACGACGGCAGACGCGGCGTCACCGGACCATGCAGGCACAGGCGGCTGATCAGCCGCTGCCAGCTCGTGGTTGTCCCAGCCACGGTGATGCCGTGCACCTCCATGCGATACCGGGCTGCCACGACCTGCGCCGGGCCGATGGTGGCTGCCTTGGGCGGCACCGCCGCCAGGTCGCCGCTATAGCCGAAGCTGCCATGCAGCGAGTTCTGGGCGAGCGTGAACGGCGAGAGCGTCACGATGCGCGGCCCCATCTTCAGCCATTCCTCCAGCGGCGCGTCAAACTCCGGCGCATCCGGCTCGATGAACGCCACATGGCCCGTCCACCCCGGCCCCGTGTAGCAGGCATCGGCGCCCCCGCGATCCTCGATCATCTTGCCGTAGTCCTTCAGGTTCGAATCGGTGAACCCGATGAACTGCTCGAGCGGTGGGCGAAGCTCCGGATCGATCTCGCTCCAGAAGTACTTGCGCATCGCATAGGTGAACCCCTGCGGCCAGTCCGGCGGCGCAATCCGACCGTCCTGATCGGCATACTCATCCATCGCAAAAGCCCACACCCGCCGACAATCCACGCGGCAGACATTGAGCAGATGCGCAACCTGCCGATACATCGGCACGGGATTGGGAAGGATCAGCGTCAGGTCCCGCCCCTCGCGCGATGCCGTCTGGATGCGGTTGAAGATATCCGCCACCCAGATGAACCGCAGATCGATGTCCTTCACGACGCGGATCTTCAGGTTGGGATTGGGGTGTTTCTCGATGTCTGCCCGCTTCAGCCGTCGGCAGCGCTCGATGGCTTCCAGATCTCGGAACGGGACCCACTGCGACGGCTGATATCGAAACTCGCTCATGCGCTGATCTCCACGGTGGCGCCTTCGGCTGCGCTGCGCAGGGCAGCCGTGAACAGGCGATGACTGACGTTTGCTTCCTGCGCGGTGGCGCATCCGGCGAACCTGCTTGCCGGCGGCCCTTTCACCAGCTCGTGCACATACGCGGCCCACATCTGCAGGATCGCATCGGTGAAACCGAACTCAAAGATCGGCCCTGTAATCGTCGGCCAGGCGGTCTCATAGCCGCACTGGACCGCCTGCCACACCTGCTCTCCGCCCGGCTTGTACGTCAACAGCTCCAGACGCTTGGGATCGCGCGTGGAGAATCGCACGGACGCGGCTGTGCCGTCGATCTCGATGCTCCAGGTGTTCTTCTCGCCCGGCGCGATGCGGTGCGTGCGCAGAATCCAGGGGAACCGGCTTCCGGCGGCGGGATCGTCGCACTCGACCAGAAGGGTCGCGTTGTCCCATGTGTCACAGGGAACCATAGCGCCGCGCCCGTCGGGCCGCTGGGGCATGATGTCCGACAGGATGGCCCGCACGTTGCGCGGCTTCCATCCCGCCCGTAGCGGTACATGGCAGGCGTGCATGCCCAGGTCGCCCATGACGCCGTAGGCCCCGCAATGGGCCTGCTGACGTTTCCAGTTGATCGGCTTGTTGGGGTCGAGATCCGAGGAATGCAGGAAGGCTGAGCGGACTTCGATGATGCGTCCGAACGCGCCGGCCTCGATCATCCGCCCGATCCGCTGCACAGCCGGGAAGAATGGGAACTGCGACACGCAGCGGACGAAGACGTCCGGATGCTCGACCATCGCGGCGAGGATCGCCTCATTGGCTTGCAGATCGATACCAAACGGCTTTTCGCCCATCAGGTGCTTGCCGGCGCGGATTGCATCGCCGTACACCTGCTCGTGCAGATCGTGCGGCAACGCGACATAGACAGCGTCGACATCCGGATTGGCCAGGACCTCACGGTAGTTGTGCGTCACCTGCGTGATCGAGGGGAAATTCGACGTAAACCAGCCGAACGGCTTGTCCGAGCGGTTGCAGATCGCCACCAGCCGCACCTGCGCCGCCGGCTCCACCAGGTGACACCACCGCGCCACCGCGCTGGCAAACTCCCGTCCCATCAGCCCGCAGCCGATGATGCCGAACCGAATGACTCTCGCCTGCTCTGCCATGTCTTACTTGCCACAGATGGGGCACAGATGAACACAGATCAGGAAGACACCGCCTCAACCTTCATGCACCATGCACCATGCACCATGCATCATCATGCATCATTCATCATGCACCATGCACCACCCTCAGTATCCCAACTCCTTCTCCACCTCGCCAATCGACTCATCGATGATGTCCAGCCCCTTCAGGAGCGTCTTCTCATCCATCACGATCGGCGGGCTCATCCGCAGGATGTGGCCAGCCGGGATCCACGCCAGCCCCTTCTCGAACGCCCGCTGATAGACGCGCTTGCCGGCTTCATCAAACGGAGCCTTGGTCTGCCTGTCCTTGACCAGCTCGATGCCCATCAGGCAACCCTTGGCCCGGACATCGCCAACGATCCGGTGCTCGGTGAGCATCCGCTGCATGCGCTTCAGTGCGACTTCGCCCAGGAAGCTCGCATGTTCCAGCAGGTTCTCCTCCTGGATCACTTCCGTACTGGCCAGCGCCGCGGCGCACGCCATCGGATTACCGCCGTAGCTGCTGCTGGCGCTGATCGACTCGAAGCTCTCCTTGTGCGGCTCGCGCACGGCGACCGCCGTCACCGGGAAGCCATTGCCGAACCCCTTGCCGAGCGTCACGATGTCCGGCACCACGCCCCAGTGCTCCATGCACAGCCACTTGCCTGTGCGTCCCCAGCCGGTGAGGACCTCATCAGCCATCAGCAGCAACTTCCGCTCATCGCAGAACTTGCGCAGCTTGGGGAAGAAGTCGTCCGGCGGCATGACGCTGCCGCCCCACCCCTGGATCGGCTCGAGGCAGAATCCCGCCACGTCGCCCACCGTCGCCTTGTCGAGGTACTCGGCATAGAACGCCAGGTACTGGTCGGTGTCGATCGTGCCGTCGGGCTTGGTCCAGATCGGCCGGTACGTGTCCGGACGCGGGAGCATGTGGCTACCCGGGGCGCGAACGCGTCCATAGACCTGCGAGCGGATATGCCCCAGCGACACGGCGTTGTACGTCTTGCCGTGGAAGTCATAGAAGCAGCTTGCGATCTCGTTGCGGCCGGTCGCCGCTCGCAGCACGCGCAACCCTGCCTCCACCGCGGCAGTGCCCGAATCGTAGAACTGGAAGCCGTTCAGATCGCCCGGCAACACCTCCGCCATCTTCTCGCACAGCAGCGTCTTGATCGGCGTGGTGAAGTCGTGGGCATTCATCAACTGCGAGGCATATTTCGCGATCGCCTCGCTGATCTTCGGATGGCAATGCCCCAGCGTTGTGACGTAAATCCCGCTGGAGAAGTCGATGTACGTGTTGCCGTCCACGTCCCGCAGGGTGCACGCCTGGCCGGACTCGAATGTCACAGGAAAGAGCTTCACCTGCGAGCTGAGACCCTTGAAATACTTCGTGCACCGCTGGTGCCACGAGCGCGACTGCTCCCCGGGGGGCGGCGTGACGATATGCGGGACACGGGTCAGGTCCGTCCTGCCCCAGTCGAGTGTCGAGAATCGGCTTGTCTTTTCCGAGCGGGAGGTGGTGGTTGTCATGTGTTCGTTCCTGTTCTTTCGTGTTCATTATGAACATTCAGGCGCACAGGTCAACTCCCGTGCCCAAACGGCACGCTAGGCGTCTGGAGCTTCGAAAATGGTCTTGCCGGCAACAAAGGTGCGGATAGGGTGTGGCGGATCGGAGGCGTCATCCCACACCACCAGATCCGCCCGCGATCCGGGCATCAGGCTGCCGCGGCCAGCCAGCCCGATCAGGCGCGCCGGATTGGCTGACGCCATCGCCCAGATCTGGTGATCCTCCAGCCGGCCGCCCAGCCAGCGGCGCACGTTCCCCACCGCGACGTTCATCGTCAACGCACTGCCGGCCAACTGCCCATCATCAGCCGATCCAGGCCGATGAATCCTGGCTCCATCCTCCGGCCGGACGCGAACGTCATACCCCCATGCCGTCGGATAGATCCCCTCTCCCAAACCGGCTCCCACATTGGCATCCGTGATCGCGATCACCCCAGCCCATCCCTTGGCAGCCAGAGCAGCCCGAATCGCCGCCGGGTGCACATGCACGCCATCCGCAATGAAATCGACACTCACTCCCGGCTCGGCCAGAATCGCCTCCACTGCCCCCACGGGCCGCACGCCGGCATCCGCCGGCCCCGGCACGTGGAAGACGTCATAGAAATGCGTCGCGTGCCGTGCCCCAGCCGCAATCGCCCGCTCGGTCTGTTCCACCGACGCCCGCGTGTGCGTCATGAATACGACCACACCCTGCTCCACAAGATGCTCAATCACGGGAATGATCCCCGGCGTCTCCGGGCTGATCGACATCGCCGCAACACGCCCACCGCAAGCCGCCAGCAGCTCGCGCACGAGCCCCACATCGCCCGCCAGCGTCGACGCCCCAGCCCCTGCCAGGGCCAGGAACGGCCCCTCCAGGTGAAGCCCGCCGCCGATCGGCTCCTCCGTCATCGCATTCGCCAACGCCGCAAGGCGATCCAGCGAATCCCGCTCCATCACCCGGTACAGCGTCGGAAGGCAGCAGGTTACGCCATACTTCGCCAGCCGCCGCAATCCGTCGCGCATCTCCTGGGCATCCCGCTCGAATACGCACGTCTCGATCCCGTGCGTGTGCACATCGATCAAACCCGGCGTCACCAAGTGCCCGCGGCCGTCGATGACGCGCTCGTCCCCCGCCGTCGGCTGCGGATCGATCGCTTCCACGCGATCGTCAACGATGCGCAGGCTCGTGCCAACCAGGCCGCGCCCCGGCTCGAGCACACGGACATTGTCGATGCGGATGCTGGCCATCCTACTGCTCCTGGCGCGTCGATCGCGCCGGCTGAAGGACATTCACCCCGTGCCGCTTAAGCGTTCGGAGCATGCCCCGATCCGCGGTCCGGTCCGTGATCAAGCCATCCCACTCCGACAGCGTGCCAAACGCCATCAACGCCGTCGAGCCCAGCTTCGTCGCATCGGCGACGGCGTAGCAGCGCCGCGCAGCCTGCCGCATTCGCCGCAGCATACGTCCCAGCGTTGTGGAGTTGTTGTAGATGCGGCCGCGCTCGTCGATCGCGTCGGCTCCGATGAACGCAAGGTCGGTCCGCAATGTCTCCAAATTCTGATCGGTCACGCCCCCCACAAGATCCGGCGAATCCTTGCGGAGCTTGCCCCCCAGCAGGATCGTCTCGATCTCATCCGAGCCGAACAGCTCGGACGCGATCGGCAGCGATGTCGTGATGATGACGCCGCGCCAGCCGGTCTGTTTCAGCCGACGGGCGATGGCCAGCGTCGTCGTGCTCGAATCCAGCAGGATCGACTGCCCCTCCTTCACCAGGTCGGCTGCGACAGCTGCAATTTCCGCCTTCTGCGCCGCCTGCGCCTGCATCCGCTCGAGGAATCGGAACTCAAAGCTCACCCGTGCCGCGGGGGCTGCCCCGCCGTGCGTGCGGATGACCCTGCCCGCGTCGGCCAGTTCCTGAAGGTCGCGGCGAATCGTCATTGCACTGACGCCAAACAGCGCCGCCAGTTCCTCCACGCCCTGCTCGCCCGCCTGTTCCAATCGCGCCAGGATTCGTTCCTTACGCGTCAGGGGGCTTGCTGACGCCTCGCCTTCGCCCGTTCTTGCAGCCGATTGTTCATTCATGTTACAGTTTGATTGTATTGAACATCCATCACCCGACGCAACATCCATGAACCAATCAGCCCCTCACTGGATCTGTGGAGCCGCCGAGGCCGACATCACGCCCGAAGGCTCGGTCTTCCTTTTCGGCTATCCACACGTGCCGCGCATGAGCACGGGCGTGCATGATCCCCTTCTGAGCAGTGCAATCTACTGCAGCGACGGGCAGGCCGGGGTGATGCTGATCGCCAATGACATCATCTGGGTCCCGCGGTCGGTCTCTCTTCGGGCACGCCAGCGGATCAGCGAATCGACCGGCATCCCCGTGTCGAACATCATGGTGACTGCGTCACACACGCATAGCGGACCGGTCGCCACGCAGATGCTCAGCCACAGTGCCGATACCGTCGTACCGCCGCCCGATCCGCAATACCTGCAGCACCTGGAGGACAGGATCGTCGAAGCCGGCATTGCCGCGTTCCGAAATGCCAGGCCCGCAACACTGGGCATGGCGATCGCCGATGCCACAGGGCTGGGAACGAATCGACATGATCCAGCCGGCCCGGCCAATCCAAAGTTGCCCGTGCTGGTAGCGCGCGATGCGGCGAAGGGTGACCTGATCGCCATCATGTGCGTCTGCAGCATGCATCCGACGGTGCTGCACGAGGACTGGCTGTTGATCAGCGGCGATTTCCCCGGGCTGGCGCGGCGAGAGCTGCGGCAACGGGGATTCGGCTGTCCGTTCGTCTATCACATGGGCGCAGCAGGCGATCAGAGCCCGCGACATGTCGTCCGCGGCAACACGATCGCAGAAGCCGTGCGTCTGGGCACGCTGCTGGCGGATCGCATCACCGGCGCGCTGGATGCAGCCGCCCCGGTCGAGCCGATCCGCATCGACTGCCGTTCAGCCAAGGTCGAGTTGCCCGTGCGGGAGATCCCTTCTCTGCAGGAGGCACTTGAGCTGGAAGCCGCGGCCCGCCGCACATGGGAGTCCCTGAAGGCTTCAGGTGCATCGCCAGCCGACATTCGCACCGCCGAGTGCGCTGTCTTCGGAGCAGAAGAGACCGTCACACTCGCCCGCGCTGCAGGCGAGGGCCTGCTTCAGCAGACCGCGGCTGAATGCATGCCGGCCGAGGTGCAGGCACTGACGATCGGCGATCACACCTGGGTCGGCTGGCCGGGCGAGGTGTTCGTGGCGTTCGCGCTCGAGGTGATGGCCTCGCACCCGAACGCCTCGGTCATCACCCTCGCCAACGGCGAGTTGCAGGGATACCTCGTCACGCAGGCAGCCATCGATGCCCACACTTACGAGGCCGGCAACGCCCTGTTCCGCAGCCCCGACGGCGGGCAGTTACTCGTGCAGACCACCCGCCAGCTCCTGAGCCAGAGGCCCACGTGAACGCCGTCATCTTCGATCTCGGCACGACCAACTTCAAAGCCGCGGTCTTCTCACCATCCCTGGAGGTGATCGCGGCAGCCAGCCTGCCGACGCCTGTGCGTCGCGCCGAGGCCAACCGATCCGAGATCGCGCCCGATGCGTTTCTTGACGCCATCCGCCAACTCGCCAGCCGCCTGCGCGAAGCAGCGCCGCAGGCATGGCGGCAGATCGCGCGCATCAGCTTCGCCAGCCAGGCCAACACGTTTCTGCTGATCGACCCGGCTGATCGCCCGCTGACGCCGTTCATCGTCTGGAACGACCGCCGTGCGGCTGAACTGCCGGATCTGGCTGACCGCCTTAAACGCGTCCACGACGCCGGCGCCTATGCACAAACCGGCATACCACAGCTCAACTGCCAGTTCACGCCGGCCAAGCTCATCTGGTTGCAGCAGTTCGAGTCCGATGCCTGGCGGCGCACAGCACGAGTCCTCCTCTTGGCTGATTACCTCACCTGGTGGCTCACGGGTCGCCACACAGCCGAGGCGAGCATCGCGGCCCTCAGCGGGCTGCTCGACATCCACACACTGCAATGGCGGCGCGACGCTTTGGCTGAGCTGGATGTACCGTTGGCATGGATGGGTCAGCCTGTACGATCGGGCGAGCCCATTGGCCCAATCCTGCGACGTGCGGCAGATGAGCTTGCGCTTTTGGAAGGCTGCCAGGTCATCGCCGGCTGCCTGGATCAGTATGCCGGGGCGCTGGGGCCGGGCGGGTTTGCGCCCGGGTATCTGACGGAAACCACCGGCACGGTCCTGGCGACCGTTGCCTGCGCGGATCGATTCGATTCAACGCTCTCAGCGACGGGCGTCTTCCAGGGACCGGCGCCGATACCGGGGTGCTACTTCGCCATGTGTTTTGGCGATGTCGCGGGCGTGATCCTCGAGACGTATCGGAACCAACTGCCGGATCAGCCGACTTTGCCGGAACTGGATGAGCTTGCATCGCGTCTGCCGGCTGAGCAGGACACGGTGAAGCTCGATGCGCAACATTGGCTGACTCATCGGGAGATTCGTTTCGTTGGCGGCGTCGAGCCGACGCGTGCCCAGGCGGTACGCGCCATCCAGCGGGCAGTTGCAGAGGCCCTGGCGGAGCAGGTCCGTCGCATCGCCCCGCAGGCGACCCTGATCCACGCAGCCGGCGGCGCCGCGCAGAGCGAATCGTGGCTTCGCCTCAAGTCACAGATCGTCGGCATTCCGGTGGTGACCACCACCCCCTACCCCACGCTCCGCGGCGCCGCCCGCCTCGCACTGGGGCTGTGACGTCCGGCTGGCGTTACTTCCGACGCTTCAGCACAAATTGCCCCGGCTCGAGGTGCACTTCCTCAACCGTACCATGGGCATGCAGATGCACGCGCCACGCCTGTCGCAGGTCGATGTTCTGCAGGCAGATCGATCCGTCCTCCGGGAAGTACGAGTAAGCGACGTATTCGCTTGCCTGACCGGTCTTCTTCCCGTCATCCGTGATCCACACGTCGCCCCGATGCGTCTCGGCGATGTGCTGGAAGATTGTGCCGATCAGGCCCTTCGAGTTGACGCGCGCCCCTGGCCCCTCATCGGTGTTCATCGCCCCCGGGTAGGCCCAGGCGTTGAGGAAATAGACCATTCCCTTGCCGCAGCGCCGGCGGATAACGATCGGCCGGGCATACTCGTCATCGACGACCAGCACCTCGATCTGCGGATCGACGATCTCGACATCTCCCATCGGCACAGCCATGATGCCGAATCGGCGCGGGAAGGAGACGCCCAGCACCGTCGACTCTTCCGGCACGGTCGCCCAATAGAACCGCTCACCCGGTCCCTTCACGCGCACGCCGCACAGCTCGCTGAAATCGCCACCATTGACCAGCTCATCCACGCGGAACGACGTGTAATTGCGCCGGGCGTTGGTCGACAGATGCGGGATGGAGAGGAACAGTGTTCCCCCGTCCTGCACGTATTTCAGCAGCACCTCGTACTGCTTCTGCGATGCGGTATTCCAGCCGGCAAACAGCAGCGCCTTGTAATTGGCTGACAGGAAAGCGGCATCGATCTGATCCTTGGCGAAGGTGACGATATCGACCATGCCGTACGGCGTTCCCGACAGGAAATGGTTGGGATACGGATCGAGTACCTGCCGCAGGGGATAGAACACCTCCTTGACGATCTGCCAGCCAAGTTCCGGCGCGCCTTCAAACCACTGCGGATTGATGTCAGCCAGCTTGTAGGCGCCGGCAACGGCGTAGTTCGGCGTGAACGTGTGGTTGCACAGATCACCGTTGCCTTTGGCGATGGCGATGGTCGTCTGCGGCTGGCCCTGCGGCGTGCCATGCGCTTTCACAAAGTCGTAGAAATCCGAGATCTCCCGCCGATAGGCCTGGCAGTACTCCGATTCGTAACTGATTTTGGGGTAATGCTTCCGAGCCTCTTCGATGTAGGGGATGAACTTGATCGGCTTCTGACCACCCCACTTGACCTCCGACGGGGACAACGGCACGCGCGGGAACTCAAACCTGGGCGAGTCCTCGCAAAGCGACGCTTCGACAAACCAGTTGCCGCTCTCGTTGATGATCATCTTGCAGCCGGCAAGATACTTCTGGTACATCCCCAGCCGCAGCAGGTCCCACTTCTGTCGGCTGTTGGCAGGGATCCACGAGTAGTGCTCGTGTGCCAGATGTGCCCCCCACAGCGGCAGGCCGAACTGCCGATACAATCCTCGCGACAGCGCCGAGGCGATGTTCAGGTGCCGAAAGGCAAAATCCTCCAGCAACGGCACATCGGCGCCTGCAATGACCTCATAGTCCACGTAAAAGTTGCTGCTGGTCGCGTAGATGTTGCCCCAGCCGGCCTGGCGGCGCTCCTCCACATGCGCCCGCACGCGCGCGATCAGATCGTCAGCCAGCATATCCAGCGTGACCTGCGACAGCTCCTTGCCGGCCAGAGACGCATCATCCAGGCGGAACGTGAAGGCTTCGCCGAAGTCATAGCCGAGATACCAGTCACCCAGCTCCTTGAGCTTGGCTGACCATTGCGGCTTGGCGTCGGTGTAGATGAAGACGGTATACAGCCCGCGTTTTGCGGCTTCACGGACGAAGCGGATCAGCCCAGCCCCGTACCGATCCGCGTGCTCGCGAAGCTCCGGCGCGTCCTCCGGCAGGAGATACGTCCCTGCCTGCCAGTCGGGATCCGGCAGCTTCATGCCGATCTCGTCCAGCGCATAGAACCACTCAGCCAGCATCGCCGGCGCATATCCGCGCGAATAACCCCATAGCTGAATCAGGTTCCCCTGATTGTCAGCAAGAACCCGTTCGATCATCTCCAGCGGCGACGTAGTCGGCGGCGACCACGCCTGATGCGCGTACAGCGCGCACAGGAAACACTCGCCGCTGGTCGGGTAAACCCCCGTGCCGATGTACATTCCACAGGGAGGAAGCGTGATCGCCTTTCCGCGCATAAGCTGATGCTCTTTGGTTAAGCCAAGTCTTGAGGAAGTAGTTGATGAGTGCCGATTCTACCGCGCGATGCCCAGATGCTTGTCCCGAAGGTACTCCGCCCGCATCGCGCTGACGAGATAGCCGATCTCCATCCAGCCGCGAACAGATCGCTGAAAGATTTCCTCGACCTGCTCATCCGTCATCTCCCCCTGCGCGAGCTTCGCATCGGCATCCAGGCGATCCAGCATCGGCTTGAGGCGATCCTGGTAGAAAGCCGGATCGCCCAGCTCAGGATCCTCCCAATGCCCCGCAGCGCCGACGACCGACCGGGCCGCTCTGTATCGCGCGATCGCCCGGGGAATGATCCGCCGGCGGATCGCATTCAGTTGGGCATCGTCCAGCCCATCAAAGACGATCTCGCCCCAGCTCGACCGATTGTGGACCGACTCGCTCCCCCCAAACGTCAGCCCGCCCGAGCGCGTCCAGCGAATCGCTTCAAACTGCCAACGATCGCCGTTCCTGGGCAGCTTGTCGTAGAACAGCTCCCACGACAGGAACATGTGCGTGGCAAAGCCGTCGTCCGTAGGACGCGACTGGGAGCGGAACGTGCCATCCTCCACGGCTGGAAGGCGGAAGTTGGCATTGGGATACATCGTGATAAAGCCGCGGGGGTTAGGCCGCCCGCCGGGCAGATCGACCAGGAACGTATAATAGGCCTGGTAATCTCCCGGCGCAAAGTAGATCTCGAATGAGCCTCCGCTGACGCGCCCGTTAACGATGTCAGCCGCGCGATCGTCATACGCGTAGAGGAACAGGTGAATCCCCTCAGCATCGCAGGCAGCCAGCAACTCCGTCCGCTGATCGCCCGCGGCTTGAGCATCCTGGCCGGCGTTGCGGCCGGTAACGGCTGAGTCTGTCTGCAACAGAAACTCGATGTTGTCGCCGTAGGGCTTGTCGAGCAAGGCGATGCGGGCCTTGTCCTGGCGGATGGGCGAACCCAGCCAACTGCCGATGTCAAACGGCGCTTTCGCGTCGAAGACACAGAGGACCGAACCGCGAGGCTCCTGGGGGACCAATGCCTGCCAGGCTTCGTACAGACGCCTCGCAACGGCGTCGTCGCCAGCCCGCAGTGCGGTGCGCGCGGCAGTGAGCATGGCGTCGGCACGCTGTGCTGCATTGACCGCCTCGTCGCTGTTGACGACGGTTGAGATGTCCTCCTGCCCCCGCAGCGCAGCCGCCGTCACGCGCGCCGCCAGGCGCAGCGGTGGCGCGACACGCTCATCGCCAGCCATCTCGTCAGCGGCCCTGATCGCCTCCGCTCGTTTGCCTTGGGCGGCGAGGGCATCCACCAGCCGCCCGCGAACCGCCGCATAGTCCTGATCTGAGAGCTTTGGCGCCTGCAGCAGTACCGGAGCCGCCCACTCGATGAACGCTGCATCAGCATCGACCGACGCATTCAGCACCGCCGGCCGCAGCACCAGCGCCCGATTCGGATCGGCCTGCATGAACTGCGGCAAGTACGCTTCACTTGCCTCGCGGATGCCCTTCAGGTCGCGCCGCCCCTCCCAGCACGGCAGCTTGGTAAACGCCGCCCACCGCGCCGCTTCGGAGACTGCTTCGTCAGCCAGGATCTTCATGCACTCGGCGCGACGGCCCTCGGCATCGCCCAAGCGCCGATACGCCTCGATCAAGTCCAGCCCCTTCTCGCGATAGATCGCAAGACCCTGTTCGACCTGCCCTTCGCCGAGGAGCGTGTCGGCGATCAGACGATGGGCTTCGTTCTTCGCGGAGTCGCTGACATCAAGTGCCAGGATGCGCTCGTAGGTCGCACGGGCTTCGGCAAAGCGGTCCTCCCGCTCATACAGACGGCCAATGTTCTTCAATGCCGCGACTTCATCGCGAGGCGTCAGACCGGGCAGCGACAGCGCCCGCTCAAGCGTTGCGTATGCTGCCGACAAATCCATCTCCGCCAGTGACTTTCCTTTCAATGCCTCGACTTGCAGATCCGCAATGGCGCGAAGCGCCTCGATACGCGCACCGATCGGAAGTGTCGCGTCTTCGACGATACGCTCATGGAATGCGATGGCATCGGGAATACGATCCTGCCCCATCCGGCCGGTCGCATCGGCGGCCAGACGCAGGAACCGAATCCTCTGGTCAGGCGTGAGCTCAGCGTTCTTCAGATGGGCTTCGACGTCGGCCACGGCCTGCTCGTATTGCCTTTTCTGGATGTTCGCCTGGATCGCCTTCAAGGCCTCGTCCGGCGTCTGGGCGACGGCATGGGCAGCAAGGGCGAGAAGGATCGAAACAATTATAAGGGAGCGTCTCATGGTGGTGTTCGGCGATTCGGTGCGACTCGCAAGGCTGCACTACTGCGCTGCCAACGCCATCAGGCGTTCAATATGTTCGATCATCTCCAGCCGGACTGCCTCCAGGTCGGCTGAGCTGCCGTCCAGCAGCGCCAGCCATTGGCGCGCCCGCCGGCCGGCGTAGATCCGCTCCCGCTCGCCGGAATCGATCGCCTCCTGCGCCAACTGCAGCATCAGCGTCGCGTAGCGGATGTCGTCGATACCCTCGCGGAAGCCCTCCCACGCCAGCGTATCGACGAGGCCCCGGCTGGTCGGGTAGGCCAGCACCATCGGCTTGTACAACTCTTTGGCTCGGTCATTCCAGGGGCCGTAGGCGAACTCGTAGTTGTTCACCATGTTGAACCCGGACAGGTACCCCAGCAGCCCATGCTGGCGGCGGGCGAATGCTGGATTCTCCGAGCCATTGTGCTGGTTGGCATAGAAGCCCACGTAAGTTCCGCCGACGAGGTTCCACTTGCGCGGCTGGTGAGCGTCAGCCGGCGAGCCGGCTGTGGGATGCACATCCAGCATGTGACCACCCTTGACGAAGATGTGGTCATGGCCGGCCAGATTCGTCATCAGGCCATGATCATGCAGGACGCGCCATGCCGCCCGGGCCTTCATCACCCACGGCGCCGTTTGCTCATCCCCCAAGCCGATGGCTGCATCCGTGTGGCCAAAGTGCTTCAGATAGAAGGACCGCCAGGCCTGGGCTGATCGCTTGAATGCCATCAGGTCGTCCAGGGTGTACGGCGTGCCGTCGTGCGTCCCCCGCCACGGCAGGCCACCGTTGATGATCGGCCGGGTAGCAAAGCCGGCTTGCTTCATCGCCGCAACGGCCTGGGCTGCGATCTCTTCAGGCGTATCCAGACCGACGCCGGGCCCAAGGTGCAGCAGGTTGTGCGCCCGCAAGTTCAGGAGCGTCGGCATGAAGGCAGGATGATCCGGCCCCACGCGCGGCCAGGCTCCCATGAGCGTCACGATGAACTCATCACCGTTCAGCGCCCGGGGTTCGGGCAAGGCAAACGGCAGCACCTTCACCGCCACGGGAATGGTGCCGGGCGACTGGCCCTCCGCTGTTACCTCGATATGGCCACGATAGATCCCCGGTTGGGTCTCGGTAGTTGCGCGGGCGGTGAGAATGAACTGCTTGAATCTGCCGGCGCTTAGCGCCACCGGCTGAAGCGAGTCGGCATCGGCGAACCCGGGTGTGTAGGGATCGAAGGGCACATTGATCCGCCGCGGGGCGCTGATCCAGACATGGCGCGTTCCGTCCGGGCCCTCCACACGCGCGTAGTTCGCCGCTGCGGTGGTATCAACACGGATCAGGTTCTCGTCGTGCAGTAGCAGCTCGGGAATCAGGCGAAGCCCGACATCGGAGAAGTAGCTGAACCAGGCATTGCCGTTCTGATACCAGAGTTTGACGACCTTGAGGTCGAGTTGATCGGCTGGGAACGACACGCCGTCATCGCTGACAAGCGGGGAGAGCTTCAGCTCCACGCGGGGCAGGTCCTTTGACGACCAGAGAACAAATGACCCCGGCTCATACTCGTCCTGCGCCAGGATGATCCCGACCACGGCGCCGCAGCGGCCGTCTTCGGGATAGGTATCATCCAGCCGGATCGTGGGTGACATCGCCGGTACGGCGTAATGCACGAACCACGCATCCTGCGCCCCCACCCGCTGGGCATCCGCCGCCACGCGCGCAGCCAGGGTCTCTTCCGCCCTGGCCGGCACCGCCCCAAGCGCGACAATCATCGCGCACCATGCCGTTGCCAAACCCATCGCTATCTGCATCAAACCATCCGCTTTCTGCCCCCCCGGGATATCGAATACATCTACGCTTTGGCTCATTCCAGAAGGAGGTTGAACATATTGCGCTCCGCCAGCCGCTGGGTTGCCCCCGCCAGATGGTACTGGTTGGTCACCTCGCGGGCAGACAATGTTTCCACATGTCCGTCCACGAAAAGAACATTGACCAGCATCTGGGACGGCTCCCGGCCGCCATGGCGACCGTTTATGACGTCCCCCCACTGCTGTTCGAAATAGTAGTTGCCGACACCAACCACGGGATTGAGCGTGATCCCCGGCTGGCGCCCCGCGCCGGGGACCGCATGCCACATATGGGTGATCACAGCCGAATTGAACCCCTGGCTGATGCCTGTGTTCGGCCAGTCCATGGCGTAGAGCTTGGTACTGGGGGACGCAACCCGGCTGACGCGCAGTGCACTGCGATCAATGGAGAACATATTGACGTTGAACCCATAGCTCATCGCGGTGGGATGCGGAAAATCGCCGCCGGGTCCCTTCTCCTGCGGCGCTCGCGGGCAGTTAAACACGGGTGCGAGGGCGTCCAAATCGTCCAGATCGTCGATCTCGTCGATGGTGAGCGGTCCCCTACCGGCGATGATCATACTCAACGCCGTGGCTGCGAACCCGGTGTCGATACCCTGGTACGCACCATTGTCCGCATAGCGATGACGAGCCGGGAAGGTGTTGTTGTTGTAGTTGAAGTAGATCTGCGCCGCCTGGCCGATCTGCCGCAGGTTAGCAAGACACTGCGTGGTATAGGCTGCATCACGCGCCTTGTTCAACGCCGGCAGGAGCAGCGAGATCAAAATCGCGATAATGGCGATTACGACCAGCAGCTCCACGAGCGTGAAGGCCCGATGTCCAGCAATCGGCTCACGACCTGACACGGTGGACTCCTTCCGGTGTCGCGTACGGCCGCGTTGCTAATCATTCCAGAGGTTGAACATGTTGTTCGGCGTATCGTAGATCTGGATAGGCGTTCGCTTGCCCTGCTTGGGTAAATGATAGTCACTTGCGGCCACAACCGACGGCACGGAGCCAACATGCCCGTCAAAGTAAAGGATGTTCACCCAAGAATTAGGCGCGCGGCCGTGGCGACCTGAGAGCAGGTCCGCGAAGCAGTCGTCATACTTGGCTTGGGTAAACATGCCGCTTCGTACTACCGTCACCTCAGGCAGCAGACCTGCACCTGGGCAGCCGTGATTCGGATGGGAAATCGTTTTGGCGTTAAAGTTCTGCTCAATCGCCTTGCTCGGCCAGTCCATCGCATAGACCTTATCGCTGGGATTGAGGACTCGACCTCGGCGCTGCGCTCGCTTGGTCGCCCCCACGATGGTATTGGCAAAATCCCGCGCCCAATTCGCATGGAACCCGTAGCTGTGATACGAGTAATGCATCTCGCCGCTTCTCGGCCCCGAAGGACAGACAAACACCTCGGGAAGCGACCCCGGCGCCTTCACCCCTCCATTCGGGATCGACGTGTCGATCGACGATCGATCGCCAGTGATCATGGCTGCGTGTGCCAAAATGGGGAATATCATCTGCACGTTGGGCGTTCCACCATCCGCGCGTGGAACCAGACGGACCGGTAATGCACCATCGTGCTCGCTGGAATAGATCTCCCCCGCCATCCCGATCTGACGAAGGTTACTCATGCACTGCGTGCTCTTGGCAGCCTCGCGGACCTTATTCAGCGCTGGAAGCAGCATGGCGATCAGTATCGCGATGATGCCGATGACGACCAACAGTTCCACCAACGTGAAGCCGTGATCTCGGCGTCCATTTCGGGTCACGTGACAGGACATACGCATGGCGACTCTCCTGAAAGGAACCGGCAGCAGAAATGCGACACGCTCGCCGGCTCCGAACAACGGTCAATGTCTGGAACGCGATTCAGCCAGCGATTGGCTGCGGGCTGTGGTCGCTCGAACGACCAGGCGCGGTGCCAGCCGCCGAATCGGCGGCTCAGGCGTCTTGCCTTGCAGCAGCGAAAGTGTCATCTCTGCGCAGATCCGCCCCAATTCAGTAAACGGAACGTGCACGGTGGTCAGTGGCGCCTCAAACGCCTCCGGCGGGAAGACATCACCGACGCCGACCACACCCAGGTCCTCGGGCACGGACCAGCCGGCTTCACGGGCAAAGCGGATCGTCGTCAGCGCCGACACGTCGTCGTGTGCGACGATGGCCGCCGGCCGCTTGAGCTCACCGAGCACCCGCAACACCTCAGGCTTGAGCGGACGCGTCCTGGGTTCGGTGAAGATCAGCTCATCGCGCACGCCCGCGGCTGCCAGCGCCCGGCGATAGCCAGCCATGCGCGGCGGAGCCCCTTCATCTTCCGGGATCATCAGTGCGATCCGTCGATACCCCTGCTCCAGCAGGTGCGCCGTGGCCATCTCGATCGCCTGGCTGACGTCGAAATGCACCGAGCATGGCCCCAAGCCGGGCGCTTCGAAGTTCAGCGGAACGATGACCATACCCTCCTCAGCCAGCGGTCGCAGATGCGACTCCCGCAGCATCGGCTGGGTCGGAGCGATCAATGCCGTCACATTCGCACGGCGCACGATCTCGGCGAGGCACCCCGGACGTGTCGCCTCCGCTTCGGCGTTCACGAAAATGAACTGGACGTTGTAGCCGGCTTCCCGCAGCGGAGCGCTCACGCCCGCCACCAGGCGCGAAAACGCGGGATGCTCAAGGATGTGCTCGCGATCCCACACGAGCATGCCGATGGCTCCGGCTGCGCCGCGGCGCTCGATCTGCGGACGCACGAACGTGCCGACACCGCGTTTGCGATACAGATACCCCTCGCGCACCAGCTCGGACAGCGCCCGGGCGACCGTCGCATAGCTGACGTTGTACTGATCCATCAGCTCCTGCTGGTTGCAGAAGACGGCATTGGGGTCGTAATTGCCCTGCTTGATCTTGCGCAGGAGGATGGCTTTGAGCTGATACCACTTGGAAACGGGCGCATCGCCGCTGATCAGCGATTCGGCCTGCACATCAGCCGGCACACTCGCCTGGATCGGCTGTTCGGGACGTAGCGGCTGCACTCTACGCTTGTTGTGGGATCGGTTTGCCATCCTTGCACCTCTGATCGGGGTTAAATCGATCTTTCGATTCTTCTGCCCTCCGTTGTTCCAGTCAACGGCAAAGAGTCCACATTTTGTCTAAACCCAACGAGGATACGTGGATTAACCGGCCCGCCGGAACGCCCCCTCAGGCTCGGCACCCCAAAGCGTTCCGGCGAGCACGCACGACATCCATCAAATCCTCCGACGCCGAAGCATCGGCAGCGCCGCCAGACCCAGCAACGCCAGAGCCGACGGCTCGGGAACGAGCCCTGTCAGGAAAATGCGGTTGTTCTCCGTGTCGATACCGACCGAAGCGCCCGCCCAGCTCGTCCCGCTCAGATCAACCGTCACCAGGCCGAGGGTCGGATCGGCACCGGTGTAGGTGAAGAGCGTGAACTCAAGCCCATCCGGGTCGCCGACGCCCAGGTCGATCACCTTCAGCGTCCAGTCGCCCACGAAGCTCAAGCCGCCGGCTGCGATAACCAGGTCGCTGATGGGATTGTTGGATCCATCGAGATCGACCTCGAACTCGTAGACGACGCCATCACCAATCACCAGCGGCGCGTTCACCTGGAGCGTACCGATGCTGTCGCCCGGAGCCAGCGATTCCGTCAGGGTCACCGGCTCACCAGCGACCGTTCCGGCCCCCTTCAGGCCACGCAGTGTGGCAGGGATCACGGCTTGGAAAGTTGCACCACCGGCCACGTTCACCGCCGAGGAGTGGCTGAGGTCACCACCCGTGAGCAGCCGCAGCGTCCCGGCCTCGATCACGGTCTCGCCGGTGTAAGTGTTGGCTGCCGACAGGTCGAGCGTGCCCAGCCCCTTCTTGATCAAACCGCCCGAGATATTGGGAGCCGTCGTCAGAGCCACCGGCTGGGCCGGCGTCGCGCCCGGCACGGCGCTGAACGTGAACGACGGTGCCACCGCATTGATGCCGGGGCTCGTGATCGTGATGCTCTCGACCTTGAACGTGCCCCGTCCGGTGCCGTCGTCGACCATGTTGGCGATGGCTGTGGCCCCGGGCGCACCGGTGATGGTTACGATCGGCGCACCCACATACCCCGAGCCGCCATCGACGATGGGCACGGTATTGCCCACCGTATTGACGATGCCGTCACCCGTTGGAGCCAGCAGCGGCTGGGCAATGGTAGAACGACCATTCGCCTCGACAACATCAAAGATCGCGTTGCCGTCGTGGACATAGATGCTGTAGTTGGCCGAAGCGGCGGCGAGGGTGCTGAACGTCGCCGTGCCTGCATAGCGCATCGTGCCGCCATCAAAGTTCACAATGTGCGTACCGCCGGTCGTGTTGGAAACCAGCCCATTGTTGCTCGACGTCTGGACAATCGCGTTGCCATTGAGGTTGAGGATGGCATCCGCGTCGGCATTCGCGCCGATGGAGATGCTGCCGGTATGGGTGACAATCGCATTTCCGCCGATCGTCACCTCTGCCCGCTTTCCGCGGGCACCCGCGGCCTGCGTGGCGAGTTCGATCGTGGTGATCGACAGAGTGCCGCCCGTCAACGCCACGATCCCCACATCGCCAGCGTGGGCGATCCGCATTCCCTGCGTGCTCGTCACCGTGCCGCCGCTCTGGTAGAACACACCAAGACCGCCGCCACCGTTACTGACGGTGATGTAATTTGATGGCCCTGCCTCAAGCGTGCCGTCCTGCAGGTGATAGAAACCGTGGCCACCCACACCGATCAGTAGCTGAGAGTTTGGCTTCACCAAGCCGCCGGTCTGAATCAGCCCGCCGGCGCCAGTGGATGCACCGCCGACCCGCAGCACGTCCGCCGTCAGGGTTGCTCCTGGCTCGACCGTAAGCATCCCAGCCAGATTGGACGCGCCACCAACGTAAATACCATAGGACGCGGAAGCAGTGCCTTTGAGCACCACCCGGCCGCTGTCAACGTTGAGGCCACCCTTGATCTGCGTGCTCGAGCCGCCATTGAAAACGTTGTTGCCGGTCAGCGTAAGCGTGCCACTGCCGAGTTTGGTCACCCAGCTCGTCGCGACGGCAGCCCCCGTGATGGAGCCGGCGTATGTGTGGTCGCCGGAACTGTTGAACGTGAGCCTGCCGCCGTTGAGAGCGATTGCGGAACTGGCCAAGCTGCCGGCAGTGCCACCATTGCCGACCTCGAACAATCCTTCATTGATTGTCGTGGTACCGGTGTAAGTACCTCCTCCAGCCAGCACGACGCGTCCCGCACCGGTCTTGGTCAGGCCGAGTCCCGCTGCCGTCTCCCCTACTGAGCCATTGACGAGAATTCCGTTCCCCGTGCTCGTGCTATGCCAAGCCTGGCTGGCACCGAGCCTGATGTCCATGTTGAACGTCAGCGGGTTGTTGCCCGTGTGGCTGATGCCGCCCGCGCCGAGGGTCAGCGAATCATCCCCATCACTGCTGTCCGCGGACAAAGTCGGGGTGGCAAACTGCGCGACGGAGATGGAGTTGACCCGCACATCGCCGCTCACGGTGATGCCGGAAGGACCGTTGACCGGGAAAACGGCGTCCGAATCCTGTACCCATGGCCCGGGCGCAGCCGTGCCCGGCGAGTCGCTATCCGCCCAGTTGGTGCCGCCCGTGGCATCCCACACACCGTCGCCGGCTTGCAGACCACTACTTGCCGAGACATCCCAATACAACGGCACAGCCTGGGCATGCACGCTGCAAACCCCCACAGTCGCCGCTGAAACGGCCAGCACCCCAGCAACCTTCTTCACAGGCCTCTCCAACTGACGCATAGAGCTCCTCCAAAAACACCCATGGACACACAAACAGGCCATTCAAGACTCAAAACATATGCCTAGCTCCGCCGCCGCCGCCGCATCATCGGCAGCGCCATCAGGCCAATCAGCGCCAAGGCGGACGGCTCGGGTATCACACCAAGCCCGCTGAGGATCACCCGCTTGCCCGCCGTATCGACCGTGACCACACCGCCCGCCCACGAAGTCGCGCTCAGGTCGATGGTGACCAGCCCCAGATCCGGATGCGCATCGCTGGTATAGGTGAACAGGACGAACTCCATGTCCGGCGTCGGCTCTACGGAGCCAACATTCAGTACCTTGAGCGTCCAGGCCCCATCGAAGCTGAGGTCACCGCTATTGGAGCCCTGCGTGAGGGCGATCAGGTCAGAGAGCGGTGCATCGCTCGTGCCGCCGATCTCATACTCGTAGATCGCGCCGTCGCCGACCCGCAGATCGCCCTGCGAGAACGTCAGCGTTCCGATGCTGTCGCCCGGTGCCAGCAGGTCCGTGACCAGAAGACGTTCACCCATCGCCCCATTCCTGGCGCGGATCGTCCCACCACCCTTGAGCCCGCTGACCACAAGCCCAGCGGTGTTGTTCCCCTCAAACTCCGCGCCACTCAACACTGTCAGTGTGGTCGACGGATGAAGATTCCCACTGTTGATCAGCCGGAGCACTCCTTCCTCGACCCGGGTCTCACCGGTGTATCCCTGAGGCGCGTTGATGCGCAGGATACCCACACCCTTCTTAGTCAGGCCCCCGGAGACGTTCGGCGCGGTTGCAAGCGTCCCCCCCGTCGCAGGTACCACGGCCCCACCGCCGATGAACTCGAACGTCGGCGTGTCTGTTGCATTGATGCCCGGGCTGGTGATTGTGATGCTCGCAACCTTGAAGGTACCGTTGCCGTCTTCGACCATGTTGGCAACGGCTGTTGCACCCGTTACGCCGTTGATCTTGACGACAGGTGCACCGATATAGCCGGATCCCCCATCGACAACCGGAATCACCGTCCCGGCGATGCCATCACCAGCCGGCGCCACGAGCGGCGTGCTGATCGTGGCGAAAATACCTTCGTTCACAACCTCAAAAGTTGCGCCGCCAGCGTAGACATTGATCGCTGTGAATTGTTGGCCGCCCGCCAAGAGCTCACCGGGGATGCTGTCATTGCTTGTGCCGGCGAAGCGCACGGTTCCGCCGTTGAAATTGAGCAGGCGCACCGCCGTGGGATCAGGGGCAGCACCCTCCGATACGATTCGCGCCACTTGGAGCAGGGCACCAGCGTTCAGATTGACGACCGCGACCTGACCCGGATTGGTCCCCGCATCCTGCGTGTGGCCGATCTGCAGACGTCCGGTCCCGCCGGCAAAGCTGGTGGACACCATCGCGGCGTTAGTGATGGTCAGCTGGGACGTGGAGTCCGTCGAACGCATCCCCACCAAAAACCCTTGGGACGTCGTGAAGGTCCCGCCCGTCATGTAATAAACACTGTGCGAGCCGGTCTGACTGGCACTCAGTTCCAAGTTAGCGCTGGACGTGATGGTACCGCCGGACTGGTAGAAAACACCTGTCGCACCGGTGGATGACAAGGGCGTGCGCCCGATCAGAACTGTCCCCGTGCCGATGCCTAGCGTACCGCCGGAAATGCTGTAAAAGCCATAACCATTGTTGGCGCCAAGTCGGAAATTGGTCCCATCCCCGATGCTGACCGAGCCGCCGGTTTGATAGAACGCTGCGGCGGTACCGGCGCCCTCACCAATCCGGAACGTCGCCGTGGTGCTCAGGCTGGACCCATCGCCCAGCATCAGCACGCCACCATTGAGGTTGTGCAGCTCTGTGGCGCTGATGTCGCCGGAGAGCGTGACATGGCTGCGGCCAGCGGTATTGAAGCGCGCGACATTGCCCGATGTCCAAGCAGTCTGCGTCGAGCCGTCCAGCCATGTATTGGCTGAGGGATTGCTGGCAAACCAAGTTCCGTTCCCAGCCTGAACTCCCGAGGTCACCGGGTCGGCATCCCAGTCCAGCGTTGCAGCGGGCGCCTGCAGAGAAACGATTCCCACCGAAGCGGCGGCGGCGGCAAGAACCAAGGAGTTTGCATGCTTACGCTTGAATGAGGCCCTGACGACCTGACGCATCTTATCTCCTCCGGCACGAGGCCTATTTGGTATCCAGATGTGATCTTCTCCCGAGAGGCTGACCGGGCGGTTGGTTGGGCCGGCCCAGCAGATCGATCGATGTTAACCTTAATCGATCTTTCTACAGTATGCCATCGTCGACCAAAATGTCAAAGAAATTCTTTCCGCGGGCTGGCCGAGATCGCCCAATTGCCCATTTTTCTTAGGTTTCTGGCCCCTTCTGCGCAAACGCCACCTTGGAGTGCTCCAATCGACAAGATTCTCTTGCCAGCCTTCGATTCCGTGATAAGATCGATTGATCGTGGGTACGGGCTTGGTTTGTGCGCTCCCGCCCGGCAGGTAGCGGGGACGGAAATGGCCCTTACCGGTGCATCTGCAGCACCTGCGGCAGGAGGTTCCACGTGGACGGATGGCAAGCTTCAAACCGATCTGGCAGCACTGAAGACCTTCGCGTTGGCGTAATTGGGGTGGGTGGTCGCGGTCGACTGGCAGCCCATGCCCACCGTCCTGGCGCGGGATCACGCCTAGTTGCCGGCGCCGACCCCAACGAAAAAGCCCGCGCCGCCTTTGCCAGCGCCTACCCCGACGCCAAGGTCTTCACCGACTACCGCACCATGCTCGACCAGGTCCCCATGGATGCGGTCATCATCGCCTCGCCCGATTTCCTGCACGAAGAGCATGCCATCGCCGCACTTGAGCGCGGCATTGCCGTCTATCTCGAAAAGCCGATGGCCATCACCATCGACGGCTGCGATCGCATCCTCGCCACAGCCGCCGCCAGCGGCGCCAAACTCTATCTCGGCCACAATATGCGCCACATGTCGTTCGTCCGCGAGATGAAGCGGCAGATCGACTCCGGCGTAATCGGCGAGGTCAAAGCCGCCTGGTGCCGGCACTTCATCGCCTACGGCGGTGACGCATACTACAAGGACTGGCATTCCGAGCGCCGTTACGTGACCTCCCTGCTGCTGCAGAAGGCCGTTCACGATATTGACGTCATGCACTGGCTGTGCAGCGGATTTACGCAGTCCGTCGTCGCCATGGGCGATCTGACGGTCTACGACCAGGTGAAGTCGCGCCGGCCGGCGGATCAGCCGGGCGATCCGTCCTGGTCGGACGACAACTGGCCGCCGCTGGCCCAGACCGGGTTGAGCCCGATCATCGATGTCGAGGACCTCAATCACGTCCTGCTGCGGCTCGACAATGGCGTGCTGGCCACCTATCAGCAGTGCCATTACACACCCGACGCCTGGCGGAATTACACGATTATCGGGACCGAAGGCCGCATCGAGAACATCGGCGACGAGCCTGGCAAGTGCGAGATCCGCATCTGGACGCGCCGCACCAGCTTCAAGGAGCGCGGGGACATCCAGATCCCGATTCCGCACGTCGAAGGCGGACACGGCGGCGCTGATCCGCTGATCATCAATGAGTTCCTGGAATACGTGCGCAACGACGCCCCGATCACCATCGAACCGGAAGCCGCCCGCGCGGCCGTGGCGGCCGCCTATGCCGCCGCCGATTCCCTGCGAAACGGCTGCGTGCCGCGCCGCATTCCCCCGATCCGCCGGGAGCTAGCCCCGCAGCGGGAGGTGGCGTCGGCGGCGCGTTCCTGACGATCCCCCTTTAGAAAGGATGTTGCCTGCATGCCGATGCGTGCCCTGATGCGGTCTTGCGTTGCCTCCACATGCCTTGCCGCCGGCATTGCGTCGGCTGCCCAGCCAACAGGAGATACCACCGTGGTCACCGAAATCCCGGGTCTGGTCGCATTCTGGACCTTCGGTGAAGAAGCCGGTCAGCCACGTGTTTCCACCGGCACACCCCAGCAGCACGCACTGCAGGAAGTAAACGGTCCCATCGCACGCGTCGAGGGCGGGCCGTTCTCGGGCTATTCCGCTCAGCTCAACGGCAAGCAGTGGTTCCAGATCGACCATGAGCATCTCGGCGATTTGAACATCTCCGGTCCTGATGCACAGGTGACGATGTTCGCCGTCGTCAACATCGATGACGTCGAGCACAGCCGAACCATCGCCGGCATCTGGAGCGAAGGCAAGGGCGCGCACGACGACAGCGGTACGCGTCAGTATGCGATGCTCCTGCACATGCCGGCTTACGGCGGCGCCCGTCGCCTGACGCCGCACATTTCGGCGGAGGGTGGCGTCACGCGCCGCAAGGACGGCAGTGCCCTGCCGTGGAACGCCGACTACGCCTCCCCCGTCTCAGAACTGCCTGAGAAGCGATGGGTTACGCTTGGTTTTACTTACGATGGCAAGTACATTCGCGCCTACCAGAACGGCGTACTCGAGCCGCGCAAGCTCGATCCCGAGCGCGACAATCGCACCGATCGTTATTTCACCCAGGAAGGCCCCGACGGCGGCGACCGCGGCATGAATCCCTACTATCACGGCCGCGGGATCTTCCGGTACGACCCGGAAAAGCACGCGAAGACGAAGATGGCGCCCTCGCCTTTCACCGTCGGCGCGCGACATGCGGAAGGCCAGATGCTCATCGACGCCTTCCGCGGCCGCATGGGCGGCCTGGCGGTCTTCAACCGGGCGCTGAGCGACGAAGAGATGATGCGCCTGCATGAAGCCGCCAACATCGACGCCCTGAACAAGTAGTCGCCCCTGGACTCCTGTCCGGGCGGAGCATCAGCCCGTACTGCCATCCGGCGCACAACACCGGAGGGGCCGTTCAACATCGGGCCGCAGTCGCTGTATCTGCTGTTGTCACTGTGGTACCAGCGTTTCTCGTGGCGCCTGACGCGCACGCATTCACCGGGAAGACCCCATGCCGACCATGAAGCATCTCGCCATTGCCGCCGGTGTCCTCTGCCAGATCTGCACCACGCTGCTCATCGCCGAGCCGAGGATCCACTATCAGGAGGACTTCCACAACTACGGCCCCGTCGCCCCGCTGGCCAGCCCGATCTCCGGCAACAGTGTCGAGAACGATCCGATCTGGACCCAGCGGGCTGAGGCGATCTTCCGCCCCACCGCCGATGGGCCCGTGTTCAAGCACCCGCTGGCAGCCGATGCGCCTGCCGGCGTGACAGCGTTCGATGTGCTGTTTGAGCTCTGCTTCCGCGGCGAGAACCAGCGGCGCTTTGATCTGATCATCCTGAACGCCGACGGCGGCGAGATGCGCATCCAGTTCACACCCACGGGCGTAGCCCTCTCGGGAACAGGCGCTGCGCACGGTGTGTCAGCAAACGCCACGTTTGCCGACGAGATCCCGTCCGGCCAGTGGCGCCAGGTGGCTGTGACCGTGCGCGATGGCGCGATCGCCGTCCACGTCGCCGACGCCCAGCACGCGCTTCAGCCAGTGCTCCAGGCCAAGGCGCCGACGATCGCGCTCGGCGGCATCAACTTCATCGGCTATGCCAACGAGGTCTTCGCCCTCACCAAAATCGTGGTGCGCGACCCCGCCCCGCTGCCGGAGCGCAGCATCGCGCGCCTGCTGCCCACGCCGCCGGAACACAATGACTTCCAGTTCGGCGCGCAGAAGCCCGTTGTCGACGTTCCCGCCAATGACGTCTTCGGCGCGACGCTCCGCGTCGGCTCGGATCCCCAGGGTGCGCGCATGATCATCCGCCGCAAGGGCGAGGAAGATCGTGTGGTGACGTTCACGGTCGCCCCCATCCGCGGGCGCTTCAACGAAGCCGACTCGGCCCGGCGAAAGAGCGAGGATCACGAGCTGCCCGATGCGATCATTCGCATCGCCGGCTTGACCGGCCAGCGCCAGCCGATCGACTATCACGTGCGGCCGAAGCTGCGTCGCTACTTCACTTCCTACAGCTACACCGACGTCTATCACGACATCGTGCGCGACTGGGACAAACTCCCAAAGGCATCGGAGTATCCGCTCACGATTGAATGCCGCCGCGCCGGCGATGGCGTGGACGTCTACCTGAATGGCGCGGTGGCCACGCGCATCCCGGGCGAGCTTGACGGCTTGCGATTCGAGTTGTCGGGCGCAGCCGGCATACGCGAGGTCGTCTCACGCGCCGCTGAAGCCAGTACGGACCGCTACCTGCCGCTGGACGTCGCAGTTCAGCGCATGGGCCGGTCGTTTGTGTCAGCCGATCCGTCCATCCCCGCCGGCATCGCGACGATCGAAGGCATTCCGATGCGCGTCGCCAACGGCGGCGGCAGCGCCGATGTCGGCCTGACGCGCCAGGGCCAGGGCAACTGGGCGCTGGAGGTGGATGAATACCTGGCTCGATCGCCGTTTGACGGATTTCTGACGGAGGTGCACTTTGCAGTGCCGGCTGCGCCGTATCACACAGCATGGGTGCTGTGCGCGGTTGATCCCGACCCCGCCAAGGATCCGATCCTGACCGCACGCCTGACGCACTACATCGAGAACGGCATCGGCAACAACATGCTGGCGGATGTGACGATGCACCTCCCGCGCGATGGCGACGCGCCGGGCGAGGGAGTCCGCCAGGTCGGCACGGTCCGCGGCAAGTCGGCTGATGGCCGCGACATCGACGTGCCGCTCTATCTTGTCGAGATGCGCCTGCCTGTGGGCAGCATCCTCGACCTCGTCAACGAGCGCGACGTCCTCAACTTCGAGTTCTTCGGCAAACCGTGGGAGAACTTCCAGCAGCTCGACAACCGCTCCAAGCCCGATCCCAACTCGACCAGCGCCGTGCAGGTCTACGGTGTGACGCTCGAGACATCCCCCGTCACGCTGGAGATGGTCCAGGCTCAGCCGGGCAACATCTTCCACAATGACGAGCGGCCCGTGACAAGCGTGCGTGTCCGTGCGCTGTCGCCCGCCAGCGGCTCGATCGCGTGGGAGATCCGCGATGTCGACGGCAAGCCGGTTGCCGAGGGCGATCGTCCCTACCAGCTCGCCGCAGCGGGTGCGGAGGCATCGATCGAGATCCCGCTCGATCAGCCGCAGCCCGGCTGGTATGAGCTGCTCATCCACGCCCGCGACGATCAGGGCCGCACGCTGCTGACGCATCCGGCGCGCTTTGCCCTGCTCGGCCAGGACACGCGAAAGGCTGGCTATGAATCCCCCTTCGGCACATGGTGGTTCGATGGCGCCCACCTGACGCCCTCCTCGCTCGACTTTGCCGGGCCGATCATGTTCAAAGCCGGCATCCGCAAGGCTGCCTGGACGAAGCTCTCCGAAGCCGACATGGCCCGCTACGTCATCACGCAGGACCAGGTCAACATGCCCTTCACGTTCAAGGACCTGCAAAACCCGGAGAAGGCCGTCGAGATCGCCAAAAAGAAGATGGACGAGGTTCTGGCGAAGTATCCGCACCTGCGCGAGGTGCTCGTCTATCATGAAAGCGGCCCCGGCAACGACCTGCCCATCGAGCTGTTCGGCATCAAGCCGGAGATCACTGAGGCGCTCATCAAGCGAGAGAAGCGCTACGCCGACCTGTACAACCTCGCGGGTGCCTTCTTCCGCGAGCACTATCCGCAGCTCAAGCTCGTGGTCGGCAATAACTCAGCCTCGCAGTCGGTGATTGCCGCCATCTTCCGCCACGGCGGCGATCCGCAGTACATCGATTACATCGGAATCGAGTCGCCCTCGCAGGTGTTCATTCCCGAGAAGCTCCAGGAATGGGCGCTGCAGGGGCATCACATCGCTCGCGACACAGCCAAGGTGCTGACCGGCAGGGACGTCCCCGCCACCGGCTGCTACGAGTTCACCTATCGCGCCGATCGAGACATGGGCGAGCAGCAGCAGGCTGAGTGGTACGCGCGCGATGTGCTGATCAGCCTGGCCAATGGCTTTACGCGCATCGGCCCGGGCATCCTCTTTGACACGGCCAATTCGTATCACAACGGCCTGTGGGGCGGCAGCGGCATCCTGCAGCGCGGGCCGTGGGGCTATCCCAAGAAGTCCTATGTCGCGTATGCCACGCTCACCCGCGTGCTCGATCAGGTGACGCTGCGTCGACAGATCCCGACCGGATCGACGACCGTCTACGCACTGGAGTTCGATCGACCAGAGGGGCGGATCGTGACGGCACTGTGGGCTGCGCGGGGAGAGGTCGAATTTGTCGTCAGCTACGCGGCTGACGCGCAGGTGGAAGTGATCGACATGTATGGCCGATCGCAGACGCGCCAGGCGCAAGCCGGCCGGCTGAGCGTCGACGGCGGCACGGCGCCGATCTACCTGATCGCCGACAAACCGGCTGAGTCGATCCAGATCGGCCGGCGCGGCTTTGCGAAGGATCAGGGCCGCGCCGCCCTGGCGACTGTCGCGGCGCCGCTGGACAGCGCCGATGCCATTGCCATCGTCGATGACAACAACCTCGACACGCCGCTGACGCCACCCCTGCAGACCCCTGTCCGCCGCCAGGGCCCCTTCAACCTTCGCCAGGTCACTGACGAGCAGAAGGGCCAGGCGATCGAGCTGGCGCTCGACGCGTCGACCGAGGCGCCCGGCAAGTATGTCACGGAGTATGCCATCCTTCGCCTCGCCCAGCCGGCACAGATCGAAGGCGAGCCGGCGGCCATCGGTGTCTGGGTGAAGGGCAATTCCAACTGGGGCCGCATAATGTTCGAGATCCGCGATGCCGAGGGCGAGGTTTGGCGTTCGCTCGGCACGGGCGGGTGGGGATGTGACATCCTCGACTGGCCGGGCAACATCGCGGTGAACTTCGACGGCTGGAATTTCGTCGCCCTGCCACTGCGCGATACCGCCCTGTTCAACGACCACAGCCCCGGCCCGGTGCTGGAGCAGTGGGTCTCCTCCGGCGGCAACAAGCGGATCGACTATCCGATCAGCGTCACCGGCTTGATCGTCGAGATGAACCGCAGCACAATCGATCTGCGGGATTTCAAACCCGTCGAGCCGGTCATCCGCCTCAAGGACATCAGCGGTGTCAATGAGCGATAAGCCTGGCTCGCAGAAGCAAAACCGGGCCATACCATCGGAGATGCCCCTTGAGCCGCCAACGTGTCGAGCAGTTGTCGTCGATCCAGGCGGATAGACCGCTTGTCATCGCCCATCGCGGGCTGTCATCGCTCTATCCTGAAAACACGCTCATCTCGTTCGACGCCGCCCGCAAGGCTGGCCCGGACATGATCGAGCTGGATTTCCATGAGACCGCCGACGGGCATCTGGTCTGCGTGCATGACCACACCCTGCGGCGCTATCTCGGCCCGGATGCGCCTGCCGACATCGCGGACCGCCCCATCGAAAAGTTCACGCTGGCGCAACTTCGCGAGCTGGACTTGGGCGCCTGGAAGGACGCCCGCTTCAAAGGCACGCGCATCGCCACCCTCGATGAAGCCCTCGACACCTGCCGCGACACGATCCTGCTGATCGAGCGCAAGTCCGGCTCGCCGGAGCAGACGCTGGACGTCCTCAAGCGACATGGGGCGATCGACCGCGTCATCGTGCAGTCGTTCGACCTGGAGTATGTGAAAGTGGTTCATGATCTGGCGCCGCAGGTTACGGTGGCCGCGCTTGGCGGCGGCGCGCTGAACGGCTCAGCCGGCGTGAACCGGCTTCGCGCAACTGGCGCCTCAGCCATCCACTGGAGCGACTCGCTGACAAAAAGCGACGTCGACCAGCTCCATGCCGAGGGTTGGGGCATCTGGATCTATACGCTCAACAGCGAGCTGAGCTGGCGCGGCGCTGCCGCCATGGGCATCGACGGTATCACCACCGATCGCTGCGATGTGGCCCGCGAGCTGTTCCCTCGATCGGCAACCTAGCCGAAGAGACCGGGACTCGCCGCTCGCTCATCGCCCAGCCTGATCAATCTGGAACCGCACGCCGTGAACAATGGCTGCGCGGACGGTCTCCGTCTCGCGCATCGTCCGCTCATCGCCCTGGAAGCTCAGGGCGACGATGCCGTCGCGATGCGCTGCCAAGTAGACCTCATGGCGCGGATGCTGCAGCCCCGGCCGGGCGACGGCTGCCAGATGCAGGTGCACCCGCAGACCATCCAGCCCGCCCCAGGTGACCGCCTCGGCCCTGTGCTCGTCGAGGCTGGTCAGTTCCGGCAGCGCAGGCGTGATCGGATTGACCGGCCCGCGATGCAGCCGAAGCGTCACAATCACCTGTCGATCTCCCACCGGCAGGACCAACCGACGGTCGGCTTCACCCTGTTGTTCCCAACTCAGCCCATTGGGCAGCGTCGACGTGAAATCACTTGCCCGTCGCGCGGCTGGCAAGGCGGGCAGCGACAGAGCCGGCGCATCGCCCCACTGGGCCGGGGCGATCTTCACGCCATCCCACCGCACACCAGCCACATCTTCGTCCCATCGCGGCCAGCGGGCCTTCAGCCCATTCGCTGAAACCTCAACCCGCACGGCCGTCCCCTGCCTGAAGTCCGGGATCCGCACCACGTGGGTTGTCCCCGCGGGCAGCGCCTGCTCGCCCTCGCCAACACGATCCGGGAACGGCCCCCATGTCACGCGCGCCTCTCCCGCGACGCTCGTCGTAAACCGCAGCTCAGCCGATCCGTCCGCCTGCATCGCAAGCTGCGGCTCGACCACGAGCGGCCCGGCTTGCGCCTCCTCGATCATCAGGAAGCGAGGATAGTCCGTCGTCGGTATCCGAACCGTCAGATGCGACTGCCCGGCATCGACAACTTCTGCCTCCAACCGCTGATCCAGTAACGGATCCCAGATCCACAGCCGCGCCCCTGCACCGCGCACGTTCCCCAGCGTCACCTCAAACGTCTGATCCGGCATGAGATAGCGAGTGAAGTCAAGGATATCCCGCTGCGGATCCCAGGTATGCACCATGTCGCGTGTGACGACGTAGTAGCCGACGGCAAACCGATCGGCTGCGAACTGATACGGCAGACACGCGAAGTCATGGCGGTGATATCGATTGGGAAATGCCTCTGTCCCATCCCCTTCGAACACCAGCCTCGGCTGATGCTCGCGAAGCCGCCGCACCTCCAATGGCCGCGGCTCATCGATCGCTTCGCCCTGACGCATGAACGTCGTCATCCGCTCCAGCAGCTCGATCTGCACTCCGCGTGCGGCCTGCACTCTGTCCGTCAGCGCAAAACCTTCCGTCGCCAGCAGATCAAACCATGCCTCCGGCAGGATGCCGAACGTCAGGTCCGAATCCTTGGCGTTGAAGTAATGGATGAGATTCACGCCCTTGTGTGTCTGAAACACCGACGCGCGCAGCATCGCCTTTGCGGCGACCTGATGCATCAACTTCACGAGGCGTGGATCGTCCTTTGCGATCCCATGTGTTTTGATGAGGTAGTTGGACCATGGGCCGCGGTAGGTGTTGAATTCCGTCATCCAGACGGCTGACGGCTTGCCGTCGCCGGGATGGGTGAAGCGGCCGTGTCCGCGCCACGGGCTCTGGAACGGCTGGATATCGCGCGTCATGAACTCCGTGCGGTACGCGTAGTGCCACGACTCAGCCATGCCCATCCGATGGATGGGGATGAGGCTCGGCTCGGGCTTTCGGCTGCGAAGCAGGCCGTCGACCAGCGGCTGATCCGCCTTGCCCGGCTCACGGCCGGGACGGATGACATCTGCATCGTTTCGCTCCAGGCCGGTGTAGTAGTGCCGGCTGAAGCCGAGCTGCCCCGGCCAGCGGTCGGTGCCGCTGTCGCGCGGACGCTGATTCGCAAACCCGCTGACGACGTTCACGCCCGGCAGGCCGTTGGCTGGATCGCGGACGAAGTCGACCGTCAGCGGCAGCAGCACTTCGACGCCCTTCTGCTCACGCCCGTGGCCGACATAGCGCAGCGGCTCGGCAAACTTCAGCGGCGGGTCATAGTAGTGCCGCTGATCGAGGAACTGGCTGCCGAAGCTGTATTCGTTCCACACCTCCAGGTCGAATCCGGCATCCGGCTTGCCCTCGGTCCCCAGCACGTCACGCGCCATCGTGGTGATGGTGCGCACATAGCGCAGCCAACCCTGGACCGTTTCCTCGGCAGCGGGATTGGGTGTGCCATCTTCGAAGACGGTTCCGCCGAAAGGCGCATACTTCAGCCGGAAGAGCGTCAGCCGGCCGGCTTCCACCGGCTTGCGCAGCGGCGCCGACAGTTCGCACCGCCCGCTGGCTGAATCCATCGACACGATCAGCGGAAACGCGTTCTGATAGGCCTGCTGCGTCAGGCCGGTGCGATGTGGTTCGATGTCCGTCAGATCATCGGGGTGGATGAAGATCTCCCGCTGCCCCACAGCGGCATCACGCATCAACCGCACGCTCAGCACGCGCGTCGGCACGGGCAGCTTCGAGTTGCCGTTGAGCAGGATCAGCGGCCGAATGCCCGCTTCCCGCAGCGCCGCCAGGCGCGCCCGCACGCCCGCCTCGTTGGTGAACTTGCTTTCATCATCGTACTCGAGGCTCGACCAGCCGATCTCCATGCGCGCCGAACGCACGCCCGCAGCCGCCATCACCTTCGCCGTCACCGGCGCTTCCTGCGGCGTGACGCCGTTGAACACCATCCCCACCGCGTCGAGGTACGACGACGCCGGACGCGTATCCATGTACGCACGCCAAGGCGCCAGCACGTACGACCGCTGACCGAACGGCACCTCGCGCTGCCGAACGTCCTCGTACGGCTCCTCCAGCTCAGCCCATTCGGTCTGCCCGTCCCATGTGCCGATCCGCGCCAGGCGTAGGTGAATCTCTTCGCTCAGCTCCTGCTGGCCCATGGCTGGCATCGCACCGCTCAGGCATGCGCCCATCGCCAGAAGGATACAGCCACGGCTGATGACACGGCTGGTCATGCAAGGCTCCTCAAGTTGCTCGATGCTACTTCAGTTCCCAGACGCGATATCCATCGGCAGCGCCGATCGCCACGTCAAAGCTGACGGTCTGCCCCCGGATGTCGGCATCGACCGCTTCGCCGCCAACGAAGACGCGTGCGCCGGCCGGCACAGCCTGCGGCAGCGTGATCTCAACGCGCCCGCCTTCGCGACCAGCGATGCGTCCGCTGACTTTGCCCGACGCGTCCACGCGTACGCTCACGCCAAACTCACCGCCGTTGCGGGACAGCGCCAGATCGCCCAGGCGAATCCGGTCGCCCTCGAACAAGTACAGCTCGCCCGGTCGGGCATAGCCGACCGTGCCACGAAAGGCTGCGGGACCCTGCTCGACCTCCACCGGCTTGCCCGCCATGAAGACAAACTGATCTTCGCCGACCTGCGCCCCCCACGGCTGCTTGACGACGGACAGCGCCTCAGCCGAGACGATGTGCAGGTTGTCGCCCGGACCGGCCTTCACCGGCACGATCTGCGGCATCGGCTGGAGATAGCGGAAGTGCACGGCCTGCAGCGGATCCAGGTGCGTCTTCGGCCCCTGCCAGATCAGGTGCATGGCTGCATCGTCGCCACCGCCATGCGTGTACTCGCAACGGAAGCGGTACGGCCGCGCTTCCAGCGTGATCGTCACCTCTTCCTTCTCAGCCGAGTCGAGCACGAGCTGATCGTCCAGCCACAGCCGTCCGCGGTCGTTGCGACCGAGCTTGCGGCCGGCATTGCGTGCCCGCATCGCGATCGTCACCGTGTCCGCCTGGCGCGGCTGGAGCAATCCGGTCCAGCGGACCGAGAACGCATCGGATGTCACCGCCGGATGCGGCGTACCGGCATCCCAGTTGTGCGCGATGGGGAAGCGCAGATCCGAAATCCGGCTGGCCACGAGCTGCTTGAACTCCGGATCATTGAAGTATTCAGCCCTCAGGCCGCTGGATTCATTGACCCACTGGAACTTGCCCTCGGCGCCGTCGACGACGTGATCGTAAACCGCGATGAAGTCATCGCGCACCATCATCACGCCGCGCCCGGTGTACTGCGGGTTGTCGCCCTGCGCCAGGTAGTACTGAGCTGCGTCGAAGTTGTAGAGCACATTGCGCTCCGCCCGCGCGCCCAGCGACTGGCCGTTGATGTTGAACAGCGGCAATTGATCCTGGTCGTACTGGTCGCCGCTGGTTTCCATGGCGTTCCAGCTCAGTCGACGCCCCTTGGCGGCGTAATACAGACTGCCATTGGCCCGCGTGTTCCAGCGATATCCGCGGCCGAACAGCTCCTGGACGTTGAGATACGCCTCGTTCGGACCGCCGAAGTCATAGCGAAGCACCGCGCCGTAATCCTGGAACACCTGCGACTCGAGCTGCGGCTGCTTGCCTTCGCGGCCGCCGCTGGTGCACCACAGCAGGTACTGGCCGATCTCGCTGCCCTGCGACGCCTCCAGGCGGGCGATGGCGTTCAGCTTGGTGTGCCAGCGTCCACCGGGCTCCACCTCGAACAGACGGGCATGCGCCCCCTGCGGCGGCACGATGCGCCCGTTGCCCTCGTAGAACGGCACGAGCGTGTGCATGTTCCAGTTCAGCCACTGCTGCGCGATCGGATGGGCGAACAGCCGCGTCCCGTCGAAAACGAACAGCGACTGGGCCGCATTATTGCAGGACTCCATGCTCGCGAAGTTGTAGCAGGTGACGTTCTCCGTCCACCGCCCGGGCAATGCGTTGGTCGTCGGATCGCCCGGACGCACAAACAGCGTCAGGAACTCGTCCCAGAAGCGAAGGAACTCATCCTTCCATCGCTGAGCGTGCGGATGCTTCGGGAACGTCGCCGCCGCGATGGCATACCCCTGCTTCATCGTGACGACGAAGTTGGGATGCCCCGACATCATCGACTGATGCGGCATGGCGATATCCATGTCCTGCAGATGGACACGGAAGACCAGCAGCGCCCGGGCGTGCTGCCGCTGTTCGGGCGTCCAGTCCTTTCGGCTCTTGAGGTACGCGGGATAGATCCACTCATTGGCCCAGCCCCAGTGATTGCCGCCCAGGTCGCCGGAGTTGTCCCAGAACAGATCCGCCAGCAGGCCGTAGTGGCCGAAGAACTCGCGGATGAACCCCTCATAGGTCATCTTCAGCGGGAGGCTCTCGTCGCGACCATCGATGGTGTAGTCGTGCGACAGATCTTCATCCCACTCGAAGACCAGGTCCTTGTAGCGATCCAGCGAGAAGTCATTTAGCCGCTGCAGCAGGCGGATTTCCGGACCCCCGTGGCGGCGACGCGAGTAGACCTCCTTGATGTCGGCTCCGACAGGGTAGGAACGAACCTCCTTCGCGCTGATCTGGTTGACGACCAGTTCCTGCCGCGGGATCACGCCGATCGCCCAGTGACGCTGGCGGCCGGCGAGCGTCGTTCGCATGTACTTGTCGTCATCCGTCTGATACAGGTGCAGGTGCGCCGGCTCGCCGTAGGAGTTCCAGATGTGCCGCTTGCTTACCTCCCATTGCGGCAGGCTGTGCACGGCAAGCAGCAATGCACAGTCGCCCTGGGCGCGATACAGCGTGGCGGCGCGCACGACCTCGTTCGAGTTGGGCGAGTACAGGCCCAATTCGAACGGCAGCTTGCCGTAGCGGTGCCGCTCCGTGCGGACCTCGCGCCCGAACTCGCCGCTGTGCTTTTCATAGCCGCCGTTGCCCAGCGCCAGGCGATGATCCGGGTCTAGCCCCGGCACCAGCGAGAAACGCAACCGCACCGGGTCCTCGACACTGAAACCGTCGTAAAACTCGCTGACGCTCACGAACGCGTCATCGTGATAGAGCGTCAGTTCGACGCGATAGCTGCGGTCGTTGTTGAACGCATAGCGGATCTGATAGCGAGCCATGAGGGGGCCGTTTTCTATCAGCCCGGCTTCCAGCTTGATCACGCGTGCTTCGCCGGGCGTTTCGAACGCGCCCGCGCCTACCCAATGACCCTGGCCATCAGCGACCCCGAGGATTGGCGCCGGTACTTCGGCTGCCGGGCGGCCTTCGCCGTAGTCATGCGTCCCATATGGCACACGCACAGCCTGCCGATTGACACGCAGCACGGCTCGATCGTCGCCCTCCGGCTCAACCACCCCAGCCGGCGCGAATGCGCTCACCTGCGCATCGCCCCGCGTCGTGAGCATGAACTTGCGCGTCCCGCCGCGCGGCAGATCCGTCCGCAGAAGCACTCGGGCGCTGGCCAGCCTGCCATCCTCCGCGAGCTGCACGTCCGTGAGCTGATGCGGCACGACCTGCCCGTCGCTGTTGCGCAACACCAGGTCCTCCGGGCGGACTTTCGCATCCGTGAAGTCCACCTCGTAGCTGATCACCTGATCCGGAAAGTCGCAGAGCTTGAGGTACTCCTTCAGCTCAAACGTCTTCTCCCAGGCATGGGCGGGAAGCGTCACACAGGCACTGACAACGAAGATGGCCGAAATCAGGAACCAGCAAAGATGGATGGAGCGCATGGGTCTGCCCCTGAAGGGTTGATGGAAAGCGTAGCTGAATCAGCAGGATACTGCCGTGGCAACTCGTGTGCAACTTAAATTTGAATCGATGTTGTGAAATACATTTCAAAATAAGGAAATATCTTGTCCGCCTGGAGTCAGGAACCCGACAGCACCAACACGGTCGCCCCCTCAGCCGGTAGCGGGCAACGGATCTCCACGCCGCCACGGGCGCTGCGGTCTAACTGCAGCGCGCGGCCGGTCAGCAAGTCAGCAGCCGCAGTCACAGGTTGACGCACCATCACGGTGCACGTCCTCGGGCGGTTGGTCATGTTCTGCACGACGATGTACGTCCGGCCGTCCATGCCGCGGATGGCGTAGCCGCTGGCGGCTGGATCCCAGTCGACCGGCATATCGCAAAGCCGATGAAAGGCTGCGATGCTGACGCGCCGCACGGCTGCGTCGTCCGGGTTGTTCAGCCCGGGCGGCAGCGCGTGAATGACGACCTTCATCCGCGGATCGCGCCCCCATCCGCTGGCCATGCGGTCGCCGCGAACGACCAGCGGCTGAACGGGCGATGCGTCCCCACGACCGGGCGCCATGACCGAGGGCTCGAACAGCGCCACGCCGATCGGCCCGCCCTGCTGCGACGTCACGCGATCAGCCTCCGGCCAGGCGCGGGCTTCGCCGACGGCGGCCTGCTCAAGCTGGACACGATTGCCTTCGGACGCCCGCTGCAGCTTGAGCACCTGCGCCAGGTCCGGCCCGTCGCCGACGGTCTGCGGCAGGCGGCCGACGATCATCACCGGTACGCCGGCTTCCAGCTTGCGCACGATCGCAGCCACGTACTTGCCGTCGACATGGCTGGCTGGGAGCCAGACCAGCCCGGGGATGCGCTCAGCCGGCATGGCATCGAGCTCGCGGATGCCGATCGTTCCGCCCAGTCGTAACCCGGCATCACGCAGCTTGCCCAGACCGCCGTAGTAGTCCGTCCATTGCAGGTCACTCTCCCCCACCACCAGCAGCGGCGATAGCGGCTGATCCGGCGCCACCGTCATCGCCAGGGCCGAGAGCTGGTCATTGATCTGCCAGTGCGCCGGCAGATAGGCGCTCAGGAACAGGTCATGGGCATGGCTGGCGTGTACCGAGTTGTGCGTCAGGTTGAGCACACGCTCGAATTGCCCATCAAACGCGCACACCAGCCATCGCGAATCGAGCTGCCGCCGTTGCCAGGCTGCCGGGCCAAGCGGGATGTTCGCCACGGCTGAGCTGTGAATGCGGTGATACCGCTGGGGAAACTCCCAGTGCGTGATCAGCTTCACATGCTTGCCCCACGCTCGGAACGTCGCAGCTTCCAGGGCATACTGCCAGTCGCCGGCAAACGCATGATTGTCGGCATCCAGCGATCCCAGGCCCTCCGCTCCCGTCCAGATCGGCGCCAGATCACTGCCGCCCACCACCGATGGCAACTTATGCGCAAATGCCCCCTGCCCGCGCTGGATCGTTTCAGGCCCGGTGACTTCACGGAACCCTTCAAGCGTGTACTGGGCCGTGCGGGCCAGCCCCTCAGCATGGAAGTAGTTGAAAACGCGCCGATATCGCCGATCGACAAGCTGCTGCACCTGGCGAAGCGTTCGCGCCTGCGTCAGATCGGGCGATTCGATCTTCGTCCCGGCGATCGTCTGGCCCTCGTGCGCCTTCAGCCAGTGCTGGAACATCTCGAAGGTCTGGAAGCTGTCATACGGATAGCCCGCATCGTTCTGCCACCAGTCCGACAGATCCAGCACCACCGACTGCCGGCCGTACTGCCGCAGCGGCTCGCGCACTGCGTACGGCAGCCACCATTGGCGGATGCTCTGGCCGTTGGGGAACCAGCCGTAGCTGTCCATGATCTCGCCACGCGGTTGATCGTAGAACGGCCCCCACATCAAACCGCGCTGGTCGCCATCGCCATTGCCGCGATGGATGCCCTGGGCCACGAGCCAGTTGCCGTCGCCGCCGTGACGGACTCGCGTCCACCACTCCTTGCCGTCGGGAACCGGCTTGGCATCGGTGCCGAGGCGATGCTCGATCGGGAACGCGTGCTGCGTCATCTGCCACATGTAGCCACCTGTGTTGCGCAGATCCTGGTGCGCCTCGACAAATGGCGTGATCTGCCCTCGCGGTTTGGCAACGACGAACGCCCTGGCATCCACAGCCGGCCGATCGGCCCCTTCAACCTCTGCCTCGACACGCCACGGCTGCTCGCAATCGCCCACGTCGATCGACAGCTCCAGCCGCTGCTGCTCACCCGGCAACAGACGGATCGAGCGATCCAGGGTCGCTTCCTTCCCGTCGAGCGCGCCCCGAGCCGCTGCGCGCACGCGCAGTTCTCGCGTCTGTGTGCCACGATTGGTCAGGAAGATTGTCGCGGTCGCCTTCTCTCCCGGCAGGTAGACATTCCGCTCCACGAGCTGATCGATCGAGCGATGCAGCACCTGATAGGCCACTTCGGCTGTCGTTTCGTTGAGGCTGGCGATCTTCTCATTCAGCCGCACAGCCACCTGGACGTCCGGCTGAACCGGCACGATGCGCTCGATCCATCCCAGCACCCGGCGCCTGTCGGCACTCAGCAGCGCCGCGCGCACGCGATAGACCGCGCCCAACGACGATTTCGCCGGTGCGTCAGCCGCGAGCAGGTCGGGCAGCTCGATCGTGACCCCGCCGCCACTGGTGCCGATGCGCTGCGGCGCCGTGGTCCCCGACGCGAGCACCAATCCTTCCCAATCCAGCAGCCGCCAGGCGACGATCGTGCCATTCAGGTGGCTGGGCGCTACATCCAGCCGGACCGATCCCGTCCCCGGCTCGATGCCCGTAAAGACGGCGCCGCCCTCCGCCACATTCAGCAGCGCGGGCAGAAGCTGCTCGACCTTCTCCAACAGGAATCCATCGCGCTCGAGTCGGCGGATGTAGTCGTACTCGATGGTGAAGCGGCTGCCGTTTTCCTTGAAACGGCTGGCCATGTACGGCGCTGGCAACACATCATCGAACAGACCCGGCGCACACTGGATCTCCAGCTTGCCATTGGCTTCGCTGAGGGTGATCGCCGGTGCGCCATGCGCCCATCGCATCAGCACGCGCGTTCGGCCCGACGATCTCGGCAGGTCCGTGACCGTGAACAGCCGGTTCAGCGCATAGGCTCCCATCGCCGGATCGGCTGGCTCCAGCGGCGCGCGATCGTGATGGACGATCGGCGGGTAGACATAGCGGTCATTGCCCTCCGGAAGACGCACGTTCAGACCGCGGAACGTGGACGGGTCGACGGCAAACGTGATGACGTTGTCGCCGGCTTTGAGCGCCCGGTTCAGGGGGTAGAAAAACTCCTCATGCGGGTCGATCGGCGTGCCGTTGACATAGATCCGCTTGATCCCAGGCCCGCGCAGCTCCAGCGTCCAGGGGCGATCCAACTCGCCAGCCTGCACGCGCAGCGTCGTGCGGTAGACATAGCCCGGATCGCCGATGTCCGGGGTCGGCGACATCACCCATGGGCGTTCGCGATCACGCAGGTGCACATATTGCACCGGCTCCCATCGAGCCGAGGCGGGCGGCGCCTGCGGTGAGATCCCCTGCCGCGGCGCGCGTTCCCAAAACCCGATCGGCCGTGGCATGCCCGCCGGCCAGGCATCGACCACGCCCAGCGAATGCAAGCCGACCTCCTCGTCCGGCATCGCCGTCAGGCGGACCTCAACGCGGTTGTTCCCGCGGCGCAAGGCGCCGGGAGCGACCAGTGTGACGCGGTCTTCGCTGCAGGACGCCAGCCCGCCGGCGACCTGACCGTTGACGAGGATGATCGCTTCGGGCGGCATGCGCTCCTGCCGGAGGGCCTTGTAGCTGGCCGTCGCCACGAGGCTGGCGCCATCGACAGGCGACTCCACCAAGGCTGCATACACCAGCGGCTCGACGGGGGTCACCGTCACGTTAACCAGGCGCACCTGCCGGTCGGTGCAACGCATCCACAACGTCAGGTCGTTGCGGCCGGGCCGCAGTTCGGTGGACGGCACGCGGTACATCGACGTGCGCTCATGGCTGCGATGGTCGTATAGGCGGCCGTTGATGAAGAGCTGTGTTTCGGTGTTGAGCGCGACCTGGATCGACACGATCGATGGGCGCGCATTGGCTGGCACGTCGATCGGCACCTTCACCCATCCCTCGAGCGAGCCGAAGGCAACCGGATCATTCGAGAAGTTCAGGCCGACAGGCGTCCAGTCCGGCTCGCGGGCCTGGGCCGCGTACCAGTGCTCCGCCCAGCCGCGCCGCTGGGGATCGGCCCGCCACATCAGCGGCAGCGATTCGACACGCGCGCTCGTGACGCCGTAGTTTCGCCGCAGCTCGCCATAGGTGCGGATGGCCAGCAGATGCTCGCCCGCGCCCAGCTCGACCAGCGGGATGACGAGTTGCTTGGGGGCGGAGGCAATCGGCTTGCCGTCGGACCAGAGCGCCACCTGGTGCGCCTCGGCTGCGATGCGAAGCACGCAGCCCGGACGAACCGCGTCGGATGGGATGCGAACGCGGGCGCGATACCAGATCGCGCCGTCATATCCCATCGCATAACCGAAGACTTTCGTCTCCATCCGGCCGAGCTGGCCGCTCTCCCAGGCACTGTCGTCGAAATCCGGCGCGAACCACCGCTGCTGTAGATCGGCGTCGCTGTCGGGATCGTGCGTGAACGCCATGCGCCACGACGACGGCAGATCGACGCGCGGGGCCGGCGTGCGCGCCAAGGCTGGCAGGCGCTCCTCGCCGATCCTGATGCGATGCGGCAGCTTGACCGGCGCCCGGCCAAATGCGACCTGTTGCACAGGGCGTACCGACAGCTTGCCGGCATCGAAGGTGGAGGCGGCTGGTTTGTTCGCGAGGGCTGGGGCACGCACGATGATCTGCGCATGGCCCGGCGTCTCATTGGCGGCTGAGCCGAAGAGGATCACCCGCTCAGCCGGCTGATCGGTGGGCGTGAAACCCGCCTCCAGCAGCGCCTCAGGCGGGCGGTTAAAGTCGCTGATCGTCGCCTTTTGCCCCATCGCCGCCAGCCCGCGCGCCAGCGGATCGGCCCACCATGTCGGCGGCGCGTAGCCCCGCACCTGTACCAGCCGATCGGGCGTGACCTGCACGCGCTGCCGCGGCCCCAGGTACTGCATGACCGCGGCGACAAACGCGGGCATGCGACTCCATTCCTTGAACTGCGGCTCGTTGAAGCGGCCGCCGGTCCACAGTGCCGTCCGACCCGCGCCATAGCGCGCAACCGACAGCAGCGCCATCTCCTGCGGTGGCGCGGTGACAACCCATTCCGCCCACTCGTCATGCCACAGCGGCTTGGAGAAGTACCACGTCGAAAGGCCGTTCATCAGTCCATACCGGCCCGCCGACGGCAGCGACGCATCGCCGGCTGCCCTCAGCGTGGGCATGGTCTCGACGCCGACGCGCTCCATCGGTGTTCCTTGCACTGCGCGGGCACGGACGACCAGTTGCCGCGTCCCATCCAGGCCGATTCCCGGCGAAAGCTGATCCAGCCATGATCCCCCATGTCGCGACCAGTCGTCGCCGGCGATGATCCAAAGTCCCCCACCGCCGCGCACGAACGATTCGATCGCGCGGCCTTTGGCCTCGGGCAGGCGATCCATTTGGATGATCAGGATCGTGCAGCGCGACGCCAATGCGGCCGCATCGGCTGGGAGTGCGTCACGGTCGATGGCTTCAACCTCATAGCCAGCCGCCTGCAGCGCTTCATCGAGCGGCTGCTTGATCCCAACGAGCAGCACGCGCTGTCCGGGAACGCGCGGTGCTCGTGCCATCGCCTGCGGCGCCAGCAGCGCCACACAACACACCGCAAGGATCCACGCCACCCATTGCTTCATCACTGCCCACTCCCTGCGAGGTTCCGCGCCAACTGCTCGAGGATCAGGTCATCATGCTCGCTGCCGAAACTCTCCATGATGAGGTATGGCCCGTGCGTGGTGATGTGCACGTCGTAGCGGGATCGCCGCCAGTGCAGGCCGCCGATCGTGCGATCCTGCCAGGGGGTGTGCGACGGCTTCTTGTCGCTGAGCGACTTCTCTGCGGCTGAGGCAGCCTGCCGGGCCTTCTGCGCGTCGGCAAGTTCGACGACCAGCAGTTCGTTGCCCGAGGCGCGGCGCGCCATCGTGGCTTCGAAAAGCGGGCTGCGCGTCATCGGATGGGCCGGGTCGATGACGGCATGGGGCGGGTAGTCCCAGTTTCGCTCGGTCTGGTATTTGGCTCGCCAGATGCGGTTGGCGGCGATGCCGGTGACTTCTTCGAAGCCGGCATACGTCATCGAATCGGCGATATGCCAGCCGGCGAAGCGCACGACACGTTCGCCGCGCCGTAGCTCATCCCTGGGAATCCATCCGGGGGCTGCTTCGGGCGGCGCATAGTGATCGGTGTCGATGCTCCAGAGCGTCATCGGCCCGGGCAGACGGCCGCCAGCGGGGATCACGCCGGTGAGGACCGACTGCTGGATGGCCGCATCGACCGCCAGGCTCACGCCCTGCGGCGAGTTGCCCGTCAGGCGGACGATCTGGCGATAGGGAAGCTCGATCGGCCGGCTTTCGGAGTTGCGCTGATCGGTCGGCAGGTTGCTGGCGTAGTGGTAGTAGGGATTGCGATCCCACTCGATGTAGCCGACGTCACCCTGGTGGAAGGTGCCGTAACCGGCTGCGTGATAGCCGGTCGTCGGCATGTAGGCCTCGTAGGGTTCGCGATCGCGGTAGTACCAGTCGCGATTGAGCACCCAATGGCTGAGTACGCGCTGCAACACGCGGTTGCTCTCCTCGCGACCGACGACCAGCAGATGATGCGACGCTGCCCGCTCAAGGTCGCGGTTGATCGCCTCGTCGGTAACGAGATTGTCCACCGGACCGCCATGGCTGCGGAGATGGGCTGCCAGCTTCTCCGCAGCCTGGCGCTCGGTCGGCGTGGCGGACTGCCCCACAACCACCAGCGCCTGAGGTGCCGCCTGTGTCAGGGCATCGCCGCGTGCCTGCGCGGAGGTTACGGCCCATACGGCGCAGACCGTCAGCAGCACGTGGAGCGTCAAGCGTCGCATCGTAGGTGCGTCTCCAGGCGTCTTGTGGGATGGACGAACTGAATTCGTGCTACTGCTTCTTCGACTGGGTACCACGTGCCCTGTCTTCTGCCCTCAGGAACTTACTTGGATCTGAGTCGTGGCGCGTGTTGAAGATCAGTTCATCGGAGTCATCCAACGTGAGCGCATGTCCGGCGTAGAAGTACGCGTTGACCTTCTTGTCATGCGGTTTCTGAGGACCAGGCCACCCGGCCTCCTGGAAATCGAGGATCATGATCCGTTCCCAGCGCGCGTTCTCCGCAAGCTTGAAACTCAGGCTTCCACGATCTTTCCAGTTCTGGTCGCGATGGTAAAGCCCCGAGCGATAGTAGTAGCCGGTGCGCAGATCAGCCGACGGGCTGGGGCCGTCCATCAGCGTCTCCCATTCGATCTTGCGCTGGTCGTTGAAGACCTGCCTGTTGTTGAAGAAGTCCCGGCCGTAGTGAGGCGACGGACAGTAATAGACCTGCGCAGACTTGAGGTAGGGCCAGAGGCAGCCCAAGCCGACTCGGACCGACTCGTAGACGTCCGGCTCGGCAATCTTTCGTCGGTAAGTAGCGTTCCACGTCACCCACGTGTACGTGTCGCCGACCTTCTTGTCCGCATCCTTGTACACCGGGCCGTAGTTGCCCGGGCAGAAGCCGCGCCAGTCGCTGGCATACATCTGCATGGCCGTGCCGAGCTGACGCATGTTGGACAGGCAGGATGTAATCGTGGCGGCATCGCGCGCCTTGTTCAGTGCCGGCAGGAGGATCGAGACCAGCAACGCAATGATGCCGATGACTACCAGCAATTCCACCAGCGTAAACCCCCGCCGACGATGACTTGATGCGTGATCACCGCAAGACCGTTCGCGGTCGATCGGTTCGGACTGCGGGCGACCTGTCGATATCGCGGTGGCAGTCAGGTTGAGCCCGCTGCACTGGTCCGACAAGACGTGCGTGTGTTGCGTGAACATATCCAGACCTCCGAACGAGTGAAGAGATGTGGTGTCGATCCAAGGGCCCGGTTCAGGTGCCGGTATCAGCTTCCCGGGACGACCAGGTATGGCTGAACCAGCCGGCAAACCGGTTGATCCTCCAGGCGGCCTGCGATGCGATCCTCCAGCAGCGCCACCAGAGACTGACCCATTTCGAAGTTGCGTTTATCGATCGTTACGGCTGGGATGCTCGGCTCGTACTGACGCTCGGGGCATTGATCCCAGTAGTTGTCGTATCCCGCGATGAGCACATCCTCGCCCGGCACGCGCCCGCAAAGCCTGCAGGCTGCCGCGACGGCGTAGGCGTTACCGTCCGAGGGAACGAGGATCGCGTCGATCGGCTCGGGGCAGATCAGGCGATCCACCAGATGTGCGACGAGGGAGCGCGCCTGCATTTCGAAGGCCTCGGCTGACTCCGGCGTGGCGGCGTTGTAGTTCTTGAACAGCACCGAAGGCAGCGGCTCGAGGCCCGCTTCGCGCATCGCGCGTTCGTAGCCGGCTCGGCGTGACGTGTACCAGTAGTCGATGCTGGGATCTTTCCAGGTGAACGCGATGCGGCGGCGGCCGCGTTCGAGCAGCCAGCGCGTCAGCAGATAGGCACCGTGTTCATGGTCGGTGTAAACCCGATCCAGGCCTTCCAGTTCTTCGCGATCGCCGTAGACGACCACCGGCATACCGCTGCGATGGACCGTCTGGACCAGATGGTCGTACTGCTTGAACGGCAGCCACGGGAAGACGACGCCGCGCGGCCGCCCGCCGAGCACCCGCTGCACCACCGAATCCGTCAGATTGCCCGGATGCAGCAGGAAGATGTGGTAGCCGTAGTCGGTGACGCTCTGCAGGGCGCCATGGACCGTGGCCTGCGACAGGCCCATCAGGGCGGGATCGTGGTAGTCGTCCGCTACCTGCACCGGCCGATCGCTGAGCACGACGATGGCGTCGCTCAGGACGGTCGCCGGCGGCCGGGCAGCGATGCGCGTCTTGGCGCCGGCCTGGCCGATCAACCCCTCCTCGGCGAGGGCGGACAGCGCCCAGCGGAGGGTGGTACGGCTGACGCTGAGCTGGCTGGCCAGGGCCCGTTCGCTGGGCAGGGCCTCTCCTGGTGGGAGCTGCCCGCTTTCGATCAAACCGCGCAGGGCGCGTAACGCACGGGCGCGAGGAGTTTCGCTTCGAACCGCCTTGATTGTCGTGAGAGACATGAGATGGCCTCGTTTGGTTCGATTTGGACCAGAATCTCCGGCCCATCGTTCCGCCGGTAGGGATTATGCAAGCCAGAAATAGCCAATGCAAGCGATTTTTGTGGTTTTTCCGCAGATAGACCATTTAGGACCACACCAAACGCAGTGGTCTCACATCTTGCAAAGTCATCCCAGACACCGAGTAATTGGAGGGTAAGCGGCGGGTGAACACGACCGAAAGCGACCAGCCAGACCAGTGAAGACCGGGCCGGTTGAGGGCACCCTCGTCACGCCTTTGCCGGGCCAGTTGTCGCTTGCACGGTGAGCCGGCAGGCAAGCTGCACGCGGATGGGCGGCTCGTCTGGATATCGCAGCCGCTCGATCAGGCGGCGCGTAGCGGCGAATCCCATCGCATCCAGCGGCTGGCTGATCGAGGTCAATGGCTTGCAGTCAGCGGGCGCGGCGAGGGCATCGTAGCCGGTGATCGAAACATCCTCCGGCACGCGAAGCCCCGCCTGTGTCAGGCCGGTGTAGAGGCGATAGCCGATCCAGTCCTGCGAGCAGACCCAGGCGGTCACCCCCGCTCGTGTCCGCTCGACGGCGCCCGTGATCATGCGCGTGTCCTCATCCGACAGCGCATACGGCAGGATGTTCTCCGGCGGGACGCGCAGATCGGCTGCCGCCATCGCGGCAGTGAATGCCCCCAGCCGCCGGGCAGACCAGGCAAACCGCGAATCCACACCCGCAAAACCGATGTTGCGATGGCCGAGTTGTACGAGATGCTCGACAATCTGGCGCATGGCGTCGTGGGCATCGTCAGCGACGACGTCGACCGGGATCCCGCCGTAACCATCGCCCAGAACGACACATGGCAGCAGGCTCGCCAGTTGCGCCACCAGCGGGCGCGACAGGTCATACGCCAGCAGCAACCCCGCCAGCTCGCCGGCGCGAAGGCTCGGCGGCTGCTGGTCGGCCGGCAGATCCTGGCGCGTGTCGCCGTCGGGCACGTAGTGGACATTGAGCGCCACATCGTGCCGCGCAGCCCCCTGGCTAACCCCTGCCAGCACCGTCTGCACCGGCAGGCGGTGGCCGTATTCGAGATCCACCTTCAGCGGCAGGAACATTCCGATGGACAAATACCCCCCCCGGGCAGAGCGGAAACGCGTGATGCCTCGCCGGGAAGCGGAGCGATATCCCAGGCGGGCGGCCACTTCCATGACCTGCGCCCGCGTCTGGCGATTGATGGCAGGGTGATTGCGCAGGGCTTTGGAAACGGTCGAGACCGACAAGCCCAGCTCATTGGCAATGGTGCGTTGGTTCAATGGTTTGGTCACAGCACCTGCAATTGTAACAAACAGCCCTCCAAATCGGCACGATTATCTAACCTTCAAATCTGAAAATTTCCCATCAATTTCAAACATATTTCTTCAAATAGTTGAACTTTGTCGATCAGATGTCTACCTTCGGCCGACGTGCGGCTGGACTCGACGCAAGCCGATCTCCGCCGCTGCTGCTTTTCGGGAGGTTTGGCACCACGATGCGTCACCGTCTTCCGCTGCTATGGGGTTGGCTGTTTGCACTTCTGCTCGTGGCAAACCTGGTGCAGGCTGAGCCGGTCGAGGTAACGCTGATGCTCCGGCCGCAGAAGCCCGCCTTCGCCCAGTTCCAGGAGCTCGCCCGGCGCTTCAACGAGCGCAATCCCGACATCCACTTCCGCATCATCGCCACCGACATCAGCCAGAAGATGCACCTGCTGACAGCGGCTGAGGCGCTGCCGGACATCGTCAACGTCGTTGACTTCAACCTCGTCAACTACGGCCGCGAGCTGCTGGATCTCCGGCCATTCTTCGAAGCCGATCCGACGATTTCGCTGGACGATCTGCATCCGCAGCTCGTCGAAGCCGTCACGTTTGAGGGCGAGGTCAAGACGCTGCCCATCTTCTACAACGTGCCGCTGCTGTATTACCGCGTCGATCTGTTTCGCGAAGCCGGGATCGATCCCCCATCGGCAGACTGGACCTGGGAAGACTATCGCCGCGCCGCCCGCCTGCTGACGCGACGCGGCCCCGACGGCCAGGTCGACATCTGGGGCACGAGCATGACGCTGCACTGGTGGGTCGAGTGGCTGGGCCTGCTGCGGCAGGCGGGCTCGGACCTGATGACGCCTGATGGGACGATCCTGATCGGCCGTCCAGAAACCAACGACGCAGTGCGTCTGCTGCATGCGCTGGTACACGAGGATCGCGCTGCGCCGCTTCGCACGCAGGAGCCCAGCGGCGGATTCATGAGCGGCCGGTATGCGATGGACTACGGCGGCCATGTCTACAACTGGCAGTTCCTGCGGCGCGATGTCGACTTCGAATGGGATGTCGCCCCGCTCCCCGCCGGGCCGGCTGGCTCATCGACAGGCGAGTTCGCCGTCGCCGGATTCGGCATCTGGAAAAAGAGCCGCCATCCCGAAGCCGCGTGGCGCGTACTGTCATTTCTGGCCAGCCGCGAGGCGGGCGAGCTGCTGGCTGTCACCGCCCTGCCGCCGGTGCGGAAGGATGTGACAGAAGAAATCTTCCTCGCCGGCACGCCAGAGACGCGCACCATCGCCCCGCGCAACCGCGAAGCCGTCATCCAGACGCTGCAGTTCGCCCGCTCGGTGCCCAAGCACCAGCACTTCCTGCCCATCTCGGAAGCGGTGAGCCGTGATATGCAACGGCTGGTCTCCGATCCCGACCCGACCGGCCTGGACACCGCTCACCTGCAGTTCGAACAGAGCATGCGCGCGGTGTTGACGAGCTTTGGCGATCCACCGCAAACGCCCTGGTGGTGGGTGGCGATCGAGCTCACGGTGATCGCGGCGCTGCTGTTTGCCGGCTGTCGCTGGCTGGTGCGTCAGCAGGCAGCCACGGTGGCGGATCATCCGCGACGCTCAACGCGATACCTGTTCCTGTTCATCTTGCCGTGGCTGGTCGGCGCGGCGCTGCTGTTCCTCGGGCCGATGCTGGTCAGCTTCTATTGGTCGCACACGCGCTACAACATCGTCGATCCCCTGCGGTTTGTCGGCTTGAGCAACTACATCACGTTGATGTGGGATGACCCGGATGTGTGGCATTCGCTGCTGATCACGGGCATCTACACAGCCTGCGCCGTGCCGCTGACGCTGCTCATCGCATTGGCGGCGGCGCTGCTGCTGAACCGATCGACGCCCGGCATGGGCGTGTTCCGGACGATCTTCTACCTGCCGAGCATCCTGCCGGTCGCCGCGGCGGGCATCATGTGGGCGTGGTTTCTGAACCCGCGATGGGGAATGCTCAATCGCATCCTCGGCTGGTTTGGGGTCGAGGGTCCGGGATGGCTGCACGACCCGCAGTGGGCGCTGTGGAGCATCGTGCTGATCTCGCTGTGGGGTTTCGGCGGGCCGATGATTATCTTCCTCGCCGGACTCAAGAACATCCCGCCCGCCCTCTACGAAGCCGCGCAGATCGACGGCGCCAGCCGCGTGCGGCAGTTCTTCAGCGTGACGCTGCCGTACCTCAGCCCCGTCACGTTCTTCAACCTGGTGATGGGGATCATCGGCGCGGTGCAGATCTTCGATCTGGCGTACGTGCTCGGCCAGGCCGGCCCCGGGCCCGGCGGCCCGGAACGGGCAACGTACTTCTACGTCCTCAACCTCTACGAACGCTCGTTCGTCCACCTGCAGGTCGGTATGGGATCAGCCATGGCCTGGGTGTTGTTCGTCATCATTCTCGTACTGACACTCATCAACTTCCGTCTGCGGCGCTACTGGGTTTTCTCTGAGGAACGGTGATGAAGCCATCCGTGTCAATCACATGCGTGACGCGTTACGCGGTGCTGATCGCACTGAGCATCGTGATGCTGCTGCCGCTGGCGATCATGCTCAGCACCAGCCTCAAGACGTTTTCGGAGGTGATGGCGGATCCGCCGCGTTTCCTGCCGCAGACGCTCAACTTCCGCAACTACGTCGACGCATTCACGACCTTTCCATTCGGCACATACCTGCTCAACACGCTCATCCTGACGTTCGCGCGCGTGGCGGGAACGGTCATCAGTTGCGCGGTCGTCGCATGGGGTTTTGCCCGGTTCCCAAGCCGCTGGAATCTGCCGCTGTTCCTGCTGTGCCTCTCATCGATGATGCTGCCGGCGCAGGTGACAGCCATTCCGGTCTTCTCGATGTTCCTGTCGGTCGGTTTGTACGACACGTTCTGGCCAATGATCGTGCCGGCGTGGCTGGCGACCAACGCCTTCTTCATCTTTCTGCTCAAGCAGTTCTTCGAGACGATCCCGCAGGACATGCTCAATGCCGCACGGATTGACGGCTGCGGGGAAATACGCGCGTTTCTGACGATCGGCATCCCCCTGAGCAAGCCGATCCTGTGGGTGGTAGGCGTGTTCGCCTTCATCCACTCGTGGAACGACTACTTCGGCCCGCTGATCTACCTGATCGACGAAGCCAAGTACCCGCTGAGTCTTGGCCTGACGCATTTCATGGCCGCCAGCGCACACAGCATCCACGGCACACAGTGGCACCTGATGATGGCTGTATCGACGTTCACGATGCTGCCGGTGGCGTTCTTCTTCTTCCTGGCCCAGCGGTCGTTCATCGAGAACGCGATGGGAGGCGGGATGAAGCAGTGACGGCCTCGTCAGCGCCGTCCTGCCCGTCCGAGTCCCGCTCCCGCATCAGATCACGCAGCAACGCCGCCACTCCGGCACGATCCAGCGACGTGAACACCACCACCAGCCGCCCGCCGCCTTCGACCCGCGCGCACCACGCGACAGGACTTGCATCCTCGCCATGCGCGAGCGTTCCGATGGTCGATCCCTCATCAATCTGAGCGTCTGTCTCCGGCAGTGCCCAGAACAAACGCCCCGTCACCGCCGTTTCGCCGATCCGGCCTTCCAGCCGATCCTCCTGCCCCATGTGCAGCAGTTCGACCTGCGGCGGATCGACCCATCGGCTCAGCAGGTCGAGGGGCGCGGCTCGCGCGATGTTGCCCTGGGCGTCGAGCCGGCCGACGTCGGCAGTCGTGATGAAGGTGCCGCCATTGCGCAGGCATTCATCGATCGCCGCCTCGAGGCCGGCTTCGCGGACCTGCAGGAACGGCGCGACGACAATGCCCTGCTCGGCTGCGATGTCCCTGATCGTGCCGGCCCGCACGTGGCCGAAGGCATCGCGCATCCCGCCGTACCAGTGGCGTTCCATCTCGTCGCAGTAGCTCCAGCGGCCGTTCCAGGTGGGGCGCGCTTCCTGGCCCCAGCATTGATCGAAGGAGAAGACCAGCAGCGGCGCATCCGATGACGGCTGGACGTGCGGGAGATGCTTCGTCGCCGCGATGGCATGCTTTACGTGCGCGGCGATGCGGCCCGGACGACCATCGGCTCGGAGCACCGCACCATGATCCATCTCGCAGCCGCTGACGTGCCGGCGAAGATGCCAGTAGATGGCATACTCGACGCCGACTTCCGCACAGCGGCGCAGGTGATCGGTCAGCCGCTGGCGATGCGCCGGGCCGGCATCGGCCAGCGCGTGCCGTCCAGGCGACTGTTCCAGCACCCAGATCGGCTTGTCGCTGCCCGCGATACCGGCGATCAGCGCAAGCTGGAAGTGGCTGGCGTTGTCGTCCTCGAGGTAATGGCTGATGCCGATCGCGTCGACGTGTGGTCGCCAGGTCCACAGGTCAAACGGCACGTCCCAACTGTAGTTGAAGAAGTTGGTTGTGACCGGACGCGACACATGGCGCCGCAAGATCTCCGCCTGTCGGCGGTAGAAGTTCAGCCAGATGTCGCTGCGACAGCGGCGGTAATCCAGCCGCAGCGACGGGGCATGGCTACCGAATCGCCCGACCGGCAACGGCACCTGCGTCCAGTCGCTGTAGCGCTGGCTCCAAAAGCCCGTCTGCCAGGCGGCGTTGAGCTCCTGCAAGGTACCGTATCGCTCGGCCAGCCAATGCTGGAAGCGCTGCCGGCATCGCTCACACCAGCAGGTGAAACCATCACCGGCCAGTTCGTTGTCAATCTGCCAGCCGACGATCGCGGGATGTGCACCGAGCTCGCGCCCCAGCCGATCGGCGATCTGCGCGCACAGCTCCAGATACCCCTTGTGCGATGGGCAGTAGTTTCGGCGGACGCCGACGGGCACGGTCAGGCCGGAGGTATTGACGGCTGTCAGATCCGGCCAGCGGTCAAAGACGTACGGGGGTGGGGTCGCCGTCGGTGTGCACCAGATGACCTCGTATCCGTACGCGTGCGCCAGGTCGAGGAAGGACAGCGCCCAGTCGGCTGACCACTGCTGCGGCTCGGGGCTGAAGGTCGACCAGGCGAATTCTCCACAGCGCAGGACCGTCAAACCCAACTCCCGTCCGGCAGCCAGATCGCTTCTCCACTCCTGCGGATCTACAAGCTCCGGATAGTAGCTGGCACCGACGTTCATGCGACTTCCCGTCCTTTAACTCGATACTTGTCAGGCACTTGCATCCAATTGGCTGCTCATATCCGACGCCGGCGGGCGGCGAGGGAGCGCGATTGGATGAGATCATAGATATGAATTTCCATTTTTTGAAGATTGACAAATTAAGGAAAATCAGATAGAGTTCGCGCATGTCCTGTTCGGCTTGCTGCGGCCCTGTCTGCGGTCCGCCGGCTGAGGGACTCACATTGGAGGAAACAACTATGCTCGCATCTCGCACATGGGTCGCCCTGCTGGCGGCAGGTGCGTTGTGTCCCCTGGCTGCTTCGAGCGCCCCGGGCGCGACGGTCATCAGCAACCCGCCGACCTTTACCCCCATCGCAGGACCGACCGGCAACTACGTTCACCTGATCAACGAAGGCAATCCCAGCGACTCGGAGCAGTGGGAACTGGGCATTAAGGCGAAGCTCGGCGAGGGCACATACGTCTTCGAAATCGACCTGTGCGTCGTGGATGCGGTCAGCTCCGGCGCCGCACGCCTGCATGGGTATGGCAACTCAAGCTGGCATCAGCCGCCCGTGCTCGGATCGTGGTATCGCACGGCAATCACTTTCACGATCACGGACCGCGCCGAACCGCAGGATGGCGATCTCCGCCTGGTGGGAATCGACTGGGCCAATCAGCGATCGGAAATCCTTTTCGACAACATCGTTTTGCGTGATGCGCTGGGAACGATCCTCGCTGGACCGCTGACATTCGACGGCGACATCGTCGGCGAGGCGCCGACGCAGATGAACAACGCCGGCGCCAATGTGCTTGAGCAGTTTGTGGTCGTCCCCGAGCCGATGGGCGTTACGGCGATCGGCGCAGCCGGATTGCTGCTGATGCGGCGTCGCCGACAGATGGCATGACCAGCAGGACAAACTGTAGCGGCGTCCGCCGGCAAATATGAAGGATTGGTATCACGGGCGTCCCTCGCGTGCAGGCTATGATCAACGATGCACGCGGGGGACGCCCGCACTGTGTGGTTCTGCTTCCCTGGACATGGCTGGTGCCAAGGCTGGCGTCGTCAGGATTGTTCGCAGCTCACGCTTGGCGCATCTGGAACTCAAGCCGCCCGCCGGCTGCGACGGCGGCATGCGGGAGGTAGACCGACGCCAGCGGCTGGCCGTTGAGGCGGACTTCGTCCACCTGCGGCGTCGCATCGACGGGGCCATGCGCCTCGATCACAAAATCCTTGCCGCCCGGCAGGTGCAGCGTCACCCGGCCGAAACGCGGCGAGCCGATCACGTACTCGGGTTTACCCGGGCACAGCGGGAAGAACCCCAGGCAGCTCAGCAGATACCACGAGCTCATCTCGCCGTTGTCCTCATCCCCCGGCAAGCCGTTGGGCGTTGCGCGATACAGCTCATCCACGACGCGACGGACGTAGTGGCGCGTCAGATCCGGCCGGCCCGCGGCGGCGAACAGATACAGCACGTGATGCACGGGCTGATTGCAGTGGGCGTACTGTCCGAAATCGACACCGGCCATCTCCGTCATCTCGTGCACTTCACACGGATATGTGCCGATGTGGAACTCGGGCGGCATGGTGAGCATCGTCTGGAGCTTCTGCACAAACGGCTCCGCCCCGCCGAACAGCGACATCAGCCCCTCAACATCGTGCGGCACGGCCCATGTCCCCTGCCATGCGCTGCATTCGACAAACGGCCCGCCCCAGGCGACCGGATTGAACGGCTCCAGCCACGAACCATCCGCATTGCGGCCGCGCATGAAGCCGACGGACGCATCGAACACATTGCGGTAATGCCGCGACCGCTCCATCAGCTTCTCGGCTTGCTGATAATCACCCATGACGCGCGCGATCTGCGCGACGGCGAAATCGTCGTAGGCGAAATCCAGCGTGCGGCTTGTGGCATTGGCGACAAGATCCGCCGGCACATAGCCGCGTTCGATGAAGTGCTGCAGCCCCAGTCGACCCCACTTGCGGTGATCCGGCCCCGGCTCGGTCGCATTGCGCAGGCAGAACTGATAGGCATCCTCGCGGCTGAAGCCTTCGATGCCCTTCACAATCGCATCGGCCATGACGACGTCGATGTGCGTGCCGATCATGGCGGCCCGGTATCCGGGGCTGGCCCACTTCGGGAACCATCCGCCCTCGCGCGCGGCCTGCACCCATCCTTCCAGGATCTCACCGAGGTAATCGGGGTAGAGGATGATCAGCAGCGGATAGACCGTGCGATACGTGTCCCAGAAGCCGTTGTCGGCATAGAGCACGCCCGGATGCACCTGCCCGTCATACGGGCTGTAGTGGATCGGGCGATCGTTCTCGTCGAACTCGTAAAACTTGCGCGGGAACAGCAGCGCGCGATACATCGCCGAGTAGAACGTCCGCCGCTGGTCGCGCGTGGCGCCTTCGAGCGTCACGCGGCTCAGCAGCTTGTTCCATGCCTCGGCACATTCCGCCCGGACCTGCTCCAAAGAACGGCCCGCGATCTCGCGCTGCAGGTTGCGGCGTGCTTGCTCGATGCTGATGAACGACGTGCCGACGCGCACGACCACCGGCTGGCCGTCGCGGACGTCGAATCGCACGTATCCGCCGAGGGTTTCGCCTTCGCCGCTGCTCTGGTCATGCAGCCACTGCGGGCGCTCGCCGCCGCTCACCAGCCCGTGGCCGGTGATCGGCCGATCGAACTGCATCACGAAATAGCACGCAAAGTTGTCGGGCGAACCGCCGCCGTCGCCGCGGCGCAGGCTCTTGCCGCGCGTGAATCCGCACAGCGTCCGCTGGTCGGGATCGATCGAAATCTGAGATGCCGCCACCACCGGCTGGATCAGCAGCCGCGCATCGTCCGTCTGCGGAAAGGTAAACCGCAGCACACCGCACCGCTCGCTGGCCGTGCATTCGATGCGCGTGCGGTAGCGCATCAGGAAGACCTGGTAGTAATCGGGATGGACCTGCTGCTCAGCCGGGCGGAAGCTCGACGAGCGGTTGTGCGCCGTCAAGCCGACCTGGCCGATCACGGGCATGATCGTCAGGTGGCCGTAATCCCCCATCCACGGCGCCGGCTGATGCGTCATGCGGATGCCGTGGAACTTCACGTCGCCATGCTTGTAGATCCACAAGCCCTCGCGTGTCTGCGGCGTCCAGGCCGTCATGCCCCACGGCCGCGCCACCAGCGGCGACGTGTTGCCGTGCGAACGCTCCTGCACGCTGTCAGTACCCTGCAGCGGCTCGACCAAACCGACCAGATCCTGATCACTCATAGTCCCGTTCCCAATCGGACAGCTCCGGTGAAGTCGGCTAGTCCTGCCCTGCCGCACCACCGCGCCGGGTGCTCTGGCGCCCGTTTTCGGCGGCTGCCCAGCCGCGACCATCGGGCGCATCCAACAAAGGCATCATCTTAATGCCATTCAAGAGGAGGCGGAAGCATCAATTGTAGATCAATGATACGTAAGTGACGCGTTTTAAGCAGCTTATAAAAGTTTATTTTGCCCTTCACTTTGCCGCGGACCGCGGTATAATTCAGGAGGTTAGACGTGACGGATCAGAACACTTCTCAGCTCATGGATGCTCGAACGGAAACATCCCCCCCGCTGACCGACGCCTGGCTGCAGCAGTTCATCGATACTGCCAAGCCCGATAACGGCGTCATCCGCGTTCCTGCCGGGCGCTATCTGCTGCATGATTCCATTCGGCTCCGCTCGAACATCCACCTGGTCGCTGACGGCGAGGTGATCCTTGAGAAAGTGCCCAGCGTCCGGAGCCCGCTGATCGACATCGTGGGATACGGCCACAGCGAGTTTCGCGTTGCCGATCCTCACCTTTTCCGACCTGGGATGGGCGTATTATTTACGGCTGGACCCGCTGTAGGGTTCGGCGTGACAGTCGCCCGCATCGTCGAGCAGGACGGAGATACCTTCTTCACCGATACGCCTTTCCATCGAGATTACCGCCCCAGCGACAACGCCACCGTCTGGACGATGTTCCCCCTCGTTGCGGGATACGACGTGGAAAACGTCCGCCTCAGCGGGTTCATCATCGATGGCGGCGGCAATGATCCGGGTCATCTGGATGGCTGTCGCGGCGGCGGCGTCTATCTGCTGGGCTGTCGCAATATTGAGATGGATGGCCTGGAAGTTCGTGGCTATCACGGTGACGGCATCAGCTTCCAGCAGTGCGTCGACCTGTGGATCCGCAACTGCGACATCCACCACAACACCGGCAACGGCCTGCATCCGGGCAGCGGTTCCGTGCGATACGTGATGACCGGCAACCGCGTCCATCACAACGGCAATAACGGCGTCTACTACTGCCTCCGCACAACGCACTCGATCTGCAGCGACAATCAGATCCACGATAACGCCTCAGCCGGCATCTCCGTCGGCGAGCGCGACAACGATCATCTGATCGAAAACAACACGATCCAGGACAACGGTAAGGCCGGTCTGTGGGTGAGGCCGCCGGTTGTGACCGGCGGCGACCGGCTGCTGGTTCGCGGCAACCGCTTCGCTGGTAATTGGAAGTCCGGCGAAGGCGCCGAGGTCGAGATCGAACCGCGCATTCGCTCGGTCCACCTGATCGACAACAGCTTCGAAACAACCAGGACGCCCACCATCCGCGTGGGCGCCCAGTGCGAGGACATCGTCATCACCGGCAACGTCCGCGGCGGCCAGCCGCTGGCGGCGGAGCAGGTTAAGGCGGAAAGCGCGATCCGTACCACCTTGCCGGAGCGTGAGCTGCCGGTCGGCCCAGCCGCCCTGCCGCTCAATGGCGCCCGACATCTGCGGATCGGGCGGCTAACGCCGTGGCAGGATCGGCCCCAGGAGGCGTCAGCAAAAACCGCCGGCGCCCATCGTGGCCTTGCCAATGTGGCAGGCCGTGGCTAACACCAGAGGCATGAGCAACAAGATTCAGACATCCTCAACCGCCTCTGTCCGGAAGCCCGGTCGCCGTGCGCGCGCCTACCAGATGGTCACTGAGCAGCTGCGTGAGGCGATCAGCCGAAACGATTACCCCACCGGCCGCCTGCCGACCGAGCGTGTGCTGAGCATCCGCCACTCGGTCAGCGTTGGCACGATCCGCAAAGCCTTGGACCTGCTGGAGAGCGAAGGTGTCATCGTCCGCCGTCAGGGCAGCGGCACTTACATCAGCCGCCCCAACTCGACGCCCGCCATCATCGGCTCACGACGAACGCACCTGATCTGCTATCTGTCCGGTACCGGCACCGAATCGTACATCGGTAACTTCTTTAACCGTCTGATGCTTGCGGTGCAGGCTGAAGTCGAACGCACCGGCTATGCGACGGTTCTGGCAGGCGCGCGCGCAGGCACGGTGCCCATGCCCGTGCTCAAGCAGAAGGTCGATGGCGTCATCTTCGCCGGTACCTATCAGTCGCGCAGCAATCCCGGCATGTTCACGCGCGAGAATGTGCGCGAGAACAATGAGTTCATCACGCGCGTCGTCGAAGCCGGCCTGCCGGTGGTTGCCATCAGCAATCCCACCGATTGCCAGACCGTCTATCGCGTCAACGCCGATTACGACGCCGCAATCCGCACCGCCCTGCAGCATCTCAAGGACCTGGGCCATCGGCGCATCGCCGTTTACGGCGGCCCGCGCGCCTGGCCGGCATTTGGACAGCGTATCGAAGCGTTCCTCCGCCAGACCGCGGCTCTCGGCCTCGAAAGTGGCGAACACCTGGTCGGCGAACACACGCAGTGGGCGTATATCAACCCGCGGGAGGTCGTCCGCACGGTGCAGGAGCACATCCAGAGGAACCCCGGCATCACAGCCGCGATCGTCGTCTCGGGTGCGCCCACGCTGGTGCAGGAAGGGATCACCAGCGCCGGCCGCCGCTGCCCGCAGGACGTTTCCCTGATCGCGTTCTCGGACCTTCCGCGCCCAAAGCCCGGTCAGCCGCTGTTCTATGATCCCGACGACATGATCGCGCCCGGCATCGCTACTTTGACCATGCCGGTCGAACAACTGGCACGCGAAGCCGTATTGCGTTTGGTTGCGCTGCTCGAAGGCCGCACGTTTACACCCGAGCAGCGAGACATTCTCGTACCGTTGCCGTTTGACCCAGCCGAATCAGTTGCTCCACCACCCGCTATTCCAGCGGACAGTTACCCGTAGTAAGGAGGCACATATGCCCGCTTTCACATCACCCAAGTGTCCCGTTCTGGCCCCTCGTTCGAACCGCCGCGCGTTCACTCTTGTGGAGCTGCTGGTGGTCATCGGCATCATCGCGCTGCTGATCGCGATCCTGATGCCCGCCCTGCAGAAGGCACGCGCAGCGGCCCAGCAGGTCGCCTGTGCCAGCAATCTGCGACAGATCGGCATTGCATTCGTCCAGTACTCGCTTAACAACAACCAGTGCATCCCCCGGGCCGCAGTGGGCTTCCCCCAGAGCAACGGCGGCACCTACAGCACCGGCTGGCCGCAGGCGCTCATCTACGCCAACTCCTTCAACAGCTTCCAGTATCCGGATACCAGCAAGGGCACCAGCGGCCCCTGGGACGATGCGTTCCGGAGCCAGATGATGACCACCTTCAACTGCCCGGCGGCTCCGGAGAAGGGAAGCACGCACGACACCCGTAACGGCGACTACGCCATGAACAATCAGCCCCAGCTCGACCATGAAGGCGACATGGGCGCAACGACGAAGGAAGCCAAGGAGAAGGTGCACTTCCGCTTCAGCCTCGTTAAGGTGCCGACCCGCCTGATCCTGGCTGGTGATCTTCAGCCCAACGCGACCAACCTCCGTACGCTCCAGAATCCGACGACGGGGCAGCCGGAACGCTGGTACACCCTTCACAACAACGGGACGAACCTCCTCTACTTCGACGGCCACGTCGAGTGGATGAAGTTCGGCTTCTACAGCTCGAGCGGCACCACGTGGTTTGACCACGGCTACACCAAGGCAACGCGTCGTCTGCCTCGTCAGAACGCGGAAGAGTAGTACCGCGTCAACATTGAACGTCGATCCACCAAGGAACGTCCACCAGGAAGCGAAATGTTCAACTTCACTACACTCATGAAGCAGCCGGCCATTGCCCTTGGCGTGGCAGCGATGCACCTGCTGATGATTCCGCAGGCCACCATCGCCCAGGCCGAATCCCCCGAAGCCCTCGCCGCAGAGAAAGCGCTGCTGGCGGTCAAGGTGGACGATGACCCGGAGAAGGTCTATGCGGCCTTCAACGAGTTCGCCCGCACGCACTTCGGCGCCAAGGCCGATCCGCTGATCTACGAGAAGCTCGGCAACGAGCTGGTGTTCCTCGAAGACGGTCAGTGGTCGCATGTCTCCGAGAACTCAGCCACGCTGGCGTGGGAGACCAACCTCCCAGCCGTCAGCTATGTCGAGTACGGCCTGACGACGTCGTACGGTCAACAGACCGAGCCGACCGACCGGCCCTACTTCCTGCATATCCATGCCCTTACCGGGCTGGAGACGGGTAAGACCTACCATTACCGCCTCGTCGCCACCGACGAGGGCGGTAATCGGCTGGTCTCGCCGGATCAGACGCTGCAGACCCGTCCGGTTCCCGGCGCGGTCTACCTGCGTAACAATCCCGATGGCTCGCCGCACAAGCTCGACAAGCCCAACACCACCTACATCCTCAAGGAGGATCTGGTGGCCAAGGGCCCCGCGATCATGACACTGCGTGATGGAATCACGGTCGATCTCAACGGCTACACCATCACCTACGCCACCGGTGACGATCCCAAGGATGCCCACGGGATCGTTGCGGCGGGCTCGCACAACCAGAGCAAGGTCCCCTACACCGCGACCGACCTGAAGATCTTCAACGGCACCATCCGCCAGGCCAACAGCGCCATGGTGGCTGCCAACACCAAGTCCGAGGCGTTCAACACCCTGATGCTCAAGGGTCAGAACATCGAGGTGGCGGGTGTCCGTGTCATCTATCAGGGGCCGCAGGCCTGGGGCATCCAGCTCAGCCACAACGACGGTGACATTCACCTGCACCACAACGTCATGAAGGACCTGGGGACCAAGATCCCCAACCGTCACGGCGCTGCCTCGCGGGCGATCGGCTTCCGTCTGGGCAAGAGCGATTCCAATCGCTTCCGCCTCAATCACAACCTGATCCAGCGCGCCCGCCAGAACGGCATCGGCGGTGCGTACTACATGCACAACAACGAGATCTACATCGATAGCTGGTCGACGAACTCGTTTGCGATACAGCCGGTCTCGAAGGAAGGCGTTGATGCCGGCGAGCATTACAACAACCGCATCTTCGCCACGGGCTTCAACCCCTACGGCTTCGGCTGGGCGCATGAGAACCTCAAGATCCATGACAACCTGATCGTGATGTTCGGCATGGACACCAGCCATCGCTGGGACGAGCGCTGGGGTGACGTGAACCTGCTGGCCGCCCTCCGTATCACCAACTACGGCAAGGGTGGGCAGGTGCGCAACAACCTGCACTACTGGGACAACCTCATCATCATGCGTGCCAAGCAGGGCGCAGAGGTCCAGGGCACCCGCTTCTTCAGCGATGAGACGGTCTCGGGCGTCGAGTTCCGCAACAACATCGTCAAGGTCGAGATCCTCGACGACAAGACGAACAAGGGCGCAGCCATCGTCGTCCAGGGTCACCACAACAAGCTGGGATCGCTGCCGATCGTCTATCGTGACAATCGGCTGATCTCCAACTTCAACATCGTGGCCTTTGGCGACTCATACGGCAAAGGCAATAACCACCATTTCGTGAACTGCACGTTCGAGCGGATCGGCAACGATCCTCGCTTCCACACGTTCACGTTCGGCGGCGCGTACTTCAACCTGGGTCACCAGATCATCGACGGCAAGTTCGTCGGTGGAGCCGATCCGCGCGACGTCTTCTGGACGACGACCGGCTCGCAGAGCACGTACGCCATCGGTTGGACGCTGGACATCGAGACGCGTCCTGGCGCAGCGGTCCGCATCGTCGACGCCACTGGCGAGACGGTGTTCGAAGGCGCCGCCAGTGCCGACGGCACGCTGTCTGTGCCGCTCGTGCAGGCTGAGGTTCGTCCCATCGAGTGGCAGCCGGACCACGGTCCCGACCGCGGCACGGGTGTCAAGGAGCGCGACAAGCACAAGCTCATCGATCGCACGCCCCACCAGGTGACGATCGAGATCGACGGCAAACCGGTTACGCGCACGGTCAAGATGACCGAGCGCCAGCGGCTGGAGGTGCGGTGAGCGGCGTCGTATCTGTTGAGCATCAGCGCACCATGTCCCCCACTTGCACAGCCACGGCCTGCCGCGGCCTCCCGGCCCGGTTCGAGTCCGTCGAGGCGCTGGAGGATGCACTCAGCACCCCGACCGACGGCCTGGTGCAGATGATGCGCCGGCTGGACGGGCCGATCATGATCCTGGGCGTCGGCGGGAAAATGGGTCCCACGCTGGCGCGCATGGCGCGGCGCGCCGACGAAGCTGCCGGCATCAAGCGGCAGATCATCGGGGTGTCGCGCTTCAGCTCCGGAGACCTGGCCGATCGTCTCCATGCCTGGGGCATCGAGACGATCGCAGGCGATCTGCTGGACGAGAAGTTCCTGGCGACGCTTCCGGACGCCCCGAACATCGTCTATATGCCGGCGCTGAAGTTCGGAGCCACCCAGCAGGCCGCACGCACGTGGGCGATGAACGTGCTGCTGCCCGGCATGGTCTGCCGCCGGTTCCCCAACAGCCGCATCGTCGCGTTCTCCAGCGGCAACATCTATCCGATCAAGCCGATCACGGCTGGCGGATCGCTGGAGACCGACACTCCCGGCCCCATCGGGGAATACGCCATGACCTGCCTCGGCCGCGAGCGGGCGTTCGAGTACTACAGCCGCACGCACGGCCAGCCGACTTCGCTGATCCGCCTGTCCTACGCCTGCGAACTCCGCTATGGCGTGCTGGTGGACATCGCCCAGTCGGTCTGGACCGGCCAGCCGGTCGACGTGACCAACAGCGTCTTCAAGGTCATCTGGCAGGCCGATGCCAACGAGATGACGCTCCGCGCCTTCGAGCACGCGGCGTCACCGCCGTTCATCCTGAACATCACCGGTCCTGAGACGCTGTCGATCCGCCATGTGGCCAATCAGTTCGCCGCACTGATGGGACGTGAAGCTGTCTTCCGGGGAACCGAGTCCGATTCCATGCGGCTGACCAATGCGCAGCTCAGCCACAGGCTCTTTGGTTATCCGCGCGTCAATGTCGAGCAGATGATCCTTTGGGTTGCCGACTGGGTCATGCGCGGCGGCGAGAATCTCGGCAAGCCGACGCATTTTGAGGTTCGTGATGGCAAGTACTAGCACTCCTGACAACCTGAACGGGCCGCTGGCGCCCGCAGTTGCCAAGGTCCTGCGTCGCGGCGTGGTCATCCCCGCGCATCCGCTCGCACTGGATTCCAACCGCAAGCTCGTCGAGCGCCGTCAGCGTGCGCTCAGCCGCTACTATCTGGCGGCCGGCGCGGGCGGTCTGGCGGTCGGCGTCCACACGACGCAGTTCGAAATCCGCAATCCCGAGGTCGGCCTGTTCGAGCCGGTCCTCCAGCTCGCGGCCGAGGAGATCAACCGCTTCGAAAGCCGCCAGCCGGCTGGGTCCGACCCGATCGTCCGCATCGGCGGCATCTGCGGTCCCACCGCCCAAGCCGCCGGCGAAGCCGCGACGTTGCGCGAGCTCGGCTATCACGCCGGCCTGCTCAATCTGGGCGCGCTGGCAGAGGCGACCGACGACCAGCTCATCGAGCATTGCCGCGTCGTCTCGCAGGAGCTGCCGATCGTCGGCTTCTACCTTCAACCGGGCTCGGGCGGGCGAATCCTCAGCTACGCCTTCTGGCGCCGGCTGATGGAGAACCAGCGCGTCGTCGCGATCAAGATCGCGCCGTTCAACCGCTATCGTACGATCGACGTCATCCGCGCCGTCGTCGAATCCGGCCGCGATGACGTCGCGCTGTACACCGGCAATGACGACAACATCGTCCACGACCTGATCACGCCCTTCCGCTTCCTGCGCAACGGCGAGCCGGTGACGCGGCGCTTCGTCGGTGGCCTGCTGGGCCACTGGGCCGTCTGGACGCGGGCGGCTGTCGATGTGCTCAAGGCCTGCCATGATGCCGTCGCCAATGACGCGCCGATCTCGCCGCGCATGCTCGAGCTGGGGATCGAAGTAACGGATTGCAATGCAGCCGTCTTCGATGTCGCAAATGGCTTTGCCGGTTCGACGGCTGGTATTCACGAGATCCTTCGCCGACAGGGGTTCCTCGAAGGAATTTGGCTGCTGTCAGAGAAGCGTTCGCGCCTCAGCCCCGGACAGGCTGAAGAGCTGACGCGCGTCGCCACTGCGTATCCGCACCTGACAGACGATGCATTTGTGAAAGAGCATCTGGCCGAATGGATGAGCGGGTAACCCCGCTCGGCATCGCGCCAAACAGGGGGCGTTTGCCCAGGAAGGTTGTAGTTGTAATGCAAGGGTTCATGCTCGACAGCGCTCGGTGTCTCGAATCGCGGGATTACTACCGCCGATTCATTCGTTTCGCTGCCGAGCAGGGCGCAAACACGATCCTGTGGCATTTCAGCGACGACCAGGGGTGTTCGCTTCGGCTGGACAGCCTCCCGGATGCGGCTTCGCCCAATGCCTACACCAAAGCCGAAATCCGCGAACTGATCACGTATGCGCGCGACCTGGGCATCGAGCTCATCCCCGAACTGGCGTCGCTGGGACATACGCGTTTCATCACGCGCCTGCCGCAGTACGCCGACCTCGCGGAAGATGAGGGTTTTTACAGCTCGATCTGCCCCTGCGATCCGCGCACGCCGAAGCTGCTGGCGCGTCTGCTGGCGGAAGTGCTTGAGATCTTCGATGCGCCGCTGGTGCATATCGGCGGCGATGAGGTCAACATCGGCCATCATCCGCTGACAAAGCGTCAGCTTGAGAACCGTACCACCGGGGAGCTCTTCGCCGAGCACATGGTGCGTCTGCATGAGCAGGTCTCAGCCGCCGGCAAGCGGACGATGATGTGGGCAGATCAGCTCCTCAGCGATCCCACCATCGCGCCGCTGCTGCCAAAAGACATCCTGATGTGTAACTGGCAGTATCAGCCGGGGGCATGCAGCTCGACGACCAAGCGGCTTCTGGATTGGGGATTTGAGGTTGTGGTTTGCCCTGCCCTGATCAGCCACAACCAGCCGATCTACCCGGCTGAGTCGTTTGCCTACCCGAATGTCCGGGCCATGGCGGAGCACCGCACGCTCAGCCCCCGCGTGATCGGGATGCTCACGACCATCTGGACCCCCACCCGCTTCATGGCCGATGCCCTTTGGCCGGCTGTCCACTACGCGGCAGCCGTCATGCGGGATGGGCCCGCGGTCGATCCCCGCGCGAATCTGGCGGATTTCGGCCGCACGTTCTACGGCCTCGAGCCGACGGACGCCTGGCTGGACGCGATGCTGCGGCTCCAGCAGTCGGTCCCCAAGCGCGATGCGTGGGCGGCGGTGGCCCAGCTCAGCCCCACCCTCACCCGGACCTCCACAGCCCTGCGCGAGACCGCCAGCCTCTTCCAAAGCATCCTGGCGAACCTGTTGGAGGCGCGCGATTCTGTGCAAACCAACCTCCACAGCTACAATCGCCTCCTGTTGCTGGTTGAGGTGCTGGCGCACGCTTGGGAGCGCGCAGCGGCATGGCAGAGCGGGAAGCTCTCGCCAAAGCAGCTTCAGCAGTCGCGATGCCTGATGCGGCGACTGTCACAGGCATGGGATGCCGATCGGTTCGCCGACGACCCCCGCAAGCACGACTGCAGCCAGCTTTACGACGTCGCGGACCATCTGCTGCTGCTGCTGGCAGAGGGAACGCGCGTTTACGAGAACGCCCTTTCCGAGCCGGAAACCGAATACGTCGCCGGCGCGGCGGGCCGTTGATCTGCATACCTCCGGTCTATGGCTACTACAGACAAGCTTCGTATTGGCGTCGTGGGGCTCGGCCTTCGCGGCAACCTGGCGGATTTGGTCCATCGCAACGAGCATGCGACGGTCGCGATCGTCTGCGACGTCGATGAGCGCAAGCGCGAGGATGTCGCCAAGCGCTTCGGCGATGGCACCCGTTTCACCACCGATTTCGACGCGATGCTGAAGGAATCGCTCGATGCGGTGATGATCCTTTCGCCCGACTGGCTTCACGCGCAGCATGCCATTGCGGCGATGAACGCCGGCTTTGACATCTTCCTCGAAAAGCCCATGGCGATCTCGATCGAGGATTGCGACCGCATCCTCGCCGCGGCCAAGTCGACGCGGCGCAAGCTGTACGTCGGCCACAATATGCGCCACATGCACTGGGTCCTGAAGATGAAGCAGCTCATCGACCAGGGCACTATCGGCCAGGTGCAGACCGCTTGGGAGCGGCACTTCATCGCCTACGGCGGCGATGCCTACTTCAAGGACTGGCATGCCGACCGGCGCTACACAACCGGCCTGCTGCTGCAGAAAGCCGCCCATGACCTGGACGTAGTGCACTGGCTTTGCGGCGGATACACGCGGCGCGTCCATGCGATGGGACGGCTGTCGGTCTACAACCGCGTTCCGCGCGGCCCGCAGGTTGAGGAACCGTGGTCGAAGCGTTGGAACACAGCCAACTGGCCGCCGCTCGAGGCGCGCAATCTCAATCCCGTCATCGACGTGGAGGATCTGAGCATGCTGCATGCCGAGCTGGATAACGGCATCCTGCTGGCCTATCAGCAGTGCCACTACACGCCCGATGAGATGCGCAACTGGACGTTCATCGGCGACGCCGGCCGGCTTGAGAATGTCCGCGATGCGCAGGGCCGTTGGGTCATCCGCATCTGGGACAAGCGCGTGAACAACGCCCCCGAAGGCACGATGCACCTGGTGCTCGAAAATGAGACCGGCGGTCACGACGGCGCTGATCCGCGGATGATCCGCGAGTTCATCGACTATCTGCGCGGTCTGTGCGAGCCGAGCTGCAAGCCATTCGAGGCGCGCATGGCCGTCGCGGCTGGCTATCAGGCTACAATGTCGCTGCGCCAGGGCGGCATTCCGCTGGACGTGCCGCCGATCGCATAGCCGGGAACGTCGACATACATTAGGACCATGCAGCCAGACCGCCTCAATCCGCAACGTCTTGCCGATCGGCTTGAAGCCCTCCTGCCGTCAGCGCTTGGCGCGCTGCGCCAGATGGTCGCGATCAACTCCTTTACGTTGAATGCGGAAGGCGTCAACCGTCTTGGTGATCTGACGGCTAACCTCTTCGCCCCGCTGGGCTTTTCGGCCCAGCGTCCACAGGCGATCGCGTGTGTCACCGAGCCGCGCCCCCCGCTCGGGCGCCACCTGATCCTCACGCGCCCCGGCCGCAGCGGCCGGCGGATCGGCTTGGTCGGGCATCTCGACACCGTCTACACGGCTGACGAAGAGCAAGCCAACGATTTCGCGTGGCGGCCAGTCGGTGATCGCATCTACGGCCCAGGCACGGTCGACATCAAGGGCGGCAACGTGCTGATCTGGATGATGCTGTCGGCGTTGCGCGACGCGGCACCGGCGCTGTTCGATGACATCACCTGGATCGTGATGCTCAACGCAGCCGAGGAGGGGCTGGACAGCGATTTCGGCCATCTCCAGCGGCGGCTGCTTGGCACAGACGCCATCGCCAATCTCGTCTTCGAAGGCGGCAAACTGCGCGACGGCGTTCATCAGGTCATCACGCACCGCAAGGGAAGCGCCGGCTTGACCGCGATCAGCCACGGCCGCGCCGCCCATGCGGGCGTCGATCACCCTCGCGGCGCCAATGCGATCGTGCAACTATGCGACTTCGTTCAGCGGGCGAGCGCATTGACCGACTACCAGCGGGAGCTGACGTGCAATGTCGGGATCGTCCGTGGCGGTGTGACGGTCAACCGTGTGCCGGATCGCGCGGAGGCGATGCTCGAACTGCGGGCGTTTGATCCGGCAGTGCTGGAATCAGCCGTTCAGGCTGTGCTGGCGATGGATGGCCTGTCGACGGTAGCCAGTGCGACGGACGGATATCCCTGCCAGGTGGAAGTGATCTGCCGAAAGCGTTTGCCAGCTTGGCCGGCGAATCCGGCAACCCAGCGGCTGCTGGAGATTTGGCAGTCGGCTGGTCAACGGATCGGCCTGGCCGTCGCCGGCCGCGGGCGCGGCGGTCTCAGCGACGGCAACTTCACATACGATCTGGTCCCCACGATCGACGGCCTGGGCCCGATCGGCGGCAACCCCCACTGTGCCACACGTTCCCCCGACGGCCAGGCCGATCAGGAGTACGTCCTGCCCGGCAGCTTCGTCCCCCGCGCTCTGCTCAACCTGCTGGCGATTGAGCAGCTCGTCTCCGGATGAGCATGACCAAGGCAACGGCGCCAAGCCGGCCCGCCGTCAGTCGCATCCTGAATGACTTGTCTCTAAGTCTTTTAATATCAACCGTTAGAGAAAGTTCATTTTTAATTGACTTCCATCCCCTATGAGGTACACTTACTCATAGCCAACGCCTGTTCCTGGGCCTGGGCCGAAATGCCCGGCTGCACCGAATCATGTCATCCACAACAGGAGGAAAGTAAATGCGTCACCCATCTTTTGCCGCACTTGCGCTCGCGGTGGCAGCCGGCGCCACATGGTCTACCGCTGCCGAAGTCGACTGGATTCTCGATGGCGACGGCAGTTGGGCCGACAATGCCAACTGGTCATCCGCCCCAGACTGGGAAGGTGCGGATGTCCTGAAGCTGAACAACTCGATCCTGACCGCGAACCGGACGCTCACGCTCGACGGGGATCGCGTCATTGACACGCTTCACGTCTACACGCAGGCGACCAGCAGCAGTGATGATTTCACCTACATCATCACTCCCGGCACGGGCGGTACGCTACAGCTCAATAAGCTGGTCGTCGATCGCAACGACGTATTGTCTCCCAGCACAGGATACCGCGCCAACGCTCTGGACCTCACCAATGTAGTCACACGCATTGATGATGGCGTCGAGTCCGCCACATCTGTCTGGGAGATCATGCCCTCCTACGTCAACAGCTACTTCGTGGTGAAGGTAAGCCTGGGTCAGGTGCAGAGCGTCGCGGGAAGCCTCCTCCAGGTGGATTTCTGGGCACGCGGCGGCGGCAGCAGCAACAATAACCATCCCGTGCTCACGCTCACCCAATCCAACCTCAACTTCCTCGGTGATATCACATTCAACGGCCGAAACGGTTCCAAGAACTTCGTGGTCGAGGTCGGCGCCTCGGATGCACTGGGCGTCAACAACAATGTGAACGTCAAGCTGCCGACCAGCGGGGCCGACTTGTCAATGAGCATCGGCTTCACCGCGACGACCAACACCACGCACAGCTCGAACATCAACGTCGAGAATCAGATCCTCCGCATGGCCGCAGCCAACGGCACGACGGCCACGATCACCGGCAATCTGACCGGCAACGGCAGGCTGATCATCGACCAGAACCTGACCGGCTACTACAGCATCGGCACGGGTACGATCGTGCTGGCGGGCGATGCCAATACCCTCTCCGGCGACGTGAAGATCGGCGAGACCAGCCGAGCCGGTAATCTGCGTGTTGATGGTACCTGGACCGGCGCCGGCAACATCACGCTGGGTCAGGGGTCGCTGTCGGGCAGCGGCAGCATCGGCATGGCGGAGAACAAGGTGTTCACTACGTTGCTCCACACATCGCAAGCCAATCGCCACGCGTACATCGCGCCTGGTACCAACGGCACCATTGGAACGCTGACCATCGGTACAGCCGGCAACAACAATCAGTTCACGTTGCAGGGCGCGTCGAATACTCAGACTAACTGGCTACATCTGCAGATCGACCTCGACGGCAATACGTCGGACCTCCTGGTGCTCAACGGCGATCTGACGATCGGCGCGTTCACTCGGCTGGTGTTCACCGAACTCAGTCCGCTGACGGCCTCGTCGTACACGATTCTGACCTATAGCGGCAGCCTGACTGGCACCTTCGTAGACGTCGTCGGTCTGCCCGAGGGCTACGAGCTGGACTACAGCACACCCGGCCAGATCAATCTGGTCCCCGAGCCGGCGGCCCTTTCGCTGCTGGCGCTGGGCACGGTCGGCCTGCTGCGGCGTCGGCGCCGCTGATCAACAGCCTCATTTTCCTCAAGGTGAACCCCATGACCCCACGTCATGGGGTTTGCTTTTTTTGGGGAGGGGTCGGAGTCACGGACGGACACAGATGAACACGGACGGATCAACACTGTGCATCCATCCAGCAGTCGCTCGAAGCTGCCATCCTGAACGCAGCGAAAGAAGACCTTCACAAGAGATTCGCGCGGATGATACCGGAACGCGGAGAATCGTCGCCGCCGCGTCCGCTTCATCATTCATCATGCACCACGCATCACGCGCGCATCAGCGTCCGCGTGAGCGCATGCCCCCCACTTCCCCGCTCATCTGCGTTCCGTGTCTATCCGGGGTTCCGGACCATCAGATCCGCAGCTTCGGTTGCGGCAGCAGATCGCGATGGCGCGTGACGCGGATACGGCGGCCGGCTTCGCGGGCCTCGCGCGCGAGGGATGCCGAAGGGTAGACCCATGCGTAGTCATAGCTGCCGTGATCGGCAGCCAGGTAATTGGCGATGATCGTCACCGTGGTCGGCCGGTAGTACGCGTCCGCCAAGCTGTGGTCAGCACGCGGGCAGCGATGCGCCAGCACCTCCGGCGGCTGACGGTGGATCAGCCCCGGGTCCTTGATCAGATCCCAAGCCGATGCCAGCGAACCGTCATCCTTCACGAAGTAGCGGCCGCGGATGTCGAAGTACGCCCACTTCCCTTCGACGTAGATCTCGTTGACGCCGTGGCCAGTGCTCGAGCGCACGTTGTCATAGTCGATCAGCGTCATGTGGCCGACATATCGCGACGGCAGGCCAGCGATCTGCGCCAGGATCCCCAGCACACGTGCCTGCTCGTTGCAGATGCATGAGCCCTTGCGGATGACCTCCTCCTCCGCGCCGCCGAAGAACAGCTCCCCGCCTGCGTCACCACCCGTCAGCCAGGCGCCGCGGGTGTAGGTCCAGGGGATATCCCGGCACCAGTCCAACAGCGCAAGCGCCTTGGCCCGCTCATCCGTCAAGCCGGCAGTGACGGCATCGACAATCTTCTCGAGGTAGATGCGCGTCCCGCGGACGTACCGCTGATGCAGCGGCGTGAAGTCGGAATAGAGGTACTCGGCTGTCGATTCCTGGAGCACGACCGCCTGATCGAACATGACCCAGTCGACTGTCCCCGGGCGGTAAACGGTCCGGCTGATCGTGCTGTTCTCCAGCAGGACGGCGGCATGGATGGGGTTGTCGCAACGGGCGTGAATGCCTGTGTACGGGGTTGGATCAAATGCCTTGGCGGCCATCGAGAACGCTCCAAAGAAATATATCTGAATTGATCCTAACCCCTTTATTTTCAGCTATCAAGAAATGTTACAGTTTTCTTGAATTTTGGCAGGAGCATGGTACGTTATGTTTGGACCAACCATCTCTTTGCTCTACTTTCAGGAGGACCACATGTCCGCAAGCAAGCACATGGCAGCCCGGGGTCTGCTGTTCGCGTCCGTGCTGGGAGTGGCGACCGCGGCTCACGCCGCTTCGATCCATATCGATTTCGCCACCACCTCCAACACGGGCGGCAACGGCTGGGATACAGCCACCAACGTCGACTCCAAAGATCGTTACTGGAACGTCCTGGGAACCCCCAGCCTCGGTGTCGTCCTGGAGAACGCCAAGGACGCCGACGGCAAGACCACGACCGTCAGCCTGAACGTCCTGTCAGGCTTCACCGGTCCTGTCACCAACGGCACCGATGCCAGCGCCGCCACCGACTATGACCCGGGAGTGACGCTCGATTCCTGGTACGCCGACTACTACAACGACATTGATCCCAGTACGCCGGGCAACCAGTACATTGACACGGCGTCGATCCGGATTGAGGGGCTCAATCCCAACCTCACCTATACGCTGGAGTTCTACGGCGCGAACAGCAACCAGAATTTCCGCGGGCTGGGCATCCAGATCGGTAGTGATATCCAAGACATTGACTTCGCAGCCGGCAGGATCGGCGAAACGAATAGGGGCGAGGCCTACTTCGTCTTCGAAGACGTCGCCCCCGATGCCAACGGCTACATCGTCTTCGATGTCTACAAGCCGTCATCCCGCAGGTATCAGTATCTGGGCGCGTTGACCATCACGCCGGTACCCGAGCCGGCGGCTCTGGGCGTCCTGGCGCTTGGCGGTATCGGATTGATCCGCCGGCGACGTCACTGATCCACACCTCGCATTGGGTGTAACACAACCACCCCGCACGGGACAGCGAACCTCCCGTACGGGGTGGTGTTTTCTCGTCGAGAATCAGCGAAACATCGAAACCTTGGCCGATGACGAAAAACAGGGCGTCGCTGCAGTTCCTGGCTTGACCGCAGCGACGCCCGATGCTTCTGTCAGAGCTGAAACGCGTTAGCTGTGCGACGCGATATACGCGCGTGCGCGTGGGCAGACGGTGCACTTGGTGCGATGGCAGAGCAGCGCGGCTGGGTCTTTTCGCAGGATGCGAACCGCCGTCTCCAAAGCCTCGCGGCCGCTGAACAGCAGGCACGGCGCCGCGCCCAGCTTCACCTGTCGGATCTGCCCTGCCGCTTCCATCTCCCGCTGCACCAGGCTGAAGCCCGATGAGCAGGTCGGCGGATCGATCTGCCGAACGGTCAGGTGCTTTCCGGCCGGCGTCACGACCGTCAGGATCCGGTCGCTGCCGTTGTAGTAGACGTTCCCCAGATACGGCACGCGCACGATCGACTCCGCCACATGCACGAGGCTGCACGTGCACATATCGCAGCCAATCATGAGCACCTTCGCGCCGGCTTCAGCCGCCCGGTGGAACGGGCTGCCCACGCCCAGGCCGCCGATGAGGTGATGCCCCACCGACCACTCCCGGGCATTGGCGCCCCATGCCGTTACCGAGTGCGTTGGATGCCAGCTCCGCACGACGTCGGGCGTGATGCGAAGCGTCTCCGTGAGCAGCCCCGTCCGGCTGGGTGTGCTGTTCACATAGAACATCCCATCCGGCTGGGGCACAGCGAACGTCGGCATCAGCAGCGTGCCGCGGGGTGTCAGCACGTCCTGCATCGCCGCGATCACCGCGGCTGGGCCGCCTTCCACATACCCCAGCGATTTCATCGACGCGTGAACGATCAGCACGTCGCCGGCTTCGATGCCGCAGGCTCGAAGGCCTTCACAAAGGTCAGAACGCGTAACAGTCGGACGAGTAAGTGTGTCAGTCATTGAATCAGGGGTTGCGGCACATCGAATACGGAAACATCCTGGTCGTCTGCGTCATCGAGGCGCGGATCGATCAGCCGATCCTGGGCGAACGGCGACGAGATCGGCCCTCTCGGCGTCACGGCCCCGCCTCGGGCCCAGCTTCGGCCGAGGGCGACATACGCGCCCGACTGTGTTGAGCTGAAGCTGGTCGCCGGAGCGACCATGCCCGTCGCCAGGGCCATCGGCTGAAGGTCAGACGCGTTGATCGTCAGCTCGCGCCGCTGGGTCATCTCAACCGTGCGGGTCGTGCTCAGACCATCGAGCGTCACGGTGACGGTGTGCGGCGTGTACAGGATCTCCTGGTGCTTATCCATTTCCCGCACGCGCGGCCCATCGCCCGTATGGCCGGGATACCACTCGGTCGGCCGAATGTCGGCATGGGTCAGCGGGATGGCCAGCCGGCCGGTGCTGTCGGCAATGCCGCTGAACTCGACATTGCCGTTGGCATCGAGGATCGTCACCTCCGCTCCCGCCGGCACCTGCAGATCCAGCGTCCACTTCACCGTGTACATGCTGGGCGTGCCGGTTTCTTCCCAATAGACGTCGTTCCACGCCGTGCCGGGGCCGTAGATGCCGTCGAGCACAACGTGCCCGACGCTCCAGTAGGTCCCGTCGAATCGGAAGGTCGCAAAGTCTTCGCGATCGCCGGTCCGGATGAACTCGATGCGCTCGAAGTGATGGTTGTTGCCGCGGCCGTAGGCCGAGCCGAACTGCACGATCGTGCGGTTCGAGATCAGCTTCGAATCGGTGTAGAAGATCGGCAGCGAATCGAGCTTGCGGAAGTAACCCTGTGTCACGATCGCGGCGACGTCGAGCGTCTCCATGTCCAGCGACTCGGCCTTCACGACGTTGTTCGTGAACAGCACATTCGCAATGCTGACATCGGAGTAGAAGCGCGTGCCTTCGATCTGCGCCCCTTCCTTGGCAAAGCCAAGGATCAGGTTGTCGCGATAGACCAGGTTGTTGCGCGGCTGACCGCCGGGCGAGTAGTTGGTGATGCGGAACCCAGCCAGCAGGTTCACGTCGCCCCAGTTCTCCGGCCAACGGTTGTGCACATTGATGCCGAACAGGTGGACCAGATTGTCCTGCACCAGCAGGTTCTCATGCGCCCACCCGAACCCATACGGGTTGTACCCCGTCGCAAAGATCCGGTTGCCGATGTTGGTGCCGGCGTCGATGCCTTCGATCGAGAGCGGCTGGATGGCAAAGGAGTTGGTCGACCAGCTATCGACGTAGATCTCGTTGTAGCTGATGTCATGCGCCACGCTGATGCCGTTCTGGCGGATGCGCGGGATGAGGTTGTGGTCGACCTTGAAGTTGTTCAGATCCTCCTTCGGGAACCGCCAGCCGATCGCGCGGGTGCCGGCGCCATGGCGATCCGTGATCACCGCGCCCATGTCGCGGATCACGTTGTGATGAATCCATGCGTTGCCGATGGAGTGGTTCATCTGGATGCCCCAGCTCTGCGAGGCGTGGTAGATGATGTTCACACCGGCAATCTCGTGCGATGCGCCCGTCGCCCGGATCGCATTCAGCAGGTACGGATCGGTGTTGGTCTGCATCACCGGGCTCTCGCCCTGCATGATCGTGCCGTTCACGACACGAACGCGGCTGCCCTGGCCGTTGATCTCCGTAGCGCCGTTGTAGCCGCCGCGAATGTCGATGCCCCAGACATCCGCTGCCGCCTGCGCGCCCTGACCGAAGATGATCGTGTGGCCGTTGAGGTCGATCGTGATGTCGTCGCGCAGCGAATCGATCGCCTTGCCCGACACGATCAGGTCCTCCTTCAGGACGTACGTCTTGCCGCCCTGGGTGAGCTGGTGCGGCGAGCCGTCTGCCTTCTGATACAGATAGATCGCGCCGGGGATGACCTGCGGTGTGATCGTCCGGTCCTCGGACATCAGCACCTGCCCCCGCTCGTCGACCGCGACGATGCGGTAGTGATAGGTCTGCCCCGTCTGCAGTCCCTTGAGCTGCTGCAGATGGATCGAATAGAACCGATCGGTCGGATCGGTGCGCTGCCCGTAGGCGGTCGTCGTGCCGTACTCGATCCAGGTCACCGCCGGCAGATTCGTCTGGAAGCCGATGGACGCGGAGTTTTCCGAGACATGGATCCACTCCCCGTCCGCGACAAAGTTCAGCGTCTGGCCGTACTTCTCATAGACCAGCGGATCGGCCTGCGCGCCGAAGTGCGTGCGCGAAAAGGCGTTAAACGCGTCGTAGATCGTCTGCGGCGAATCATTCTGGCTTACCGACTTCAGCCACGCCTCAGCCGCCAGGGCCTCGGGGCGCAGGTGCAGTACCGCCTCCTGCGGAGCCGTGATCAGCGGCAGACCGTTCACCGGACTGGTACGATTCGTCCGCGCGATCAACTGGTCCTGGGCATCGACAAGGCCGTCACGGTTGTAGTCGTAAGGATCGGTGATCGGAGCCGGATTCGCCGGGGTGCGCGGATTGATGCGCGCAAGCAGCTCGTCGGCACTGGTCACTAGCGCGTTGGTCGGCGAATCGCCGGCTTCGCCGACGGCATTGCCGAAATAGAAGACATCGCTGACCGCCAGGCCCGTCGCCGCCGTCGCGCGAACAGTCACGCGCAGCCACTTGCCTGCAATCGCGCCATCCGCCCAGATCAGTGACACGCGATCGCTGCCGCCAATGCCCGCACCGGTGCGCACCGTGATGCTCACGGGCGCAGGCGCCGCCGTCCATGTCGAGGCGTCCGGGCTCGTGCCGACCGCAAACTCAAAATCGCTCAGCCCGACCGCTGAGGGGTTCGGCAACTTTGCGAAATCGACGAAGATGCCGTTGATGCCGCGGCTGTAACTGCTGTAGTTGGCGAAGGTTGCTGTCTGTCCGGGCAGAAGTGCCTTCTTGTCGATGGCGATGGCTGCGTCATCGGCGGCATTGGGGCCCGGCGTGTTCTGATCGAAGTACGAGTTGTCGTAGAACAGGAACCGGCCGGCAATGGCACTGAGCAGGCGTCGCGTTTCCAGTTGCTGGATCGCGCATTCACCGTTTCGCGACTGAGTCCTCCCCCCGGAAGTGCGTACTTTTCCTGAGCGCCTCATCGATGCTTCCTCCGAACATGGCCGTGCCACGGCGGCGACTGGGCTGCTGGGACCGCGGCAGGGCTACATGCGGCGGCGACGCAGCGGCGCAATGGCCGACAACGCGATCGCACCCAGAAGCGCTGACGGCTCGGGAACGACCGTGATGGTTCCGGAGATAAAGTCCGTGGGGACGGTGATCACGGTCGGGCTGAAGAAGACCGATTCGATCGTGCCGAACCCGGGATACTCCACCGGACCAAAGCCGAGGGAGTACGTGCCCTCCGGCACGCCGCTGGCATCGAGCTCGATCTGAGCCCACAGGCCTTCTCCGATCACCGGCTCCGAATCCGCCGTGATCGAGTAGAACGCCGTTCGCCCCAGCGAGATGTCACCGGATTGTCCGGTATGGTTGCTCAGGAAGATCCCCGACTCGAGGTCGACGCCGGTGATGATCGGCCCGGCAACGCCGTCTCCGATCTGAAGCACCAGGTCCGCGCCGAGGATCTCGGCGCCACCGGAGACGTAAATGCTGATGACCTGGTTCGGCTGGGCCTGGATGACGTGGGACCCGGCGTTGACGGTCAGGGCCTGTGCGTGCACGGCGGAGGCACAGCCGATGACGCCCAGCACGATCGGGACGCTCATTGCTCTCATGTGGTTCCTCCAATGCT